>BNJU01004775.1_pt1 | contig 77844 bp, 88 predicted proteins | sample 8539281 | NCBI WGS metagenome assembly BNJU01 (sample SAMD00202456, study PRJDB9452) | human saliva metagenome | isolation source: human saliva | place: Japan
GGGGTTACGTATTGCTGGAGTAGCCGTTGAGTAGCCCGGAGGCGCCCAGCGACCAGGACGCCGGCGAGCAACTCTCAGCCCCGAGTATGCGGTCGGCCTCGACCGATCGCCTCGTGGCGGCCCCCGGGCGACGTCATCGTACTCGTCGGGGGCCATGAGGAGGCCGGGAGTTGGCGGTCTCGCCCAGCAGCGGGTGCCGCATGCGGCGCAGCGTGGCCCGCGATGCCGCGCACGATGCTCGGCGAGATCCGCTCGGACGACGTGCCCGCGCGGCGATGAATAGTCATGGCGATGCGCGGCCCCGACGTCGTTCGATGTCACACACTGCGTCCCAGGTCCCGGCCGATGGTGCCGTGGATGTCGCGGCCCATGGGCGATAGACGTGCTCACCCGGTCGCGGGAGGTGGCCAGCAGGGGCGGCGGTACGCTGTGGTGGAGACGTCCACGAGCCCGTGCGACGTCCGATGCCGCCGACGCACGGCCGGGGTCATGCGTGAGATGGCGGCAGTCTCTTCATGAGCTGCTGACGGCCCGTCCCCGGCGGCGGTGTCCACGCCGGCGTCGGCGTAGGTGATGCGGCAATTGCCCAGGCTGCTGGGCGCGAAATCGCAGACCTGGTCGAGGTGCGGCGCGGCGGAAAGCGAGGCGCAGCGGCGCCGGTGCGCATCGCCGACGGCGGACCGGGGAACCCGGTGACCGGTACCAGCCGCCGCGCGCGCGGCGTCCGGCCCCCGGGCATAGGTCGTCGATCCCAGGGCGCCGGAGGCCAGGTCCGCGGGTGATGCTGCCCGGCGGCACGGTGTGGCCGGCGTCGCTCGGCCTGATCGCGGCGCCGACCGCGGTAGGCGGTGGGGACGCGCACCGATGGCGGCGCCCGTCAGGCTGCGCACGGGCGGCGGGATCGGGAATGCCGGCAAAGCAGGCCAGGCACAGCTCGTCGGCCTCTCTGGCCGCTGGCGGCCACCATGCCCTCGACGGACAGGAGCCCAGGAGCCGGCGCGATGGATCGACCGATCTTCCTCCACGCTCGCCGGTGGCGATGAGTCGCGCGCGGGTGGCGGTCGATGCCGTAGAAGCAGGGCCACTGACCGGCGGGAGATGCGCACGAACCTCGGCGGCGCGGCCCGCGCAGCATCCGCACCAGGGCCCGCTGGGTGCTGCCGCGCACGATGGAGTCGTCGACGACGACGAGGCGCTTTGCCTCGATGACCCTCGCGCAGGGGGCTGAGCTTATGCGATGCCGAGCTGGCGCAGGGTCTGGGTGGGCTGGGATGAAGGTGCGCCCCACGTGAGGCGTTCTTCACCAGGCTGCCCGTGGGGGATGGCTGGAGGCCTGGGCGAGCCGATGGCGGCCGTGCCCGACTCCGGCGTGGCGATGACGAGGTCGGCTTCCACCGAGTGCTCGCGGTGGGCCAGGGCGGCGCCCATCTCAGTTGCGAGGTGATGACCGCCAGCTCCGGCGATGCGGGTGTCGGGGCGGGCCAGGTAGACGTACTGAAGACGCAGCTGGCCCGGCGGGCGGTGGCGAAGCGGGTGGAGCGTACGCCGTCCTCGTCGACCTCGATGAGCTCGCGCCTGATCTCGCGCACGAAGGCGGCGCTGACGACGTCCAGGGCGGCGGTCTCGGAGGCCACGGGCCCACCCAAGTCTGCCCAGTCGCCCGAGCACCAGGGGGCACCCCGTGGGGGCGTGGCGGCGCAGGAGGGTGCGCCTGTCCACTGAAGCACCAGGGAGAAGGCGCCGCGCAGCATGGGCAGAACCCGCGGGCGGCCTGGTGGACGCCTCGCGGTGCTCGGTGCGCTGCAGGGCGGCGCTCGAGCCATACGTCGTCGGGTGATGCCGAGGTGAGGATGTCGGCGGCTGAGTCCCAGCCTCCAGGGCGCTGTGCCTCGGAGACGAGGTTGAGCGAGGGCGCCAGGACGGCGGTGTCGGTGGAGGAGCTGCGCCGAGCTGCCGCTGAGGTCCTCCCCAGAGGTGGCGTGCACGGCGTCCATGAGCTCACGGGTGTTGGTGTGTTGCTGCGGGCCAGGGGCGAGGGTGGAGCGGCCGCCGGGCCGAGCATCGGCTCGGGCGTTCTCCTCCCAGGTGGTGGCGCCCTGGTGGCGTAGCGGACGTGGGCCGGCGATGTGGCTGGGCGAGGTTGACAGGCCTGGTCGTCGAAGACCTGGGAGACAGGCCGAGGTCCTTGTAGACGAGATCCGGGAGCCGTTGAGGTGGCGATGCCGGCCGACCCTGCCGCGGTGCTGGAGGGCGCAGGCCGAAGCAGGTCAGGGCAGACCTCCCGCCGGGAGCCCAGACGCCGAAGACACCGCACCTCACGCGGCGAGGGCTCGAGCCTGTCGGAGTGGTCGTCGGGCAGGGCAGCTCAGGCCGGGGACGCCGAGGGCCGCGGGCACTGCGGGAGCCGCAGGAGCCCCGGGGCCCCTAGGGCCGGGTCGGGCGGGCTCGGATGTATGGTCCGCCCCAGGGGCTCGAAGGAGTCAGCCTGCGGTGGGGCGCCGCCGGGATGGTCGAAGGTGATCTGCGAGGGTTTCTCACCGGTGCGCACGCACGTTCGTACGCCCGGGCGCCGTCTGACCATTGCGGGTCCGCCGGAGCGGTCAGCGCGGCGGCTTCCGGAATCAGCCTGGCGCCCATCAGGACCCGGACGACGACCATCGAGACGCCCAGCATGGATCGCCTGGTGAAGGGCTCACGTAGAGCCACACGCCGGCGATGACACCGAAGACGACGTTAGGCTCCGGAGGCGACGACGGACGGAGGGCTCGAGCGCATGGCGACAAGCACCAGCGCGTAGCTCGCCGGGCACCAGCACCCGCGATCGAGGGCTTTCGTCCAGCCGGCAGCCAAAGCAGCGGGCAGCTCGCGACGACGCCGGCCCAGCACGATGGTGAGCAGCACGAACGGAGCCAGACTGGACAGCGCGCATGTAACGACCGCGACGTGCAGCCCGCGACGGCAAAAAGCGTCCCACAGGGTGGTAGGCGGCGGTGCAGGACGCGACGGCGCCGCCCGCCCAGAGGCCCTCGCCCGGGTCAGATTCCGCCAGGTGACCTCGAGGCGAGGACGACGCCGACGAGGACCCGCCATCAGCGCGAGCGTCTGGATGGCACTCGCCCCGGTCCACGGCGCGCCACTCACCGCCGTCACCAGAACCGGCGCGCCAGTCCGCGTGAGACCGGGTAGATTCACTGACAGGTCCGCCGCCGAGTAGGCGCGTTGGAGACCGCCGCGAGGCCGTGTGCAGCGCCGTGCTGACGAGGGCCGCCCACCAGGCCGGCCCCAGACCTCCCCATATCGCCCCCACCGTCAGTACCACGAGCCACAGCGGTGCGGGTGATGGCGCTGCAGACCCACTACGAAGGCGACATCCGAGGTACCGACCTCTTCACCAGCATCGTTCCACAGGCGTGCAGGGCGGACCCGGCCGAGACCAGGGCAAGGAGCATCCGAAAGCCACTCATGTAGACGTTGTTCACCATGTTGTAGACGCCGTCACAAGAGGCAGGCTAGGCCATGAGCCAGACAACGGAGGACCGCCTGATCCAGGCAGGGCGGCAGCTGCTCGAAGACGACGGCATCAGCGCGGTGACGGTGCGGGAGGTGGCTCGGCGCTGCGGCGTCTCCCACGGAGCACCGAGACGCCACTTCCCCACCCTCGCGCTGTTACTGGCCGCGATCGCCGAGGTGTGCCTCGAGAGCTCCGCGAGCGCATCGCCGACGCCGGAGGAAGCCTCGCGGGGACCGCGAGGGCCTACGTCGCCTCACGCCGTCGAGCACCCCCACGCCTTCGACCCTCATCACCCGTCACGACGTGCTGGCCGGCAGCGGACGGGAGCCTGGGCACGTCCCTGCCGCCCTTCAGCAGTGGCAGACTCGCTTCGCGGAGCAGCACCTCGACGTTTCCCAACGCCGCCGCGACCGCCGCCTGGGCGGCCATCCACGGCGTTGCCTCGCTCGGCCTCACGGGGCGTGCTGGACCCTGGTCGGAACCGATGCCCAGGAGCTGCTGGATCAGATTCTCCCGGCAGGACTGACGCATCGGGCGCCTCAGGGCTGGGTGCGTCAGGAGCTGGAAGCGGATGCCGGAGGTGGGTCGGCGGATGGGAGGCGGACCCGCACGCGCTCACCCACCGGGAGGCCGCCGTCGAGGCCTTCTTGCCGGCGCGGATCCGGTGACGACGGCGGGCTCGGCCAGACGAGCTCGCCGCGGCCGTCGCGCTCGGAGGTGATGACGCTGTCGAAGACCTCGCCCTCGTGTCCGCGCAGGACCAGGGCCTCCAGGCGGTCAGGGGCCCCGTGGCCGATGGCGCGGGCGCGCTTGCCGGTTCTGCTCCATGACGCCCGGGCAGGTCGGGCAGCGCCCTGGAGGACCCACTCGGGCACGGGCGCCTGGGCGCAGGCGGCGATGCAGACCTCCTCGCCGTAGCGGTCCACGAGTCGGCGCAGCGGCGCGGTGACGTGGGCGTAGCGGGCGGCGATCGCGAGTGGACGGCCTCCTCGAGTCGGAGGCCTCGTCGTCGGCAGGGACCCCGACCCCGCCCACCCCGAAGGCGAAGTAGCCCGATCCGCGGAAGAGGGACATGGCTCGCCCATGAAGGCCGCGTGGGCGGGGATGGCGTGATCCAGGCCGCGCACGAGCTCGGGGTAGGGCTGGGCGGCCGGCCAGTCGATGCCCAGGGTCGCGGCGACGCGCCGCAGGCGGGCGTAGTCCTCGGCGCGCCGGCGGCAGGGTCCGCAGGATGCCGATGCCGCACTCGACCATGATCCGGGCGGCGCACATGCCGGTGAGCAGGGAGATCTGGGCGTTGTACTGCTCGGCGGGCACGGGCACGCGGTAGCGAGCCGGTAGCCGGCCGGGCTGGCGCTCGGCGGGCTTTCGGCGGCTCGGCGTCACCCGACGGCGACGGCTCCCCGCTACCTCTGTTGCTTCTGCTGCCTCGGTCACCCGACGACCTGCTCGGGCGTGGTCATGCTGATGCCGCCGCGGGCGGCCTCCCGCCCAGACGCAGACGGCCGATCTCGGCCAGAAGCTCGGGCAGGTCGGCCGGCACCTCCTGGGGCAGGGCGTCCTCCCCGTCAATGGCGGCCTGGACCTGGGCGTAGGCAAGGCGCGCCCGCGAGCGCACGAGGGCCCGCTCGACGCGGGCGGAGACGACCTCGCCGCGCTCGTCGAGGTCGATGGTCCACAGGCAGGCTGGGCGCTCGGCGTCCTGAAGCAGGGAGGCGGCGCCGTGGGAGAGGACCCGGGGTGCAGGGGCGTGGCGGCATCGGGGGCGTAGATGGTCTCGCCGCGGCTGCGCAGCTCGGCGTCCAGGGGCGCCGCCGGGGGTGACGAAGGTGGCCAGGGAGGCGATGGCGTAGTGGACTCGGTAGGCGGCCGACGGCTCGGGGCGTCCCTCGACCTCCCCAGCAGCCGTGCCGGTCTGGTCAGCATGGTCCGCTTTGCGGGCAGGCGCTCCAGGAGCACCGCCTGATCGAGGTCCATGGAGCCGGGCGGGTCGATGGTGACCAGCCCAGGTCGCGGGCGTCGCGGGCGCCGTCGGCCAGGAGACGGGCGGGACCATCCTGGCCCAGGCGCCGGCGGCGGCCTCCGCCTCGACGAGGGCCTCGGGCGGAAGGCGGTGGGGACCTCGTAGTGCGCGCGCAACGCGTCCAAGGTCCGGGCGACCCGGCGGGCGGGGCGGGTAGGTGCTCAGGCGCGTGCGACTCATGGGATGAACTCTACCGGCGCCGGGCCCTCAGTGCAGTGCCCAACGGGCGGATGGGGCGGAATCGGCCCGATCTGTCACGAGCGGCGACTTTTAGGACCGAGTGCGCCCGCAGACGACCAGTCAGAACGCGTTGACGCTGGTCAGGACCTTGCGCCCTGACGCCGCCCCGACAGCGGCGTTGAAAAAGTCGCCATTTGTGACACTTTCGTCCCCTGCGCGGTTGGCACAACAGTCCGCGACGCCTCAGGACATGGGGTGCCACAACGAGTCCGCGGAGCAGCCCCGGCTCGCAAAAGCGACAGTCAGAATCGGAGCGGCGGCGCTACGGCGGCACGGCGACGGCCATACTGCGCCGGCCCTCGGGGCAGTGACCCAACAGACGCGCGCACCCGCAGCGCGCCCCCACACATCGACCAAAACTTCAGAATCGACGCGGCCCGGGTCGATTTTTGAAGTAAAATGTTGATGTCTCACCCGGGGAGCCGGACCAGAGGCAGGCAGGCGACAGGTCGCAGCGCTCACCGGAGGCGTGCAGGGCGCCACCGGCCAGGGCGTCCTGCCAGGTGAGTCGGCCGGTGGCCAGGGCCAGCCAGGTGACGGCGTCGGTCTCGACGACGCTGGGCGGGTGCCCCGGCGGTGACAGTGCCGGCGACGGCCTGGGTGACACCGAAGGGCGGGACCCGCACTCGACCGAGCGCCCGGGCGCGCAGGCGGCGTCCTCGAGGGTGTAGCGCACGGCGGTGGCGGTCACCCGACGTCGGGCGGCCCGGTCGGTGGGACTGGCGGAGCCGGGGCCGGCACCGCCCCAGCTCCGGCCGGTTCGTCGTCGGACGTGCCCCTGCTCCCTGGGCCCACTGGCGCAGGGCCTGGGCGCCGGCGGCGGGTCGATGCGTCGTCTTGCAGCCATGGCGCGAAGCTTCATGCCGGAGCGCCCTGGAACTGGCAGGCGATCCCAGTCGACGGCGCCGCACGGCAGCCACGGTCCGTCGGGCGGCGAGCCCCCGCACCTGCGGCGAAGACCCCACGAGGTCAGCGCCGGTCGGCTCTGATCGGTCTCGACGACAGCGCCGCGCAGCCGTCCTGGAACATCGAGGACTGCGTTCTGCGCCCAGGACGTACTCTCCCCAAACGACTGCGCCCGGGCCGTCACCTTCGTAGGAGAACGCAGTCCTCGATCGAAAGGTACGTCTCGATCCGGGGCGGCACAGTCCCACAGGGACGTTCCGCGCCGTCGGGGACATTTCCGCACGGCCGGGGGCATTCGACGCCGTCGGGGACAGGATTCCCACCCCCGTGCGCGCGGGATGTCCCTGACGGGAGGGTGTGTCCCCTGGCCGCGTGAAGTGTCCCCGCCGAAGACACTGAGCCTCACGGACCCGGCCCCTGAGGTCCTCGATCGTCGTGCGGGGCCCCGCACCTGTGGGACCCCGCACGATGACGCGGCGATGAGGCTTTGCCGGATCAGGCGGCAGCCGCGGCCTGCGCCTCAACACCCTTCTGCCGTCGGCGTTGCGCCCCAGCCCCTTGAGGACGATGACCAGCGCGGTGCTCACCACCGTCCCGGCCAGGATCGCCAGGAGGAAAGCCACCGAAGTTGGTGATGGCGAAGGCGACGAACACGCCGCCGTGGGGCGCGCGAGCCGACGTCATCGCCATGGTCATCGCGCCGGTCGATCGCGCCGCCGGCCATCGTGGCCGGGATGACGCGCAGCGGGTCGGCGGCGGCGAAGGGATGGCGCCTCGGAGATGAAGGACAGTCCCAGCAGCCAGGCGCTGCGCCCTGTTCTCGACCTCGGCCTTGGTGAACAGCCGCGAGCGCAGGAAGGTCGCAGCGGACATCGCCAGCGGCGGCACCATGCCGGCGGCCATGACGGTGGCCATGATCTCGTAGGGAGCAGTGTTGTTGGCGCTGGCCGCGGACAGTCCCTGCGGTGCCGAACAGGTAGGGCGGCCTTGCTGACCGGCCCGCCCAGGTCGAAGCACCATCATGAGCCCGAGGATGACGCCGAGCAGCACGGCTGACCTCCTCGGACATGGAGGTCAGCCCTGTCCTGCAGCGAGGTCATGAGGGCGGCCAGCGGCAGCCCGAGGACCAGGCATATGACGGCGCCGACCACCAGCGTCGTGCCCAGCGGGATGATGACCACGGGCATGAGCCCCCGCAGCCAGGCCGGCACGCTGAGCCCGGCGAGCCAGGCCGCGAAGTAGCCCGCGAGGATGCCGCCGACCAGGCCGCCGATGAACCCGGCCCCGACCTCGACCGCGACGACCCCCATGACGAACCCGGGCGCGATCCCGGGCCTTCCGGCCAGCCCGAAGGAAATGTAGCCGGCCAGCGCCGGGACGAGGAAGCTCATAGCCGCCTGCCCCAACAGGAACAGCGTCCACCCGATGTACAGCAACAGCCCGGACTGCGGAGACGGTGATCGTCGTCGGTGCCGACGACGTCGCCGGCCGAGTTCTTGATCTCGTGAACGAACTCGTTACCGGGCAGGTTCCATAGGGAGTAGTCGCTGATGGAGATCTTTCCGTAGAGGCTGGCCACGTCGTACCCGGCCAGGAGGAAGCCCAGCGCAATGAGCAGACCGCCGGCGGCCACGAAGGGGATCATGTAGGACACCCCGGTCATGACGGACCTCTGCAGGCGCCGGGCCCAGTGCTCGGAGCCCTCCTCGCTCTCCTCGGCGGACTCGCCGCCGGCCGGCACTCGGGCAGCACTCGGGTCATCGACGGCGGCCAGAGCCTTGTCCACCAGGGAGCCGGCGTCGTTGACGGCGGCCTTGACGCCGACGTCGATGACGGGCTTGCCGGCGAAGCGCTCGCGGCCCTTGACCGGCAGGTCGGGCGAAGATGACGCGCTGGCCCGCTTGATGAGCTCGGGTCGAGGGCGTCGATCTTGCCCGAGCCCTGGCCCTCGATGGCCACGGTGATGCCGCGGTCCTTGCCGGCCTGCTCCAGGGCCTCGGCGGCCATGAAGGTGTGGGCGATGCCGGTGGGGCACGAGGAGACCCCCACGATGACGGTCTCGCCCTCCGCCGGGGCCGACGACGCCGCAGCGGCTTTTGGTCTGCGCGGCACCGGACCCTGGTGCCGAGTCCACGGCGCTTCCGGCCTCACCGCGTCGCGTCGGCTCGCCTCCTGCCCCGCCGTCGAGCAGCTCGGGCTGGACCCGCTGCGTGACGATCCGGTGATCTCTCGGCGTCGGCGGCCCTGGCGCAGGGCGTCGGTGAACTCGGTCTGCATGAGTCCGCGGGCGAGCTGGCCAGGAGCTGGAGGTGGAAAGTCGTCGGCGCCGTCGGGGGCGGCGATCATGAAGATGAGGTCGGCGGCCTGCCCGTCGGCGGCCCCGAAGTCGACCGGCTGCGCCAGGCGGGCGAAGCCGAGGCTGGGGGCCAGGACGGGGGCTGCGGCAGTGCGGGATGGCGATGCCGCCGGGGATCCCGGTGGGGCGGTGGACCTGCGCTTTGGCGTCGGCGCCAGGCCGTCGGGGCTGGAGGCCCTGTCGGCGCCGGCCACGGTGGCGGCCAGGAACCGATGACGTCTTCCTTGCCCGGGCCGGCGTCGGCGTCGAGCGCGACCAGCTCGGGGATGATGAGGGGCTTGTTCCGGTCATGGTCTTCCTGGTGTCTCGAGGTGCCGTCGCCCGGTGGGCTGCGGCGGGTCACAGGTGGTCGGCGTGGTGGGCGGCGGTCATGCGGTCGGTGGTGGTCATGTGGCGGATCGGGGGCGGGTGGTGAACAGTCGGTGGGCGGTCAGTGGGAGCCGGTTCGCGGCTGGCGGCCGGCAGCCGCAGCCAGCAGTCGCCGGGTGGCGGCAGGCCAGTCGCGGGTCCGCGCCCCGGCACTCAGACTCCCCGGCTCAGGAGAGCTGGTGACGACGGCCGCCTGCTCGGGCAGGTCGGCGGGCGTGGGCAGGGTGGTTCCGGCAGGGAGGCGGCGGCCGAGCTGCAGGCCATGGCGGTGCGCAGGCGTCGGCCTCGTCGCCGCCGTTGACGTCGGCCAGATGTAGCCGGCCACTGAGGAGTCCCCGGCGCCGACGGTGGAGACCACTGGGACCCGGGGGCGGTGAGGTGCCAGGCGCCGTCGGCGGTCACCAGGACGGCGCTGGCGGGGCCGAGGGTCACCATGACGGCACTGAGCCCCAGGCCCACCAGGAGGCGGGCGGCGTCGACGACGGGACCGTAGTCACCCTGGACGGCGCCCTCCTCGAGGGCCATGGCGCGCTCGGCGGGCAGGCCGGCGAGCTGGCCGAGCTCCTCACCGTTGGGCTTGATGAGGTCGGGGCAGATCCCGGGCAGCTCTGCGGCCAGGGCCGCCAGGGGCTCGTCGGAGGTAAAGTCGACGGCGATGCGCAGCCCCTGGAGCGGCTCTCCCGCAGCAGCCCCCACGAGGCGGGCGTACCACCCTGGCCGGCGCGCCCGGCGGCAGGGAGCCGGACAGGACCGCCCAGTGGTGGGTGTCGGCTCCCGGCCGACACCCCCGTGAGGGTGAGGGTCTCCAGGAGGGCCTGCTCGACGGCGTCTGATCTCCTCCTCGCTCAGGCTCCGCCCCCAGCCTCGCTGAGCTTGGTGGTGGTGCCGTCGGGCTCGGTGACGGCGGTGTTGATGCGGGCGGGTCCGGCCACGGGCACGGATCGCACGGTGAGGCCGGGCAGCCGAGGCGCCCAGGGCGGTGAGGATGGGGCCGTTCTCGGCGGCGGGCAGGACGGCGGTGGCGGCGCGCCCGGCGTTGGACAGGACGCGGGCGACGTTGACGCCCTCTGCCTCCCGGTTCCATGACGACGCCGGTCAGGCGCTGGACGGCGCCGCGCTGAGGGGGTCCGGGCAGGGAGACGGTGCGGTCGAGGGACGGGCTGGGCGTGAGGGTCAGGATCATGCGACAAGGACCCTCGGTTTCGGTGGCGGTGAGCTGGTCGATGAGTGGCGGGAGCTCGACGTCGGTGACCAGGAGGTCGATGTCGTCGAGGGAGGCGAAGGAGACCAGGTGCCCCTGGCCGATCTTGGTGGAGTCGACCAGGCCACCACCTGGCGGGCGCTGCGCACCATGGCGCGTTTGACGGTGGCTTCGTCGGGGTCGGGCGTGACAGTCCGTGGCGGCGCTCAGGCCGTTGGCTCCCTCAGAACGGCGACGTCGACCCTCAGGGTGACAGGGCCTCGACGGCTCGGGGCCGACGGCGGCTTTGTCAGTCTCGCGCAGCTGGCCGCCGAGGATCCGCACCCTGGTGCGTCCGGCGCCGGGCCAGCCAGGCGGCGGTCAGGACGGAGTTGGTGATGACGGTCAGTCGGTGTCGCCCGGCAGGAGGCGGGCGAGCGAGCCGGTGGTGGTTCCGGCGTCGATGAGGAGCGTGGTGCTGGCCTGGTGCGAGCTGCGCCAGGGCGGCTCGGGCGATGGCCTGCTTTGGCGGTGGGGCTGACTGCTCGCGCTGGGTCACGCCGGTCTCCGGCAGGGCGGGCGGGGATGGCGCCGCCGTGACCTTGCGCAGGGCGCCGTTGCGGTCCAGGGCGGTCAGGTCGCGGCGGATCGTCTCAGGGTGACGTCGAAGTGCTCGGCGAGCTCGGTGACGAGAACCCGCCCTGCACCGCGCACCTGCTCCACGATCTGGCGGTGCCTCGTCCTCGATGCGCATGTTCACCTCCCGGAAGGTCCGTGCCGTCAACCCAGTACGCCCGTTCGGGCATCCAATCGAATCTGAATGTCTGAACAGACGTGAGAGTATGTCCGTCTCAGACATTCACGTCTCACCCCTTTTAGGGATCCACAAAACAATCCATAGGTTGTTTTGAGAACAGGCTCCGCCCGACGGGCACCACTGCCCCATCGAGGACGTCCTTAGCGCCCAGGACCGCGTTCTCCCGCAAAAGACGACGGTGAGCGATCCCCAGTAGCCCTGGAGGAGAACGCAGTCCCCGAACGGGAAAGTACGTCCTCGGCGCGAACCGCAGTCCCACAGCCCCGGCCACCCGGGCCGCCTGAACAGTCCCTCGGTGACGCCCCTGTCGTCGACGCCCCGCAGATAGCACTGTGCCCGCCTCCCGAGTGGGGATGACGGGCACGAGTCTCGATCCGCGTGTCGCTGCGGGTCAGCCTGAGCGGTCTGCGCCGTCTGACCCGTCGCCGCGTCAGCCGGCGTCAGGCAGCGTCAGGTGACCTGCCGTCTGCGGCGCAGGATGAGGTAGCCGCCGACGACGAGCAGGGCGAGGGCGAGTACCCCCGCGCCGAGTGAGGCGCGGTGCGGGGCCAGAGGACCATCACTGGCCGCCTGGTTCGGGCGCTCGGGCTCCGGCCGCCTGGGCGGGCGCTCCGGACGCGGCCGGAGCGGCGGTGGCTGCGGGCTGCCGCTCACCCGCAGACGGCTCGGCGCCGCCGCCCGCGGAGGTCTCACCAGCACCAGGGCCACCCTGCGGGGTGGATGCCGCCTTGCCGCCGGCCCCGTCCGCCGCAGCGTCAGCGCCCGTCGCCGCGCTGTCGCCCGGCCCGCCTGGGGTCGGCTGCACCTCATCCTCGATCTCGACCGAGAAGCGATTGAGAACCGCAGCCTGCGGCGTCGAGGGTCTCGACTGAGGCCCAGCGGCAGGTGGCGGCCTGGACCGTCGGCAGGCGCGCGGGGGCGTCGGTCGGGAAGGTGAGGTTGAAGTCGACCCGCCCGGTGGTCGGGCCGGTGGGGTTGACGGTGAGGTCGAGGTCCTGGTCAGGATCCCTTATCCCCCGCGCTGACGCGCACACGCCGGCGCCGGCGGCCTGCTCGGTGGGCTGGTGGTAGGCCAGGAGTCCAGGGTCACGGAGACCGTGTCGGCGCTGCGCGCGCCACCTGAGCCTGACGTATACGGGCCCCACGGTCATCGCGGTCTCGCCGCTTGGAGAAGTCGGCTGTGACGGGCTTGTCGCCGAAGGAGGCCAGGTAGGCGGAGGTGACGTCGCGGTCGAGGACGCCGGTGTTGGTCACGGGCTTTGTCCTTCAGGACGGTGTAGCCGTCGCCGCCAGTCAGCAGGAAGGAGTTGGAGGCGACGACGACGCTGTCGCCGTCGGCCAGCGGCTTGCCGTCGACGAGATCCGCGGATCGCGGGGGCGGCTCCGGCCTCGCCCCCGTATGCGGGATCGGTGGTGGCCTCGGTGAGGACGTCGACGTTCCCTGGGACAGCCCCAGGGTGAGCACGGGGCGGCTGGAGCCGGGCTGCCACTGCTGGGACAGCAGCGCCTTGAGCTCGGCGCCGGTGAGGGTCGTGAGGCCATCTCGTTGCCGAAGGGCTGGGCGGTGTAGGCCTCGCCGGAGGTCAGGACGCCGTCGCCCTCGGAGCCGGAGGCGGCGTAGAGCAGGTCGGCGCGCACGCCGCCGGGGTTCAAGATGCCCACGTAGCGGGTGGAGCCGGTCGGCTGGATGTCGGTGGCGAGCCAGCTGCGGAAGGACTCGGCGATGAGGTTGGAGGCAGTGGACTCTGTGCCGCGGTTGGCGCCGGGGCCCGGAGCCGTCCGAGCCGCGCAGGAAGTCCGAGCCGATCTTGGCCAGCGGCTTGCCGCCCTCGGCGGCGGAGTCCTTCTCCGCCTGGGACACGATTCCGGCGACGCCGTAGGCATCGGTGGTGCAGCTCGAGCTGCGCAGGTCCTCGTTGTCGGCGCTGACCACTGTGGTCTTTCGGCTGGCGGGGTCATAGCTGAGGCGGATGCGGCCCAGCGCCCAGCCGTAGTGGTCGGCCTGGACGACGGCGATCTGGTTGCCCTCGGCGCCGGTGACGGTTCGGCGAAGGGCACGTGGGTGTGCCCGGAGAAGACGGCGTCGACGTTCTTGGAGAAGCTCGTGGCCGTGGAGGCTGCGTCCTCATGGCTGAGCACGACGACGACGTCGGCCTCACCGTTGGCCAGGTCGCCGTCCTTGAGCTCGGCGGCACGGGCGTTGGCGGCGGCGACCGCCGGACTCAGGGTGAGAGTGGACAGGGCCGAGGGCGACACGAGGGTGGGAAGCTCATCGGTGACGACGACCGACGAAGCCGACGCGCACACCGCCGACTTCCTTGATGAAGGCTCCTTGCCGCCGCCCCTCGGCGCTCATGGGGAGTCGAGCCGGAGACGTTGGCGGCCAGGATCGGGAAGTTCGAGGCGGGCAGGATGCGCGTCTCCAGGTCGGTCAGGCCCTGGTCGAGCTCGTGGTTGCCCAGGGCGGAGACATCCAGGACATCGCGCTGAGCGCCTCCATAGTGGGGCGGTCCTGGAGGATGGAGGAGACGTAGCCGATCCACTCCACGGAGTCTCCGGCGGAGACGAACAGCGTGTTGGGGTGGCGGCGCGGGCGGAGGAGACCCTCGCAGGCCAGCGTGACAGCACCGGGGTCCTCGACGGATGTCTGCCCGGTACCGCTGTCCGTCTGAGTGGTCCGGGAGATGTGGCCTGCAGGTCGGTGATGCCCAGCAGGTCGATGGTGGCGGCTGGCGGCCGGAGGCAGCCGGGCGGCTGGCCTCGTCAGCACCGGCGGGAGGGCTGAGCGGGAAGGGGACTGAGGGCTGTCAGAGTCAGCGCGCACATGACGGCGCTGACCCTGACGGCCCGCGTGGGGCGCAGTCGCATGTCGTTCCTTATCAGGCGGAGGGATGGTGACCCGGGAGAAGGTGAGAGAGGAACATGGGCACCGTATGCGCCCCGGCGATACGGGGCATTATTTCTTCACGGCACTCACCGACGTTCATCAGACAGCGCTCGCGCCCACCTCCCCCGGGTGTCCCGTCACGCTGTCGGGACCCGCCTCCACGGCGGGAGCGCAGCGAGGAACGAGCCCGCGGGTGGTTGCCAAGAGCGCCGATCCCACCCCTCCCCTGTCTACAGCGCGACGGCGTCCGCCGCCCAGCTCAGAGGCGACGGACGCCGTCGCTGTGGGCGCGAGCCCGGTTCAGCCAGGTATCAGACGATGCCGTGGGCGATCATGACGTCGGCGACGCGGGTGAAACCGGCCGCGTTGGCGCCGAGCACGTAGTCGCCGGGGCGGCCGTACCTCGGCCGCGGCGACGCAGGAGTCGTGATGTCGGCCATGATGCCGGTCGCTTGGCCTCGGCGGTGGCGAAGTCCCAGCGGGTGCGGCCGGCGTTCTGCTCCATCTCGAGGGCGGAGGTCGCCACGCCACCGGCGTTGGCGGCCTCACCGGGACCGAAGAGGATGCTGGCCTCTGGAAGGCCTCGACGGCCTCCGGGTGGAGGGCATGTTGGCGCCCTCGAGACCACGCCGCAGCCGCCCCGCAGCAGGGTGTTCTGCGGCGTCGCCGTCGAGCTCGTTCTGGGTGGCGCAGGGCAGGGCGACGTCGCCGGGGACGTCCCACACGGAGCCGCCGGTCACGAGGCGGGCACCGGGGCGGCGCTCGACGAGTCGGCCACGCGGCCGCGTCTGACCTCCCTTGACCTGCTTGAGCAGCTCGAGGTCCACCCCGGCCCTCGTCGACGACGTAGCCGGAGGAGCCGGAGAAGGTGATGGGGTGGCGCTGAGCTGCTGGGCCTCCGATGGCGTAGATCGCCACGTTCCCGGCACCGGAGACGAGGACCTTCTTGCTCTCGAGGGACTCGCCCCTTGGTGGCGAGCATGGACTGGGCGAAGAGCACGGTGCCGTAGCCGGTGGCCCTCGGTGCGCACGAGGGAGCCGCCCCAGGCCAGGCCCTTACCGGTGAGGACACCGGCGTCGTAGGAGTTCCGCAGGCGCTTGTACTGGCCGAACATGTAGCCGATCTCGCGGCCGCCCACGCCGATGTCGCTGGCGGGCACGTCGGTGGAGGGGCCGAGTGGCGGGCCAGCTCGGTCATGAAGCGACCGGCAGAAGCGCATGACCTCGGCGTCGGAGCGGCCGTGCGGGTCGAAGTCGGAGCCGCCCTTGCCGCCGCCGATCCCCTGGGCGGTCAGGGCGTTCTGGAAGATCTGCTCGAAGCCGAGGAACTTGATGATGCCGGCGTTGACCGAGGGTGGAGCGCAGGCCGCCCTTGTAGGGGCCCAGCGCCGAGTTGAACTCGATGCGGAAGCCGCGGTTGACGTGGACCCTGGCCGGCGTCGTCGACCCACGGGAACCCGGAACATGATCTGGCGCTCGGGCTCGACGATGCGCTCCAGGAGGGCGCCGTCGGCGTAGTGGGGGTGCTTGGCGATGACGGGACCGAGGGACTCGAGCACCTCGTGGACGGCCTGATGGAACTCGACCTTCCACGGTTGCGAGCCACAACCTGCTCATAGACCTTTTCGACAACGTCCCTGCATGGGGACCCTTCGCCTCAGCGGAATGTCTCAGCACCTGGCTGGCTGCCGCGGCGCCGCGAGAAGACTTCCACCGAGACGTTCACTGAGACGAAACATCTCGCGATCCGGAGGAAATATGCCGTCGCAGAGGCCGCATTCCGGACGTCCACGCAACACAGATCACATTCCTGGAGGATCTGGAGGCATGAGTAGTGAACAGCCCAGACGGTTCCGCGAGACGGCCCGCTATACCCACGGCCATAGTGCGGCGGTGCTCAGCGCGCACTGCGGCGCGGCGCGGCGGACTCGGCCGCCTACCTGCTTGCCCCACCTGCGTGCGGAATGGATCTGCTCGACGTCGGCTGCGGGCCGGCGTCCATCACCGCGGATCCGCTGAACGCGTCGCCCCGGGCGGGTCGTCGCCCCGATGCCGCGGCCGGCGCCCCTGGAGGCGGTTTCGGGCGACGCTCGCGAACGGGGCCGTCCGAGCAGGTGGAGCTGACCAGCGGGGACGTCGCGGCCCTGCTCTTCGAGGACGCCTCTTCGACGTCGTCCACGCCCACCAGGTCCTTCAGCACCTCGCGGACCCGGTGGGTGCCCTGGCCGAGATGCGCCGCGTCACCCGCCCCGGCGGGATCGTGGCCGTGCGCGACGCCGTCTACTCCGCCATGACCTGGTTCCCTGAGCCCGCGGGTATGGAGCAGTGGCGCTCGGTCTACATGGCCACCGCCCGGGCCAACGGAGGCGAGCCCAACGCCGGGAGCCGGCTGCTGTCCTGGGCCCGGGCGGCGGGTTTCGCCGACGCGAGCGCCTCGGCCTCCACCTGGTGCTATGCCACGCCCGCCGACCGGGCCTGGCAGTCGCAGACCTGGGCGCAGCGGTGTCTGACCTCCTTCGGGCCGCGGGCCGTCGAGCTGGGACTGGCGGACAGGGCCGACCTGGAGACGATGGCCCAGGCGTGGCGGCAGTGGGGAGACAGCGAGGACGCCTGGTTCGTCGTCGTGCACGGTGAGGTCCTGGCGCGCGTCTGAGTGCGGGTGCACGGGATCGACCGGCACCGGGCGGGCGTCAGGTGCCCAGTGCCCAGATCGAGGCCGCGTCCGGCGCGGTGAAGCGGAATCCGGAGGCGAGCAGCGCCTGAGGCACTGCGCGCTGGGAGGCACCGAGCAGCCTGGCGAGCATGCCGCCGACGCTTCCGGCACCCCCGGCCACCCCCGGCCCCTGCCCTGCCCGGTCCAGCAGGAGCTGGGGCACCACCGCCACCGAGGGCGGGCCGGCGCGCGACAGCAGCCGGTGGAGGTCGCGGTTGCGCGCGGCTCGGGCGCGGTCAGGTTGACCGGCCCGTGGACGTCGTCGTGCCCGATGGCCCACAGGAGCCCGGCCGCGGCATCCTCCAGGCCGATCCACGGCTGCCACTGGTCACCGCGGCCCAGCCGAGCCCCCGCCCCTGACCCGGTAGGCGGCACCGAGGATCCTCCCCAGCCCGCCCGAGGAGCTGACCACCAGGCCCGTGCGTGACTGACCGTGCAGCAGCCCGGCTCTCGCCGCCGGGCCCGCAACGGACTCCCCAGCGCCGGCACAGCTCGACAGGAATCTCACCCGGGCCGCTGGCCTCGGTGAGGATCCTCGCCCCGATCCCCGTAGAAGCCGGTGGCCGATCCACTCAGCAGGACCTCGGGTCGCCCAGCCGGGGGCAGGGCCGCGGCGACCCGGGCGATGAGGGCGGTGGTGGACAGGCGTGAGGCCGCCAGCTCGCGACGGCGCGCCGGTGTCCAGGGGCGCGGCGCGATCGGTGCGCCCGACAGGCAGACCACGGCCCTGGCGCCCTCCAGGGCGCCGGGAGGCAGGAGGCGCTCGGCGGGTGCCCACCAGGCGTGCTCCCTGCCGGAGTCATCGACCTCGATGCCCTCCCGAGGTGCCTGGCCCGCTGCGCTGCGGTGGAGGATCCGGATCCTCCAGCCGCCGTCCCGGGCCAGGTCCGCCAGGCGGGATCCGATGAGGCCCTGCCCCGGCCACGACGAGCAGCTCCCGGGTCGCCGCGCCGGCTGGACTGCCCTGAGGGGATGGCGGAGTACTCATGCATCACCCTAGGCGCTCGGCCGCTCCGTGGGGCTCCTGGGTCCCGGCCGCGCCCCTCACCGACGACGCGAGGGGAGGCGGGTTTCCGCTCTCTTCTGGCCAGGAGTAAGCCGTATCGGTTCACAGGATGCACACAAAGGGCACCCGCCCTTTTAGGCTCTTCCCAATGCCCGAACACACCCCACTCCCCGTGCCTCCGTCATGGACGTGATGGCTCTGCGCTCCGTCACGGAGCTTTCCCGTCACCCGGCGCCATGTCCTGACCCCGAGGTCCCTGTGGACGGTGGCGGCTGTCGACCGGGTCGGCGACCTGACGCGATTCAACGTCGCTGAGGTGCCCTGAGCTGGCCCAGCCTCCGCCCCTGAGGAGCTGCTGGCGCCCGACGAGCGCGGCTGGGCCCTGGGGCACGCCCCTGTCCCCTGGCCGTGGAGCACGGGCAGCGCCTGTGGCTGAGCGAGGTTCCCACGCAGCGACTGGGGCTGCTGCGGAGCGTCCTGGGTGAGCACCTCGTGCACATCGCCTCCCCTAGAAACCCCCGACGGCGCCGAGAGCGCCGCGACCGACGGGGCCGGTCAGGGCGAGGGCAGCGTCGTCGTCGCCGTGAGCCCGCGCCGGCTCCCTGGACGAGTGGGCCACCGGGACGCCTGAGCAGATCCGCTACCTGCGCACTGTGCTGAGGGGACGGACCCGCTGCGCGTCTCCCGGCACACCTGGCCGCCCCTGCAGGAGGCGAAGGTGGACCTGCGCCGCGCGCCGGTATCGTCCGCCTGCTGCACAACCCCGTTTCCTGGCCTACGCGACGGTGTTCATCTACCCTCGCTGCGGGCGCTCCCGGCCGTCTACGCCCCCGGCTTCCGCGGCAACCCCTGCGGTGCTGGGCCATCGACATCATCACCGCGGTGCCCTCACACCTGGGGATCATCGCCATGGTGGCGGGTAGCGGCGCCGCATCCGCTTCGCCGGGCTTCCTCGTCACCCTCATCACCTTCGTGGCGCCCTACGTGTACTTCTTCCTGGCGGGCGACGACGGGCACGGCAACCAGTACCCCGGCTGGGTCATCATGGTGGTCATCGGCCTGGTGCTGGCCACCTTCCCTGCTGGAGGCGGCCGCTGGCTGCGTGACGTGGGGGTCGCCCGGGGCTGCGCGCCCCGGGGACGGCTAGGCCTGCCCACACCGCTGCCGCGGTCGATTCCTCCCCGCGGATCGAGCGCAGCACCCCGGCGAGCAGGAACCACCCGCCCGAGACGATGAGGACGGCGACCGCGCTGAGCGGCCGGTGGGGGTAGATCGCCACCAGCCAGCAGGTGGCCAGGAACCACACGGCCACCGCACCGATGTTGAGGGCGCGGAAGCGCTTGACCCGGGCCGGGTGCGCGTAGTGCGGGGCACCAGGGTCAGCACCACGAAGATGAGGGTGACGATGATGTTGAAGACCGCCGGGGTCTGAAGCACGTAGAACATGAGGGCCACGATGTTCCAGGCGGCCGGGAAGCCCACGAAGTAGTAGTCGGTGGACTTCCACTGCTTATTGGCGTAGCAGAACATCGACGAGCTCAGGACGAGGGCCATGAGCAGTCCCGCCAGCGGCCTGGGGCCCATCGGCAGAGCCACGTACATGAAGACCGCCGGATGAAGGTCCAGGTGAGGTAGTCGACGACGATGTCGACGATGCCGCCGTCGAACCAGGGATGATCTCGGAGACCCGGCGCGCTGGGCCAGGGTGCCGTCAACGCCGTCGACGACGAGGGCGACGAGCAGCCAGACCCACATCCACGTGAACTCCCGGCGGGGGTGGATCGTGGCGAGCATGGCCAGGCTGGCCCACACCAGTCCCGACATGGTCAAGATGTGCACTGCCCAGGCGGCGACACGGGCCCGTGCCGGGTACTGCCCTGTCGACACAGACGTCCCTCTCGATGGATAAACACTGACGGCGGGAAGTCTATGCGGTTCACAGCCCCGGCACCTCATCCGCCGGCGCTGTCTTGAGCGATCCCCGTCTCCCTCGGACTGCTTGGAGAGCGAGTGCGCCCCCGTACCCTGCCGGTCGGGGGCGAACTGAGCTGCCGGGCGCCGGGAGGCGCGCGGGAGATGACCTCACATGCTCACGTTGCGGAAGTCGAAGGGGCAGATCCCCCTGGGGTTCCAGTGGGCGATGAGGCGCGCACCGCAGGGCCGATCGTGGGCCCACAGCCGCTGCTGATGACGACGCCGCCGCCCTCCAGCTCACTGAGGTCGAGGCGGTGGTGGCTGTCAACATAGTCGTCGGCCTGCCCACGGGGTAGAGGGTCAGATCCGACGCGGGGCTCGACAGGCCCGCCAGCTGCTCATCGAGGCCGGCCAGGTCGTTGCCGGCGATGCCGTAGCGGCTCGCCAGCTCGTTGACGTCACGGCGCGCGATGGCGGCGACGAACCCTGACCTCGGTGTAGATCCGCTGACGCAGGTCCGCACTCCCCAGGGTGCCGGGGGCTCGGCCTCGGTCGGCTCAGCGGGCTCAGTCGGCCTCTGCTCGGCGCCCGGTCGGTCCTCGGCGGGCGCCTCGGCATCCGTGGGCTGGAGAGGCCTCGGCCTCCCCAGGCTCACGCGACCCTCCGGGTTGTCCCTGGGCCTGCGGGTGCTCGACGGGGGCCTGCTCGGCCAGGCCCTGCTCGGCCTCGCCCTCCGGCACCGCCTGGTCCTCGGGCTCACCCTCGGGCGTTGAGGCGCTCGGCGCGGAGACGGCCTCAGCACCGGAGGACACCGGCGCCTCAGGTGCCGGCGCATCGGCGGAGTCGGTGGCGGGGCGGCATCAGCGGCGTCGAAGACGTCCACCGGGCCAGCGGCGCGCGCCGTCTCAGCGGTGTCCGCGACGGGCGGGGCCGTCGCCTCGGCGGGGCAGCGGCCTCGGAGGCATCCTCGGAGAGGTCGAGGGTGACCTCGTCACCCTCGTGAGCGACGGCGTCGGCCGGGGCCAAGGGGAGCTCGAGCTGATCGGGGGCAACGGTCTCACCGGTGGGCGCCGCCACGGGCTCACCACCGGCATGCTCGACGGCGGGATCGCCACCGGTTCATAGGCGGACCTCGGCAGTCCCGGAGGAGTGGGCCGCGTCGGTCGGCGAAGCCAGCCCTCAGCTCGGAGGACTGGGCCGCCCGATGCCGCCCTCAGCGGCCTGCCCGGGGCGTCAGCCGGGTCTGAGCAGTGGCGGCGGCGTGCCGAGCCCGGCGCGAGCTATCGGCCGCCTCCGCCTCGGGAGCCGGGACGGTGAGCGTGGCGGCGCCGGGCCTCGGCGCCGACCTCCTGGCTGGCCTCTGGGTGCTCAGCACGGGCTGCGCCTCGGTCTGCTCCCCTGCCGGTCGCCCTCAGGAGCGGCCAGGCCGGCGGCATCTCAACCATCGCGGGCGGCGCCACGGCCGGTGCACTCACTCACCGTCCACAAGGCCCTGCTCCACGGGGAAGGGCTGGACGAGGAGGGTCTCCCCGTCGGCGCGGCGACCGGTTCGGTCTCGGCCGGCGCGACCGGCCGCCCAAGGGCATCGGGGGCCCTGAGCGGCCCTCGGCTCGGCGTGTGGGCGGTCACCGCCGCGTGCCGGGCCTGGTGAGCAGTGGCCGCGTCCTCCTCCGGGAGCGGGGACCGGCCTGGGGTCTCGGAGCCTCGGTCTCGGCCGGGGCGGGCCTCGACCTGCGGGGCCTGAGCATCGGCGGGGCCTCCGATGAGGGGCTCAGCCGGCAGGGGCCGACGACCCGGGGCCTGGGCGGGAGCGTCCTCAGGGGACTGGGAAGCGGCGGGCTGCTCGGCCTCAGGAGCGGACTCGGCCGCCGGCTGTGCGGGCACGGCGAAGACGGAGGGGGCGTCGATAGAGTCGACAGAATCTCCGAGCACGTCGGCCTCCGATGCTTCCCTCCCCTCAGAGGGCTCGGTGGCCCTGGGAACCTGGGCCTCGGGAACCTGGGGCCTCAACCGGCTCCGGGCGTCGTCGGGTCCTCGTCAGTGGTCTCGGCCGGGGACGGCTCCGAGACGACCGTGGGCAGCGGGTCGGAGTTGAGGTACTGGCGCCGTTCCACGCCCACGCGGGTGAGCTGGCCGGCGAGGATCTCGGGGCGGCCGAGGTAGTCCCAGACCTCCGCGGGGCCCGAGCGCAGACTCAGGGAGGGGGCGTCGAGGATGGCGACCCCGCCGTCGGGCAGGAAGCATAGGAACAGCCCGGTCATCTCGCCGGTGGTGGCGTCCCACAGGCGCACGGTGCCGTCCTCGGAGCCGGTGAGGATCCGGGTGCCGTCGGGGCTCCACTGCGCGTCGGTGACGCCGAAGCGGTGACCGGCCAGGGACAGGACGATCTTGCCGGAGACCTCGTCCCACACGCGCACGACGCCGTCGTCGAAGCCGGCCAGCACCTTGGCGCCGTCGGGGCTCCAGGCGTAGGAGCGGACCATGGCGGCGTCGTCACGCAGTGTCACGAGCTCGCCGGAGGTGATGACGTCCCAGACGTGGGCGGCGCCATCGGCACTGCCGGTGACGACGCGCGGGCCCCCTTGAGTCCACACGACGTCGCGCACCCAGTTGCCGGTGTAGGTGTGGATGACCTCGCCGGTGGCGGCATCCCAGATGCGGGCCGTCCCGTCCTGGGAGCCGGTCAGGGCGCGCTGGCCGTTGGGGCCCAGGCGACCGAGGTGATCATGTCGCTGTGGGCCCCTCGAGGGTCAGGGAGAGGCTGCCGCGGGCGGCGTCCCAGATCGCGGCGCGGTCGTCTCCCCAGGCCGGTGAGGATGCGCTCGCCGTCCCGGGCTCCAGGCGATGTCGTTGACGTCGTCCTCCCCGGCGGTCAGGGCCTGGACGACGTCGCCGGTGGAGGCGTCCAGGATGAGGACGCGGGGCGAGAGGTAGGAGGAGGTGGCCAGGCGGGTACCGTCGGGGCTCCAGACGACCTCGCTCAGCTCTCGGGCGCCGTTGTCCACGGTGAGGCGCGGCTCGCCAGTGGTGGCGTCCCAGACACGGTTGCCGCCGATCTTGGCGCCGATGCTGAGCTTGGTGCCGTCGGGGCTCCAGGAGACCGTCTCCACGGAGTTGCCGGCCCCCAGGACGAGCTGGGTCTGGCCGGTGGCGGCGTCCCAGACGCGCACGGTGTCATCGTGGGAGCCGGTGGCCACTCGGGTCCCGTCCGGGCTCCATGCCAGGGCGCAGGCCCACTGGTGGTGGCCGCGCAGGCTGAGCAGTTCCTCGCCGGTGGCGGCGTCCCAGATGTGGGCGGTGGTGCCGGAGATGTCGTCGGTGATGATGCGGCTGCCGTCGGGGCTCCAGGAGACGACGCTGACCCAGCGGCGCTCACGGCCGTGAAGGCTGAGGACCTCCTCGCCAGTGGCGGCGTCCCAGACCCGGGGCTCGGCCGAGTCGAAGGCGGTGATGATGCGGCGCGAGTCCGGCCCATGACAGGCCCGTCATCGGCTCGATCGGGCCGACGTGGGTCGGCCTGCCGTCAGGGGCCCTGCGGTGGCGCTGCGCCCCACGAAGGCTATCGGGCCCACGCGCAGCAGCTCGGTGCCGGTGGTGACGTCCCAGACGCGGGCGGTGCTGTCGTCGGAGGCGGTGGCCACTGGGTCCCGTCCGGCTCCACGACACTGCGGTGAGGTGCTCGGTGTGCCCTGACAGAGTACGCACCACCTGACCGCTGGAGGCGTCCCAGATGCGGGCCGAGGCGTCGTCGAAGCTGGTGAGGATGCGGGTGGAGTCGGGGCCCAGGCCACCGCCCCTGCCCACGCCGGAGCCGCCGACCCCCAGGGTCAGCAGGTCGGCGCCAGTGGTCGCGTCCCAGACGCGCACGCTGTGGTCCTCCGCCGCAGTGAGCAGCCGCGTACCATCGGGGCTCCAGGCCACCGCACTGATGGACAGGCTGGGGCCGGCCAGCGCGAACAGCTCGGTACCGCGGCTTGCGTCCCAGACCCGGGCCGTGCCGTCGTGCGATCCGGACAGGAGCCGCGTGCCGTCCGGGCTCCAGGCCACACCCCACAGCGCGTCGAAGTGGCCGGCATACAGTGACACCTCACGAGGGTCGATCGTCGCCGAGGTCTCTGGAAGGCACAGTCATGGCTGAAGTCTAGAGATCTCTGCGAGGTATCTGCGGCATCTTGAGCCGATTGCGAGCAGTTACCTGAGTGATATCTGGCAAATCCGGGGCTGAGAGGGCGCCACGCCGGGTGCACGACACGCTGAGGCGCCCCCTTCCGCACCACCGCGCCCCGTTCGGGTGGGTGCGGAGGGCGTTGAGCCATCGGCCGAGACCGGATCGCCCACCATGTCGATATCTTCCTGAGATGCCCAGAGAATTATTGGATGCGGTCGCCGGGGCGGCCTCGATGTCGATTCAGGCGCCGTGCGAGCCCGCCACCACCACCTCCCATGCCGCAGACTCCTCCTCCCCGCCATCGCCGGGCCAGCCACCAGCGCTGACGGGGACATTCCACGCGGCCGGGTGCGTGTCACCCGGGCAGGGCATCCTGCGCGCCCGGGGACAGGATTCCGTCCCCGACGGCGTCGAACGTCCCCCGCCACACAAGAATGTCCCCGGCCGTAGAGAAATGTCCCTCGACGGCGGGCTCACCCAGCGGAGGTGAGGCGCGCAGCCCACAGGCATGCACAGTCTGCAGTCAGAGGCGCGTAGTCGGCGCTCAGTCGCCGGCGCCGTGGAAGACGGCCTCGAGGTTGTTGCCGTCGGGGTCGAGGACGAAGGCCCCGTAGTAGCCGGGTGGTGCGGGCGCTCGCCGGGACCTCCGTTGTCGGTGCCGCCTGCCGCCAGGGCCGCCTCATGGAAGGCGTCCACCTGCGCTGTCGAGGACGCCGCCAGCGCGATATGGCAGGGCGTCGGGTTCTCCGCCGGGGCCAGCCACAGGTCCGCATGGACCGGGGCAGTCCTCCGACGCGCCGGGCGTCGGCCCACCCAGCCCGGTGACGGGCCCGAACCCATGACGACGCGGTAGCCCAGCGGCGCGAGCGACGCCTCACAGAAGGCCTCGAGGCCGCCGGATCACTGACACTCACAGAGGCATGATCGATCATGCCTCCAGGCTACCCACTGGTTGATACGCGGCAGCCGCTTTGACAGGCTCCAGCCATGACATCCTCCGCGGCCCTCCTCCGAGAACTCCCCAACCTCTCACCCTCCGACGAGTCAGCCACCCCAGACCCTCCTTCCACGCACACGATCGACCACCGTATGGGCCTCGATCCCATTGATCGCCTGGGGAGCTCAGGTGCTAGGCATCATGATGTCCTTCGGCTCCAACGAGCCTGCTCAGGACTCATCAGGCGGGCTGACAAGTTCCGTCGATCTCAACGTCCCGCCGGCAATCAGTGACATAACGCTGTTCCTGGCCCCTGGTCGGCGTTCTCATAGCGATATACCTCGCCGCGACCAACCGCGAGCGGGCGCGGCAGCCCTCAACATGGTTCTGGCCGGCATCTCCATATCAGTCTCACTGGCCCATCGCTCGCCGTCGACGAGGGAGCCCTACTCAATCCATTGGGCACGACGGGCACTACGTGCGTGAACGTCCTGCCCACCGTCGTGCCTCTCGCTTCGGCAGTGACACTCGATCGTCACCCGTCGACACCTGAGATGGCGCGGTAGGGCAGTCAGGAGGCACGCCGTCGGGGCACCGGGGCGGACCGACGGGGACATTCCACACGGCCGGGTGCGCGTCACTCCGGCCGGGGCCATCCTGCGCGTCCGGGGACAGGATTCCCGTCCCCGACGGCGTCGAACGTCCCCCTGCTCACACAAGAATGTCCCCGGCCGCGAGGAGATAGTCCCGTCGGCGAACGGGTCTCAGAACAGCGCCGGCAGGACGCCCTCGACGTCGGCCCCGAGCCTCGGCCAGGTCCAGGACGAGGGGACGCCCGGCACCGCTGTCGGAGAGCAGGTCACCGCCGGCCACGACGAGCAGGTCGCCGCCGGTGGTCCCCAGGCGTGCCACGGCGACGTCCTCGGCCCTCGGCGGCCGCGGTGACGGCGGGTACGAGCTCTCGCGCACGGCGACGATCGCACGGGCCCCGACCCGGAGAACAGGGCGGTGAAGTCGTCCACGCCCTCCTCCTGATGGCGGTCAGGTCCACGCTGGCGCCGATGCTGCAGCGCAGGCAGGAGTCCACGAGAGTCTGGATGAGGCCGCCGGTCGAGCAGTCGTGGCGGCGCGCACCAGCGGCTCGCCGCCGGGGCCCTCCGCCTCGCTCAGGGCCAGCAGCACCCGCCCTGAGCGCCATCTCCGCCTCGAGGTCGACGCGCGGGGGCAGCCCGCCGAGGTGGTCGTGACCACGCGGACCAGGCCGAGCCGTCGAGCTCGTCGGCGGTGGCGCCCAGGGCCATGATGGCCAGGCCCTCCTCGTGCCAGCCCGAGGGGCTGGCACGGCGCACGTCGTCCATGACGCCCAGGACGCCGACGACGGGCGTGGGTTGATCGAGGAGTCGATCTGCCCCTTGACCTTGCCGTGGAGTTGTAGAGCGAGACGTTGCCGCCGGTGACCGGCACGCCCATGACGGCGCAGGCGTCGGCCAGGCCGGTGATGGCCTCGACGAGCCGCCACATGGCGTCGGGGGTCCTCCGGCGAGCCGAAAGTTGAGGCAGTCGGTGACGGCCAGGGCCGGGCGCCCACGGTGCATACGTTGCGGTAGGACTCGGCCAGGGCTCGGGCGGCGCCGGTAGCGGGTCGAGCTTTGCGAAGCGGCCGTTGGCGTCGGTGGAGATGGCCACGCCGCGGCCGGTGGCCCTCATCGACGCGGATGACGCCGGCGTCGTCGGGCTGGCACAGGGCGGTGTCGCCGCGCACGAAGCGGTCGTACTGGCTGGTCACCCAGGCGGTGGAGGCCTGGTTGGGCTGGTGACGACGGCGCGCACCTGCTCGGCCAGCCTCGGTGGCGGACTCGGGGCGGGCCAGGCGCTCGGTGGTGTCGGCGTTGAGCGCGTCCCTGCCAGGCGGGGCGGGCGTAGGGGCGCTCATAGGTGGGGCCCTCGTGGGCCACGGTGCGCGGGTCGACGTCGACGATCCGCCCCCGAAGTGGTCGATGGTGAGGCGGCCTGAGCCGTTGACCTCCCCTGATGACGGCGGCCTCGACGTCCCACTTGTCGATGACGGCCATGAACTCCCTCGAGCTTGTCGGGCGCGACGACGGCCATCATCGCGCTCCCTGGGACCTCGCTCATGAGGATCTCCTGGCGGTCAGGGTGGGGTCGCGCAGGAGCACCTTCTCCAGGTCCACGTGCATGCCGCCGTCGCCGCTGGAGGCCAGCTCGGAGGTGGCGCAGGAGATGCCGGCGGCGCCCAGGTCCTGGATGCCGAGCACGAGCCCGGCGCCGAACAGGTCCAGGCAGCACTCGATGAGGACCTTCTCCATGAAGGGGTCGCCCACCTGGACGCTGGGGCGCTTGGCGGGCATGCCGTCCTCGAAGGACTCCGAGGCCAGGATGGAGGCCCCGCCGATGCCGTCCCCGCCGGTGCGGGCACCCGAAGAGCACCACCTTGTTGCCGGCGCCGGTGGCGTTGGCCAGGTGGATGTCCTCGTGGCGCAGCACGCCCACGCACAGGGCGTTGACCAGTGGGTTCTCCTGGTAAGAGGAGTCGAACTCGGTCTCGCCGCCGATGTTGGGCAGGCCCAGGAGTTGCCGTAGGTGCCCACGCCGGCCACGACGCCGTGGACGACGCGCGCGGTGTCGGGGTGGTCGACGGCGCCGAAGCGCAGCTGGTCCATGACGGCCACGGGCCGCGCGCCCATGGAGATGATGTCGCGCACGATGCCGCCCACGCCGGTGGCGGCCCCCTGGTAGGGCTCGACATAGCTGGGGTGGTTGTGGGACTCGACCCTGTAGGTCACGGCCCAGCCGTCACCGATGTCGACGACGCCGGCGTTCTCCCCATGCCGACCAGGAGGTGCTCGCGCATCTCGGGGTGGTCTTGGCGCCGAACTGACGCAGGTGGATCTTGAGGACTTGTAGGAGCAGTGCTCGGACCATGACCGAGTACATGGCCAGCTCGGCGTTGGTGGGCGGCGCCCCAGCAGCTCGCGGATGGACTCGTACTCGTCGGCCTTGAGGCCCAGCTCCTTCCAGGGCATCTCCTGCTCGGCGTTGCGGCGGCGTCGGCGACGGTGTCGGGGGTGGGCGGCGGGACTGCGGGCTCGGACGCCATGGGGGCTCCTGATTGACGAGGGAGTGCGGCCGAGCCGCCTCACCCACGCCCCCACGGCACCTCACACCACCACCCACGCGGGACCGCGCCCCCGCACCCCCGAGCACTTTCATCGCGAGCCCGATCGGCGCTCTGCGGAATCCAGCCAGAAGAATGCCGAAACGGCAACAAGACGCCACGCCCACGCCCAAAGTGCTGCGCCTCACAGGATTTCGGGGAAGATCGTGGCATGAGAGACATCGACGTCGCCCCCGCTGCCCCTGTCGCACTTGGAGAGCCACCTGGACGAGGTGGCCATCAAACGACTGCACACCAGCCTCGACGGGGGCCGAGGCCCCTGCTGGAGGGGCGCACCGTGGACGGTCACGCTGTCGGCAGCCGCCGGCTCGGGGTCGGCGGAGACGGTCGCCCCTCGTGGGCTACTCCCTGGGCGCCGGACCTCAACGTGCGCTGGCTGACCCTGGACGCCCCCGAGGAGTTCACCCTGGATCGCGGCCCGCCCTGCACGCCGGCATCCACGGGGACCACGGCGACGGCGGCAAAGCTCGGGGACAAGCAGCGCGACATCTACGAGCACGTCCTGGCCTCCAACGCGGAGAACATCGTCGAGGAGGTCCGCCCCGACGACGTCGTCATCCTTCACGATCCGCCCACGGCGGGCGCTGGCCAAGGCTCTCGGCGGCGGCGGGCGCCACGGTCATCTGGCGCTGCCACGCCGGGAGCCGAGGGCGCAGGCGAGGCCGCCGACTACGCCTGGGCCTTCCTGGACCGCTACCTGGAGGACGTGGACTCGTCATCGTCTCCTGCCCCGAGTACCGCCCGCCCCTATATCGAGGCCGAGCGCTGCGCGGTCCTGGCTCCTCCATCGACGCCGACTCCCCAAGAACCGGGTCCTGGATCTGGACGAGGCCTGGTCGGTGGCGCGCCTGTCCGGGATCTTTCGCCGGCGAGCCGCCCTCGAGGCGGTGCCCTTCATGCGTCACGACGGGCGCGCTGACGCCTTCCCGTGGCCTGGCCGATGACCCGGTCCTCGGCCGGTGGTCCGGTGCCCTGGGTGCCCGGGTCGTCACCCAGGTCAACCGCTGGGACCGCCTCTGCGGGCGGCCTGAGCTGGTGGAGGCCTTCGCCGAGAACATCGCCGTGTTGCCCGGAGGACGCCCACCTGCTGCTGGTCGGCCCGACCCCGGACGGTCCCGAGTCGCAGGCCACCTCGCCCAGATCGTGGAGCGCCGCTCGGTGCTGCCGGAATCGGTCGCCCGCGGATCCACGTGGCCGCGGTGAGCATGGAGGACCGGGAGGTCAACGCCACCGTCGTCAACGCCGTCCAGCGAGTCAGCTCGGTCGTCACCCAGCGCTCCCTCATCGAGGCCTTCGGACCGACCGTGGCCGAGGCGATGTGGAAGAAGGCCCCGGTGGTCGCCTCCGCGGTGGCGGCATCCGCGACCAGATCGACGACGGCGTCGACGGCGTCCTGGTCGACCCGGCCGACGGCCCTCGCCTGGGCGAAGCCGTGCGCGACCTGCTGCTCTTCCCCGAGCGGGCCCAGGAGATGGGGCTGGTCGCCCACGAGTCCGTGCGCCGGGAGTTCCTGTCCAACCGGCACCTGCAGGACCTCCTGCAGATCCTGGCCGACCTGGTGGGCTGACGAGCCGAGGACAAAGACCCCTAACAGGGGCATCAGTGTCCATGGCGCTGACATTAACTCCGCACCGACTCCGACCACCGTGGAAGAACCGCAGAATTCCAACGATCTCCACTGGTCACTTCGACGGCGACCCTCGTTAATGTCAGCGCTGTGGACACCCGGCCGCTGAGCCTGAGCGACGCCGGGCGCGGGCGAGACAGTCAGACGCCCTCACCCCGGCACTGGCAGCGGCTTCCCCTGCCTGAACCCTTCCAGCTCCCGCACAGAGCCCGAAGGTCATGCTTCGACGCCACCTCCAACATACAAGCACCCATGAGTACAAACATTCATTTGTGTTAGTGTGGGGACGTCAACCGAGGAGGAGCGCGGGAGTACCAGAGGCGATCGACGTCGATATGACACTGCGGGCGTTGGCTGACGGGAACCGTCGGGCGATCCTGCGCGTCATCCGTTCAGAACCGCAGCCCGTCGGCGCCGTCGCACAGGCAGTTGGACTGTCACAGCAGACCGCCTCGCACCATCTCCGGACTCTTCAGAAGGCGGGGCTGGCGACCGTCACCACCGATCACACGCGCCGCCCTGTACGCACTCAACACGGACGGGCTCGCGGCGGTGCGCTCCTACTCGACGACTTCTGGCCCGAGAGGCTGGCGGTCCTCAAGTCCGCTGTCGAGCAGCGAGAGGAGAAACAGCATGGCTGAGTTTCAGGACCCATCGAGATCGAGGCGCCCCCGCAGGCGGTCTTCGAGTACCCACCACCAACAAGGGCATGACGGCGTGGATGGGGCAGTACGCCGATCTCGATCCGACGCCGGGCGGCCGGTTCGCGGTCGACATTGCCGGCTACCCCGTGCGGGGTGAGTACCGTGGTTGAGCCCTTCCAGCGTGTGGTGGTCTCGTGGGGATTCGCCGGCAGCGACGAGCTGCCCGCCGGCGCTTCCAAGGTCGAGTTCATCCTGACGCCGATCACTGGCGGCACACGTGTGGACCTGCGCCACCTCGACCTGCCGGAGTCCGAGGTCCGCGGGCACGCGCACGGCTGGGCCCACTTCATGCCCCGCCTCGGTCGCCGGTGCGGAGGACGCCGCCCGACCACTGGCAGCCCTTGACCGACTGACCGCCAACGGGAGACGAAGCGATGGCATCCATGACACCCGAGCAGCACCACCTCGTTCAGCGAGTCCGCGCGCTGGTCGATGACGAACCGGATGTGCGCGAGGTCTCCATGCTCGGAGGGCGCGCGATCATGGTCAACGACAAGATGATCGTCAGCGCCGGGAAGACCGGGGACCTCCTGGTGCGCGTCGCCGCGGACCGCCACGAAACGCTCCTGGGCGAACCGGGCGCCGAGCAGGCCCACATGGGCGCCGGGCGAGAGATGGGAGCCGGATGGATCACCGTCGCACCCTGAGGCCATCGCCGACGACGACCGCCTCGCCTTTCTGGGTTGACGTCGCGATGCACCACAACCGCGCCGTCACTGGCGGGCAATCGGGAAGCGACGAATCATGAGCACCTTCCAAGGACTACCGACAGCCCTTTTCGAGTTCTTCGCCAACCTGGCGCAGGACAACTCGAAGGACTTCTGGAACGCCAACAAGCAGCGTTGGCAGCGGGACGAAAGCCCCTATGAGTGCGTTGGTTGACGAGCTTTTCCGGAGAGTTCGGTCCTTTGCGCATGTTCCGCCCCAACCGCGACCTGCGTTTCGCCCGCGACAAGGCCCCTTACAAACTCTGGACAGGCGCTACCAGCACCCCTCAGGCCACTGGCGGAATCGGCTACTACCCTCAGTGTGTCGACCACCGGTATCACCACCGGCTACGGAGCCATGCGGATGACCGCCGACCAACTTCGCCGCTTCAGGGGCGCCATCGATGCCGACATCAGCGGAATCCGCTTCGAGGAGCTCACCCAAGAGCTCGTTGCACAGGGGCTGCCCGTCTCACCCGGCGCCGACCAGCCATTGAGAAACGCACCGCGAGGCTGGTCGACCGACCACCCCCGCATCAACTTCCTCAGATGGAAAGGGGCCGCAGTCGTTCAGGACTGGCCCACCGACACTTGATGCACACTCCCCAGGTGCACGAGAGGATTCGAGACATCTGGGCCGCCGTCGACCCTCTCAGGGCATGGCTCGACGAGCACGTCACACAGCGACACCATGAACCACCTCATTGAGGAGCAGCACATGAGCACTGACAGCAAGACCACATCCGACCATGCCTTTACGTGTCGCCACCGCCTCATCACGAGGCATGGACCAGCGGCGACCTCGACAAGGCGATGAGCTTCATGACCGACGACGTCGTCGTCATGCACCAGGAAAGAGATCAACGGCAAGGAGGAGTACTGGCGTACCTCGGCGGGTTCATGGAGGTCATGGAAGGGTGCACGCCGCGCGCCGCCTTCGGTGACGACAGCACTGCTGTGCTTTCACTACTTCCCCCACACCCCTCAACCCGCTCCGCCCCAGTTGGAGAGTGCTCTCGTTGAGTCAGGGTTGATCAAGGAGAGCCATGTCGTTTTTCGATCGACTGTCTTACGCCCCACCCACCGAGTCCCAGTAAACGTCTCATACACAGCAGGCGATTCGCACTCAGCGAGCGGGGCTCACGCTTGCCGCACGCGCCTGCTCCTCGGAGCCGCCGACAGCCGCGCACTGGAGGGCCGGCACAGGGACTTCATCACATCGCGGGCCGAGTTATCCACAGGCCGTGTCCACAGGCTTGTGCATGGCTGTGGGGGTTTGTGGGATGTCGCCATTCCACCTGTGCACAACACCCGCTCGGTGTCAGCACCCCGGGCAGACACCCCCAAAGACACCTCTCGCGCAGGGCCCGCTCCACCTTGACGAGACATCTCTACACACCGAGTTTTTGGCTGAAAATCCGGGATAATCATCCAAGCAGTCGCACCCACCATCTCGGTCATCCCAAGGCGGAGCCCCCGACGGTTGGGACAGCACATTCCTCATCGTCATGCAACTTGAGTGCAGTCACTCCTGGGTCGCCCGAGTGAGCGACCGCCCTGTCTCTCCACAGTTCTGCACAGGCTCGAGGCTGAACTGTGGATAACGTGACGGGATGACTCGGCACCCACCTCTGACGGCTGTCAGGTGTGGGTGCCGGATGCGGCGTCCCCAGACGGCCAGCAGCGAGTCGATGGCGGAGCGGAAGACTCCCAGGCCGTCGGTCCCGGTGCGCGGACCGGCCTGCGAGTCGGGACCGAAACCGGCTCCACGGCGTGCTCGGGTGGGGCATGAGTCCGACGACGTTGCCGCGTTCATTGCGTACGCCGGCGATGTCGCGGGCCGAGCCGTTGGGGTTGCCCACGTAGCGGAAGACGACGAGTCCCTCCCCTCGAGGCGGTCGAGCCCTCGGGCGAGGCGATGAAGTTGCCTCGCCGTTCTTTCATGGGAACGACGATCTCTCCCCGTCCGCGTACCGGTTGGTCCAGGCGGTCTGCGTGGTCTCCACGCGCAGGCGCTGCTCGACGCAGAAGAAGCGCTGGTTCGCGTTGCGCAGGAGGGCGCCGGGCAGGAGGTGGGCCTCGGCGAGGATCTGGAAGCCGTTGCAGATGCCGAGCACCGGCATGCCGCGCTCGGCGGCGGCCACGACCTCCTCCATGACGGGGGCGAAGCGGGCGATGGCGCCGCAGCGCAGGTAGTCGCCGTAGGAGAAGCCTCCGGGCACGACGACGGCATCGACCCCGCGCAGGTCGGCGTCCTGTGCCACAGGCTCACTGGCTCGGCCCCGGCCAGGCGCACGGCGCGGGCGGCGTCGACGTCGTCGAGCGTCCCTGGGAAGGTGATGACGCCGATACGGGCGGCGGGGAGCTGCTGAGCGACTCACTCACGGCTCAGGCCTCCTCGTCGGCGGCGACGGAGACGACGTCCTCGATGATCGGGTTGGACAGGAGGGTGTCGGCGGCCTCGCGGGCGGCGGCCAGGTGCTCCTCAGTGACTGGGGACCGTCCACGGTCAGCCTGAAGCGACGGCCCTGCCGCACCCCGGTGAACTGCTCGAAGCCGAGGCGGGGAAGGCTTCCGACAACCGCCTTGCCCTGGGGGTCAAGAATCTCGGGCTTGGGCATGACCTCGACGACGATGCGTCCCATGGGTGCTCCTCGGATCAGGCGGGATGAGTGCGCAGCCCAAGACTACCCGCAAGCAGCCCGGGACACTGCCTGCGGCCTCGACGTGGCTCAGACCTGGCCGAGCCACTCGCCGGCCAGCCGGATCGCCACGACCCCGCCCAGGGTGAGGGCGGCAGTGGCGATGAGCCAGGCGGAGCCCAGGATGAGGGCGACGACGGCGCAGACCACGGCGCTGGCGAGCATGAACCCGCCCACGGCCCCGGCGACACCGGCGGGGGCGTGGAGGGACTGGTCGACGGTGGAGGTGCCCATGACCGGCGTAGGGCCGGAGTCCACGGTGGGGGCTGTCTCGTCGCCGCGCTCAGAGGCGCCCGGAAGGAGCGGTCCGCGAGCGCGGGCCACCAGCCGGGCGGGGTCGTGGACCTTGACGGAACCAGTGGTCAGGCCGGCGGCGGCGTCGAGCACACCGGGCTTCCAACGCTCGGCCTCACGGCGTACGGGGGTGCCTCCGGCCCAGGCCAGGTAGCCGGCGGCGGCCACCAGCCCGGCGCCGCCGAGGACCGCGACGAGCCACGGCGGGATCCACGGGTGTCCGGCCTCGGCGTTGCGGGCCAGGTTCATGGTCGAGGCGGTGGCCAGGACCAGGCCCAGCAGGGCGAAGGCCACGCCGGCCAGGCGCTGGCGGCGCACGGCCGCCGGCCACGGGGAGCGGGTCCGGGCAGCGGCGCTCTTGGCGCTTCCGCGCCCCACGCCCCAGTCGGTGCCCGAGGAGGAGCGGCGGGGTCCGCGTCCCTTGGCGGGGCCGCGCCCCACCCCCCAGTCAGTGCCTCCCTGGGCTTTGATCTCCTCGGCGTCCAGGGCGTTGGTGGCCGCCTCCCAGGCGCTGGACTCGGCCAGGATGCCGGCGTCCTCCTCGGCCTCGGGCTGGGCCGCCGGGCTCGTGGGCGCGGCGGGGGCGGTAGTGGCTGGTGGCGGCACTGGGGCGCGTCTGGTAGCGCGGCCGCGGGCGGAGGGGGCTGCGGCACTGGGGGCCGAGGCTGCCGGTGCCGCTGGTGCAGGTGCGGCCGGTGCCGCGGTCGCCGACGGCGCAGCCGCCACAGAGGCCGCAGATGCAGCGGATGCCGTGGAAGCGTGAGGCTCGCTGGGCACGGCCTCGGGCCCTGCCCCTGGGAGATGGTGAAGACGCGGGTGGTGGTGGCTCCCGTCCGGGCGCTGCCCGGCCCGTCAACGGCGGTGGGACGTACGACTGGCCGTGGTGAGCGGCCGTCGGCGCCGGCCGCGGCCCGCTGCTGAGGGGCGGGGAGCCGGGGGCGCTGGCGGCACTGCCGGCGCTGGCAGGAGCGGGTCCGGTGCGGCAGTCGGGGGCGGTCTCGCCATGGTCCCCGGGTGTTGGAGGGCCCGCCGACGGTGTACGGGGTGGCTGGGGAGGCGGGCGAGCCGGCGGACAGGGCGGAGCCGGCCCAGCCGGCGGGCTCGTCGGGCACGTCGGCCAGGTCGATGGCGATGGCGGCGTCGACGGCGTCAGCGGTTCCTGAGGCGATGGCCTGGGCCGCGGCTGAACGCAGGTCGTCCTCCGTCATGACCGCCGCGCCGCCTGTGTCCCTGGGCGTCGGTGGAGCTGTCGGCCGAGCCGGGCGGCGGAGGCCGCGGAGACCCTGAGGCGGACGAAGAGGCCGAGGCGGCCGAGCCGGTGGGGGCCGGGATTGTTGCCGGAGCGGACGACCTCAGCAGCCCGCTGCCGCCGGACCGGGCGGAGGCGCTCTTCGGACGTGGGGTCCGCTTGGGCATGATGCCCCAGTTGACGGGCCCCTGCTCGTTGTCGGGACGTCGGTCGCGGGGGTCATGAGATCACCTGTCCCAGGATGGAGGCGAGCCCCAGGGCCACGAGCACGAAGCCGGTGGCGCCGAGCAGGAGCCTGGCCGACACGGATGAGGGTCTCGCCGGTGGAGGTCCCGGCCAGGCGCTCGTCGGCCGCGCGCCCGAACGACGTCGCGGCCAGTGCGGTGGTGAGGGGGCCGGAGACCACGTCGAGGGTGGTCAGCCGCGCCGACCTGTCGACTCAGGGCACGAGCACCTTGGTTCCCGGCACGGTGAGCGTTGCCAGATCGGTGCCGGGCAGGGCTGCAGCCGTCGGTTCCCGAGCCCCGCTGGGAGGATTGGGAGCCCTTGGCCCCTTGCCGCGGGCGCCCTTGGCACTGCCCTCTCTGAGGACTCGCCGCCCTGCCGGGCCCGGGGCCGCGCGGACCCGGTTGCGCTCCAGACGCAGGCGGGGGCGTTGACCACCAGGGACCGGGCGGAGAGCCTCAAGGAGGCGAGCATGCCCAGCCCCACGAGGACCAGGGCAATACCACCCAGGACGCGGGAGGTCTCGGTGGCCCCTGAGGGCGGAGGTGATGGCGGCCGACAGCGCCAGCACGATCGTCACGACGATGAGGCCGACCAGCACGTGAAGCCCGGCCCCGGTTTGAAGGCGCGGGTGGCGCCCCGGTATCGGGAAGGTCCGAGGTGGATGAGGTCGTGGTCATGACAGCTCCAGGGGGTGACCGGTCAGCCGCTCGTAGGCCTCGAGGTAGCGGGCGCGGGTCCGTTCGACGACGTCGTCAGGCAGGGCAGGGGGCTCCTGGTCGCCGTCCCGGTCCCAGCCGGAGGCCGGAGAGGTGAGCCAGTCGCGCACGTACTGCTTGTCGAAGGAGGGGGTGACCCGGCCGGGCTCCCAGGCGTCGGCGGGCCAGAAGCGGGAGGAGTCGGGGTGAGGACCTCGTCACCCAGGATCAGCTCGCCGTCGGCGTCGGTGCCGAGCTCGAACTTGGTGTCGGCCAGGATGATGCCGCGGTCCCGAGCGATCTCGGCGGCCCGGGAGTAGAGGGCCAGCGTGGTCTCGCGCAGGGCGGTGGCGGCGCTGTCCCCCACCATCTGGACGACGCGCTCGAAGGTGACGTTCTCATCGTGCTCGCCGAGCTCGGCCTTGGCGGCGGGGGTGAAGATCGGCTCGGGAAGGCGGGAGGCCTCCGTCAGGCCCTCGGGCAGGGCGACGCCGCACACGGAGCGGCTCTGCCGGTACTCGACCAGGCCGGAGCCGGTGAGGTAGCCGCGGGCCACGCACTCGACCGGGTACATCTCCAGCCGCCGGCAGATCATGGCGCGTCCGGCGACCTGGGCGGGAACGTCGAGAGAGACGAGGTGGTTCGGGACGACGTCGGCGAGCTGCTCGAACCACCAGGCGCTCAGGGCCGTGAGGACCTTGCCCTTGTCCGGGATCGGGGTCGCCAGGATGTGGTCGTAGGCGCTGATGCGGTCCGAGGCGACCACGAGGAGCACGTCCTGCCCACCCCACGGGCCGTCGGAGGTGGGGGCGTAGACGTCCCGGACCTTGCCGCTGGAGCGGTGCTCCCACCCGGGGACGGTGGGAGGCAGGGAGCCGGCTGCTGAGGCACTGGGACCGACTGAGGCGGAACTCGCGGACCGAGTCATGCCCCCATCCTGCCATCGGCGGGCACCCCTGTGTCCGGTTCCAGGCCGCGGCGGCGACCGCAGGGGTCACCCTTGGAGGATCGCACGATAGCCCCGCCATTGCACGCATTTGTCCGGGTCGGGTCGTCAGGGGGAGTCGGGGAGCGACCGGAGTAAATCCCACCGACGGGATGGGAACGGCTCTCATGTCACACCTCGTCCGACCGGCTGGGCAACGGGCTGACGTGGGTCAACACCGGTGCCGGAACCACCTCCCATCCGGCGAGAGGTCGCAGGGCCTCCTCAGGAAAGAGCGACGCGTGTGCGTTTGGTCTCGGAAGAAGTGCGTGCGTCACGCGCCCGTCCTCGCGTCCGGGTCCGACGGCGCGGTCTTCCTGGGTTCAGCGCACGGCGAGCCGCGCGCCGTGGTCGCGACGGCGAGGAGGCTCTCAGCTCCGGCCCCTGTCGGCGCTGGCAGCGCTGCTGACGCTGCTAACGCTGCCTTCACCGGCCGCCTGGGCGATGTCGGTGCGGTACTGGGCGCCCTCAAGCGTTGATGCGCTCGACGGCCTCGTAGGCGCGTTCCCGCGCCGCCTCGAGGGTTGCTCCCAGGGCGACGACGGACAGGACCCGCCCGCCGACGGCGACCAGCTCCCCGCGCTCGGTGGTGCCGGTGCCGGCGTGCAGCACGTGGACGTCGTCGAGCTCCCTCGGCGGCCTCGATCCCGGTGATGGTGCCGCCGGTGGTGACGGTCCCGGGGTAGCCGGGGGCGGCGATGACGACGTCGACGGCGCCTGCTCGGACCAGGTGGGCTCGGGGGCCTCGGCGAGGCGGCCGGTGGCGGCGGCGTGGAGGAGCTCGGGCAGGAGGAGGTCAGGCGGGCCAGGACGGCCTGGGTCTCGGGGTCGCCGAAGCGCACGTTGAACTCGACGACGCGCAGGCCGCGGCTGGTCAGGCCAGGCCGCAGTAGAGCAGGCCGATGAAGCTGGTGCCGCGGCGGGCCATCTCGTCGACGACGGGTTGGGCGACTCGCGCACCACCTGCTCGGTGAGGTCCGCCGGGGCCCAGGACAGGGGCGAGTAGGCGCCCATGCCGCCGGTGTTGGGGCCGGCGTCGTCGTTGAGGAGGCGCTTGAAGTCCTGGGCGGGGGCCAGGGGGCGGACGGTGGCGCCGTCGCACACGCAGAACACGGAGGTCTCGGGGCCGTCGAGGTAGTCCTCGACGACGACGACGCGACGCTGCCGCGGGTCAGGCAGGCGTGGCCGTGGGCCAGGGCGACGGGCGCTCGTCGGTGACGACGACGCCCTTGCCGGCGGCCAGGCCGTCCTCCTGACGACGTAGGGGGCCCCGAAGCGGTCCAGGGCGGCGGACAGCTCGGCCTCGGTGGTGCACACGGCGGCCTCGGCGGTGGGGACGCCCGCGGCGGTCATGATCTCCCTGGCGAAGGCCTTCGAGCCCTCCAGGCGGGCGGCCTCCGCGCCGGGGCCGAAGCAGGGGATCCCGGCGTCGCGCACGGCGTCGGCGACACCGGCGACCAGGGGCGCCTCGGGGCCGACGACGACGAGGTCGGCCTTCATCTGCGTGGCCAGGGCCACGACCTCCTCGGGGACGCTGGGGTCGATGTTGAGGTTCGTGGCAATGGCTGAGGTGCCGGGGTTTCCCGGAGCGACGATGAGCTCGGAGGTCTGCGGATCACGGGCGAGGGCACGGGCCAGGGCGTGCTCGCGCGCGCCGGAGCCGAGGAGCAGGATCTTCACGGCGACAGCCTAGATGATGGAGGCCGCATAAGGCCCGGAATCGCGGGCCCCGCGCGCCCCCGCCCGGAGGATATCTCCGATCGGCGGACGACCACGGTCCGGTCTCTCCGGGATGACGCCTCCCACCGTGAAGAGCACACACAAGAAATCATCAGCGCGACAAAATATGCTGAGGAGTACGCATTCAGCACACAGAGGCTGACGACGTTGAACGGAGAGATCTTGTGAGCAGCGTGGCGATCAGCACTGTGAACGGTGCAGTGAACCCCTGAGGTGGAGATGTCCAATCGCGTGGCTGCACTCATGGAACCACCTTGACCGAGGCCGACGTGCACCGGTTCCTGCTCGAGGCCGCCGATCTCCTGGGGAACCGAGTCCCCGTCCATGTACGGGCCCAATGTCTTCTTCCGCTGGCAGCTCGGGGAACGGTCATCGAGATCGAACCGGACTATCACCCGTGGGGCGAGAAGTACTCCTTGAGCGTGGACTCCTACAACCGCGGGTTCCCCATCGACACTCAGGAGCGCCTGACTTACAAGTACGGCGATGCCGAGCTGTACCCCTATCTGTGGAGGGTGGACCTCGGTGGCGAGGTGAACGACTGGTGGGGGCCCGGAGAGGCCTACATCGTCAACTGGGACCTGTTCGAGGAGACCACGGCGAAGACCCTCGGTGGCCTGCCCAATGACATGGCCCTCATGCCGCCGCAGTGGCGCCGCCCTTTCACCTTCCGTTGGGACATGGGGAATCCGGCTGGGCCTGGTCTCCTTCACCGGCACGGTCGACGGTCTCAAAGGTCACCGTCGAGTCCACCGGGAGGAGGTCCTCATCCCCCGCAATCTCCTCGGCAGCGAGAGGAGCCAGATCAGCATGCGCGACGTCGTCGCCGGCCTGGCCGGAGGGCGCGCTCATCGATATTCGCTTCGCCGGCTCCGAGGGCTTCGGCGACTACGGAGTCTTTGCCGCCAGCCCCAGCGGGACGAGGATGAGTTGGCGAAGGGCGATATCAAGTTCCTTCTGGAGGATCGGGGGAAGGACTCGCCCGGACCGGCGATGACGATGGACGAGCTTCGTAGGCTGGCCGCCTCGACACCCACACCCACCGGTCCCGGCCGGCCACCGGTGAACTGGCAAGTCATCCCGATACGGATCGGGCTGTCCATTCCCCAGATCCTCTCCGTCGTCGAGCAGGTCCTCAGCGGAGCAGCCGTCGAGAGCGTGCTCAAGAGGTTCGGCGGACGCCCCGATATCAGGTGGGACGAACCCATCCTGCGCGGAGACGGCTGGGCCGCAGAGCGGTCGCGATTCTCCGGCACCTGGAGCATCGAGGTGGTCACTCACCCGAACGGGAAGCGGAGGAGCGGCTGTGCTTCGACAAGCGCCACGTCGCCGACTACGCCTGGCGCATCGCCCAGGCACTGGAGCAGCGCTACGGCTTCCCCTACGGGATACGCACCACGAACGATGGGTTCTTCATGCGTCTGTTCCAGATCGGGGACCATGGTGTCAAGGTGACCGGCGGCTTCAGCTCGGTGGAGGTGGAGATCGACTCCCTCAAGACGCTCCTGGAGCACTCCTACGGACGTTTCTGAAGCAGCCAGCCGCTCCCGGCTCCCCCGCCTCCGCTAGGCTCAAGCCGGTTCCGGGGCGCGGAGTCCCTGGACAGCAGGTGTCAGGAGGTCAGTGGAGTCAATCAGTCCCTCCTGCGACGACGGCGACTCGACGACAGGAGCCGATGCACAGCGGCCGCCCTGCCCCAGGTGCTGAGGGCGACCGCGGAGCTCAACGCGGTGACGATCCGCCGGCTCGGGGCCGTCTACGTCCCGTCGGCCACCGGTAGGGCCGGCGCCGTCGCGCTCCGCCTCACCGCAGGAGGCAGAGCCCACGCCGCAGCAGGGGCACCGACGCGGGTGTCGATACGGCCCCTGACCACGCTGCGCGCCCTGGGCTACTGGCTCTCCGACCCCGGCCCGGGAGGCCCTCATCCACCCCGAGCAGGCCTGGGCACTGGTCAATGCCGCCGCCCGCCTCAGCTCTGCTCCCCGTCCGCCGAGTACCGGCCCTTCTACCCCGACTTCCCGTCCAGGTACGCAGCGCTCCGAGGCCAGCGCTGCTGGTCAATGCCGCCCTGCACTACCTGGGCGACGTCGTCGGGGTCCGAATCCTGCCGGACTACCGGCCCCAGCCCCCGCGAGCCCCTGCCGGGAGACGACGAGCGCCCCTGACCGAGCTGGGCCTGGCCACGACGCAGGACCTGGAGCGGATCGTGGCCCACCTCGCCGCCCAGGCGACTCCCTTCAGCGCCCAGGACCGTGCAGACCTGACGGACCTGCGCGACTTCGGTCCCAAGGCAGCGCCGCGCGTGGCGGTCAGGAGAACCTCGCCGTCCTCACCGTCACCTTCCCCGACCTGAACTTCTCCGCCTCCTACCGCACCGTCACCGACGTGCTGCGCCTGGCGGTCGCCATGGCGGGCGGCGATGTCTCCCTGGCCGAACCGTGCCGGTTCCCCTCCTTCTCCCGTGCGCAGCGGCGCCGTCTGCTGGGTCTGCTTGACGCCGTCGGGCAGGTCCAGGACAGCCGGGACAGCGCCGAGGAGATGGCTCGGCGCTGTGAGCGGTGGAAGCGGCTGGCCCGCCACCTGCGCCCCGGCGACTACGCGCGTCGCTTCCCGCGCGCCGTCGCGCTGCTGCACCAGGTCGCCTCCGGGGGGTGCCGAAGCGGGTTTCACCTCCCGCCTGGAGGAGGCGCTGGCGCGCCGCGACGTCGAAGGGGCTCTTCGCCTGTTGTCCACCCGCCCCGGGGTCTTTGCCCGCCGACTCAACCACCTGCTGCGGCTGTGCGTCGATGAGGCCGCCCGCGAGCGCGTGGTCGCCGAGTTCGCCCGGGTCGCGCCCGAGGTCTCCCTGCCGGTCCTGGTGCGCCTGTGGGAGTACTTCTCCTCCCCGGGCCAGACGCCCTGCCGTGGCGGGTGCGTCGCCATCAAGGCGGCCACGGGCACCAAGACGACGCTCATCCCCTCCACCCGCCGACCCGGTCCGACCGACGCGGCGGTGGTTCGCGCCGTCGAGGAAGCCCTACGGCAGCGGAAGCGCCTGGGGCGGATCGCCGTCGACCAGGGCGATGTACGAGGGCTACACGGCTCCGGTGGGACTGCGCTCGGCCTCACCGGGTATGCGCACGGCGGGGCGCGGCACCCGCCTGCCCCTGCCCGAGGGCGAGACGATCCGCTTCTTCCTACACTGGCGCGACCTGCCGGAGACCCCACCCGAGGCCCCGGGGCCTGCCGGACCTGCTGCAACCGAGGACAGGGATACCGGCGTGGACCTGGACCTGTCGGCCTTCTTCGTCTCCGAGGACTTCGCACGCACCGAGCAGATCGCCTACTACAACCTGCGCTCGACGGCGGCCGTGCACTCGGCGACCTCACCTCGGCGCCCGACGGGGCGGCCGGAGTTCATCGACATCACCCTGGCCGAGGCGCTGCGGCAGGGGTGGCGCTACGTCGTCATGACGGTCCATCCTTCTCCCACCACCGGCTCAGTGAGGTGCCCGGAGTGCTGGGCGGGGGCGATGGCCCGCGGCACAGACCCGCAGAGCGGCGAGGTCTTCGAGGCCTCCACCGTCATGCAGCGCCTCGACCTGGTCTCTCCCACGTTCAACGCGACGCCCTTCGTCATCGACCTCGCTGAGCGCCGCCCTCATCTGGTGGGACCCTGCCCGTGGGGGTGGGCGAGCACCAGGTGGCGAACCTGGATCGCAGCAGCAACCGGGTCCTGGCGCATCTGCTGGACCTGCTGGAGGGCAGGCGCATGCCGCTGTCGCACCTGCTGGGGCTCCTGGCCGACGACGTCGTCGAGGACCCCGATGAGGCCAAGCTGGTCTTTGGTGAGGGCGGATCCCTGCCGTGGCAGACCGAGCGGATCCTGGCGCTGCTGGGCCCCGCGGAGGCCGCGGTGGAGAGGCACTCCGACGTGGATAGGGGCGAAGCGGGCCGGCAGGCGGAGTAGCCTGAGCCGCATCCGGCCATGAGGGCGCTTCCTTCTGCTCTTCACAGCATCTCCAGCGCCCTCGCTTCCCGGACGCAGTCGGGCGGGACCACCAGTGGCCCCGCCCGACTATCACGTGAGGATCAGAGCTGGTGAGCAGAAAGCGCACCGTGCGGGTCCGGTCGTCCTGGTCGCGACGCCGAAGGCTGGTCACCCCTTCCGAACACACTAGAATCTGCATCATCTGATGATGATCCTGGCGTAGGAGGTACCGTGCGAACCACCGTGACACTCAGTGATGACCTCATTGCCAAGCGCTCAGGAGCTCACAGGCATCACTGAGCGCACCGAGCTGCTGCGGGCCGGTCTGGAGACCCTGGTCAGAGTGGAGAGCGCGCGTCGCCTGCGGCCTCGGCGGCTCTGATCGGACGGCGAGCGCCGCTCCACGACGTCGGAGCGCCAGCCAGTGATCCCCTGTCGACACCTCGGTATGGATCGATCACTTCCACCACTCGGACCCAGTACTCGTTAGCCTGCTGCACGAGGACGAGATTGATCCCATCCACTCGTGGCGGAGGAGCTGGCGATGGGATCACTCAGGTCCAGAGATGACGTCCTCACACTTTCAGCGCACCTCCGCCAGTTCCCAGTCCTCTCACATGACGAGCTACTGACTCTGGTCGCAGCTCATGCACTGTGGGGCCGGGACTCAGCCCAGTCGATGCACACCTGCTCGCCCTCGTCATGCTGGTCCGGCGCCCGCCTGTGGACACGCGACAAGCGATTGCTCCGCGCTGCCGAAGAGCGCGGAGTCTCTTCACCGAGGAACGCTCGCTGAGGGCCCTGAAACGGGCCGGTTCACCGAATACCTGACTTGCTACGCTACAACGGCAGTCGAAGCACACCAGGAGACGGACCGATGTCAGCTCCCCAGAATCGGCCCCGTACCAGCCGCCGTACCAGCTCGTATCAGGCCGTGCCTCCCTATGGGCAGCAGCGCCCCCGCCAGACGCACGTCGGAAAGCTGGTCGGCGATCATCCTGTTCGTCATCGGGCCCATTGATGGGACTTGCCATCTGGGGCATCGGGTCGAGTCATCGCCGTCGCCAGCATCGCCACCAGTGGTGACGTCGTCACCAACGGGCAGCAGGTCGCCTGAGCAGCAATGACGAACGTGCTCTGTACGTATCGAGAACCGCCGCCGCCAACAACTGCACCGTTGTGGACCTGGACGGCAAGGAGGTCCGCACCTCTGGCAGTGGGATGAACATCTCCAACAACGACGGCGACTTCAACTCGGTTCTCACGTTCAAAGCTGACAAGTCGGGAAACTACCGGGTCTCATGCGTGAGGCTTGGATGACACCGACGCGATCCTCGTGGGCCCCACCCACTCACGTTCCAGCAAGTTCGCGGTGCCCTCGTGCATGCCTGGCCGCCGGGCGGTCTGCTGGATCCTGCCATCATCCTGCTGGTCTGGCGCCACCGGGCCCCTGGCCGCACAGAGTCAAAGCGCGCTGACCCCGGCGAGGACCGCTAGGCCGATCCCGCGTTCGAGGGTCTCGCGCTCCTCCTGCATGCCCTCATTCGCGAGGGAACGTAACGGCTGAGTTTCCCTGGTGGCGCCGTGGGCTACCCCCAGAGCCAGACTCGCCTCACACCTGGCGACCGCTGCTCCTGCCGGCCCGAAAGCTCCCCACGTGACACCGGCGCCATCCAGGCCAGGTGCCTCCGTTGCCGTAGACGACGAAGATCCGGTCCCCGGCGACGAACAGTCCGGAGCGGGACTCGGGCCAGACGCAAGCGCCTTCCCGGCGCGAATCCCTGCTCGTCCACGATGACCCGCTGGAAGCTCTCGTAGATCTGGTAGAGCGGATACGCCATGGTCACCGGTCCGAGCAGAAGACAGAACACCGCGAAAGCGGATATCCGGAAACTGGCTGAGCGGCTTGGTCTCGAAGAGCAAATTGCTGACCACCGGGATCACCAGGAGACAGCACCCCCATGCCGATGAGGAAAAGCCCGCCGCTGCTGTGCTCCTTGACTCTGCCGCCCAGAGCAGTGCGGAACACGAGACGACTGCTGCAGCATCTTCTGCGCCCGTGCCGGCCCTGGCCGCCACAAAGAGGAGGGTCCTCGACGATGCGTCCTCCGAAACACTCCACGCGCGTCGATGTAGTACCGTAGGTCCCCACAGCCGCAGCGCGGCGCAGTCCTCGTGAGCACTTCCCCACGTCATCGATGACGCACCTGGGAAAGCCAGGCATGATCATCAGCCGCCGTTCTCGATGGCGGATCTGAGTCCGCTTCAATGAATCCGCCGTACGACGACGGCCCGTCAGTCAGGTTGAGCGTCGACAGCGTGAACCTCAGGCCACCGACGCCCAGGGGCGACGCTCGGTGAACAGCAGGCGGCATGTAGCGATGCCGTCCTGGCTCAGCACCGTCCGACGCCGCAGGGGTACTGATCGCCCAGGCCTCACCGGAATGCCGAACATGCAGTCACCCAGATCGCGGCGTCGGTGGCTTCATAAACTCGGTGATGCTCATCAGCGGCAGAGTGTTGTAGACCATGCCAGCACTCCCGCGACCGCGAGCGCCACCAGCGCACAGCAGCGGATCATCGAGCGCTCGCGAGCAGGCGCCCATCAGCGGTCTCCTGCCGCCCACCACCGCATCGACTTCCCGATCCATCGAACAGGTTCCCCCGACCGCCACCGCGGTCGTTGTCCCTGCCATTTCATGCCCGCACCTTCCACGCCGCTGCAGTCGCCGGCACGTGGGAAAAGCGATCCATGCACCCACCATCGGCCCTTCGTCACTGTAGTGCGGCCGCGGCGCCGATTCGCGTTCTCCGATGGGCACCGTTCACCATCCCGTCTACGATGTCGTCTGCGTGGACGCGCCACATGGTTCGGAGGCTGTCCCGCGCTCGCTCTCGAGCCTGAGGGCGCCTCCTCGACGTCCGCCGACACGGCGCGTAGCAGCCACCGAGCCGGCGGGCGAGGGTCGGCAACAGAGTACACGATGCGTTCCTGACCGGCGAACCGGTCGGAGCCCCCTGTCTCAGTCCTCCTCAGGGAAGGACCTCAGCTGAGATCAGGCCTTCTTGGCCTCATCGATGCGCGCACGGAACTTGGCGAGCTGCTCCCTTGATGGCCTCGAGCGCTTTGTCACCGAACTGCTTGTAGTACTCCTCGTGTCGTCCACTCTCGGCGGCCCAGGCCTCGGGTCGCATGTCGTACATCTTGGCCCACCTCCCGCCTCGTAGGTCGAGGCCCTCGAGGTTGAAGTCCTCGGAACTTGGGGGTAGCGGCCGGTGACGCCGTCGACGGCCTCGACCTCGCCGGAGGCACGACGCACGATCCAGTCGAGCACGCGGGAGTTGTCGCCATAGCCGGGCCAGAGTGAATCTGCCGTTCTCGTCCTTGCGGAACCAGTTGACCTGTAGACTTTGGGAACTTGTCGCCCAGCTTCTCCTGCATCTCCAGCCAGTGCGACCAGTAGTCGGCCATGTGGTAGCCGCAGAGGGCAGCATATGGCATGGGGTCGTGGCGCAGGGAGCCGACCTGGCGTCCAGGGCGGCGGCGGTGACCTCAGAGGCCACGGCGGAGCTGATGAACACGCCGTGGGCGTTCTCGCACTGCTCGGCGACCAGCGGCACGTTGGTGGCGCGGCGACCGCCGAAGAGGATGGCGTCGATGGCCCACGTCTTCGGGGCCTCCAGTCGGGGGCAGATGATCGGGCACTGCGAGGCCGGGTGGTGAAGCGGCTGTTGGGGTGAGCGGCCTTCTGCCCTCGGCGGCGTCGGCCGTAGTCGTTGCCTGCCAGTCGATGAGGTGCTCCGGCATCGGGGGCGTCGATGCCTCCACCACACGTCACCGTCGTCGGTCAGCGACGTTGGTGAAGATGGCGTTTGGCCTTCGCGGTGTCCATGGCCATGGGGCTGGTGTCGTAGGAGGTGCGGGGCGACGCCGTTGAAGCCGGCCTCGGGTTGATGGCGCGCAGGCGGCCGTCGGGGCCGGGGGCGCATCCAGGCGATGTCGTCGCCGACGGTCTCGACCCGAGCCCGGGATGGTGGGCTGGAGCATGGCGAGGTTGGTCTGCCGCAGGCGCTCGGGAAGGCGGCGGTGACGTGATGCTTGCCGCTCTTCTCGTCGGTCAGGCGCAGGATGAGCATAGTAGCTCAGCCATCCAGCCGTCGCGGCGGGCCATGGTCGAGGCGATGCGCAGCGTAGCACCTCTTGCCCAGCAGGGCGTTGCCGCGCGTAGCCGGAGCCGAAGGACCAGATCCGTTGGGTCTCGGGAAGTGGGTGATGTACTTCTCGTCGTTGCAGGGCCAGGCGGTGTCCTTCTCGCTCGCTCGGCGGGGCGCCGACGGAGGACGGGCCGGGACCCAGGGGCGGCCCTCAGCGATGAGGTCCATGGCGGCTGCACCCATGCGGGTCATGATCCGCATGTTGACCACCACGTGGGAGTCGGTCAGCTCGATGCCGAGCTGCGAGATGGGCCGCCCAGCGGACCCATGGAGAAGGGGATCACGTAGAGGGTCCGGCCGCGCATGGCGCCGTCGAACTTCTCGTTGAGGATCTTTCTTCATCTCGGCCGGGTCGTACCAGTTGTTGGTCGGCCGGCGTCCTCCTCCTTCTCGGAGCAGATGAAGGTCCTGACCCACGCGGCGACGTCGCTGGGCAGGACGCGCGAGGAAGCGAGCTGGGCGCTTGTCGGGTTGAGGCGCGTGAACACGCCGGACTCACCATCTCGGTGGTGAGGCGGTCCCACCTCCTGTGAACCGTCCGCGAAGTAGACGTTTTCGCTTGGCCAGCCGGCGATGCGCGTGACGAATTCGATGACATCCTCAGGGGCGTTAGCCGGCGCGGCAGCGCGACGTCCTTCTCAGACACAGTCATGCGAGTCCCTTCCTGCATGTTGATCCGGTGAGCGCGCTGTTGCCGACTCGCTCGATCGAGAGCAATCCTCCCACCGGGCGCCCCAGGTCACATCGCCGAAGGTCCCAACTGGCCTCTGCCCGGCCGGACCGGCATGTGATCGGCCAGCTATCGGGAGGATGGCGGCTTTTGCCGCTTTTGAAACGGCGTCGTTCCGCCCTCAGTGAAGGTCCAGTGCGAGCGTAGCGTGCCCGCATGTCCGTCGCGCCGTCCTCCGCGTCCAGTCCCAAGCCCCGTCTGCGCGCCCAGTCCCTGTCCGCCGGCGCCGGGCGCTTTCGAGCCGGCCGTCGTGGCGACCGCCGCCTGCCTGGCGCTGTCGGCCCTGCACCGCCCATATGGACATGACCATCCGCCCTCAGGGCAGCTACGACGTCGCCCCTGGAGATGCGCGATACCAGTGGAACCGTCTTCCCGAAGGAAAAGGCCCTCGACTGCTCGACCCTACTCCGACCCCACTCGCCCTGGGCGTGCCCGAGGGCACCACGGTCAAGGCCACCCCGATCACCGGCGACGACGGAATCGGCTGCCAGGTCAGCATCAGCGGGGTCAAGGTCCCCAGGGCCTCACAGGCCGAGCCGAACACGATCGTCGTGCGCGACGGCGAGGTCTACAGGTGACGATCCAGCCCTTCCCCTCCGACCCTCCCAGGACGCCAACGGGCCGCAGGCGCGCAGGGCGGCGCATCTCAGGCCCCTGCCGCGCCGTCGGGCGACTCGGGCGACTCAGGCGGAGCCCAGCCGAGCAGCACGTCCTTCAAGGGCCTGGTCGACACCAAGGTCTCCGTCACCTTCCCGGCGCGGTGACGCAGTCCGCGGGGAAGGTCTCGGGCACCACGGTCACCTGGGACGACCCGGACACGGTACAAGGGCGTGAGCGCCTCGGGCTACGCCCAGGACTCGCGGGGGTGTCATGGTGGACCTCGTTCCCGCATCTGGCTGACCGCGGGCTGGCCCTGCTCGGCGGCTGTCCTGACAGTGGCCGTCCCACGACGGCGCAGCAGCGGACGCGCACCCCGCCAGGCGGTGCCGGGGCGACACTGAGCACTCCGACTATTCCACGCTGTCACAGCACCGAATTAGACTCGACACATGAATCATGACTCCCTGCACCGTCAGGCGACGAGTGGCCGTGGCGGTACTGACCGGCCTCGCACTGCTGCTGGCCGGATGCGGGGCTCACTACGACTTCGTCATCCATGACAACGAGACCGCCGACCTGTCCCACGTCATGTGGGACCTCGTCGGGACTGTCGCTCATCAGCAGGGGAGAGCTGCAGCACCAGGCGAAGCTCGAGAAGTCCACTCCCCGCCCAGGGAGTCAGGCATGATCTACACTTCACGTCCCACAACGGCCAGCTCGGCATGCCAGGTCACAGCTGTCGGTTCCCTCAACAACCTGCAGACCGACATCTGGACGATCAAGCACCAGGGCGGGAAGTACGTCCTCGACCTGTCCCCGAGGCGCTGGAGCAAAGCTGGCAAGGACGATCCTCCCACCTCCCCGGGCACCTCGGGAGGAATGAGATCTCTAGTATCCGTGACCTTTCCCGAAGAGGTGACGAAGTCCAACGGGAGGAATGACGACAACAAGGTCACCTGGGACAACGTGATGGAGACTCTGAGGCTCTCCACGCCGAGGGCGGGGACGGCAGTTCCATCTGCAGTGGTGGATGACTCGCGACGGCCGGCGCCGTCGTCCTCTCATCGTTGTTGGGGTCGTGAATTGTGTCTCCTCAAGACTCGTCGGGCCACAGCAGTTGGCTCGGCACCGCCACTTGGTCAGCCCTACGGCCAGGTCTATGGTCAGAAAGCCTTTTCTGCCGAGGCGACCAGCACCATGCCCTCCGGAGTCTATACCGGCGGCCCGTACCAGTCTCGAGGCGCTTGGTAGCCGATGCCGGGATCGACCCACCCTATCCCGTCACCAACCTTCGCGATTTGCTACGCCCCTACGTCGACCCGGGCCAGGACACCAGCGTTGCCTCCCTCCACGCTCCCTGGAGGCGCTTCGGCGTCTTCAGCACCCACGGTGCGCAGCAGAGGGGGACTCCAGTCGCCCGGACCGGGATACGCGCAGATGCCCTACCAGGAGGGGCAGTCAGTCCGACTTCCGGCCGCCGCTGAGAAGACCGAGGCTAACGACCAGGTGGCGCCATGAATGCTGCGCCGTTGTTATCAGGGAGAGTCCACGCCCTACTGGCTGCAGTGCTGGCCGTTCCTCGCTTTCATCGCCGCTATGGTCGTGGCCTCCCTGCTGGTCGCGGTGCCACCCTGAGAGGACAATGAGCTCAACGTCACCATCGACATGAAAGTCACCGTCAAGAGCGATGACACCTTGAGGCGTCCTTCGTCATCACCGATCAGACGAACTACAGCCCTGTGCCTCCTCCATCACCAGGACAGCCTGCACGCTGAACTACTTCCTCGTGGAACCGGAACATCTTTGCCCACGCTGGACGACATTCATTGACTGGAAGGACAAACGAGTCTGCACCATCACGAAGAAGGGAAGATTGCTGAGACCAACGGCACGATCAGGCACGAGAACGACGAGTACGCTATCGACACCAGCAGCATGGACGGACGCAGACGCCGTCCCCTGAAGCTGGCCTGTTCTATGCCGCCACGTTCCCGGAGAGGTGACCCAGAGCCAAGGCGGAAAGGTCGAGGGGACGAGAAGAACACCGTCTCCTTTCACGGACTTCAAGGGCCGGATCGTCATAGGGCAAGGACCGTCCTGCCTCGAAGCGACGACCAGCAAGGTGTTGCCGTGATCATCGAAGGCGTCGGTCGCTCGTGGTCATCGGGCTCATCGCGATGGCGGTCGTTGTGCGACGTCGTCAGCGAAGCGGGCAGGGCGCCCGGTGCCGCCATGCAGGCCGTCCCCGTCCCGGGTCCTGAACCGCAGTCATCCCTCAGTCAGCCGGTCTCAGCAGTACCCCGGGCAACCAGTTGTACCTCAACCGAACCAGCAGCACCCGGGACAGCTGTCACCGCTCTACTCCCTCCGGCACCGCCAACGGCTCCTACCTGCCCTCCCCACGGGCGCCCCAGCAGCACGGCACCCGCCACCGCCGCAGTTCAGTAACAAACCCGCCGGGGAACGATACCCCATGACGATCCGGTTACAACCTGGCATCTGACCCGCTACTGTGTGGGCATGACACCCGCCATCGCCCCATCGCATCCTAGGCCCCGTCCGTCTTGACGGCTCTTGCGGTGCTCACTCTGTCCGCACCCCTCGCGCTGCTCGGCACCCGGGACACGCCCCCATGGACGACGACTCCTCAAACCCCGGTCTGAAGATCACCTCGGACATCGTCATCAGTCCCGACACCTACCTCCGTGAAAGCGGTGATGACCGACAACGTGGTTCGGCATCTTCAGCGAAGACAACTGTAAAGTCGACGATTTCTCGCAGACGCAGTTCAGCAAGAACTCCCAGAACGCCAAGGCCACGTTCAAGGAAGATGGTGACTCGGCTATCTGCACGATTGAAGGCTCCGCTTCCACCGTAAAGGACAGCGATAACAATTAAGCATCAGGGCAGCGAGTACGTCGTCAAGATCGGCACCGACGAGGCAATCGGTGACATGGACACAGCTCGACGTCACCCAGTCCATCACCTTCCTGGAAGGTCACAGAGGCCGATTTGGCGGCAAGGTCGATGGCAACAAGGTCACCTTTACCGAGCATCAAGTCCCATACCGTGAAGGGCGGAGACGGCCCATCCCCATGTGGATCATCGTCGGAGTCGGCGCCCTGGCACTGATCGGCGGCCCTGGTCGCCTTCCTCGTCATCCGCAGCAAGAAGCACAAGCCCCGGGCTCTCACGGAACGCCCGTCCAGGGCTAGCACTCGAACCAGGCCTTCCTGGCTCGGCCAGCAGGCGGGGCTGGCGCCCCCGCCCAGCCCGGCTATGGCGCTCTGGCCAGCAGGCGGGCCACGGCGCAGGCCCAGCCCGGCCAGCAGACCGGCTACGGCGCTCCTGGGACAAGGCTCTACTGACCCATTTACTCCTTCCCAGTTGTTGTGGCCCTCAGATTCGACGATCCTGGGGCCACAACATCTTTTCTCCGCGCCTTCACTCCCCCATGCGGGATCCCATCAACACCGACCAACTAGGGTGAGAACTATGGCCGTGACCGTCCCCAAACACCGCTCCGTGGGAACGCCCGTCTTCTGGCGTTTTCTTGTCTGGCACCCTGATCCTCCAAGTCACGCCGTCACCTCCGCCGCGAGTGACGATTCCGACCCTCGATTTCCGTGCGAATCGTCATCAGCCAGGATGACACCTACAACATGACCGTCGTCGGGCAGGTCAAGAGCAGTCCTCGTCCGCAGGCGGAACTTGAGGACGGCGCAACTCTTCTGACGGCGGAGGGCCGTTCAAAAGTACCTGATGGCCTCTCTACCTCGAGCGCGACGGCTTCCACCTGCACTTCTCGGGCAAGTCGATCGACATCTCCGAGGTCGATGGTGTTTATCGAGCACAAGGACTGACGAGTACGTCCTCGACACCAAGAAGGGCAACCTTCCTCCTTCTTCCGGACTCGACAGTGAGTACAGGCTTTCCGTCACGTTCCCGGCCAGGTCACGGATGCCGACGGCGGCTAAGGTCAGTGGGGAATCACGGTGACCTTCACCGAGCTGGGAAGTCACGTCAGCGGCAAGGACACCGCCTTCCCCTGGGTATGGGTGATCGTGCGGTGGTCGAGCGATCGGCGGCGGCTCTTCTGGTTCCTCGGGCGCAAGAAGACGGCCCAGCAGCAGGCCTACGCGGTCAGCGCGGGATACGCACCGCAGCAGCAGCCCTACGCTCCCGGCCAGATGCAGGCTCCCGGCCAGATGCAGGCTCCCGCGCTCATGCCTCCGTCTCCTCCCGGCTTCGTCGCCCAGGGTGACAACCAGCCCGGACCAGACGGCACGATGCCTCCGGGGGCCGTACCGCCTCCCCCTGGCACCCGTCAGCACCCCCTGCTCCTCCAGCTGGGGCTGAGCTCTTCGACGGTGCGGAGTCTGTCGCACTCGAGTGGCGACGCCCTCCGCACCGCCTTGCAGTCACCCAACCCGCACCATCGAAGGCTGTACATGCGTTATCTCGCCCTGAGACACAACCCCGCGACGAGTCCTGTCGGGATGCTCGTCTGCTGCCCTCGCTTTTGCTGGCGGTGGCGGCAGCCCCACCAGCGCCGCGCTACCGTCGCCTGACGAGCCAGGAGAAAATCAACTGAGCTCGCCATCAAGTCCGATGAAGAGTTGACGACCACTATCACGATCGTCACCGGCCTCCAGAGAAAACAACCTGAAGGAGGACTGCGTCCAAGAGACGTTCTCACAGGCCGCCACCCCACCCGACATTACGTTCCACCACCGACAATGGGACCTGACCTGCAGGCCACGTACACCACCCCGTATCCAGGAACAACTACGTGACTCATGACGGAGACGAGTACGTCGTCGACACCCACGAGTGACTCCGCGCCCAGGACGGCAGCGCCGACACATTCTCCTCACAGTCGTCTCTCCCCGGTAGGTGACGGAATCCGGAGGGGCAAGGTCGAGGAGATCAACAGAACAAGGTCTCCTTCAGCAAACTTTTCTACAATCAGAAGGCTCGTGGCAAGGACACCGCCCAGGCGGCGTCTCAGCCCAGTTCGACACCCTCGCCCAGTTCGACGCCCGCATCCAGGCTCGGCATCCTCATCCAGTTCGACGGCCACCCCGGTTCTACGTCCTCGTCGCGGTCATCGGGCGGGAGTTTCATCGTCGTGACACTCATTGTGATTGCTGTGGTCGGAGGGAGTTGTCGCTATCGTCCAGCAACACGCTCAAGAAGAGCCGGGAGGTTGAAGTACCTATATGGATGCGCTGCAGCTTGGTCGCTGTCCAGGCAAGCACTCTTCATTCCGTTTCCCATCCGGTCGCCTTCCCTCTCAAGCGCAGGCAGGCCCTCGCCCAGCCCGGCCATTCATCTGCTCGCAGCAGCAGCAGCCGGCTACTCGGGGACCGACCTGCGCCGCACCTGCTCACCGAGATCTGACAACGGTTACGGCGGCTGCGGGGGATCAGACTCAGGCAGGTGTCAGGCCCGCCAGCATGATGCCCGTTGCCTTGTTAGTGGTCCTGGGTGGTCCGGAATAGGTTTGTGGGCACAGACGTCTTGTTTGGCCAACGAGGAGGACGCCACAGCGTTGAGCATGCTAACTGGTGAATCCTCCTACGACGACCTGGCATGGTGACAGGGAGATCGGGTGTGAGCGCGTCTCCGATGGCGGCAGCACAAGTGGCTCAAAGAGCATCTTGCCGCGATCTCCTGAACCCGACGATACAATCACCGCGGCACACTCAAACAAAAGAGCTGCAAAGTCGCTCGCTCAACGACCAACTTACCCGATTTTACCTGCACCCTGCGACCCACCCCACCTTACCGTGAACCTGAAGATCCCCAACCATCTCCAAGACCGGAAAATCCATCAAACTGCGAACGTGAACGAGTCCACTCCGGTGGCCGAGATGCTGGCGAGCATCAGGATAGTTTGAGTAGAACTCAACAATTCTTTCAAACTGAACATACCCAAAGGAGCGTAAACATCGGAAGAGCATACGCACCCCATTCTTATCTTCAATGAGGACAAACATCCTCCCGCTGTAGCGTTGCCCCTCCCATCACGTGAGGTCGATCGTCTAATCAATTCGAGTCCCATACCGCCCTCCAGGGCGAAGAACAATTTCGCTCGCGTTAAGAACGATGTCGGGTTCCGAGACACCACCGAACGGGAGCGTTACTAGACTAATTGCAGCCAATATGAGCAAGAAGAGCGCGAAGGCAGCGACTCTAAAACACAATCCCAACCGGGATCGAGTCACCTTCTGCAACAGACAGCACCACCATTGCGATTGCGCCCACAATTAGAATTAGGGCGCTCGCAGCTTCCCATAAAACAAACAGCAACGACGGACCGAATATCACCTCGTCACCATAAGGGTTCCAGCGCCTATATGACCCGTTTGAGCATTTAAATTGTGTACTGCATCAACGCAATTGCGACTAAATATGCCCCGCAGGTGCAATAAAACACTAGCATCGGTGCCGGCGCGACACTCAAATATAGTGCACTAGCGCTGAAAAAGATGATCCCAAAAACAGCAAACAGATACGACTCTATAAGGCGATTCTCATCCATAGCCTCACAGGAATACAACTTGCTCATTAACATTCTCGCAGCAACCTCTTGGAGAGAAGCATGCGACTCATTGATCAAGTGAATATGCGGCAACAGCACCCTCTGCAAACATTCCCCTTGATGACATGCTTTAACACATTAACTAACCAAAGAACATAAATCAAGCTATACTACATTGACAGCGCTACTCCCGCACGCACTGCACGCACTACACCTTCGATGATGGCGACTTCTATAACCCAAGAAAAACCAACACCTTGAACTAACTACAGTCGCGAGCAGTCAACCCAGAAGTGATCCTTCAACGATTTTATAGATTTTCCCCACTGAGAGACTTAAGTACGGTTCGCTGATGAGAACTTCTACCAGAGAAAACGATAATGATCTAAATACCAAATTTGTCCCACGTCCGACCGACACTCTATTCCAGGCGTCTGAACCCTTGTCCTTCAGGTATTCCCCGGTGTCTTCAGCCCAGTTCTCAGCTAGCAGTTATTCTTGTCCCTACCTTCCCGTCTCTTCCCATGGGTGATTAATTCTCCGATTTTCAAGGATATTGCGTTATCATATACCCACCCTACACCTTCTGACACGACAGCCGCCGCCCAGCAACGAGAAATGAGCTACCAATAGAAAACAATCTCGGGCAACAGCGCCACTGTCAATGCCTGCTGCGTCATGGCTGCGACTCTTTAACTAGCAGTCCGCCGGAAGCGAGATCGACCGCCGGACCACCAAATGCCACAAGCTTTTCCTGCGTATTATAAGCTGTCCCGACGTTTCAAGACCGTCGGCGGTTCTGGCAGGCCGTCAATGGCTGGTTTTGTTGAGTTTGTTGTCAATTGCTTTTGCTGGAGCGTTACGACTGAGTCTGCACCGATAAATTGTAGAGAACTTTTCAGCAGCCCGCGTAGATGCTCATTGGTGCAGTATCCCTTAGCGCATCTGCGCATGAACTATAACTATTCTCGACGTAACCACCATCTCTGGCATGTTACTTCACGTTTTCAACAAAACGTTTTTATTGAACCGGGATAATGGGCTTGCAAGGTGTCTCGTTTGCCGTAACGAGATTGTTTATGATCCAGTCATTCAGAGCGTTGAACGTTGCTCAACTCTGCCTTTAATCTTCGAAGTCTCGAACCTAGCCAGATAATTATCATACGCTTCATCTGCGGCGAACCAATCATCTCTGGCCTTTTTGTACCTTTTCCGAGGAAACTTACCGCCGACACTTGCTCAGGATATTGATGATGTTTCCATCTACTTGCAGTCCATCGCCCCGGGCCGTCTCAAGATGCCCTTCATATCTTGCTTTCGCCACGACAACTGGTCCGCAAAAGAGCGAATGACATCCGCAGCCTTTTTCTGCCCTGATCATGAACGTCTTCGGATGCATCCTTCAACACTTGAATACGCACCCTGCGAGCAAGACGACTCACCTCATCTCGGAAGCAGCCGAATTTTTACTGAACAATTCGCCCTGCACTGTTTGGATTATCGCGCATCCTCTAACCAGGTTGCGGCATCGTCAACAGACGATTCACTCCCAGGACAGTAACATCAATATTCCACCAGCACTCATGATATTTTTCTTCTCCATCTCACGGAACGTCTGGGCAACGCCCTCGTCCACCCCTGCATTTTATCCATTGTGTTCGCCATTTTATCTCCTCCAAGTTCAGAACAAATTGCGATGTCAGCATCTTCAACGATGGCAATCATTTCAACAATGTATTCTGTTCCATCACCCATCCACACTCTTAGGAAATCCTTTTTCTTTTCTCAAATCATCCTGGCGCATCGTAGAAGTTGTCTTGATGATTTCGCATCATCATAATTCATTTTCAGTGTTTTGGGCCATCACTATCTCCCGTCCTTTGGCGCCAGAGCTCTTGGGGTATGCGCTGGTCCAGCATGATGACGTCGAAGGGCTGTTTCTCAGCGAGGTCGTTGAGGTTCTCCGGAGGAACAGCGCCCAGGGCTGGTGGGTCCCATACACTTTTCACCAGGCGGTCGACGCGGTGTATGACAGCAGGGCCATTCGACCGTCTCTCACGCCGCGTACCGATCTCCGTGCCCTGCGCGTTGGGCACCCAGTGGCGGGCAGGTACGGTGCGGGAGGCACGGTAGGTAAGGGTCGGGGCCGAGGGAGTCCCGTCACCCAGGGCGGAGCAGTCTCAGTCTGCTCTGGAGGGGTCAGCAGCATGAAATCACGAGCGGGTGTCATGCCTAACGCTATCGAGAACAGTCCCTGTATGAGAGCTTATTTCACTCCTTGGACAGTAATGCTGTTCATAGTTGCGGCGCCACCGAGGCCGGCCCCGTCAGTCCCTGCACGCGCCAGCCCTCGCTCAGTCGCGGACTCGGCGCACAGCTCAGGATGATGCGAGAGAACGCCGCCACCCGCCTGCAACTGCACACTGGTCAGAGGAAGAGTGTCCATCTCGGCCCGGATGCGACCGGACCCGATCGTTCTCAATCACGCGGTTCCCACTGGCGCTGCGGCCCACGAGCCGTGGGCGGTCGGCCCACCAGAACAGCGACTCGCGGCTCGTCCCCACGGCGAAGCGGATGCGCCCGGGTCAAGGACGATCTCCGTGCGACGCCCGGGCAGTGGCTCAAGAACCCATGAAGAAGGGAGGCGATGAGGAAGACCATGGCGAGAAGGGAAAGGCACCACCACGGTTCCCCTGATTACTGCGGTCACTGACTACCAGGAGCCCGACGGCCAGCAGGCCTCGAGCGTACGAGCGCTGCCTCACGTGAACCGCCACCTGGACGAACCACGTGTTCCGCAGGCAGATTCCTCACTGCCCACGTCCAGCGCCGAGGCCACCGTTCGAGACCTGAGTGCTGCGGCGAGCGCGACGGCGTGAATGAGGAGCACCAGGCTGAGGACCATCCCCAGAAGGAAGCCCGCGGTCTGTCTCCTCCCGCTCGTCGCTACGTGAATCCGATCAGGACGACGACGGCCCAGATCAGGAACCTCCATGGTGTCTCGCCGAGCGCGTCGGTCAGCTTTCCCGCACGTACTCGGCTGGGAGGACTTTTTCTCTGGTCCTCCTCCCGTGCGCCACGCTCCGCGTCTGCTGAGACTCGGCGGCGCCGCTCGAGCGAGGCATCTGCCCGACACCCCCGCCTGCGGGAGCAGACAGAGTCGGGGAACCGTACGGGACTGCGGGAGGCTCCGGCCGACCCGGGCATCAGGCTAGCCCGCAGAGCTGTAGACTCCACCCTGGGCGGCTGTCCACCTTGAGGGCCGCCGTACTGGATACCCTCATGCGGAGAACCTGAACCCGGTGCCGCCCCATACGCCGGCGTCGGAGACGCTTGTGCGCCCACTTCCGGCGTCGAAGCCTGCACGGGGACGCCGGAGGCAGCCCCCTCACCCTCCTGCACGGGAGGGGTCATGAGCGCGCCGCTGCAGCCCTTGGCCAGTGCTGAGCCTTCTCGACTCGGCGTGAATCGAGTAGTCGAGCACGGACTGAAGCTGAACGTGCCCAATGGGCACCACGACGATGGGGAAGTTCACCGGCCTCCCGCACCACCGGTGATCACGGCGTGCGGTCGCATGCGATGAGTCATGCTTGCCCGTCAAGATTCGGCCGCGCTGCCCAGGGGATGCGGACTCGTGTGTGCCCACCCGCCCAGATCCATACCGCCTCCGGCGTCAGGACGATCTCCGGCGCTCCTCTGCCACCGGTAGGAATAGTGACACAGCCCACCAGCCAGCCGAGCAGCACGACGACGGCCAAGGCGATTGTCCACGCCGTTGGAGAGGCCGCGCGCGGAGAAGAGCTGCATCCCCACAGCGGTCAGCGCCTCACAGAAGCCACCGCCCAGGCAGATACTCCTGCAGGCCATCAGGGGCGTGAGGGGCTCGAACTGGACGCATCCGCCCTTGGCTCCAGTAGTCGGCGGACCGCTCGATCCGGCTGGCTCAGGGCTGTCCTGCCCGCCCTGCACAGGGCCAGGCTCAGGCTGCCCACCACCAGCATGACGCCCAGTGGCTTCAGGCCGCGGTGCAGGCACAGGAGGCCACCGACGAGGACGAAGGCGCCGAGTACCTTGACCAGGCACCCCTGGGCGGCTCGCCCACGGTCGGCACGTCCCGGAAGGCTCCACCCCACGTCCTGCGCGGCGACGTCGAGCAGCCGCTATCGCTGACGTCAGCCCTCACGTCACCCGATGAGCGAGTGACGAGAGATCGTGGCTCTCGCGACCCGGCCCGACGCCGATGGCGGAGATGCGGCAGCGGCCAGCTCTCAATGCGCAGCACAGTCCTGGGCCGCTCTGAGGCAGGTCGGCGAAGTTGCGGACCTCGCTGATGTCCTCGCCCAGCCGGGCGACCTCGTAGACGGGGACGGCGTGGTGAAGCCGGACCGTCAGCGGCATCTCCTGGGTGACGGTGCCGTCGATGTCGCAGGCGACGCACCGGAATGGTCTCGTGCCCGGTGAGGACGTCGAGCTTGGTCATCACCAGGTCGGTCAGCCCGTTGACGCGCCGCGTAGCGGGTGACGACGGCGTCGTGCCAGCCGCAGCGCCGCGGCTGCCGGTGGTGACCCCTGCACTCACCGCCCTCGGTGCGAGAGACGCCCCCTGTCGTCGAGCGAACTCGGTGGGGAAGGGCCCTCCCACGCGGGTCGTGAGGCCTGACGACACCGACGACCGAGTCGATCCAGGGCCCCACGCCGGTACCGTGCAGGCGCGCCGGCAGGGGTTGGAGGAGGTGACGAAGGTAGGTGCCGTGGTCGATGTCGAGCATCGTGTGCCTGGCCGGCCTCGAACAGGACGGTCTTGCCCTGATCGAGGCGTGGTTGAGCACCAGGAGCTGTCGACGACCATGGCCGGACCCGATCCGCGTACGACAGCTGCTCGTCGGCGACGGCGTCGGTCATCGATGGCGCGCGGTCGAAGACCTGAGGAAGAGGCCGTCTTCTGGTCCAGAGCGGATGCACCTTCTGACGCAGGATCGACTCGTCGAAGAGGGTCCTGGACGCGGATGCCCACGCGGTTCATCTTGTCCGCGTAGGTGGGTCCGATCCCACGGCTGGTGCGTCGACGCGCGCCCAGGAAGCGCGCTCGGTGGTGCGGTCCAGAACCCGCGCTGTAGGAGGGATGATGTGGGCGTTGGCGCTGATGAGGAGGCTGGAGGCGTCCTTGCTACGGGAGGTGATCTCAGCGATCTCGTTGAAAAGAGGACCTCCAGGTCGACGACGACGCCGTTACCGATGATGGGGTGACCTCGGGAGTGAGCAATACCGGCCGAGGAGGTGGAAGGCGAACTTCTCACCGTCGATGACGACAGGTGTCCGGCGCTGTTGCCGCCGTTGAACTTCACGACGTGGTCGACGTCCTGACCAGGCTGGTCAGTCGCCTGCCCTTTCCCCTCGTCTCCCCACTGGGTCCTGACGACGACAACGGCTGGCATGGCTGCTCTCGACTTCAGTGACGGCGTGCCGGTGACACACCTGTCCTCTAGCCTCACCGGAGCCGGGTGAGAGGGTCCCCACCGGCGTCGACCAACAGAAACGAGAGAGCGACACGGTGGGGAGCATTCACGTCACCGTCCACCGCAGCTCACACGGCACCTCTGCGCTGGCGGCCTCATCGCCCTGACCGTATTCGCTGCCTGGCTCCTGATCGGCGCCCGGCGTCCTCCTCCCACGGCTGATGATTACGGGCCCGCATTTCCAGCGACATCGTCATAGGAGGACAACACGGTTCTCCGTGCAGTTTCACGATGTCGGAGGCGGCTCCATCCCGCGCTCAGCAAGAGCATGTGCCAAGGACTCATCCACCGTCAGGACTCGCCCTACGATGACTTCACGGTGAAGTTCGTGGAGAAGGACGGCACCCGCACATGCACGATGGAGGGGACCGACTCCATCTCCACGTCCTCGAAGAACATCAAGCACGAGGGCGACGAGTACATCGTTCAGACGCTGAATTTCGACAGCATCAGCGACGAGGACGTCACGATCTCGGCAGTCGGTCACCTTCCTGTAAGGTCACCGAGGGCCGACGGCGGCACAGTCGAGCACCAAGGTCTCCTTCGGACAACGACAAGCATGAGGTCAAAGGAGGACAAGCCCGCCAAGAGCGCAGCGGCAGGCAGCTCGCAGGGCGCAGCGGCAGAGGAGGACAGCGGTTCCATTCCCGTGTGGGTCTGGATCCTGATCGGTTCGCTTGCCGTGGCCATCGTGGGCGGCGTTGTGGGCGTGCTTAGCCTGAACCAGAGGAAGAAGAATCAGTCCCACTGTGTGCCTGCGCGGCTGCCGCTCAGGGTCTACGACCCCAACCAGGCAACTTCGGCCAGCCGATGCAACAGCCCTTCCAGCCCGCCTATGCCGGAGCCCGCTGCCCAGCCCTACCAGCCCGGCTGACACCGACCCCACTGCCCAGCCTACCAGCCGGGCCAGCCGACGCCGCAGCCCCACCAGCCCGCTACACCGACCCCACTCGCCCAGCCCCTACCAGCCGGGCCAGCCCGGCCCGCTGGTTCTGACGAGCCCCTCAGAGGCATGGCCCTGAATCAGAATGATCCTGGGGCTATGACGCTGCGTGATGACGCTGCACCATTGAAAGCGCGCTCGGCATCATTCAGAGACTGACGTCGAAGCGCTGCGGAGCGCCACCAGTGGTGAGCGCTGCAGCGGGCGATGAGATAGGCCTGGAAAGCTGGGCCCGATCAGAACCATGAACCAGGCGGACCGCGCCCGCGAGGCCGCCACCTGAAGACGATCGCGGGCGCCGCCACGATCACCAGAGCGAGCACGGTGACTCCGGAGACGCCCCACCGCGAGACGGCGCATTGGACAAGTGTCGAGACCGGGGCGTCGAAGAAGGCGGCCAGCGGCAGCCAGACGAGGATCGCGGCCGAGCACTCGGCCAGCACCAGCCCGGACAGTGAACCGCTACTCCGCCGTTGTTCTCCTCCAGGGATGAGTCTGACAGGAGCAGGTACTCCCAGGCACCAGGGCCACCAGGACGAGTACTGGCAGCCACCAGGCCAGGGACTGCGCAGGTTGGAGACGGAAGGAGCGCCACCAGGTGCCCGCGACCGCCGGATCGTCGTCGGCCACCATCTCACCGGCCACCCGGGCGCAGGCCGTCAGGAGGCGCCCGTCGTCACCACCGGCAGGCAGCCCGCCAGGGTGAGGACGTTGAGGATGACAACATCCGCCGTTGCGGACCAGGCCCGGGAGGCCGGGCCGTCAGGCCGGGGAACAGCGCCTGAGGGCTCCTTCGTGAGGACTCAGCGCAGTAACAGGGGACAGTGATACGGGCGTTCTCCAGGCCGGAAGTGGGGCCTGAGAACCGCCCGTATCAGAGCAAAACGGCGAGGATCAGCCCTTGACCGCTCTCGCGGCACACTCGATGATGCCGTGCTTCTGACCGAAGAGGAAGGCGACGATCGGGACGATGGCGAAGACGAGCATGGCCATCTGGGCACCCATGTCCTGGCTGCCGTTGGAGCCGACGAGGGACTGGATGACGATCGGGACCGTCTTGTAGCGCCTCGTCCTGGCCGATGACGAGGTTGGGCAGGGAGGAAGTCGTTCCACACGCCACATGGCGTTGAGGATCGCCACCGTGACCGCCGTCGGCTTGAGCAGCGGCATGACCACCTGAAAGTAGGTCTGCGGGGCGAGCCGTCCGCGATGAGGCGGCCTCCTCGATCTCCATGGGAATCGACTTGATGAAACCGGCGAACAGGAACACCGACAGCCCCCCACCGAAACCGAGGTAGAGGACGATCATGCCCCAGGAGTGGCCAGGCCGAGTTTGGTCGGCCACCTTGACGGTGGGGAAACATGACCATCTGGAAGGGAGCGATCATGGAGAGGCGGAAGGCAGTAGATCATGGAGGTCCACCACGTCTTGATGCGGGTGATGTAGTAGGCGGTCATCGCCGTGAGGAACACGATGACGACGACGGAGCCCACAGTGATGAACAGCGACCAGCCCATGGCGCTGGCGAAGCCCGACAGGGCCAGGCCGGTGGCGTAGTTGTCTCAGGCCGGCGAAGGTCTTCGCCGTCGGCAGGCGAAGGGCTGTCGAGTGTAGAACTTGCCCTTGAAGGAGTTGATGACAGATGAAGGCCAGCGGAATGACCCAACACAAAGCGCCAGCGAGCGCACGAGTGTCTTCTGCCCCGTCGTCTGCGGGCGACCTTCGACCGGCAGGGCGCGGAAGCGGGGACTGAGTCTTGACGGCGGTGCTCACGCGTCGACCTCCTTGGAACGAGTGGCGCTCAGCTGGATGAGCGCGATGGCGGCGACGATGAGGAAGAAGATGACGGCCTCGGCCTGGGCGACGCCCTCCTGGCCGATCTTCTTGTACATCGTGTTGACGATGCTGAGCGGGCCATCTGAGTCTGTTAGCGGGCGCTCCATTGGTCAGGCGAGGTTCTGGTCGTACATCTTGGAAGGTGTTGGCCAGGAGTGAGGAACAGGCATGGTGATCGAGGGCATAATCATCGGCAGCGTACGTTGCGCAGCGTCTGCTACCCTGCTGGCGCCGTCGATCTGCGAGGCCTCGATGAGTTCTCGGGCGGCACTTTCGTGCAGACCGGCGATGATGAGCCATCATGCGAGCCCATGACTGCCAGTTGACGAGCATGACCAGTCCGTCAGGCCCAGCCGCCAGTCGTTGACGATCGTCTGGCCCCCAGCGCTGTGGAGCGCATTGAGCATCACCCGCCAGGGTGTAGCCCAGACGATGCCGCCGATGAGGTTGGGCATGAAGAAGACGGAAGAAGTTGAGTGCCGCGCGCCTGCGGGTCAGAAGTAGGCCAGGCGAAGGCCCCAGGTTCACCGTGATGATCGAGATGATCAGACGACGGCGGTGAAGAGAGCCTGCGGGAAGTCGCTACGCTCCCCCAGGGCCTGGGCGTAGTTGTCGCGCCCCACGAACCGTGCATTGGTGAGGGTGCTGAACTTGGTGAAGAGAGATAGAGCCCCATGAAGAAGGACGATGAACGCGATCATGAAGGCCAACAGGGTTGGCCCCAAAAACTAAGAACTTTTCAGTGCTGGTCATAACTTCCTGATGTGCGATCGGCACCCGCTGGCGTGGCGGGTACCAGGAGACTCCCACCGGGCGTAGCGTGTGAGACGAACGGCTCGAACGTGCCGCCCTGACAGGAGAGGATGGGGAGATGAGTCTGCGTCGCAATGTCTCCGCTGGAGCAGCACCCTCGGCGGTGGGCTCGAGCGACCCTGGATGTCAGCCTCCTGAGCCTCTTCTCGGAGGCCCAGGTGGTCACGAAGAGTCCTTGACCTTCGCCCAGTCCCTGCTGCCGGAGGCGTACTGCGCCAGGTGCTGGCCGGTTCGGTCCTTGAAGTCCTGGCTCGGGAAGGTCAGGAGACCCCTGACGGGTGTGAGGTCCTTGTTGTTGATGGCCGCGGAGGACCTCCCGCCCAGCGGGTCAGGGGGCCACCGGCGTAGCCCCTAGTAGGCGCGATGATGCTGGTCTCTCGGCGGCCATCTTGGAGCTCCCCCGGCGTCGGTGAACAGCCAGGTGAGGAACGCTTGGTGGCCTTCTGGTCACCCTCGGCGGCCCGGAGTTGATCGTCAGGTAGTTCTCGGTGCCGATGGCGATGTTGGACTTGTCCTCGCCGGAGTACGCCGGACGTAGATCGGCGTAAGTGGACGTCGGCTCTTGACCGTGTTGCCCGGAGACCTCGGGATTCGCGACCAGCCCCAGTTGCTGTTCTGAACTATGGCGGCCTTTTGCCCAGGGCGCGAAGTCGGCCATGGAGTCGGTGACCGTCTTGGCGCTGGCCTCGGTGGGGTTTGATCGTGGAGTTGTTGAGGTAGAGGTCGAAGATCTTCTTGTAGTTCTCGGTAGGTCACTGACCTCGTCGAGTCGTCGACCTTGTCGTCGCGGTACTCGTAGTACACGGGTAGTTGGCCAGTGGGTCTGCCAGCTCAGTCCTCACCGGGGACAGGTAGCGGGCGAAGACGCCCTCGATACCGAGGGTCGCTTTGACTGCATGTCTCGACGACCTCCTCGAGCCTTGTCGAAGCCCTTGATCTGGTCGACGAGGTGGGCCTTGGCGCCTCCATGCCGAAGTACTTCTTGAGGATGCGGCGTTGTAGATGATGCCGTAGCCCTCGATGGTTAGCGGGACGCCCACGACTCCGCCTCGTCGCCCTTGAGGGCTGCGGACCCATCCGTCACCGTTTGCGAAGTCGGCGTCGGACAGGTCGGAGTGGTCGTGTCCAGTTGCTGTAGTCCACAGGGCCGTTGAGGTTGAAATGGCGTGGGCGGGTTGACTTGGCGACCCCAGACTTCAGGGTCTGCTCAGCAGTGCCGGAAGCGGCGGTGACGACCTCGACGTTCACACCGGTCTCTTGGTGTAGGCGGCCGCGATGTCCTGAAGGCCTGCTCCGACTGGGCTTTGCAGTTGAAGGCTGGAGCCCGGCGCCGTCGGAACCGGACGAGCCCTTCGAGGCCGCCGGGTCGCGGCGACAGCGATCGCAGCAGTTCCACCGGAGCATGGAGCGGCGGGAGATGAGTCGCATTGGGTCCTCCTTTGGACGCATGGACAGGCGTGACAGAGGCGTCCGCAGGCGCGACTGCCGTGTCGCCGGCGGCGGACCCGTCGGCTCAACGGCGACGACCCATCATGGCACATTTCCGCCCGTATTGCTGCAAGGTTTTGCAATCAGTGGCCTGGGTCCCAGCCAGACATCTTTCGTTCGACAGGCCGTTCACCCGGCAGTCGCGGATCCTGCCTCCCTCCAGGAGACACCATCATCGCGTATCTTGCAAGAATGCAACCCGATCGACTCGCGTTCGTCGGGAGCCTCCCTTCCACCGACCCCACCACCCCCTGCGCGAACAGGACGTGGCCCCCGGCACCACAGGGTGCCGGGGCCACGCGTAGCGATCGAGTCGCCGCTCAACGCGTACGGGTGAGGACTCATCGCGGGCGGAGCCGACGGAGCGAGGTGCTCGCAGGCTCTCGACGACGCGGGCGGCCAGCACGCTCTCGGCGGCCTTGCCCCAGGCGCGCGGGTCGTAGGCCTTTCTTGGAGCCGACCTCGCCGTCGATCTTGAGCACGCTGTCGTAGTTCTTGAACATGTGGCTCGCCACCGGGCGCGTGAAGGCGTACTGTGTCGGTGTCCACGTTCATCTTGATGACGCTCTGCGCACGGCCGTGGCGATCTCCTCGGCGGTGAGCCGGAGCCGCCGTGCATGACCAGGTCGAAGGGGCTCTTGTCCCCGACCTGGTAGCCAGGCGGTCGCCGAGGCGCTGGCGACGTCGGCCTGGATCCGCCCAGGAGCCTCGGGGCGGAGGCGACGTGGCCGGGCTTGGGCGCCGTGCACGTTGCCGGTCAGCGCCGTAGTGTAGCGGCTCGTTCTCCCAGGCCCAGTCTCGACGGCGGCCCAGGCGTCGTCGGCCGTGGTGTAGAGGTTGGCGTCTCTCCTCGCCTTGATGTCGTCCTCCTCGCCGCCGACGGCGCCGATCTCGATCTCCAGGATTGGTGTTGGCCTTCTTGCTGGCAGGCCAGCGCACTGGACGGCGAATCGATGTTGTCGTCGAGGTCTCGCGGAGCCGTCCCACATGTGGGACTGGAAGGCGGTGGGCTGCCGCGCTTGGCCTGCTCGATCTCGATCCGTCGAGCGGCGCTGAGCCAGGTGTCGACCACGTGCGCGGGCAGTGGTCCGTGTGCAGCGCGAAGGTGATCGGGCACAGGCGTCGGCGATCGAGTAGGCGTGGCGGACATGGCCAGGAGCCCTTGACCCTGTCGGCGCGGGAGGAGCCGGACCAGTGGCGGCGCCTGTTGGGACCTGGACGATGCCGTCGGACTCGGCCTCGGTGAAGCCCCTGGAGGGGCGGAGAGCGTCTGCGATGAGGTGACGTTGATCGCGGATGGCATCTGCCGGCCTTCGCGCGTCAAGCATGTCGGCGTAGGGACTCTGGGTTGCAATGGCCACTGGGTGCCTCCTGATGTCTGTATGAGGTCAGTGGTGCGTGGCGATTGTTCCACGAATTGAGGCCACGTAACCGGATCATGGTCCCAGGTCGGGCGCGGTCAGGCAGCAGTCCGGCAGCATGACCTCTGTTCAGGGGCGGTTTGGCCCCGCCTCACCACGGGGCGGGCCGTCCAGCAGGGCCGCTGACGGCCCCGGATCAGCCGAGCGCCGGCCCTGCGTGCTGGAGGATCCGGGAGTGCATCGCCACGGCGCGGCGGCCGCCACGTCTGATGGGCGGTGGGCCAGTGACTGACCGATGCAGCAGCCCGGGAGCAGCCGGCGCTCGCCTCGAGGCTGATGCCCTCCCTCGGAGCCGAAGACCATGAGGGCAGCGCTCGGGACAGGTCGGCGGCCTCCAGGGCTGGGCCCGGGGCCGTTGTCGATGCCGATGACCCTCATAGCCCTCGGCCCGCGCCCAGGCGAGCAGTTCACCGGGCTCGTGGCAGCGCGTCCAGGTAGCGGTTGGTGACCATGGCGCCGCGCTTGTTCCAGCGGCGTCGGCCGATGATGTGGACGCCGGCCACGTTGAAGGCGTTGGCACTGCGCACGATGGAGCCGATGCTGAGGTCCTGGCTGGCGTTCTCGATGGCGATGTGCAGCCGGTGGGCCCGGGCGGCCGGGTCGGCGCGGATGGCCGCGATGGTCCAGTAGCGGTAGCGGTCGACGACGTGCGCCGGTCACCGTCGGCGAGCAGGCTCGCGGTCATAGCAGGGGTCGGTGGGCCAGGCCCTCGCGGCCGCCGGGCCAGGCCGACACCACCTGACGCGGACATCGGCCGGCCGGTCCTCCTCCGGGCCCGACACAGACTCTGCTGAGGTCGCCGCGGGCAGGTACTCCCTCAGGCAGGTCGGCGGGAGCCTCGGGGCCGCCCCAACCGTCTGCGGGCGTCGTCGTGCTCACTCCAGGCCGAGGTCGGCGAGACCGAGCGCCGCGTAGTAGGGGCAGGCCGGCGGCCTCAATGCCGCTCGCGCCGGTGGCCCGGTCCACGATGATGGCCACGGCCCGCAGTCGGCACCAGCCTCGCGCAGGGCCTCGACGGCCTCAGGGGTGAGCCGCCGGTGGTGGAGGTGTCCTCCAGGACCACCACGCGGCGCCCGGCGACGTCAGGGTCCCTCGATGCGACGGCGCATGCCGTGGTCCTGGCGGCCTTGCGCGACGAGGCGTCAGGTCCAGGCCACGCGAGGCCGCGGCGTGCAGCATGGCGGCGGCCACGGGTCGGCCCCCATGGTCAGGCCGCCGACGGCATCGATCTCGTCGGTGCCCAGGCCGCCTCCTCGAGCATGTCGAGCATGACGTGGCCGATGAGGGGCGGCCTCGTGATGGAGGGTGGCGCGGCGCATGTCCCACGTGAAGTCGGACTCGAGGCCGAGGCGAGGTGACCTTGCCACGGACGACGGACAGGCTCGTTGACGAGCTCGGCCAGGCGGGTGATGTGGGGTCGTTGGTGCTCACGGCTCCGATGGTAGTGGGACTCGGGGCTGCGCGCCGGTGGGACACCCACGGACGAGAGCCCGCCTCGCTCGCGCGGTGCCGGACGGGGCGGGCTCCCTGGCGGCTCAGCGGAAGAAGGAGTCAGGACAGGGCGGCCACGGCGGCGTCGGATCGGGCTCTGGCCGACCTCGAGGACCTGCTCGGTGTGAGACGACCTTGCCGGACTCGTCGAGGACCACGACAGCGCGCGACAGCAGACCGGCCAGCGGGCCGTCAGCCAGGGTGACGCGTAGTCGGCGCCGAAGGTGGAGCGGAGGTCGAGCCGGTGACCACGTTGGTGAGGCCCTCGGCGCCGCAGAAGCGGGCGCCGGCGAAGGGCAGGTCGGCGGAGACGCAGACCACGGTCGTGTTGTCCAGGCTCGGAGGCCAGCGTTGAACTGGCGCACGGAGGCAGCGCACACCGGTGTCCACCGAGGAAGATGTTGAGGACCACGCGGCGGCCGGCCAGGACTGGCTGGTGACCGGGCGAGGTCGGCGCCACGAGGTCGAAGGCGGGCGCGGCCGAGCCCACAGCGGCGCTCGCCGACGGTGCTGACAGGGGTCTCCGTGGAAGGTAATGAAGCCCATGGTGCGATCGTTGCAGGTCACGGCGCCCCTGGCCAGCGAGGGGCGCTCAGCCCTGGGCGATTCCGCGACGGGATCGGACCGCGAGCCGGCACGCGCCCGGATCCGTGACGATTGGCGACTTTTGAGGCAGTATCGTCAGTCAACATCCGCCAGCCTCGCCGCATCTGCGCTGGTCAGCGCCTGGGAAGGTCGGCGGCAAATGCGATCGCCCCCGAATAGTCGCCATCTGTGACACTTTGCGCCGCCGGCGAGCCCCTGACGGCCTCAGTCGCGCCCCTGGCCGGAGCGTTCCGGCCCTGACCGCAGCGCACAGAACCGCGGGGCGCCAGCCGCAGCACGGCGTTGGCGCTGCGGTAGCGCAGGCTCGGGGTGCAGATGACCTGGCCGCGCCGCGCCGCCGCCAGGCCGTCGATGGCCACTCGCTCGGCGTCCAGCCACAGCGGCGCCTTCCACTGGGTCTCGTCGATGCCGGCCGCGGCGTGGAAGCCGGTGTGCACCAGCCCCGGGCACAGCGCCGTGGCGCTCACGCCCGGTGCCGGCGAGCTCGGCGGCCAGCCCCTCGGTGAACGCACGCGCAGGCCTTGTGGGCCGCATAGGTACCCGCATGGCGGTGTGCGCGGTCATGGAGGAGACGTTGAGAATGGCGCCACGGCCGCGCTCCACCACTGGCGCCGGCCGCCCGCGTGGGAGGCCACCATGACCACTCGGACCATGACGTTGAGGCATCCTCCTCCGGGCCAGGTCTCCCCGACAAGCTGCCCGGCCGAAGCCGGCGTTGTTGACCAGGGTCCCACGGGCGCTCGTCTCCTGCGAGGCGCTCGGCGACGCGCTCGAGCTCATCGCGCCCTGGACAGGGTCGGCCTGCAGAGTCTCCACCTGGACGCCTGCGAACTGGCGCATCTCCTCGGCCACCTGCCGCAGCCGCTCGGGGGTGCGCGCCACGAGGACGAGGTCATGACGGGCCTGGGCGAGCTGCCAGGCGATCTCCAGGCCGAGGCCGCCTCGTGGCCCCGGTGACAAGTGCTGTTCCATGAGCCGCAGACTACGAGCGATTGGTGAGTGCTCAATGGGAGATCAGACACCGGCTACTCTGCTGCCATGCGCCTGGCCACCTGGAACGTCAACTCCATCCGCACCGCGTCGACCGCGTCCTGGCCTTCCTGGAGCGTGAGGACATCGATGCCCCTGGCGATGCAGGAGATCAAGTGCCGCCCGACCGGTTCGGTCGAGCCCTTCGAGGCCGCCGGCTACGAGCTGGCCATCCACGGCCTCAACCAGTGGAACGGGGTGGCGATCGCCTCACGCGTGGGCCTCGACGACGTCGCCAGCTCCTTCCCGGGTCAGCCCGCCTGGGCGGCTAAGCCCGAGGCTGAGCCGGTCGTGAGGCCCGGGCGCTGGGGGCGACGGTGGGTGCGGCCTCAGATGCAGCGCCGGTGCGTCTGTGGAGCCTGTACGTGCCCAACGGCCGCGAGCTCACCCACCCGCACTACACGTACAAGCTCGACTGGCTGCGGGTGCTGCGCGACGACGTCGCCGCCTGGCTCGAGGCCGACCCCGACCTGCCGCTGGCACTGGTGGGCGACTGGAACGTGGCGCCCCGCGACGAGGACGTGTGGGACATGAGCGCCTTCGAGGGCGCCACCCACGTCTCGGAGCCGGAGCGCGAGGCCTTCGCCGCCTTCGCCGGGTGGGCATGCGTGGTCACGCGCGAGGCGGGTCACCAACTACACTACTGGGACTACCAGAAACTGCGCTTCCCGAGGAACGAGGGCATGCGCATTGACTTCGTCTACCTCGCTCGGCCTGGCGGGCGCGCGTCACCGACGCCGCCATCGACCGCGACGAGCGCAAGGGCAAGGGCGCCTCCGACCACGTCCCCGTCATCGTCGAGGTCAGGCTGAGACCGAGGGCGACGGCCCCGCAGAGTGGGCGGACATCGAGACCCTTCGCCCCACAGTCCCTGCAGAGCCAGGATCTGGTCGCCGAGCTCGGACCACGTCCGCCGGTGAACCGCCCCGAAGGGCCGGGCCCCCAGGAAGACGGCCTGGCGCTCGGCGACCGGATCCACCCAGATGAAGGAGCCCGACTGGCCGAAGTGCCCGAAGGTCTGCTCGCTGTTGCCGGCCCCGGTCCAGTGCGGGAGACTTGGCTCCGCGCACCTCACCCCCAGCCCGAAGGGGTTGGGGGTCTGTCGCCACGTGCCAGGTAGGACGCCGTCGAGGCCGGGCAGGACCGGCGTGCGGGCGCGGTGCGCGAGCGCGGGCGAGACGAGCCTGGGCGCGGCCAGCTCGCGGGCCGAACAGGGACAGGTCGCGGGCGCTGCCCTCCCCGGAGTGGGCGGGCGATCCGGGGATGAGGACGCTGGCCATCCCCAGGGGCTCGAGCACGGTGGTCTCCACCCAGGTCTCCAGGGGCGTGCCGGTGGCCTCCTCGAGCCGCTCCCCCAGGATCTCGATGCCGCGGTTGGAGTAGATGCGGCGCGTGCGGGGCCGCCAGGCGCTCGTCGAGGTCGATCGCGATCCCCGAGGGTGGGACAGCGGGTTCTCGATGGTCGCGCCGTCGGGCGCAGGCTGAACCGGCGGGGCCTCCAGGTCCAGCGAGTCCCCGGTCGACGGCGACCAGGGCAGCCCAGGCAACGATCGGCTTGGTCACCGAGGCGAAGGGGAAGACCTCATCGACGTCCCCGGCCTCGAGGAGCACGCCGTCACCGGCGGCGGACCTGCCGGTCACGACGAGGGCGGTCGGGAAGGGGAGGCGGCCAGCGCCGGCGAGGGCAGGGGCCAGCACCCGAGGGTATCCGGGGTGGTCATCGCTCCCTCCTCACCTGGGATCGGCTCTCGACGCGGCCGACCGAGCGCCCTCGCGACCATGCGCCGCCCGGGGCCGACCCCGACCTCCGTCTGCGAGACCGTAGGGCACGGCCGCGAGCGCCGGCCGCCCGGAGCCACCCGGACCAGCCCACAGCCGGCCCGAGCACCCTCAGCCTGCGACCCGGCGCGCCGTAACTGGGCGAAACCTGCCGGCTCGCGGAGGATCGAGGCGTGCCTTCTACCACCGCCCGCCGCCGACCGCGGCCCGCTGCGCCCCGCTCCCCCATGGCCCCCGGCCAGGCCGCTACTCCCACACCCGCAGAGCTGGCCGAGGCAACCGGGGTCGGCTACGCCGTCGTCGACCTGGAGACCACCGGCCTGTCCCCCACAACGGACTCGATCCTGGAGGTCGCGCTCGTACTGACCGACGCCGCCGGGCGCGTCCAGCGCAGCTGGTCCACGCTCATCGACCCCGGCGCGGGTGTGGACGTGGCCCACCCACATCCACGGTCTTGTCGCCGAGGGAGCTCATCAGGGCGCCCGGCTTTCGATGAGGTCGCCGACCTGCTGGTGGCCGACCTGGCCGGGCGGGCGGTGGTGGTCCACTAACGCCCGCTTCGACGTCGGATTCCTCACCCAGGCGCTGGGGACGCGAGGGCTGCTCGACCGCGGCGCGCGGGTGCCGCGGGTGTGCACGATGGAGTGGGCGCGCCATTTCATGACGACGCCATCGCGCCGGCTGACTACCTGCTGCGAGGTGGCCGGGGTGGAGATCGGCCGCCACCACAACGCGCTCGACGACGCCCTCGGCCGCTGCTGGCCTGCTGCGCCACTACCTGGCGGTGGGGGCCCAGCGGGGCGAGGAGCCGGTGGCCTGGGCCAGCCTCGCTCGTTGAGGCTCGCCGCTTCACCGGCTGGCACTGGGACGCGGCAAGGGCTCAGGCCGGCGTCGAGCGTCTCACGGAGCGCACCACGCCCGGGCTGAGCGTGCCCGCCCGCGAGCCGGAGTCCGCAGGACCAGGTCAGTAGGCCTTCAAGGGCTGCAGTGATGGCTGGGAACCGGTCCTGCGCGCCAGACCGACCCGCCTGGGATCAGGGCCACCGGGCCGGTGTCGCCGCTCCGTCCTGATCGAGGACTTACTTCTCCACGAGACTGACGTTCTCCTCCAGACGACTGAGGTACGGCCTCAGTCGTCTGGAGGAGAAAAGCACGTCTGGGCGGGAAACGCAGTCCCGATTCAGCCGACCACGCCCGGCCGCCTGCTCACATCGCACGGGACGTCCCGCCCGGGGGCTGTCCGCACAGGCGCAGCCCCGGGAGCTCAGGGCGCGCGCCTCATCGACTGGCACCCGGCCCTCGCCAGCAGGTCACGACGACGGCGCCCTCAAGGGACCCGCGCAGCACCCACGCCTCCTGGCGAGGGCAGCTCAGGCCTCCGCGGCGTCCTCGCCCAGGGAGACGAGATCCATCGTCGTCCACGGCCAGCCCCGGAGACGGCGGTCACCAGGACGGTGGCGAGCTCCTCGACCAGGTCCCGGGCGGTCTGGCGCTCGCGGCGCCGGGAGCAGGAGACCACTCGGCGTGATGCGTCGGCCTGGTCCTGCGGGATCAGCGCAGGTCGTAGGACAGGACCGCCCCGCGCGCCACGGCTCGCCGCGCACGGCGAGGGCAGCCCGTCGGTGGCGCCGGCACGCCCTCGATGCGCCCCCAGCCCTCGTGCTCGGGGTCGACCGGGGTGACGACCGCGTAACCGTCACGCACCTCCTCAGTGACATTGCCGGTGGCGGCGGCGACGATCTCCTGGCGCATCGTGTCCTGGCGGACCTTCTCCGAGCCGCGCCAGCCTTCTCGAAAGACGTCCGGGCCGATGCGCTCGACGAGGCTCTCCAGCTGCTCGGGATCGATGGCGTCCAGCCTGACGGCGTCGCAGGGCTGAACCGCCTCCAGCGCGGCGCTCGCCTCGAGGGGCCACGGGCTGCAGGACGGCCACCAGGTCCTCCCGGGCCGAGCCACACCGGGCGTAGACGGTCAGGAGGCCGAGACCTCCGGGCTGGGCTCGACCAGCACCGGGTCCTCGTTGTCCCTCCGGGAATGAGCGCTCAGGGGCCCCGGCCAGGTGCGTCGGGCGATGGCGCGCAGTCGGGTGAGGCCCCAGGCTCGGCCCCGTGGTCTGGGCGTGGGGAAGGCGTCGGAGAGCGGGTCCGGGCCGGCGAGAGCTCGGCCGGCAGGGCGCCGGCACGGATGCAGGGGGCAGTCAGGATCATCAGCTGCGTGGTCACTCCGGCGCACGCAGGAGGCCACGCATCTCGGCGTCGACCTTCAAGGCCCCAGCAGGGCGCGGGAAGAGCTGGGCTGGAGACCCACCAGCCGGACTGGATGTCCTGGGACGGGGCCAGGGCCTCGACCTCATCGGGGGCGACGTCGTCAGCCAGGAGCAGGACGTGGTTGGTGTCCAGCAGCCCGACCGGCGGCATGGAGCGGCGGTGAAAGGTGCCGGTGTCGGGTGGGCGGGGAGACGGCGAAGTCGGTCAGTGGCTCGTAGGTGCTTCTCCTGAGAGATGGGAACGCGCCGTCGGCAGGGCCTCCCGAGGTGTCAGGGATGCGAGTGCGGTGGAAGGACTGGTGGGGCGGGAGGCCGTCGGTCGCGCTGGCCCTGGTGGCGCAGGCCGGTGGCGCCCGAGCCGTGAGGGGGCCTGGGCCGGGCTGGACGGGCGGAAGAAGCACAAGCGCCCCCACCTTCATCCCCGGCAGAGCTCGATGGGCATGGTGGCCGTGTTGGACAGGCTCCAGGGTGACGTGCGGTGAAGCCCGGGGTCGATGAATCCGGCGGTGGGTGGGTCAGCAGCCCCAGGGCGCCCCAGGCTCGACTTGCCCTCCAGACGGGCGGCGACGTCGTCGGGCAGGGTGATGCGCTCGTAGGTGGCGCCCAGGACGAACTCCCCAGGGTGCAGGACGAAGGGCTCGTCGGCTCGACGTCGACGAGGTGGGTCAGCCCCCTCTGGTCGGCGGCCGGGTCGATGACCAGGTAGCGGTGGTTGTCGAAGAGACGGAACCAACGGTCAGGCGCACATCGATGAGCCGGCTGAATCATCTCGCGGGGTCGTGAGGGTCGAGGACGACGCGTCCGGCGTCGAGCTCCGGTGCGGATATCGCGGTCGCAAAGGCGCTGGGCGATGTACAGAATCCCCGGGCGTCACACGGATTCCGGCCCTGGGGATCGGGAGGCCCGGACGCGCCTCAGCCGCTCAGCGGCATGCCGGACGTCAACGCCCCACGGCGCCTCGCCGGGGCAGAGCCACCAGGATGAGGATGCCCTCGCTGAGGCCCAGATGGCAATCAGGGCCGAGCACCCGCAGGCTCAAGAGCGTGCCCAGGAGCTGGAAGAGCTTACGTGTGGCCGGGTAAGTTGTGGATCCGAGGTGCCGAGGAACAGCGCCAGGATGCCTGCGGCCGCGGACTGCTCGGTAGCCCGGGAGGACCGTGCGCGGGACGGGGCCGTAGCCGGGAGGCGCACTGTAGCCAGGGCGCGTTGTGATCAGGCGTGGGCCCGTAAGCGCCTGCGGGTCGTACGGCTGGGCCGGGCAGCGAGGGCGCCGTGGGCGGGCACCACCGACGGGTAGTCCGTGGGGGCGGGCCCCGCGAATAGCCAGCACGTCCGGCCAGGACTCTGCATGAGCCCAGTCGGATCAGTGGGCTCGTGAGGGCTGGAGGGATCGGTCATGCGCTCATCGCACCTATGAAGACGTCAGGGAATCCGTTGGCGAGTGTAGTGGGTGAAGGCGTCGCCGACGCGGTTCGCGAGGCCCCTGCGCAGGCCGATTTGCGTAGACGGCCGGAGTCTGGGTTGAGCTTCCGCACACCTGGGACGCGTGCCCACTGGTGCCACGCAGGTGTAGTTCAATGGTAGAACTTCAGCTGCCCAAGCTGACAGCGCGGGTTCGATTCCCGTCACCCGCTCCAGCCCGAGGGCCCGGACCATCACGGTTCGGGCCCTCGTTGTTGCGCGGCCCTGGTTGGCGCGCGCGGAGGCGGCCTCGGGGTGGCAGCCTGTGGGGCCGGGGGCATTCGACGCCGTCAGGACGCAGGGCTGCGATTCGAAGCCCGGGTTCGTGGCTTCTCGGTGCGGCGGGACAGTCGACGCCGTCGGCGATCATGCAGACCGGATTCCTGTCCCCGCGCGCGAGCGTCCCCGATGGGCAGAAAGTGTCCCAACCGCGAAACAATCCGGAGGACACCACCGTGGCACGCCGCTCCCCACCGGGCTCGCCACTCCGTGAGACGTCAAACCGGCTCATCCCTAGAACTTTCTGCATGCCAGATCATGGTATTCGGTGCGCTGGGTGGACGGGCAACCTGGGTACAGGCATCCGGATACCGCGACTACTCGCGCGATCACGATGTCGGGAGCCACCGCCGACTGCCAGTGATCGCGGATCGGCGGATCCAGCATTCGAGGGGACGCTCGCGATGGAACGGAACGAGCTCTGCTCGCCTCGCTCTCACAGTGCCACATGCCTGTGGTACCTCCACTTCTGCAGCTGACGCAGGCGTCACCGTCACCGGCTACTCGGATACCCCTACCGGCATCGGCGGCAGCACGGGCGGTACCGGGAGTTCGTCAGTCACCCCTTCACCCGCAGTGACCATTGCTCCCAGCAACGATCCTGGGCGCAGCCATGCTGCACGACCGCGCCGCCGAGTACTGCTTCATTGCTCGATCGGTGAACTTCCGGTTCACCACGAGTCATCATCACGACCGAGCACTAGGGGGAGGCTGCGCCCTGTTCTGCTAACTTTCGGAGCAGCGTCGCCTGAGGCCGGCGGGCGGCGCCGTGAGGAACTGGGCTGCGGCGGGGACATTGTGCGGCGGGTGTGCGACGTCACGGGGACAGTCGACGCCGTCGGGACAGGATTCCTGTCCCCGCACGCGTGAGTCCCCGACCGGAAGAAAAGTCCCCGGCCGCGCAGGGTGGCTGAGCGGGCCGCCAGCCTGCCCGGCCAGAGTCAGGACAGGACGGCCTGCGGGTTGACCTGGGCGCTGCCCAGGATGCGGCCGGGTCGCCTCCGGCCAGCCCAGGGCAGCTCGTTGATCGAAGGTGGCGATGACGTCCGGTGCCCGGAGGCGGAGGGCGCAGGCTGGGAGTACTCGACGCCGGCCAGGAAGGCCGCCTGGTGGCGTGCGCCTTCCAGGTCTCGCCGGCGGACTTGCCGGCGGGACCGTGCCGCCACACCGAGCCAGGGCCACTGCCGCTCGGCAGCGGTGAGGTACTCCACGAGGCGATGGCGTCGGCCTTGTGCTAGGCGCTCTCGACTCCGTGAGGTGGGGCTGCGGGTTCACTTGCCGCGCTGCCGGCCGGCAGGCTCAACCACAGCAGGGGAGATGCCCAGTAGGTGTCCGCGGTCTTGGTCAGGGCCTCGGTGCTCGATCACCATGGCGGCCTGCCTGGCCGAAAGGCGTCGGCAGCGGATCCGGCGGGCGGGTCGGCGCCCCAGCCGGCCGAGCCCGGAGGACAGGGAGCGTCTTGACCTGGGTCAGGCCCGCCACCGAGCCCCTCGGGGAGGCCGTGGCCTTCGTGCCGTCGGCGCTGGTCGGTCCCCACCGCCCTGGACGAGGAAGGCACGCGCGCGTAGGAGCATCCAGGGTCGGGCCGACGACGCCACCGGAGGTGAGCGCAGCGGCCACCTGGTCGAGCTGCTCCGGGTGGTCGGGTAGTCCGGGTCGCTCAGGCCCGCGCCGACCACAGCGAGTGTTGATGTACAGA
>BNJU01002849.1_pt1 | contig 77798 bp, 127 predicted proteins | sample 8539281 | NCBI WGS metagenome assembly BNJU01 (sample SAMD00202456, study PRJDB9452) | human saliva metagenome | isolation source: human saliva | place: Japan
GGCCTCGTCGCCCTCGACTGGCACAGCAGCAGCCGTTCGATCCTCGCGGACGCCCGGCTCCAGCCTCGTCTCGTCAGCGGTGACCACCGCGCCCGGGGCGTCTACCGCGCTCTCGCCCAGGCGACGGCGGCGGCTGCGTCATCATCGACAACTTCGAGGAGCACGGGATCAAGGTCGACAGAGATCGTCGCCGCGGCAACCTAACAAACTCGTACTACATGCGGATGCTCCTCGGACATCACCGCCGCCCGGTCTCGGTCTCCGGCCGAGCAGACCGGCGCGCTCGGCTCGGCCATGTTCCGCCGCGGTCGCCGCCGGCGTCTATCGGACGTCTTCGCGGCCGCCGACGCGATGTCCTCAGTTGAGAAGCGCCGCTACGAGCCGGTCAAGCCTCCGCCCGCTACGACGGGTTTACGAGATCTACAAGGGGCTGCACGACTTCTTCGGCCGTTACAGCGTTTCGCCCATGCACCGGCTGAAGGACATCGCGCGCGCATCTATCGCGACAGGGACGCCGACGGTGATCCACCTGTCCGGCTCGCACCGGACGTTCAGGCCTCGTCGAGGGCCACGAGGAGCGGGTGTAACGGCTGCGCCGAGCTTCCGCCAATGGCATAAATGGTCTGGACGATGACAACGTTCGAACGCGTTCGGGCGCCGACACTTTCGTCATCAAGCCTTCGGCGTGCGCTACAGCAGGCTGACGGACAACATGAACGTCATGCGCAACGAGGGGAGAGAAGATCGACGACAGGACGCCCGCCTCCGCTCAGCCCTCTCCGGACACCACGCGGTGGCGCGTCTTTCGGCACATGCCCGGGTCGGCGGAGTGGTCCACACCCACTCGACCTGCGCGACGGCGTTCGCCGCCTTCGCAGCCGATCCATGCGTTCTGGCGGCGATGATGGGCGACGAGTTCGGCAGCCTTGCGGTGCCGGTGGGCCCGTTCGCGATCATCGGCGACGGTTCGAGTCGGGCGGATCGTAGAACCCTCAGGTCCTCGCGCTCGCCTGGGCACTCATAGCCAACCACGGCCCGTTCACCGTGGTAAGGACGCCGAGGCCGCGGGCAAAACCGCACTCATGGTCGAGAGGTCGCCGCACAATCGCGACGGCAGCTGCTCGCGACCGTGCCAGTGTTGAAACGCATCGACGCGCTTTGCAGAGATACCGGTGCGGTCAGCGTTAGGCGCGAGCAGCGCCGACGCGCTAACAACTCGAAAAAGGCAGTATGGCAAAGATTGCAGTGTTGGGGTCGGGGATCATGCACGGCCCCTTCGGCCTCGAGAACGGCAACGGGTTCGCCTCGTCGGCGTTCCTCGACCGCGAAAATCATCGATTCGATCCAGAAGACAGGCGTGCGCAGGCCTCAGCCTCAAGGTCAGCAAGCGTCGACCCACCAGCTGGAAGCCGCCGACGGCGATCATCGACGCCGACGTCGTCATGTGCAGCGTGAACTCCTTCGGAATCGAATGGGCGGGCGACGCTTTCGAAAACTCGCGAAGCCGGCCAAACTCTGATGACGGTGACCAAGGGCACATGCGGGCCGACGACGACGGAACGATACACATTCTGCCGGACGTGCTTCGCTCCTACTTGACGAGCTGGCCGAGGCGTCTCCTGGAACGCCATCGTCGGCCCCTCGATCGCCGGCGAGCTCGCCGTCCACCACGACACGTGCGTGGTGTTCTGCAGCGAGAACAGGCCGACGTCGAATACCTGGCCGGCTATTCCGGACCGACTACTACCACGTGTGGACGTCGACGGACTTCGTCGAGCACGAGACCGGCGCGTACGAAAAACGTGTACGCGTTCGCCATGAGCTTCGCCCAGGCATGCTGCGCGCAAAGGCCGGCAAGGAGAACGTGCTTCGTCATGTGCAACTACGGCGCGGCCGTTTCGCCCAGGGCAGAAGGCTGCGCTCCTTCATCAGCTCATGGGCGACCCGAGACGGGCGACGGCCTGGGCGAGGTGGGCGACATGTTCGTCACCTCGATGGGCGGCCGCAACGTCAAGGCCGGATACGTCGGGGAGGGCATCGCCTTCTCCGAGTGCAGGATCGCTACATGAAGGAGTGACGCTCGAAGGCGTGGCCATCAAGGTCATCAGCGAGCCCTCGGGCCGCTGACCGAGCGCGGCGTCATCGGCGAGGACGTTCCCGCCGCAGTTCCTCTACTCGGTCGTGGCTGGACGCGCGCCGCTCGGGATATGGACAGGTTTTCAAGGTTTGAAGTGACCGCGGCAGGGGCCGGTCTTTGCCTCGCCCGCCCGCCAAGTGCGACGTCGGCGTCGCCACTGCCGTCCGCAACGCAGCCGACAGACGCACCTTCCACAACAACGCAACGCGCAGTCAACGACCGACGCCTCGAGGCCGACGCCGGTCCGCACCGCAGACGCGCCAGATCACGCACCGTGGCGCCTCCCGAGCCGCCGTCGCCAACCGCAAACCCAATACCAACCGCGTTCAACGTCGAATTGAGGTGAGGCATGATCCCTCGTTGCAATCGATTCGTCCACCACCGCCTACGAGCGATCGTCGTGAACACAGAAGGAAAGGTCCTGGCCCTCGACGACGGGACATCGACCTGCTTTTCGCCGGAGCAGAACTCCGGCAGGCACGACCCGCGTCGGTGGTGGACTTCCACCACTGACGCCGTCATGACCCTCAACTCAATTGACCCCTGCAGAGAAGGAGCGCATCGCGGCACGTTCGCATCACGCATCAGCGCGAGTCCTTTGCTCCTTCGCCGCGGACGGCACACTCCACCGCAACGGATCCTGTGGCTCGACATCCGCGCCGCCGACCAGGTTCAGCTGCAACGCCGAGATCCACGCGCTTTCGGGCCGCCCCCGGCCAGAACGTCGCGGCCTGTACAAGATGGCCTGGCTCCAGGAAAACGAGCCCGGGAGTCGCTGGCGAGGCCGACAAAGTCACCACGGTCTCGGCCTACATCGCCTTTGCTGACGGGCCAGTGGGTCGATTCGGCCGCCTGCGCCGATTCGCTCAGCTGTCGGTATCAAGACGCTCGATTGACGACGGCCTGCTTTGAATCGCGGGCGTGCGGCGCGAGCAGATGGCCGACCTCGTCAACCCGGGCAAACCCTCGGCACGCTGAAGGGGTCGGTCGCCGAGGAGTGGGGATCGGCGAAATCGATCGTCGCGAGCTGCGGCGACGGCCAGGCAACCGGCGTCGGCGCGGCAGCGGTCACCCGACGTCGCATACCTCAACATGGGCACGAAAGCCCGTCGTAGCGACGTGCCGTCCGCCGGTATCGCTACGAAAAGCTCTTCAGAACGGAGGCTGCGGGCGTTGCCCGACACCTACGTTAACTGGAGCTCGTCGAACTCGGCGCCCTTTCCCGGCTGGTTCCGCCGCGTTCGGCAAGCCAGCGGAGCTGGCCGAGCGCCCGACCCGGAGCTGGAGGCCCACGGCGGCCCCGCACCCCTGGCAGCAGGCCTCGACGATGCCCTATTGGGGCGCCAGTGCAGTCCTCACCACTGGGGACTCGCCCGCAGCGCCGTCGTCGGCTGGCGCGGAACCTGACAAGGGCTCGATGTACCCGCTCGATCCTGGAGGCATCAGCCTGGAGATGGCCGCTCGCTGAGTTGTGGAATCGACCGGCGTCAGGCGACAACGGTCCGCGCGTGGGCGGCGGGCTGCGTTCGCCGCTGACGAATCATGATGAAACGCGATCGGCCTGCCGATCACCGGCTGCGAAGGAGGAGATCTCCGCGCTGGGCGCCGCGGTCATCGCGATGGCCTCCACCGGCGTGTTCGGCGACGACGACGTCGCCACGGCCGCCGGGAAGATGGCCGGGTTCACCGACGTGACCGAGCGGTGCGTGGCCAACCACGAGGATCTACGGCGAGCTGTCGGCGATCAGGACAGGCTACGAGAATCTGCGGAGCAATGCGCGGCTGGGAGTACCGCAAGCGCGACGCCGAGCTGACGGGCGGCGGGGCTGATCCAACCGCTCAGGGAGAAAACATGGCATCCGCAAGCGTCGATGGCCCCTGGTCATAGCCATCGACTCGTCGACGTCTGGGGCGTCTCGTCGTGTCGGGGAAACGTCATTTCGCTGGGCAGGCGCGAAATCGCGCTGCTCGCCGGAGCAGGGCGGCGAGCGACCACGCCGGTGTTGGACTTCCACCGCAGGGCGGTCGGCGGGCCGTGGGCAAACTGACGGCTGAGAAGGAACGCATCAGAGGCGTTCGGCGTCGCGCATCGGCGGTAAGTCTTTCTAACGCCCTTCACCGCCGACGGCACACCGCTGCGCAACGGGATCCTGTGGCTCGACATCCACCGCGCCGCCGACCAAATACCTCAGGTACGCGGCACGCCCGGATCCGCAACTCTCGGCTTAAGCCCGCCGACGTCCACGCCGGCCATCTACAAGATGGCGTGGGTCCAGGAGCATCAGCCGGACCTGTGGAGCGAGCGCCGAGAAGATCACGACGGTGCTCGGCTACATCGCCTTCTGCCTGACGGGCAAGTGGGTCGATTCGACCCGCCTGCTCCCGACTCGCTCGGCCTTTTCGATATCGCGTAAGCTCGATTACGACGACGGCCTCCTGGAGATCGCGGGCGTGCGGCGCGAGCAGATAGCCGACCTCGTCAAGCCAGCCAGACCCTCAGCGCGCTCAAGCGAGCTCGCCAAGGGTGGGGATCGCCGAGATCGATCGTCGCCGGCTGCGGCGACGGCGGCGACCGGCGTCGGCGCGGCGGCGGTCACCCCGACGTCGCCTATCTCAACATGGGCACCGCCGTGAACGCCGGGTCACGTCGAGTACCAGTTCGTGGGTCTACCGCACCCTCGCGGGCGGCATCCCAGGCACATACATCCTCGAGTCTGCAATCCTCCGGCAACTACCTCGCCACATGGTTCACGGCGGGCGCTCGGCAAGCCGGAGCTGGCGAGGCGCCGACCCGGGCTGGAAGCCCCTGGCCGCGGCGCACCCCCGCAGCGGCGGGCTCGTCACGCTCCGTACTGGAACGCCGTCAATCGCCTACTGGGGGCCGTGGCCCTGGCGCCGTCGTCGGCGGCGCGGAACCCACAGCAAGGGCTCGATGTACCGCTCGCTTCGGAGGCGATCTGCATCGAGATGTCGCGTTCGCTGCACGCCATGGAAGAGGCGACCGGGGTCAAGCTGACGGCGGTGCGCGGCATGGGCGGCGAGCTGCGTTCGCCGCTGTGCGCCAGATCGTCGACCGACGCGATCGGCCTGCCGATCACCGGCTACACGAGAGGAGGGATCTCCGCGCTGGGCGCCCGGTCATCGCGATGGCCTCCACCGGCGTATTCGGCGACACGTCGTTGCGACAGCCGCCCAGAAAGATGGCCCAGTTCACCGACAAGAGCGAGGCCGAACATGGACGAGCACGAGGGTCTACGCCGAGCTCGGCGAGATTCAGGGACCGCCTCTACTCGAACCTCAAGGAAACGACGATCTGCTCCACGAGGTTCGCCAAACGTCACCCGACGCCGAGCTCGGGAGCCGGGAATAGGAAGAACATGCCGAAAGTCGCGATACTCAGCGCAGGGGCCATGGTCAGGCCTGGCCAACGCCCTCGTCGAAGCCGGGTGGGACGTCAACCTGTGGGGCACGTGGCTGGACGGCATCTCATCGACGCCATCGAGGAGGGCCGCCCGCATCCGCGCATCAGCGTGGTCATCCGGCAAGGTCCGCCCGTTCCGCTCCGCCGGCCTGGAGGATGCGCTTGACGGCGTCGACGTCGTCGTGGTCTCCAGTGGCCTCCCAGGGCGTTCGAAGGTGACCGAGATGGCCCTGCCCGGCATCGCCAGGCGAAGAGCGCTGTGGCTGACGTCGAAGGGGTTCATGCCGGTCGACAGCGAGATCCTCCTTCTGCCCGAGGATCCGCTCGATCGCGGAGGCCTGCCGCGTCGACTTCCGCCGATCGTCGCCATCGCCGGGCCGGTCAAGGCCAACGAGTGCGCGGCCGGCGAGCCTACGGCCACGATCTTCGGATGCAAGAGCCCGCGACGTCGCCGTGGGTTGCGCGCCGCTCGCTCGGGCACTACTGCATCGAGGCCACGGACGACGAAGTGGGCGTGGAGATCTGCGCGCCGATGAAGAACGTGTACGCGATCATGCTCGGCATCGCCGACGGGCTGGAGGGAGAAGACGGGCAAGCCCCATCACAACCTCAAGGGCCGCGACGTTCAACGAGGCGGTGCGCGAGATGTCGATTCTTTCGACGGCTGCGCTGACCCGCCACGGCCTACAGCCTGCCGGGCGTCGGCGATCTGGAGGTGACCGGGCTGTCCGGGCTGGCAAGGTCTACGGCGTGCGCATCGGCCGCGGCGAGGCACAGGGGCGCGCTCCGAGGCGATGACGGAGCTGGAGCAGACCGTCGAGGGCGTGCCGGCCTTGCCGCTGGCGATCTCCCTCGTGGAGCAGTCCGCCCCGCAGATCAGGATCGCCTGCCGTTGCTTTATGCGGCGCGCGGCGGATCGTGGAGGACGTCCGGACTATGCCGCGGTGCTCGCCCGCGCGGTCCTGCCTCCCAAGCCGTGAGCGCCTGGGCCCGCCTGAGGGCTCTGGCTGTTGATGCTTGAGCTGCGAGGCCCGAGCCGCGGCAGGCCGGGCTGCAAGTCCCGACTGTGAGGCCTTGACTGCAGCGGGCTTCCAAACTGTGGCCGCCGCCGGGGTGGCGTCTATTGCCTAGGCTGGGCGACGAGGCGGCTGAACTGGTCCCTCCAAACAGCTGGCTGTTTCAGAGACCCAGTGAGCGGGTGCGAAATCGCACCGCCCACTGCCCATCTGGACTTTTTCGCCGGGTCCCTTGCGTCCCGGAGGCCGCATGTCTTCGCGACGGCCCCGCGCCTTCATAGCGGTGGGTCGGTCAAACCTGAACAGCAAAATGTTGGAAACCCGAGCATTCGTGGGAGCAGCCATGAGGTTGTGGCTGGTTTACCAGTCGGTTGGGAGAACGTTGTTTCTTTTTGTTTGGCAGGGGTTTGTAGGCCAGGGTGTGGGTGTGTCGTCGGATGTTGTTTTTGGTAGTGACTTTTGTAGTCGTCGCCGACGTTGAATCCGGGGCGGGTTCGAAGCAGTGGGTCGCGGTGTCTCCTGCTTTGTCTCTGCCGAGTATGAATTCAAGCCCAGTAGATCCGACGTCGAGCAAAGTGATGGTGCCGACTCCTTCAAAGTAATGAAGGACTCTCCCAGAGGCAAGATCGGCGGCCCGCGAGCACTTTATCATCTGGGCCGCGATCGATGATCGACCTACGATTCGTGCTCGTTTGTGCCATCGTTCAATTCGGAGTTCACCTACGGATACTGCGACTTTGCGGCGGGAATCGACATAAAATTGTCGTAATGTCCGCTTCTTGCATGAATTTTTGATGCCGGGGCAGCTGGAAGGGTGTTTTTCTTTATGAAAACGTGGTGTTTCCGGACTGGTGTTTGTGTGTGAGAATCCGGAGACGTGACGATCCGTATGCTTGCCGCCAGAGCCAGGAGGCTGATCAGGGCGGCGAGGACTTTCAGCGTTTCTTCATCGGTTTTCGTCTCCTTCTGAGTGAGTTGTCGACTTTTCGTGGACTGGTTGGTTTTACCAGTCGATTGGGAGGGTGTTGTTTCTGGGAGGGTTTGTAGGCCAGGGTGTGGGTGTGCCCGGATGTTGTTTTGGTAGTGGTTTTTGTAGTCATCGCCGACGTTGAACCCGGAACGGGTTCGAAGCAGTAAGTCGCGGTGTCTCCTGCTTTGTCGTTGCCGACGGTGAATGCAGAACCAGTCCATTTCGACGTCGAAACAAAGTGATGGTGCCGACTCACTTCAAATGTAAAGAGACTCTCCCAAAGGCAAGATCAGCGCCACCTCCCTCAGCTGTGACGTTGCGAGTTTGCCCACGCATAGATGCCGAGTTGTGGCGCGCTTGTGCCAGCGTTCGATCATAGGTTGAAACTTCAATTTGTATGTTCCAGTTGGTTCCGGGACGAAAGCATGCGCCTCTGCGTGTTACCGCTGGTGTCGCCCGCTCTATATGTGATGCCGTCGCAGCGCGAAACGGATCGCCTTTCTTAGTGAAGACGCGGGTGTTCTGGGCTGGATAGTTGTGTGTGAGGATCCGGGACGTGGAGCGAGTCCGTATGCTTGCCGCCAGAGCCAGGGAGGCTGATCAGGGCGGCGAGGACTTTCGGCGTTTCTTCATCGGTTCATCTCGCTTTCTTTATCCGGTGAGGCGATGAAGCCGGGCGCAGGGACAAATTGAAAGGTCGCCGTAGGGACCGCCGCCTACGGCAAAAGGGAATGACGATTGGATTGACGTACATGAGTGAAGGCCCCGACCCCCGGATGGTCGATGCATTCGCCCGCTTCCAGAATCGCGATATATCGACGTTACACGGGAACTGTCGGGCGTATCAACGCTATCGGCGGGGTAGCCCGCCTGCAGGAGTAACCGTCATTCTTCCGTCGGAATCGCGAATGATTCGGACGGTGTGGGACGTTGATTCCCAATCCGGGCGAAAAACCGAGATTCGGACAATCCGACGATGCGCGCTCTCGATCTCTTCCACGCGGTGAAAGAGCTTGTGATGCAGAGTGAATACGCCGACCGAGCGCCTCGCGAAACTCCGGTATGCAGTCGGCGAATTCTCTGTGAGCTTCGTCGAGGGATGGATGGCCGAAAGGCGGGACCAGGCACGGCGTTTTCGACGTCGTCGTGAGACCTCGGACAGAGTCGAGGCCCCTCTCCGAGGTCGTCCATTTCGTCTTCGTCGATGGCGAACTTGCTCATTTTTCTCCCATTCGCATGAGATCGGATTGCCCGTCGGCAAACCGGCGTGAACGACGTATGGAGATGAACCAGCATTTCGGGACGAAATCTGAGGGATTTCATAATGTGGAATCTGTCGTTAGAAATGCGCCCGTCCGACCTGCTTTAAGCGCGCGGCAATGCGTTCTAACTTGTGCATGCAAGCGGGCGAGGGTGAGCGACTCGAACGCCGGACTTTGAAAAACCTCCGTACGGACGCCATTTTCGTTTGTGTATTGTGTGTGGTATATTAGTTCTTGCAGTCGGCGGGAAGGTCAGTGGCTCACGCGGGCAAGTTCCGCGAGCAAAGGAGTTGATGTGGGCAGCGATCTGACCAGCAGGGTGAGACGAACCGGGGTGCGAATGCGCCAAGACGGCCGAGCCGCTTCGCCCTCCTCCGCCGAGGCGGGCGTGGTTCAAGAGCGGGCCAAAAGCAGAAACCCGGCCCGGCGAGGCCAGCCCGCACGGCGCGTGGCCGCGGACCTCAGGGTCCCCGGCGAGCGCGTTCTCGTCTGCAGCCACGGCAAGGCCAGAATCGACCTCGGTTTCCTGCGCTCGCTGCCCGAGGCGGGATTCAAAGCTCGTCCTCGTCACCCGAGATTTCGCCGACGCCCGGCCGGCGAGGGAAGACGACGATCGATCGGCTTGGCCGACGGATTGGCGCAGCTAGGCAAGCGTCCGGTGCTCCGCCCTTCGCGAGCCCTCGATGGGGCCGGTGTTCGGCATCAAGGGCAGCGCCGTCGGCGGGGAAGGCCCAGGTCACGCCCGGCGACGAGATCAACCTCCACTTCACCGGCGATTTTGCGGCCATCGCCGGAGGCCAACAATCTGCTCGCCGCGATGGCGACAACGCACTGCATTTCGGCACTCATGACATCGACCGCGCACCGTCGCCATCCGCCGCTCGATCGATGAGACGGATCGCTCCCTGCGCGACGTCGTCATCGGCCTCGGCGGGCGGCTCGGCGGGGTCACGCGCGAGTCGGGCTTCGACATCACCGCGGCCAGCCAGGTCATGGCGACCTTCCGCATGGCCGACTCCTCGACGACCTGCGTGAACGGCTCGGCCGCATCGTCGTCAGCAGGTCCTCGGCCGGCGATTCCGTCAGCGCAGCGGACCTCGGCGCCGTCGGCGCAATGACGGCGATCCTCAGGACGCGCTCGCGCCCAACCTCGTCCAGACCCTCGAGGCAGCCCCGCCCTGGTCACGGCGGCCCTTCCGCAACATCGCCCACGGCACGAACTCGGTGATCGCCACCAAGGCCGCGCTCAAGCTGGGCGACGTCGCCGTGATCGAGGGCCGGGTTCGGCGCCGACCTGGGCGCGAGAAATTCTTCGACATCATCGGGCAGACCGCCGGATCGCCCCGACCTCACCGTGGTCGTCGCAGCTGTGCGCGCGCTCAGAGTATCACGGGGCGTGGCGCTCGCGGACCTGGAGGAGGAGAACGCCGCCGCGGTCCCGCGCGGGCGCAGTCAACCTGCGCCGCCACTGCGAGAATCTCACGAGGTCTTCGCCCAGCCCCGTGCTCGTGGCGGTCAGCCGGTTTGCCGCGGATGCGGGAGGCCGGATCGCGGCTGTCCGCGAGCCTGTGGCCGACCTCGGCATCGACGTCGTCCTCACCGACCACTTCGGCCGTGGGGGAGAAGGGGCGCTCGATTTCGCCGACGCCGTCGTGAAGTCGCTGGCCAAGCCGAGCATCGCCAAGAGCGCATACCGCTTGGCGGATTCCCTGGAAGACAAGGCGCGGGCCGTCGTCACCAGGGTCTACCGCAGGGCCGACGGCGTGGTCTTCGAACCGCCGCGGCGCGCGAGCTCCGGCAGCTCGAGGAGTCCGGCTGGGGCGAGCTGCCCGTGTGCATGGCCAAAACCCAATACTCGTTCTCGACCGACCCGAAAGCGCTCGGCGCCCCCGAGGGCTTCACCGTGCCGATCCGCGAAGTGCGGCTCTCGGCCGGGGCGGGCTTCGTGGTGCTCATCTCAGGCTCGATCATGACGATGCCGGGCCTGCCCAAGCGCCCCTCGGCCTGCGACATCGACGTGGTCGACGGGGTTATCGAGGAGATGCACTGAGAACTGCGAGGATTCCAAACCGGGCTCGGGATTGCTAGCCCATGCCCGGGGCCCTGCTCGTCTTCCGGTTTTTCAGTCCTACGCAGGCCTCCAGCCCGTACTCTGCCTGCGCTCGGTGAGAGTAAATCCGGACAATCGAATAAACCCCGCCAGTCCTTTCGGACGACGGGAGACTATACACTGAGTCTACAGGGGACTATGCAGGCGGTGCAAGGCCGGGATTCTCATTGGGAACTTACTGGGCAACCGCGATCGATCAGTCGGAGTGCCGCCATTTAAGCGTGGGAGCGCCGTGGAAAGAACTGCCAAGGCGATGGGCGTTTCAGCAGTTCGCCGTGGACATGGCGGACGGTTGGGACTAGGATCGGTTTATGGGTCTGGCTGTTCTTGTGCACGCATTTTCTTTACTTCTCAACAATCAGTCGGTTGCCGACACAGCGGCGACGACAGTTGCTATTGGCACGCCGCCACCGGCGACTGGCATCACGCCGGAGGAAGCCCAACGAGCCACCACTATATCGGCCAGGCTGGCTGACGTCATAAACGCGCGTCTTGAACGGGCCTCCTCCGAGCGCGAGCGGCGCGAAATCGACGGAGCGGTCCTGGCCGCCGCCGAGATTTTCGCGCGGATTTACCGTGAGACGGGCGACGACGTCGGCGTTCAGCAGCCCCGACTCGTTCCTCGCGTTCCTCGACGCCCGGTACGGCGGAAATCCGCCAAACAGTCGGCGAGAAGGCGCGGAGCCTCACGATGAGCTCCTGCGCACCGCCGCCAACAATTGGTCCCTAACCGACCTTGACAGACCGGCTGGACCGGATGCAAACAGAACTGGCGGACCCGGAGCAAATGAACCGGCAAGAGATCCCGAAGAGCACCTTCCAGAAACGGAGACGAGAGAAACTCTCGAGACGTGCCATGTATGAGGCGCTTCTCGCCGATCAAATTCGGACAGCTACGCGGGCACTCCGCGACGATTGCTACCGAACAGTCTTGCCAAAGCATATGCAGACGGAGGCGAACCTCAGAAGGCCATCGATGCCTGACAAAGCGCTTTTTGGTCGACATTACCGGAAGCTCTGGCCCCGATCAGTACCAACACGGTCCGGCGCGCGTCAATCTCGCCTACGGTTATGCGCTGCGGGAGACCTCAAAGTGCAATAGAAATATACGAGGCTCGCTTTGCAGATCCGGAACCGGTCGTCGACCTGAAGAGCCGTCGCTCGTCCTACGCGACGATTTGGCCTACCTGTATTGGCAGGCGGGAATGCCTCAGAAAGCCGTCGGCATATTCAGGTTCTTCTTTCGAGTGGACCGGTCCCTCGGACCACCTGACGTACTCAGCACGCGCTGCAACAACCTGGCCAGAATGCACTGGACGCAGAGGAATCTGGGGAGGCCATGAACTGTTTGAGTCCTATTGCCGACCAGATTTCCGAATCATGGTTTTGATCACTGATACGCTCATCACGCAGAAGCAACCTGGCTGAAGCTTACATGGCTGCGCGAAAGAGGGAGAAGGCGGCGAGTTTGCGCGAAGATTTTACTTGTCAGTAAGGCCCCGGTCTCTCGGCTGACCACCCCAGAAACATCCACTATGCGAGGGCGATCTCGCCGTAGCTTACATGGGAGCGGGAAAGGAGGAGAAGGCGGTGGCTTTGCTCGAAGATTTGCTTGCCGACCAGACCCGGGTCTTGGGCTTTGATCATCCCGACACATTCATCACGCGAGACACCCTCGCACAGCCTACATGTGTGCAGGAAGGCGGAGAAAGGCAGTGAGTTTGCGCGAAGATTTGCTTATCCAGTAAGGTCCGTCTCTCAGCCCAGACCACCCCGATACTCTCATCGCGCGGGAGCAACCTGCTGCAGCTACACACGCGTGCAGGGAAAAGGCGGAGAAGGCGGTGAGTTTGCTCGAGAGATTTTACTTGTCAGTCAGGTCCGGTCTCTCAGCCCAGACCACCCTGACGTACTCCGCACGCGAAACAGGTTGGAAATGCATACGTACTTGCGGAAATCTCCTGAAAGCCCTCAGTGTGTACGAGGCTCTTCTGGCTGACCAGACTCGGATTCTTTGCAGCCCTGAGGCACCTGACACGATTAACACGCACAAAAGCTCCTCGCCAGAGTGCGTAAAAAGTGGCGCGATGGGAGACCTTTCTTTCATGGAGCCATCGCGCTGACAAGCGTGGAAAGATGGGCAGACATGCCCGTGTGCGCAGCGAAATTGCTCGGCCCAGTTCGGCGATGTCGATGGCGGCATGACTACTATTCGCCTGAGTCGAGATCGTCACGGAAATGGTCACTTTTTCGTAGAATACGTTTTGTGTGTAGAGTGTTTGTAGCAAACGTGTCCTATCTTTCTGATCCATTGAAGTTGACGAGTACACAATTAGTTCCTTTTGAAGTTTTTCATTGAATATTTTAAGTTCTTTCAATGGATTTTTCTTTTCTGCTGATGGTCTGCTTTGTGTTTCTAGTTTCCCGTTCCTTTTCTTTAATAGTTTCCTTTAATGAGAGCAATAAGCTCTTGCTGTTCCTCAGTGGTCTTCTCTCGTTCTTCTTTGATTCTCTGCTGTCCTTGGAATTTCTCCGGTTCATCCATCGCTTCCTTCAGCGCAAACAAGGTCGTCAGATAGCACAGTGAATTCATCGGAGCGAGAGATTGTTTCGGTTTCGAGCGCGTTCGCAAGACTCTGAAGAGGCAATCTCCAAAAGACGGTTGTAGAAAACCTCTGCGTAAGCGTCAACGTCGCGACGCCGCTCTTTTCCTCCGTGTTCTTCAATGAAGTCAAGAAAAATTTCGGCCCTGTATTGAGCTTTGACAATCTCACTAGTTGGGATGCTGGGGTCTGCTCAAAGATAGATGGTGGCACAGCCACAGTGCCTTCTAAGCTGTTTTCGCGCGGGAGGCGGAAGCGGCTGTTCCGTCGTCCGGCTTTCCTGAAAGCGGCTCAGCTTACTTGCGCCTCTGGAGAGGGCTTCGGCGAGAGCTCTCCCGCGTGAGAAGGGTGTCCAGGATGGTCGGGCCCGAGGATCCTGGTCTGGTCGTCAGAAGAGACTGAAACATGGCGGCTATCTCGATAGTCCCCCAAAACGCTGTAGGCGCAGGCGAGATCGCCCGCGCGTCCCGAGCAGTCAGGGTGGTCAACGCCCAGGAGCGGAACTGGCTGTCCAAGACGGCCTCGAGTATCTCAATGGCTTTCTGGGGATTTCCCGAGGACGGTGTGGGCGCGCGCAAGTTGCTGCGCGCGGTCAGCGTCAAGTAATGGTCTGGGCCGAGGACCCGGGCTTCGTCGGCGATCAGCTCCCCGAGAAATCTCGATAGCCTGCCCGTACTCTCCGACGGCGTTGCAGATGTAGGCCAGATTGCTGCGGACGGCCAGCGTGTCGGGGTGGTCTGGGCCGAGGACCCGGATTCTGTCGGGAAGCAGGCGTTGAGCTCTTTGCGGGCCTTCTTGAACTTGCCCGCGTCCATGTACGCCCTGGCGAGCCTGTTGCGCGTCGTGAGAGTGTAAGGATGGTCGGGGCCGAGGGCGCGGTCGACGTCGCGGACGAAGCCCTTGAGCAGGTCGATCGCTTGCTGAGTGCGTCCCGTCTGAAGGTAGGCTTCGGCAAGGTTGCCGCGTGTGCCGAGCGTGTCGGCGTCGTCGGGGCCGAGGACTCGAGTTTGGTCAGCCGCAAGGGCTTCGAGGGATGCCGACGGCGCCCTCGAAGTCTCCCGTCTCCATGTGCGCTTCGGCGAGATTGGCCAGCGTGTCGAGTGTCGGGGTGGTCGGGGCCGAGGCCCTGAGCCGCTCGGCAAAAAGGGTTTCGTAGGCGTCGATGGCTTTCATGGTTTCTCCCGTTTCTCTGTGGGCCAAGGCGAGGTTGGTGCGTATGGCGAACGTGTCCGGATGATCGGCTCATACGAGCTGACGAGTTTTCTGACAGTGTCTTCAAAAGTGATCGCGATTTGCGGGCTGCCGATCATGTTGAGGCAATATATCGTGTTGTTCACGAGTCCGAAAACGCTTGGGAGATCGATGCGGATTCGCGGGGAGAGTGGGCGCGCTCCTCGTCTCGTTCGACGAGCGGCGTTGAGCTGGATGACCATGTCGAGAACGTTGGCGCGCTGGGCTTCGTCGGCGGCCGCCTCCTTCATGTCGGTGATCTCCAGCATTTTGACGACGGCGCGCTTGACGGCGTCGAACAACGACGGATCTGTCGCGTAGTCTTGGCGAAACGGCGCGCCCTTGAAGCTCGTGGATGCTGATATAGCGGCCGTCGGCGGAGGGCGTGCAGACCGAGGAGGACAGAGCTCCTCGAGCGTTTCGCGCGCAATCTGTTCGCTCGCGCCTGTCTGATACAGCCAGTGCCGGGGCACGCCCGACGGCGCCAGCAGGGCCAGAGCCGCCAGCTGCAAGAATGCCGCGCTGGCGTGGGCTGCCGTTTCGTCGCCGCTGGCGCTGTCCTTCTCAGCCAGATGATCCTGCACGGCTTGGCGGGCCATGAGCAGGGCCGCGGGCGCAAGGGCGGGATAGCCGTCGGCGGGCTGGGAGATCGGCTGGCCGTAGCCACCGCTGGATGAGCCGTCGGCGGGCTCATCAAGCCCAAACTCCGCAGGTTCGCGGGTGGTCGTCCAACCTCGGGTACCGACCAGCCTGATCGTGGTTGCGGCCTGCTCCAGGCGACGGGCAGGTCCCCAAGTGCTTCGGCCACGCGGGCCGCGCCGTCGGGGTCGTTCACGCCGGTGTGCTCAATCAGGAAAGCGACCGACTGGGGCCGCATAAACCTCCCCGTCGTGTCAGGGCCGTTTTGACGGCTCACACCGGTGTTCTCGTTGCCGTGGTTCGCGTCAAAGCTTCTTTCGCTGCTCATGTTGAAACTCCCGTCGCTGTCTGCACCTAGGCCTCCCTCACCGTTTGCATTGAAGCGCTTGTCATCGCCCGTGTCGGCGCACCCGTTGCCGCTTGCGCGGGTACTTTTGTCGCCGCCGTTTGCTCCAGGCTTTCCGTCGCCGCCGGCATTGGCTTTGGCGAGTTCCTCGGCGGCGACGCGCAGGAGCTCGTCATACAGGCCTCGCGCCGTCGCCCCGACTCCTTGGCGTTGGTCTGCCGCGTCCGACTGTCAATCGACCGGACTTGCCCAGCGAGTTCCTGGCGAACATCCCGCTCTTGGCTTCGGCGCTTCCGCTGACCGACGGGAAAATCCATCAGTCCACCGAGGTCCAGCCAATCGGAGGCTTTGATCGAGGTCACTTGCGGTTTTCTCGTCTCCATTTCTCGTTCTTTAAATAGGTCAGTTCAGCGGAAATGGCGCGTGTTTTAGGGTGGTCGAGGCCGAGGATGCGAGTGTGGTCGGCTAACAGGTCCGTGTACATTTTGACGGCCTTTCGGGAGTCGCCCGCCTCCATGTACGAGTAAGCGAGGTTGTTGCGCGTGGACAGTGTGTAGCCATGGTCAGGGCCAAGAATCCGAGTTTGGTCGGCTAACAGGGCCTCGTTCATTACGATGGCCTTGTGGAGATTTCCAGCTTTTGCGTACGCGGCGGCGAGGTTGCCTCGTGTGGCGAGTGTGTCAGGGTGGTCGGGTCCGAGCACCGGAAGTTTGGTCGGTGTAATAGAGCCTCGCTCATTTCAATGGCTTCCGGAGATCTTCGGCAATGTGAGTAGGGCGATGGCAGGTTGCTTCGTGTGGCGAATGTAGTCAGTGGTCGGTGCCGAGGGATGCTCATTTCGTCGTTCAAGAGCGACTCGTTGATTTCAATGGCTTTCTGGGGTCTTCTGCCTCTGCATACGCGTTGGCAAGTCGTGTGGTGAATGTGTCGGGATGTTTGGGGCCGAGAACGCGGTTTTGGTCGGCTAAAAAGCGCTACGCTATATGCCAATAGCTTCCTCGAGCTTCTCCGCTTGATCGTATGCGGTGGCGAGATTGCTTCGCGTGGCGAAGGTACTGGGGTGGTCGGGGCCGCAAGTCCGAGCCATGTCCGAAAGTAGGGTTTCGAGCGTGTCGATGGCTTTCTCGAGCTTTCCCGCGTCCATGCGTGTGCGGTGGCGAGATTGCCGCGCGTGGCGGTGTATGGCGATGGTCGGGGCCGAGGGGCGGACTGTGTCCGCGAAGAGGGGTTTCGAACATGCCCGATGGCTTCCTGGGGGCTTCCCAGGTGTTGTGAGCGTAGGCAAGATTGCCGCGTGCAGCCAGTGTGCGGGGTGGTCGGGGCCGAGGACTCGTGTAAGAGATCGGGGCACGGTCTCGTACATGTCGATGGATTCCTGGAACTTTCCCGCATCCGAGTATGCTTCCGCGAGTGTTGCTTCGCGAGGAAAGCGTGTCAGGGTGGTCAGGGGCCGAGGACGCGTATCCTGTCGGTCAGGACGGCCTCGTACATGTCTATAGCTTTCAGGGGTTTCCGGCAGTGCTGTATGTAGGCAAATTTTTGTTGCGCGTGGTGAGCGTGTCGGGGTGGTCGGGGCCGAGGACGCGGGCCCGGTCGGTTAGGACGGCCTCGTACGCCTCCAAGGCTTTCTCTAGGTTGCCTGTGTCTCTGTATTCGTCGGCGAGGTTGCTTTTCGTCGTGAGTGTGTCAGGATTGGTCGGGCCGAGATTCTTGGTCTGCTCGGTTAAAAAGGGCCTCGTATTTTTCAACGCCGTTCATGAGTTCTCCTGTCTTTCCGTGAGTTGGGTTTTCTGTTCGTCAGGGTGAGCGCGTCTGGTTGGGCGAGCTCGTCGTTCCTTGGCAAGTGCGCCTAGTGTCGGCCTGCAAGGCCATGCGCAAATCCGCAGGCGTGAGATCGAAGCAGATGTCGCGTGGAAGGCTCTCGATGGATTGTCAGCCGACGGCGGCGTCATGCCGACTGTTGCGGCCTTATCGAAAGGTAAAGAAAATGCGTATACAAGAACACCCGGACCCATAAACCGATCCTAGCCCCAGTCGCGGGGACTGTCCACGGCAGTTGCTGAAACCTGCACTTTAGCTTCAGGCTTCCCTCGGCCGACGCCTGCAAAAGCTTCGGCTTCCATCCTGGTTTGCTCGGCAGCCCTCGTCGGCACCGCAAGGAAAATTTCCACATCTTATCGAGGCGACCCCTCTGTCTTAGAGCGCGGTGTCCGATTGCCGCCCTCGTTTGGCAAAGGAAGCTATCCCCATTGAAACGCCGTTTCGTCTTTTGACGGCGTCCTCCGCGAGTGCCCGGTCAACCAGTTGTTCTAGCCAGCGTTACTGCTGGTTCTTCTCTGCCCTGCCTTGATCCCGTAAAACGGAAAAGAAATTGAGAGCATGGCGAGGTGTGTGGGGTGGTCTGGTCCGAGGACGCGGGTGAGGGTCGTCCTAGGAGGGCCTCGACACGTTGGTGGCCGTCGGAGGTCTCCCCAGCGTGAGTGGGCTCCGGCGAGGGGCTGCGGCGCGTGCGGAGTGTGTCGGGGTGGTCCGGTCCCAGGATACAGGTGCGGTCGGTCGAGGGTTTCGTACATGTCGATGGCTTTGTCAGACGCGCCTCCTGTGTGCGGTGGCGAGGTTGTTGCGTGTGCAGGTGTGTCGGGGGTGGTCAGGGTGCCGGATGCGAGTTTGGTCGGTCAGGAGGGTTGGTACATGTCGATGGCTTTGTCGAGACGCCCCGCCTGCCCGTGTGCAGTAGTGAGGTTGTGGCGTGTGCGGGTGTGTCGGGGTGGTCGGGGCCGAGGATGCGAGTTTGGTCGGTCAGGAGGGTTGGTACATGTCGATGGCTGTCGAGACGCCCGCCTCCTTGTGTGCAGTGCGAGGTTGTGGCGTGCGGAGTGTGTCGAGGGTGGGGTCGGGGCGGAGGATGCCGAATTTGGTCGGTCAGGAGGGGTTCGTACATGTCGATGGCTGTCAAGACGCCCCCGCCTGCCCGTGTGCGGTGGCGAGGCTGCAGCGCGTGCGGAGTGTGTCAGGGTGGTCAGGGGCCGAGGATGCAATTTGGTCGGTCAGAGGGTTCGTACATGTCGATGGCTTTTGTCGAGACGCCCCGCCTCCTCGTGTGCGCGGTGGCGAGGGTTGTGGCGTGCGGAGTGTGTCAGTGGGTCAGGGGCCGAGGATGCGAAGTTTGGTCGGTCAGGGAGGGGTTCGTACATGTCGATTGGCTTTTGTCGAGACGCCCCGCCTGCCCGCGTGCGGTGGCGAGGCTGCGGCGCGTGCGGAGTGTGTCAGGGTGGTCAGGGGCCGAGGATGTCTGTGAGCCTGTCGACGGCGTCTTCGAGGGTTAGGGCGGTTTGCGGACGCCCCATATCGGTGAGGCGATAGATTGTGTCGTTTATGATTCCGGCGACGTTCGACAGGTCGATGCGGGCCTCGTGGGGAGAATAGTGCGCTTGTCCTTGTTGTTCTGCGATGGCTCGGAGGTGGTCGGCCATGTCGAGGGCGTCGGCGCGCTGGGCGTCGTTCTTTGAGGCCTCGTCTATGTCGATGTTCTCCAGCAGGGTGACGACCGCTTTCTCCAGACTGGCGAAAACCTCGGGTTGTTTGTTGTAGTCTTCGCGTAGGACGCGCCCTTGGAGGCCGTGGATGCGGACATAGCGCCCGTCCTGGGACGAGGTGCAGATGGAGTGGGCCACAGCGCCCCCAAGGATTGCCGGGCAATCGGCAATCTCGTGCCGATTCGATGCAGCCAGGGCCGGGGAACGCCGGAGGGCGCCAGAAGGGCCAGGGTTGCCAGCTGCACGGACGCCGCCGCGGCCCTGGGCAGGCCCTCCTGCCCGCCTGGTGCGGTCTTGTCGGCCAGCGGCGTCGCGCCGATCGGCGGAGCCGCGCGCAGAGCCGCGTGCACGAGAACGGGATAATCATCGCCCGGCAGACGGTCAACGACCTCGTCAAGCCGGTATTCGCTCAGCTCGGCCAGGTACTCGTCTATCGTCGAGTACCCGTTCACTTCAATGGTCCCCGCGGCTTGGGCCAGGGCCACGGGCAAGTCTCCGAGCGCCCCTGCCAGACGGGCCGCGCTGGTGGGGTCGCCCGTCCCGGTCCGCTCGAGGACGAAGGCGACCGACTGGGGTCGGGTGAACATGCCCACGGGAACCAGGATCCCAGCGCCGAGGTCGAGCGCTGCCGCGGTCGTCGTGTCAAGGACACGCAAACCGTCACTGCGGGGCACCAGCCCGGCCAGGTCGTCGATGTCCTCGACGTTGTCGAACACGAGCAGCCGGTCCCCCTCACCGGAGTTGAGACGGCTCACACACCGGCGGGCGAGCCCTTCAGGGTCGCCCTTGCCGTCCTCGTCGATTCCCATTTCATGGGCCAGTCCTCCCAAGCCCGCCACGGCCTGCTCGCGGGTGGAGGCGTCCATCCACGCCACGAGACCACCGGACTTTTCACATTCGCGGTAATAAGCTGCGCTGCGAGACTTGACACACCGCATCCCACACACAACAGATCGGCACACGTGATACCACGAGCCCGCACTGTCGTCACCGTCCGGACGAAAGCCCCGCCGTCAGCGAACGACCCCGCATCGATGTCGCAGACCGGCTTTAAAGCCTCGTCCCGCCTGTCCCGCGATTCGGGCCGGCCCAGCGCCGCGTCGAGCTTGGCCTGCTCCTCTCGGTCGATGAAGCCGGCCGCCCGACCTGGGGGAGAGCCAAAACGAATCAGCCGCCCTGGCCCTCCGGAGACCCGCTCGGCCTTGGCCCTCATGGCGACAATCTCCAATGCTTGGCTGACTCTTGCCAAGGCTCGCCGCCCACCGAGGCACCCTCGCGGATCTCTTCTGAGGCCTTCCTGAGCATCGACGAGTTCTGGCCGTGCTCTTGGACAAGCTCACAGACAGCTCTTGGCCGCCCATGAGGCTGTCATGTTGTCTAGGGCGACAAGGAGGGCGTTGCGGAGGAAGTCCTGCGAGGTTTCGGCTAGTCCAACCAGCCCGTCGGCGACTATGGTCAGCAGGTCGTCGAACAGGCCTTCGGCCTTCTGGTCGACCTCCCGCCGCATTGCGCTCCCGCCGTTGTCGTCAATATAGGCCAGGAGGACGTCGGCGTCGCAGCGGGCGGCCTGGACAAGGGTCTCTTTGCTTTTCAGGAGCTTTTCGAGAACGATCTCGGCGGATGTGGCCGCCCCCAAATAGGCCTGTCGGTCAGCCTCCGAGCCCGCTCGCTCCATGCGGGCCTGGACGGCCTCGCCCAGGCGGCGCACGATCGTCTTTGTCTGATGCTTTTCGTCTTTCGACAGGCCTTTGGCACGATCGATCAACGACAACGCCGTGGTCAGCGCTCCGATCCCTTTAAGCAAGTTCGAATTGAGGAACCTCGACGCCGTCTCGCCCAACGCACTCAACACCAACGGAACTGTAAATCCCATGAACCGATCCTAACCACGACCGGCGCCGCACACACATCCCATTATCTGGGCGCTGCACGCCAGCCAGGGCTGCGTCTTAGCGGCCGCCCAGTCCTCTAGATTCCCTAGCCTCCAACGCGAGCAGCGGCAACGCCACAGCCTGGACGAGCAGCCCGAGCCGCACCGTCTGGTCAGCCAGCGCCGCTGCCCAGCCACCGTTGCGCCCTATGGCCGAGCTTTTTCGACGCGCATTCCCGCTTCGTACATGCCGCCCAGGAGTTTGCCCTGGAGGCTTTCGTCGAGCATTCCGGGCTGGTCGCTTGCGAAGGCCGTGATGATGTCGACGCCGAAGTCGAACAGGATCGGCGAGGCCGGCGTCGATGGGCCGATCGCGACCGTCGCGGCGTTGCGCGAGAGCTCCAGCAGGCGCGGAATCGTCTTGTTGACGAAGGACGAGCCGGTGATGAGGACGTAGTCGCAGCCGGGCAGCAGGTACTCGGCTGCGGGTCGGGTAGTCGCCCTCCACGGGGTTGCGCTCGAGGATGAAAAGCTCGGCGGCGTCGGCGAGCGCCGATGCGGCGAAGGGGAAGTGCCCGATCACCGCGACCTTTTTCCCCGCGATGACCTCGCGGTACGGGTGGAAGGCGCGTGCCCAGTTGTTCTCGTGGCAGGGGAGAAGCCGTTGCCGAGCGCGCTTGGGCAGCGAGATGGTATGCGTTGCACGGCGGCCATGCTAGGCGGCCTCGGCCAGAATTCAGCTTTTGGCCAAGGCTGCGACCTCGCGCAGCGAAGCTCTGCCAGGTCGTCCTCTCCGTAGGATGCGGGGCGGGTGCGCACGGGCATGGCGAAGGCCATTCCTGCGCCCCTCTCGGAGGAGGTCACGCGGCACCACTTCGTGCCGGTGTGAGCCCGCTGCGACGAGTGATGTGCGGGGATCTCGTCTATGAGACTGTCGTACAGATTCCAAAGGGTTCGTCCGAGTTCTCCTCGCGTGCCCGTCCGTGTTGTCGTATGCGTCGTCGGATTCCGACCTCGGGCCGAGGTCGATAGGCCCCTGAACGGGGCGATGCCGGACTAGCGTCGCCTGAATAGGTTCCCTCACCGTTGGCGTTGCCTTCGATGTATAGTGCGCTGCGGCGCCGGTTTGTAGCGGCAAAAGGGTCGGCTTTTGCATAGGGAAGGCAGGTTTCCACACAGGAAACTTGCAGCGCCGGCGGGATCGGTTTTCGCACAGGAGACTTGCGGCGCCGGTGGGATCAGTTTTTGCACAGGAGTATTGATGATCTAGACGAGTTGGCGGCGGAGACAAGCTCGCGACCTCGGCAAGTTCGCGACGCAGACAGGTTTGCGACGTCGGCGAAAGAGAACCGGCGACGACGCCGAAGGCCGCTGGTTGCGGCGGCTACGTGTTGCGCAAGCCAAGGGCGCTTATGAGGTGGGGCATCGTGGTCGAAGGGCAAGGGCCTTAGGCGTTCACGTCGGGCAGCTTCACTCCCTTGAGTCGTGAGCGTTCGCAGGCCGCGTCAATGCCGTCCCAGGGGAAGTTTTCCGGAAGCGACTTTTGTTTATCTTGTTCTAGTCCCGCGAGTTGTAGGTAGTGGCGCTGGGCTTCTTTCTGATTTTGATAATTCCAGATCTGCTCATAGTGCGCCACAAGCCAGACTTCGAAGCAGGGAATTGAAACCACGCCGATCACTTTCCTGTTTTTAGTTGACTTTTTGCACAGCGTCGTGGAAATCAGTTCGATCCGCACTGGGTCATGATCGACGATGATCCAAATTTCGTCGTAGCCGCTATTGGTGGCTTTCGGGGCTGTGACCTTCCTGAGGAGAGTCGTCGGGTCGCCTTTGATAACCTCAATCCTCACGCTTACAGACTTCCGCAGACTTTTTGTTGTGTGTATCCGACTTGTAAGCTCTGAAAGATAGCTATTTTCGGTGAGTGCCCCAGTAGTGACGATCAAGAAAGACCTTCGCTGGGATCGCGATTGTGTGGATCGCCTCATTCCGCGCGCCATCGGCTCAGGCGCTCTTCGGTGAGGTCGCGGGAGCTTGTCCAAGGCTGCGTTTCAGCAGACGAGAAAGATCAACGTTCGGTATGGCACCGAATTTGCCGGCCAGATACCGCCTCTGATTATTGTTGCCCTCGCGGTTGTCGTAGTCCAAAAGCGACACGAGCTCGCTTCCGCCGTCCGGGTCTTTCTCGCAGAACCAGATTTCCCCGGTTCCAGCAGACGCACGGGCGAGTTTCCAAGAGTGAAACGTCATGCGTGGAGAACAAGATCTGCGCTCCGCTTTGATTGTAAAGTCGGGCTTTTGAACAGCTCGACGAGGCCTCTCATCAAACCGGGGTGGAGGCTGGCGTCAAGCTCGTCCACAATGAGAAGGTGGCCCGATCGCAATGCGTCGATGGCCGGGATGTGCTGGCCAACCAGGTGATGGTTCCGTCGCTCTGGGCGTCCAGCCCGAGCTCGAAATTCGCCTCGTCCCTACCTGAATGGGTGAAAACCAATGAACGCCTCAGGTAAGCGAGAGCTCCGCGGGGAGCTCCACGTCTTCGTCTTCCTCGTCGTTCAGCGTGAGGAAGAGGTCGCCAGGCGTGGTCGAGAAAAATCAGGACGTATGTCTTTTTCTCGCAGTTCGATGCGTTTGATTCCCAGGTCCGCCATTCGCGCAGCCTCGTTGACGGTGGTTTGCCATTCCTCGCCTTTGGCCATTTGGGTCATGACCCAACGGATGCGAGTGGAGCGATCGCTTTCATCGTGGCTGACGATTCGGGCTGCTGAATCGAGCCGCAATCAGCGGGCGACGGCCGCGAGCGTTTTGTGTTGGTAGCGGTGCGACGAGGCGAGGAAAAAGATCGTGCGACGTCGTCACCTTTCGCACCTCCGCCGTCGGCCCCCGAAGGTCCGTCGCCGCTTTGACGACGAGCTCGCCGCCCTTCTCCTGCGAGCGGGTGAAGATGTGCTTGCGCGTCCCGCGCGGGTAGGAATAGAGCGATTCGCGGCCCATGCCCCAAGGGTGCGCTTCGACGGCATAGGTGTAGCGCACGCCGTCCTGGGTGAAATTCGCGCTGTAGACGGTGGGTTCATTTGCCCTGAGCTTTGAGGCGTGAGGCTGAAATAGCCGCGCGTCCGAACCTGCGAGTTCAGTGGACAGCGTTGCAAGCGCCCTCGAGCAACGTCGACTTTCCTGAAGCGTTGGCGCCGTAGACGGCGGCCACGCGATAGGTGACGTCCGCCCAGCTTTGCCCGCTGCGGGGGACTTGAGTTTTGAGACTCGGGCGCACAAATGACAGGTGCGCCTCTTCGGCGAAACACTTGTAGTTGCTGATGGAAAAGTCCAGTAACACATACACAATAATATCATCATTAGGCATATTTAGGAAATTTTTTCCGAAAATAGACGGCATGCGGTGACGGGAGTATATGGCGATGTGGCCTGCGGCGGCAGCTGCGGGTCTGTGTTCAGGAGCGGTTAGGCGGAGTCAACGGCTGGGAGCATTTACGCGAGGCGGCGTCGTTCTTTTCGCCAGATTGGGCCGTGGCCCAACGAGGCGCGTCAGGTCGGCCGACTGGCCGGTCTCTGATGCTTTTCAGACGACGTTCTAGGACGGTGAGCCCGATGAAAGCCGAGAACGATCTGCGACAGTACTGTTCGAACCGCCCGAATCGTCTGAACTGGAATCTCCCGAACCGATTGAATCGCCCGAACCGACTCGAGCTCTCCGGCGCGCCCGCCGGATCCGCTCCCGACCACGTTCCGAGGATTTGCCGTCGACCGAGCAGCCCCCGACCACTCCGCCTCTGCGCCGCGGACCCCACCGCGCCGCAGACCCCTTCCGCACAGCAGGCCGTCCGCTGGACCACCCCGCCCACCGACGGCGGCGAACGGCTTGACGGGCGGTCCGTCGCCCTCGTGAGCGCCGACAGGGTCCTCACCGGAAGGCGCGGCCAGGCCGAGGGCAGCCTCGAGGTCCTCGGCGGGGCAGACGACGCCGAAGCCCGGGCAGCCGGCCGCGGCGGAGCCATCCTCGTGCGTGGGCGCGACATCCTGGCGGCGGGACCGCCGCGGAGCTCGAAGGGCGCTTTAGCGAGCTCGTTCCCGACGTCGACCCCGCGAAGTGGTGCGCTTGGACCTGCCCGGCGCCACCCCTCATGCCCGGGCTCATCGAGACCCACGATCACCTGCCCACCTCCGGGACCGACGTCGAATATCCCGACTACGGGCCGCACGAGGTCGCCCGCCTCACCCTCAACGCGGCCCGCTCCGCCCGCGAGCTGCTCAGCGAGGGCGTCACGAGCGTGCAGTCCCTTGGGGCGCGGCACTACGTGGACGTAGCCCTGCGCGACGCCGTCGACGCCGAGGGACCTGCGGGGCCGCACATCGTCGCCTCAGGCCCGCAGATCACCACCACCGGCGGACACGCCCACCATGCCGGCGGTGCCGCCGACTCCGTGGACGAGATTCGCCGCCAGGTCCGCCGCCACCACCTCATGGGGGTCGACACGATCAAGGCGATGGCCACCGGCGGCTTCGCGACCGGCGGCTCCGCGCCGTGGTTCGCCCAATTCACCGTCGAGGAGCTCCGGGTCATGTTCGACGAGGCCCACCGCCTGGGCAAGTGGACGGCAGCCCACGCCCACGGCGTCCAGGGCATCGAGCGGGCCGTGCGCGCCGGCGTGGACTACATCGCCCACGCCTCCTTCGTCTCGGCGGCCGGACGCACCGAGTTCGACCCCAGGCTGGCCGACGAAATGGCGAACGCCGGCGTCTGCGTCGACTGGCACGATAGTCGCGGGCCTGCCCGGCTTTGTCGCGAGAGACCCCTCCTACGCCCCGCCCGCCAGGCTTCTGTGGGAGCACGGGGTGCGGATCGTCGCCGGGCACGACGCCGGAATCCCAGGCTCCCCGCAGCGGGCGTACGTCGGCGGGCTCCAGGCCCTGAGGAGGTTGGCCTGCCCCGCAACGAGGTGCTGCTCGCCGCCACGTCCCGGGCCGCCGCCGGCATTGGACGCGCCGGCGTGACCGGGGTTCTTGCAGCGGGTTTCGAAGCTGACTTCATCGCCGTGGCCGGCGACCCGCGCCAGGACCTCGCCGTCCTGCACACCTGCGCCTGGTGGCGGCCCGCGGCTGGGAATTCCCGGCCGGACCGGGTCGAAGGCTTTCCTGCGCGGGAGGCTCCGGCCGAGCCGATCGGCCCCGCCGTGACCCTCGCCGAGTGGCGCGAACGCAGCGCGCCTCGCCCGCCACCCGGAGGTGTGAGCGGGGGACAAGGCCGCATCTGCTCGCGCAGGACAAGGCCGCATCTGCGGGCGCAGCGCTGCGGACACGGTGGTTGCTTGCGGGCACGGCGCCTGCCGCGGGTCGACGTGGTGTGGCCCACGAAGCGAGCGCTGAGCAAGCGGCGAGCGGCGAGCATTCCTTGCGCTTCCGGCGCCGCTTCAGCGCCCCCGGTGCTTCTGGCGGGCTTTGGCTCGCCTCGCGCGTATGCCTCGTCGGCAGCTCGCTTCTGCTCGCTCCGTCGCGCCGAGGCGCGCTCCTCGCCGCGCGACTCCGTGTCGGCCTCAGGGCCTCCTGGGCTTTCGTCGAGACGCCCCTCTCGCGCATCGCCTTCGCCGCCATCCGCTGGGCGCGCTTGGGGTTCGTTTTTCCCGCGCCGCCCTTGCCTCGGGCGTCGGCCCTTTTTCCGACGACGGGGCGGCGCCGTGCGCCCGCCGAACAAGCTCTGCGCCGTGCTCGCGGACGAACTCGTGAGCTCCGCGGCGCTCGGCTCTTTGCCGAAGACGACTCGGGCTGCGCGGACGGATTCGCCGTCGTCGATCTCGTAGACGCCGACCCACAGATGGCCGTCGAAAACAGTGTGAACTGCGCTGACATCTTGCCTCCAGGTACGCAAAAGCGGACCCGACGAGCTGGATTCCAGCGAGCTGGCGACGGACGCCCCGCACCGCGATGTGCGCAGAGCGTCGCCCGCTTCCTACCGGGCAGCGCGTTTCGTTCATCAGAACTGACCCCACGACTATACACGCGGGCGCATGGGGCCGGTGATCGCGGCCTCCTGCAAACGCTGTATGGGCGGCAATCCCGACCGCGCGTCTGGTTCACTGCCGGCTGTTGCAAATGCTGCATGGGCGGCAATCCTGATTGCATATTCGGTTCAGCTTCTGCTCTAATCTAGTAGTCTGGGCGGAGAACAGCGGGTTCGGCCCGTTGGGAAAGCGGAACCGGTCGGGGTGAAAAAGGAAGGCGCATGTTTGCGGTGACGATCGACCGTCGGTCCCGTGGTCGGCGGGCGACCGCGTGCCCGAATTGCTCGAATTGCTTGCGGAGGCCTGCGCCGACAATCCGCTGATCGCCGGATCTCGACAGGACCGTGGGGACGAGGTCGAGGGCCTGTTCGACGACGCCGCCGGCGTCGTCGCCGCTGTTCGGAGCCGCTCTCGCAGCGGGCGACTGGCACATCGGCCTGGGAATCGGCTCGGTCGAGTCGGTGGGCCGGAATGTGCGCGAGGCGCGGGGCTCGGCCTTCGTCGCCGCCCGCGAGGCCGTCGAACGGGCGAAAGTAAGCGGGGAAGTCGAGGTGCGCCAAGGGGCGGACGTAAACATCTCGCCTCTCGCCCTCGAGGCGTCCCAGGTCGTCTTCCAACTGCTTGGCGCCCTGCTCGCCGACCGCACCGACGCCCAGCGAGAGGTCTCCGACCCGCTCTGACGCCGGCCTCACCGGGCGCGAGGCCGCAGCGGCCCTCGGCGTGAGCCCCTCCGCGGTCTCCCAGCGGCGCACGGCCTCCCGGTACGACCTGGAAACGCGAGGTTGGGCGGTGCTCAGCGAACTGCTGGGCCGCATCGGCGACGAGGTGGACGCCCGGTTCGACGCCGAGCGGAAGGCGAAAACGAAAGGCAAGTCGCATGCCCGGTCTCGACGCCGAGCGCGGCGAGGCGAAGGACGGGCGCTGTCGCCAGCGGGGAGCGAGACCCCCGACGCCGGGGCCCTCGAAAGATCCGCAGCAGGCAAAAGCCAGGCGGCCCGCGAAGAAAACCCTGCGGATGGCCTGCCCGCTCCGGCGGCTCGTGAAGAAAACCCTGCGGCCAAGACGGCCTCGGCGAATCCTGAAAAGGCTCCCGCATCCGGGAGAAAGCAAGAGGCTCGCGCTCATGACCGTCGCGATCGTGCTTCTTTTCCTTGCGGCGTCCGTGGTCTTCGGCTGGGCGGCGGTCGAGGGCGTCATGCGTCTGGCCAAAGTCCGCGGCGCGCCGGCCCTCGGCCCAGCTCGGGCGGGCATCGCGCCACCGTCCTCCGTCGTGAGCGGTCTGCCCAGCCGCGCGTGTTGCGCGGCGGAGCATGGATCGGCGCGTTGGAAAGGCTGGCGATAACCGGCGCGATCCTGGCCCGCCAGCTCGAGATGGTCGCCGCCGTCGTCGCCGTGAAGGCTTTAGCCGCTGGCGGACTTCCAGACGAACCCCTGCATTGACGGAGCGTTTCATCATCGGCACGCTCGCGTCGTACGTCGCGGCTGGTGCGTGCGGGTACGCGGGTCTGGCACCGATGGGCCAGCCTGCGCCTTCCACGTCGATGGGCTAGCCTGCGCGTCTCGTGTCGACGGGTCAGCCCTGCGCGTCTCGTGTCGACGGGTCAGCCTGCGCGCTCACGTCGACGGATCAGCCTGCGCGTCTCGCGTCGATGGGCCAGCCTGCGCGTCTCGCGTCGACGGCTAACCTGCAGCCTCTGGCGTCGATGGGCAGCCGTGTTTTCGACGGCTCTCGACCCGCGGCTCAGCTAGGCCCTTTTTACCGAGAACCGCGGAATCTCGCCGCTGAGGACGCGGGGCTTTCGTCACAGGTGCGGGGTGAAAATCGTCACCGCCGATGTTAGTCTGGTAGGCGGCCCGCGACTGCGGAACACTGAACTTCCAATGGAGGATATTTAATGACGAAGAGCGTCTACGCGTTCACCGAGGGTGACCGCGACATGAAAGATTTGCTCGGCGGGAAAGGCGCCAACTTGGCCGAAATGGTCAAGCTCGGCCTTCCGGTGCCTCCGGGCTTCACGATCACCACCGATGCGTGTCGCGCATACCTTTGCGGCGGGCGAGTCCCCTCGAGACGCTCGACGTCGAAGTGACGTCCCACCTGCGCAACGTCGAGCAGGAGATGGGCAAGCGCCTCGGCGACAAGAACGATCCCCTGCTCGTCTCGGTCCGTTCCGGTGCGAAGTTCTCCATGCCCGGAATGATGGAGACGGTCCTCAACATCGGCCTCAACGACGAATCCGTCCAGGGCCTGGCGGCGCAGTCCGGCAACGAGCGCTTCGCCTGGGATTCTTACCGCCGTCTCATTCAGATGTTCGGCAAGACGGTCCAGGACATCGACGGCGACAAGTTCGCCGACATCCTCCACAAGCTTCAAGCGGACAAGGGCTACTCGGGCGACCTCGACATGACGTCCGGACGACCCTCAAGCACCCTCGTCAAGGAGTTCAGCAGGTTGTCAAGGACGAAACCGGCGAAGACTTCCCCCAGGACCCGCGCAAGCAGCTCGACCTGGCCGTCGAAGCCGTGTTCCGCTCGTGGAACACCGAGCGCGCGCGCCTCTACCGCCGTCGCGAGCGCATCCCCAACGACCTCGGAACCGCGGTCAACGTCTGCACGATGGTGTTCGGCAACATGGGCGAGACCTCGGGCACGGGCGTGTGTTTCACCCGGGACCCTCCACGGGCCATTCCGGGCGTCTACGGCGACTACCTGGTCAACGCCCAAGGCGAGGACGTCGTCGCCGGCATCCGCAACACGCTTTCGCTCGCCGACCCGAGCGCCCTCGACAAGAAGTCCTACTGACGAGCTGCGCGGCATCATGAACAAAGCTCGAGACGCACTACCGCGACCCTGTGCGACATCGAGTTCTGACCATCCAGCAGGGCAAGCTGTGGATGCTCCCAGGACCCGCGTGGGCAAGCGCACCCGGCGGCTGCCTTCCGCGTGGCCACCAGCTCGTGGACGAGCGGCTCATCACCTCCGACGAAGCCGTCACCCGCGTGACGGGCGCGACCAGCTGACGGCGCTGTTTCTTCCCCAGTTCGACAAGAACGCCGAGAAGAAGGTGCTCACCAAGGGCATGCCCGCCTCGCCGGGCGCCGCCGTCGGCGAGATCGTCCTCAACAACGAGCAGGCCGAATCCCGCGTCGCCGCCGGCGCCTCCGTGATCCTTGTGCGCCGCGAAACCAACCCCGACGACTCGCCGGCATGGTCGCCGCCCCGGCGTGCTCACCGCTCGCGGCGGCAAGACCTCGCACGCCGCGGTCGTGGCGCGCGAGGCATGGGCCGTTGCTGCGTCGTCGGCGCCGAGGACCTCGCCGTCGACGAAGAGGCCGGGACCGTGCACGTCAAGTCTCAGGGCGTCACCCTCAAGGCCGGCGACGTCGTCGCGATCGACGGCACCACGGGCGAGGTTTTCCAAGGCGAGGTGCCGGTGGTCGACTCCCCGGTCATGACCTATATCACCCACGGCCTCGACGCCGCGCTGTCCACCGGCCTCGACGCCGACACCGAGGAGCTGGTGCGCGCCGTCGACCGCATCCTCACGCAGGCCGAGACGGTAGCAGGAACCTCGCCGTGCGCGCCAACGCCGACACGCCTGAGGACGCCGAGCGCGCGCGTTCCTTCGCCCAGGGCGTCGGGCGCACACCGAGCACATGTTCCTCGGCGACCGCCGCTAGCTCATCGAGTCCGTCATCCTGGCGGACACGGCCGAGGAGCAGGAGGAGGCCTTCGACGCGCCCGTCCGCTGCAAAAGGGCGACTTCGTCGGCATCTTCACGGCGATGGACGGCCTGCCCGTGACCGTGCGCCTCATCGATCCGCCGCTGCACGAGTTCCTGCCCGACCTCACCGGAGCTGGCTGAGCTCGCGGTGAGGCCGCCCGCGGCGAGGAGGTCACCGAGCATGAGAAGCGCGTCCTCGAAGCCGTCACGGCCAACCACGAGCAGAACCCGATGCTCGGCCTTCGCGGCGTGCGCCTGGGCCTGAAAGATCCGCGGCCTGTCTCAGCTGCAGATCCGAGCTTCATCGCCGAGGCCGCCGTCGAGTGCAGAGAGGCCTCGACCCCGCCCGGAGATCATGGTTCCGCTCATCGGCTCCGAACGCGAGCTTCAGATCGTCTCGCGACGACGCCGAGCGCATCATCGGCAAGGTCGAGAAGCAAAACGCGTCGAGCTGGACATCCCGATCGGCAACATGATCGAACTGCCGCGCGCCGCCTCGAGGCCGACCACATCGCGGCCGAGTCGGACTTCTTCTCCTTCGGAACGAACGACCTGACCCAGACCACGTGGGGCTTCTCGCGCGACGACGTCGAAGCTTCGTTCTTCAACGAGTACTTCGACTACGGCATCTTCGGCATCTCGCCGTTTGAGACGATCGACGCGAGCGGCGTCAGCCCAGCTCGTCGAGACCGGGGTGACGCGCGGGCGCGCCGCCAAGCCGGGCCTCAGTGCGGCGTCTGCGGCGGGCACGGCGGCGACCCCGCTTCGATCCACCTGTTCGACAAGCTCGGGCTGAACTACGTGTCCTGCTCGCCGTTCCGCGTTCCGGTCGCCCGACTGGAGTCCGGGCGCGCGGCGATCTCCAACGAGTCCGCCGGCACGGGCCGCTAGTGAGGCACGGGCGGCCGCCGATTCGGCGACGCCGATGAGCTCGCTCCGAGACGTTTTAGGTCTGGAGCGGCCGTCTCTGAACCGACTCGGCGCGCTGGGTTCTCGGCTCGCGCCGCCGGTCGGACAAAACGCCGACGAAATCGTCGGCAAACTGACGAGAACGTCAGAAAAAGCGATTCCGCAACAAACGAATTACGAAACGTTCCATAAAAACCGTCGAGTGAAAAGGGCCGATAGTCCCAGACTCTCTCGGAGGGGTCGGGTTTGAGGCGGAAGGAAATGTCTCTCAGGTAGGAAACGATCCACGCTTCGGTCGAAAAATTGCGATTGTAAGCATAACCTGACCATGTACACCCAGAACTGTCACAGTGAGGTGAGGTTGCAATGAATCTTCGCGAGTGCCCTCAGCACAAAGCGTTGCGGTTGACACATGTCAATCTTCCCCGCCGCAACCTCCTGCGCATGCAGGAGCTCGGAGTGAGGCCTGGCACTGAGGTCGTCGTGACTCAGCATGCGGGATTCGGCGGAGTCGTTCTCAACATCGGCGGCGCACGGGTAGCCGTCGATCACCGCTCAGCCCTGCGGATTCGCGCGGAGGTGGTCTCATGAGCTGCCCGCGCTGCGGATCCGAGGGCCACTCCAATGCGACGGCCACCCTTTCCATCGGTCCGTCGACGGGCCTACCAGCCCTCGTGCGGGCAACCCCAACGTCGGCAAATCGACGCTGTTCAGCCAAGCTGGACGGCGCGCGCCGCCAGCGCAGCGAGTCAACGCGCCGGGGACGACGGTCCAAGTCGCCTCAGGAAACTGGCACAAAGCCAAGCCTGCAGGTGGCACTCTTCCCGGAACGTACCGCTCATCGCCACAAGCCCTGACGAGCAGACGGGTCGCGTCCGACACGATCTCCCGCGCGCCGGGCACGATCTGGACCGAAGAAGACCCGCGGCATCGACCTCGTGCTCGTCCTCGCGACGGCAGCTCGCTCACGCGCTCCCTCTATCTTCTCGGCCGGGTGGGGCAGACCGGCCAGCCGGTCGCCGCCGTCGTCACGATGGCCGACGTCGCGCCGAAAAGCGGGGGACGTCATCGACCAGCGACGTTCTCGCGCACTCTCGGAACTCGAGTCGTGCCGATGGACCCGCGTTCGTCGAAGGACCAAGCGAGCGGCCTCGAGGAGATGGTCACCGAGGGCCATCCGCACGCGCGGCCGCGCACACTGGCGGTATCGGCTGATCCGGGCGCGCCCGGCTACATCAGCGTCGTCGGGTGCGACTGCTGCGAGCCAGAAGCCGAAATCGACGTCGAAGAAAAGAGAGGAAGGCCGCCGTCTCCCGGGTGACACTGCGCGGAGGAGCTCGGCCGCGCGGACCACGCTTTCTTTCGTGGGTCGACTCCGTCGAGGAAGAGCTTCCACGAGAGCAAGGTTAGCCGAACTCGAGCGGCTCTCGCGCTCCGACAAGCTTTCCTGGACGAGGTGCTTCTCAACCCCTGGTCGGCCTCGCGATCTTCTTCAGCCTCATGTGGCTGCTGTTCAAGACGGCAGGCGAGGGTCAGCCTGCTGCAAGACCGTTTTGAGGACTTTTTTCTCAAAGACGGACCCGGGCGCGATCTCGCGGCGAGAACGGCGTAATTTGCTGCTGAAGAAAAAGCAGGGTTGACGACACCGTGGTTCCAGCAGCTGACAGTCGGCGGTATCGTCAACGGCCCGGCGCGTCGTGCCAGCTTCTTCCCGCCTCATGTTCGTCATCTACGGCCTCTCCGTGCTCGCCGATGATTCGGGATACATATGCGGGCGGCGTCTCGGCGAATGGTCTGATGCGCAAGATCGGACTGACGGCGCGTTATCCTCCGCTCATCGCGGGATTCGGATGCAATCTCGCCGTCTTTTGGCCGCGTGAGAACGCTTCCTTCGGCGCGACAACGCTCGTCACCGTGCTCATAACGCCCCACACCGTGGCGCGTGACCATTCACCCCATGATCGCCCGCACTTTCCGGCGGACACGTCGCGATGATCGTCTTCTCGGATGTATCTGCTTTCGGCCGTGCTCATCGCGCTCGCAGCGTGGGTTCTCAAGTTCTCTCATCTGCAAAGTGACGTAGCAGGCCGCGCCGCTCATGCTCGATGCCTCCGGCCTATCAGATCCCGCGGCTGCTCATCATGCTGAAGATGACGTTCCGGAGGTCCTAGCCTTCGTGACCGGGCGCGAAAGATCATCGTCGCGATGACGGCGGTCGCATGGGCCCGCGAGGCGCCATTCCCGTGGGCGCAGGCGCAGGCGACACAGGGCTACCGCCGACGAGCTGGCGATGGAGGACTCGCTCTTACCGGGCAAGACGGCCCGTGGTGCTTGTTCCCCGCCTTCAAACCGACGGGCTTCGGCGAATGGCACATGACCGGCGCGCTCATGACCGGTTTCTTGTCGCGAAAGAGACCGTCATCTCTTTCGGTGGTCACCTCCTACAACCTCGATCCGGAGGCCGACGCCGGCGACGCCGAGGACGACGGCTCGGATCTCCGGCAAGCCGCCCAAGCTCGTCAACCGGTCTCCCGACCGAGTCGGCGAGGCTCGGGCTATCGAGGCCTCGCCGCCTTCGCCTTCCTCTCGTCTTCGTCTCGGCGTACCATCGCCGTGTTCGGCCACCGTGGCCGAGCAGGCTGAAGCTCGTTGATGGGGCGAAGTTAGGCTGCGCACGCCGTGCGTGCACTGGCCGTTGCCTGGCTCCCCTGCCGTCGGCATCTTCCAGGTAGGGAAGCTGTTCTTTATGGGGCCGAGGGCATTGACAGGAAAGCTGGGCGCCCGCTCCGACGTCGGACAGGCTGCGCGGAGGTCTGGCCCGCCGCGCCCTGCGCGCTCAAAAGGGAGCGGCGCCTCTGTTTCGAAAGAGCCAGCCAGCGTTTCCGTGGAAAAGTGCGCAGGCGGAGCCGACGGCGTGCTCGAGGGCCCCGCGGCGCAGTGACGCAGAGGATACTGAGCAGATATGCAGTTGGTCGCACCGTTCGGGCGATTTCCGCCGCGACCGGCGTCTCGGAGGTGTTCGTCTCGACCCTCTTGGAGCACCATGACTCGGCTGGGAATGCTCGACGACGCCGGGTCCCCTGTGCCTCGGGCCTGGGCGCTGCTCACACCAAGGAGGTCTCCGACGAGGGTCCGGAGTGGCCTGCGCCGGATGCCCCTCGTCATCTGAGCCGGCTTCGAAAAGCGGCGGATCCGGCAACGGCCCGGCGCCCCGGGAGCGCTAGAACGCTATAAACGGTCCACGGCTACGCCGCCTGCTCGCAATGGCCCGGCGCCTCGGGAGCGCCTTTTCCCCGACGGAAAGCCGACGCGTTGGCGCTCCCGCGGCGCCCTCCGCACTGGCACAATGAGCTCATGGATTCGGTGATCGACACGGCAGGCCTCCCTGACAGGGCCCAGCGGACCGTCGCGGGCGGCCGAGGCCGACGCCCGCTGCAGGGGCTGAGTATTCGACGGACGCCTCGAACTACAGGATCCCGCCTCGTCGTCGCCTTTCCCAAAAGACGCCGACGACGTCGCTGGTGGCACTGCCGCCGCCCGAGAATTCGGGGTTCCGATCACCGGGCGGGGCGGCGGCACGTCGTGCGCGGGCAATTCCCATCGGCGAGGGATCGTCCTGGACTCTCTTCGCACATGAACGCCATCTTGGACATCGATCCCGAGGCTCGCGTGGCTCGCGACAGCCCGGCGTCGTCATCGGAACTGCAGAAGGCAGGCCCTGTTCGGCCTGCGTTTCGCCCGGACCCTCCACCCGAGAACCGCGCCACCTTCGGCGGGATGATCGAACAACGCGGCGGCCCACGCGGTGGCGTTTGGGCGCACGGCGGACAACGTCGCGGGGCATGGACGTGACCCCTGGCCGACGGCAGGCGGATGAAGGCAGGCGAAGGCGGGCTGGCTATGAGGCCGTGCCCGAGCTCGCGAGGCTCGTGGACGAGAACCTGGCGGCGATACGCCTGCGCGTTCGGGCAGATTCAAACGCCAGGTCTCGATACTCGCTCGAGCACCTTCTGCCCGAAACGGCGGAATCTCGCCAAGTTCTTGGTGGGCAGAGGGGACGTCGGCCTCCTGACGGCGGCCGGAGGTCAGGCTCGTCCGGTCGAGGGCCTCGCCGGCCCTCGTCGTGCTCGGCTAGTCCGACATGGCCAGCGCGGCGGTCGACGTCCTTGCCCTCGCCCACCGACCGCCTCGCAGTCGAAGGCATGGACGCCCGGCTGGGACGATCGTCCGGCGCGCGAGCGGGGGTTCCGCCGCCGCCGGAGTCGGGGGATGGCTGATGGTCGAGGTCGGCGAGGAAGGCGCGCAGACGCGATGTCAGCGCCGGGGCGCTGGCCGACTCCGCCTCCTCCACGGCTGTCGACATTCGGCCCGGTAGGGCCGGAGGCGGCCCGGCTGTGGCAAATCCGCCGACGGGCGCGGGACTTGGCGAGGACCCCGGCGGGAAACCAGGCGTGGCCCGGCTGGGAGGATTCGGCCGTTCCGCCCGAGTAGCTCGGCGGATACCTCCGCGCGCTCGAGACCGCGAAGGGATTCGCTTGACGGCCTCGATGTACGGGCATTTGGGACGGATGCGTCCGTCGCATCGACTTCCCGCTCGAATCAGGAGCCGAAACCTTCCGCCGGTTCATGGGGAGGCGGCCGACCTCGCCGCGGGCTTCGGCGGGTCCCTCTCGGGCGAGCACGGCGACGGGCGCGCCCGCTCGGAGCTGCTGGAGAGGATGTACGGGCCCGACGTCGTCGCCCTGTTCGAGCGAGTCAAGGGGGTCTTCGACCCCGAATGCCTGCTCAACCCGGGGGTGCTCGTGCGGCCCGACCGCATCGACGAACGTCTGAGAAGGCCGGGCGCGAAGCCGATCCCCTACGCCGGAGGCTTCCGGTTCGCCGACGACGGCGGAGACATGGCCCGGGCCGTCCACCGCTGCACCGGCGTGGGCAATTGCCGGGCGAGCAGATTCGACCTCGGCGCCTTCATGTGCCCCTCCTACGAGGCCACGCGCGACGAGAAGGACGTGACCCGCGGCAGGGCGAGGGTGCTCCAGGACGTGGCGCGTGGCGGGGCGCTGGCGTGGGACTCTCCCGAGGTGCTCGACTCCCTCGATCTGTGCCTGGCATGCAAGGCGTGTTCGCGGACTGCCCGACGGGGATCGACGTCGCGCGGTACAGATCCGAGGCCCTCTACCGCGCCTACCGCGGAAAACGCAGGCCTGTGGCCCATTACGCCCTGGGAAGGCTGCCGCTGTGGGCGAGGGCGGTCACGAAGGTTCCCCTGTCGCGAGGATCGTGAACGCCGTGATGCGGGTCGGCCCGCTGCGGAGGCTGGCCTGGCTGGTCGGCGTCGACCCGCGGCGCGCGATGCCGAGTTCGAAACCCGGCGTTTCTCCGGAGCGAAGAGGCCCGGGTGTGAAGAGACCGGAGCTGCGCGCCGTCCCGAAAATCTCGGAAGGTGCTGCCGGCCTCCCTGATGAAAGAGCGGGCAGCGCCCCGAACGGGAATGGCGCTCGCTCGAACGAAGCGTTTTGGCGAGGCGACGGCAGGTGAATCGACGGCGGGCTGAATCGGACGCGAAGCCTCGTTACGTCGCACTGTGGGCGGATTCCTTCTCCGAAACCCTCGACGCCCGCGGAGCGCGGGCGGCCGTCTCCGTGCTCCAAGAAGCCGGATACACCGTGCTGCTTCCCCGACGAGGGCCTGCTGCGGCCACACTGGATCACCACGGGGCAGCTCTGATGCAGCCAAGCGAAAGCTGAACTCCTCTGCTTGGCGCGTTGCGCCGTTCGCCGCGAACGGGATTCCCATCGTCGGCGTCGAGCCCTCGTGCACCGCGGTGCTGCGTTCCGACATGGAAGACCGTTGGACGACGACCCCCGCGTCGCCCTGGTCAAAGAAATGACCTTCACCTTGGCGGAGCTGCTCAGCGCGCCAAAGCCGTTTGGCCCCGGGGAAAGCTGGAGCATGCCCGATCTCACCGGCCCTCGAGGTGGTGGCCCAGCCGCACTGCCACCACTATTCTGTTATGGGATGGGGCCGTGATCGAGCGCTTTGCTTTCGGCGGGAGCCGAGCCGACGAAAGGTGACGGGCTGCTGCGGTTTGGCAGGCAAACTTCGGCATGGAGAAGGCACTCACGACGTATCCGCTGGGATCGCGGGCGCCCGCTTGCCGCCGGCGGCTTGAAAGCGCGGCGAACTCGACGCCGTCTTCCCCGACCGACGGTTTTCCTGCCGCACTCAGGCGGAGCAGCTGTCCGTCTCGGGGCATACACCTGGCCGAAACTCATCCGCGACGGGATGGCTGTTCAGCGCCATATGTCGGATGACGGGAGGATACCGGCCACCGCTCGCGATAAAGCCAACCTTGTTTCATCACGCAAGTTTACATAAGGAGGTTTCGCCGATGGTGCTGTACGCTCCTATGCCGGCGGGCGCATCGCTCCGGCATTGCAGGCCGTTCGGGCAGGGCAGCCCTCGCCTCGGAGGTCCTTGGAGCCCTCCGCGAGCATCCTCCGAGATCGTCGACGTTCCGCTTTTGCCAGTGATGGGAGGAGAGCGACGCCGCGTGAAAGCACGGGCGGTCCCTTGTGGCCATTGATCAAGCACGGAACCGTCGTGATGGTGAATAACTTCGCCAGCGGCTTACGTCGGTGGACCTCACGAAGTTGTCAGCAGATTCGAGGTATGCCCATACCGGGCCCGTGGACATGGCGCAGGTTTCACTCGAAAGCGACCGGAAAGAGTTCGGCCCGGACGAGTGAGTTCCGCTCCGGCCGCCCCCGCTCGGCGGCGTCAGCCCCCGGCTCATCGTGGTCGCGCTCGACATCGACGACGACGATCCTTCCTGCCCTTTTCCACGCTTTCCGAGAGGGTGCAGCTTCTTTCGCTTCGATCTTCGACACCTCAACGGCGTGCGCCAAGTGTCCAGTGAGGCGTGCCGCAGAGGGGCTCTGCCTTCGGCCGACGAGACAGTCGAGTCTCCTCGCGCCGGACGTCGAGAGCGGCAGAAGAAACCAAAGCCTCGCAGGCGGGCGGCGCGCGCGCGGAGGCGCAGGAGTTTCAGCCGACCCTCGATCCCTGCCACCCCCAGGTTTACCGCTTTTTCTCTGGCACATCGGCTCGCACGGCTCCCAGGACGACGCCGACGTCACCGATCCCGCGCAGACCCTCATCGTCGAAGCCATTGAGGCTCCGCTTGCCGAGCTGCCCCAAGCTTTGGACGCCGAGGCCGGCGACAAGCCGACGGGCCGGCGTTCGCGGCGTTCGGCTCACCGTGAGCAGGGGCCTGGCGCCGCTCGAGGTGACGCCGGATCAGCACGCAGATCAGAGCGCCCAGGGGACCCCTTCAGCCAGATGAAGATCCCGCGATCCCGGCTTGGCGTGTGACCGAGGACGGCGCGGACGAGACGCCGACGTACATCAGCGCCCGCTATGACCAGGAGGTCAAGCGGCCTCGCACCGAGCAGCTGCTGTGGGAGAAGTCCGCCCCCAAGCGCGACGGCAAGCGCCGGCAGCCGCAGACCTTTTCCGAGACGACCGCGGCCAACGCATCCTCGGACGCCGTGGCCCGTGCGGCCGGAGCGCGAGCTCTCACTCCCGCCGGCCGGCTCGTGGCCATCGCCAGCCGAAGCGTCACCCCCTGACCCTGAGATCTGGAAGAACGGGAGCCGACGATACTGCTGACCTCGACCGCACCCTCCTGGGGCACACGTCCTATCAGGACCCTTCGAAGGCGGCCGCGAGGTCCTCGCAGGAACGACGTCAACGGCTGGCAGCTGTGGGAAGACGCGGGAGGCCGGCTGCTCGGCGAGCTCTGAGACTCTCAGGAGCGCCCGGAGGGCCTCCGGCTCCGAGAGCGCTCTTTTTAGCTCGGCGAACTCTCAATTCAGTCAGCTTCGAGGGTGAGCGGGGTTGAGACCCTCCTGCGTTGCCTCGCTGCTGACCTTATTGAGGCGCGCATCGATGACTCGCTTTCTCCGGGTAAAGCTGTGTGCCGACATCCTCTTTTCCGTCGGCGACCCGCTCTTCCGGTGGCCCTCGTGCTGGCTTTTCCGCCTCAGATGCAACTCGGAAAACCTCAGGCTCAAACTTGTCGGGGAGAAAACGGCGAGTGATTCTACGGCTGTCTAATGGTAAAGGCTTCGTCGTCGAAAAGTTGAGCGATGTGGCACCAGAATTTGGAAACCGAAGCATTGGAACGGTGCATCCGTTTGTCGAATCGGGCAGGTCGATCGCACGTCGCGTCCTGCGGCACCTGAACCGATGCGGAAATGGAAGATCGAACCCTACGCACTCTGAACTGGCATGCGCCGAGTAATGCTGCGGCCCAATCTAAAAATAGACATTTTGTAGCACAAAACCTATATCTATAATATTCCGTACCTCTCTCGAGCGTGTTCGGAGGAGGCGCGAGTTCGTGAATATTGTAGTTCAAAAGAGGGTCCGGGTGGTGTTCAATGCCTTCGAGCATCTCCTGATCAATGTCACCAGGTACGGGTTAGGCAACATCGCCAGCTTCAACGATTTAGTACCCCCGGTTCATCCTGCGCACCCGCAGCATTCCTACGTCCCTGCCGGTGAGTACTTCTTCAAGTCTGAGCCCTTGCAAAGGCGCTAGCCAGTATCGGTACGCCAGCAACCCGCGTTCATAGGTGGTCACCTACGCCAAAGGCCCCCTTTTCCATTAGCTAGCCTCGCATTCGACCTCAGGGGCTCGCTAACGGTAACCGCCGTGGCAAAACTGCATGGAACAAGCATGGCTGAATGCGTGTCAAGGAAGTGAACTTCACGATGCGCGGTGGCAAAGCAGAACCGGCGCGAGTCTATCTGCTCATTGCTGGTTCCGACGACGGCAGCGCCATGGATCATCAATAAACCCGTGACCCACGGACCTCGACTGCATCAGTTTCAACTGACCAGCAGGTCGAAGCAGAGGGCCTCGATGCCTCCTTTATAGCCCAACTGGAGTCCTTGAGGGTGACGTAGAAGACCGCAACGCGAGTTTTCCTCCAGCAAAGAAACTCTCATCGACACTGCCCGCCTTGGTCTTAAAACCAAGTTCGACGCCAAACATAGCGTGTATCAGGCCAAACAGACCACAGGCACCAAGGCCGCCCGAAAAATGTCAGCGCTTTGCCGAGGAACTCAAACTCAAGCAGAAGCACGGCAGTGGCGTCGAAAAAGCTGACGACATCGAGGATGCAGCACCCTCATCGAGTGTGACCGCCTGACAAGACGAGTCGGAGAATACCTAGACAGCGCCCGAGACGCGCTCAACACGCAAGAGACTAGACAGGAACTGTTTACGATAAACTAGGAGGTGTTCCGATCTAGTAACATGCTCTCTGTTGGGGCTAGAGCGAGAGATAGTAATATGGAAAGACGCGCCATCAAGCCCCTACGTCTTCAGTCATGGTTGAAGAATGCACTTCAGTTTGAAAGGTAGGTATCTCTCATTTCCAAAGGACGACCGTATGTCTCGCCGCGCAAACTCTGCAGCAACTCGTGCAGCTATGCTCGCTGGGATAGAGATATACAATAAGCCCGCAAACCACCTACCGCGAGCAAGTCGTCACTGTCTTGGTAGTAAATGCTTGGGAACTCATTCTCAAAGCTGCACTACGCAAATCTGGGAAAAACATCTTCTATCAAAAGAAGCGTGATGAGGACTATAGGTCCTTTTCGATAAAACATTGCTTGGCCGAAATGGATAAACATAATCTGTGGCCTGATAGTGTGAATGGCGACGTACGCAAACTTGCACGTGCTGACAAACCACCGAAACAAGATTGTTCATCTCTCTACGTTTCAGACAAGCTGAACACAATTCTCTCACAACTTTCTGCAACAAAACATTATCAACTACCGCGACTTCGTTCTTTCTGTTTTTGACAGGACCTCGCCGATGACGTTACCTGGAGCTTTTCTCCTCTCGCGGCCACTACGCCAAGCGAACTGATCCGCTCACTGAAAGTCGACGCCAAGAAAGGGGCGGCGCAAGCAATTGAAGAGTTTCTTAGTGATCTGAGACAGATCATCGAGGAGGCTGAAGCTAGCGGAGCAGACATGGGTCGAATTGCAGTCATTCAAGAGCACAGCCTCCAGTCCGGAAAGAAGATCAGTCGTGCGGACCTCGAAGTAGCAATCAACCCGTCAGCAGAAGCCGCCATCGTTCAGCGCAAAGTTGACCCCAACAAGACGCACCCATACTCGGCAACCCAACTCATTGAGCGAGTCAACCAAGATAGGAAAAGCGGCAGAAAGCTGACAAGCTACGACCTATATTCTATGGCATGGAAATACGACCTTAGGAGCGATGACCGCTACGCCTGGAAAGGAGAGCACAACTCCGCTTGCGTCTGGTCTGGGGATGCTCTGTTCTTCCTAAAGAAGAAGACTGACGAGGAGTATGAGCAGGTCCGACAGGACTATAGACATTATCTACGCGAGAACAAGAAGCACAAGCACAAGAAGTAGCTCTGAAAACAGCGCGCGTCTTGCCGAGCGGACGCAAACATTTCGACGCCCATGGCTACCCACGCCTTTCTGGGTGCAACGCGAACCATGCGCCCCCAACCGGAAGAGATTCCATCTTGTACGTGTCGACAGGCAGCCGCGACAGCGCGCCTGCTCAAACTCTGGCAACGGCCCGATCCTGCCGCTGGCTACGCGGCTAAAGCCACATTGCACATACCGTTATCTCGTATCAACAACTCCATCCAACGTTTCTTGATGCTGAGTGCGCATCCGGCGAAAGGCATCTCTTTCCACTTCGTCTCGGGGTGTCGCCCGTCTGCGACGAAAATAGACGATCCGCCTCCTCTGAAGGACGTGCCGACGGTGTCTTTACGCCTGCACAGGAAACGCCATCGTCGAGTGCGGCGTCGCCAAGCGCATAACTTTCCGGCGGATCCTCTTCATTGACTTCGCTTCTTGCTGGAACTTCAGCCCATAGATTGGGGTGTCGGCGATGATCTGACTTGCCGGGTGAAAGTGCTCGATGAAGCTGGAGGAATCATGCAAACGAACAGCCGCGGAGCATCGGCGTCGAGGCGCGGTCTGTACATAGCGCAGCCTATATATTGAAACAGCCTGCGGAAGCGTTACCGCCGTGCTAGGTTTGGGCATCACGTTAAACTCCTGAAAGGAAGGCGCGCGCATGAGCGACCTCGGTTTGACCGCGACAGGGCGGGAATCACGGCAAAGGGCATTGGACGGATTCTGAGACGTTCATCGGCATCGGCTTTGGTTAGCTGAATTGAGGGCGAGTGCGATCGTCAAAGACCCTGTCCTTGAGGATGCGGAGCATCTGTTCAAGGCAGTCTGCATTTCGCGTTGATGAGGACGAGCTGCCCGAGTTTTCCGACGCGTGTGCGGTGCTCCGGATCCGGAGTGAAGGAATCTGACTGCAAACTATGATCAGGCTGAGCACAAGGTCGTTCGAGACTTCGATTTCATGCGCGGCTCAATCGGGAAGGATACTGGGCAAAATGACGTGGAGCGACGTTCCCGGCGAGAAAGCATTGCCCAACCTGAAGGACTCCGGCGAAGGCATTCTGCAGCTGGGCAGAGCATCGCCAATGCCGGCGCAGCGACGAACCCAGGTCAGTCGCCGTCGGCGAGGTCGAGTTGATGGACGGGGCTTGCGGTACCGCCCATCAAGGTCAGGCTGCCTTCTTGCAAAAAGACGATCCAGAAGGGCCATTGATCTGCATCCGAAGATTCCTGCTCTTCTGGGACAAGTATGTGCAAGAACATGCCAAACCCGCAGCGCCATCACCGGACTCCAGCACGACTGGGACGAGGCCAGAACGGTTCTATTTTTCGCAGGATCGCTGAATTGGCGGTTCAATTGAGCGCGATCGGGGACGACGACGAATATGGAAAAGACAGAGCCAAAGTGGGACGAGGCTTGTGAAAGACGCAGAAAGAGGTGAAAACCAAGTACGAGGCCGCCGTTCGTTCCTCAATGAGTTTGCCAAGAGCACAGGCGATTCGATCTTCGGCCTTGCTGAGTCTTTCGCGCCAAGTCGCGGGTTGCCGGCGAGGGCAACGGGTCGATTGACCGCAACAACCTGGGCGTCGAGCTCTTTGGAGGAAGCGGAGGGTGTTTGGCCTGGCGCTGCTGGGAGGACGCCAGAGCGGACGCCGACAAGGCAGCCAAAGTTTTCTTGACGAAAGACGGCAAGCTGAAAAGCAACATCAGCCAGAAGGATCTCGACTCTTTCCAATGCCGCATACGGCGAACAGATGAGCAAAGGACCCGTTCTTCGCGAATGCCTTCGCTTGGAGGTTCGGCGCCAACAACGCAATCAAACTTGTCTCCCAGCTAGATGGAAGCCACGGAGCTTTCCGCAGGAGACGGTTCGAGGCTACGCGAACAAGCATCGGTTCCGCAATCATCCTGGCACAGGCGGCATCCGCAAGGGCTTGAGTGAAGAGGAAAGCAGCGTATGGAACACCTGGAATTCGGGAGCTAAAGTATTTAACGAGTTCCGACGGAACATTGATCGATGAAAAGTCGGATAAATACCTTGACGACCTCAAGAAGGCAGGAAACAAGCGTTGGATTGGCGGCGCGAATCTAGATAACGCGGGTGCATCGGGATACATGCTCATCTCTGGGGCGATAGCGACTTCTGCGCAGACTCACAGTGAACTAGCCTTGAGGCGATCCTTTTCCTAAATGGTCCCCACGCAATAGGCCGCGATATCGTCAAAATGGGATTATGAGAATCCGCAAAGAGGCAAATAACTATCATTCAGACATCTATACGCCCAAAACAACAACCTGGGATCCCACGTGCATAATATGCTTGTTGCGATGGACGGCAATCCAGATGCGGCCAGGACTTTTCTTGCCAGCAATGGTCCGTACGAAATAGCTGAATCTGGCGATAACGACGATCAAGTTAAGCACCCTGTAAGCGCTGACGCGTTACCTTGTTGGAAATCGTCACTCGTTCCATTTTCGGGAACCACTGAGGCCCTCTATGTTGATCGCGGCAAAACGCTTTGCAAATCATTAGATGAAGTGGGCTCGATAAGACCCATAAAGAGTCCCTCCCTCGTTGCGGGATCACTAAGGGTATGCGGACGGTTTTGGATACTCGCACGCGACTTTCAGGGGCAAGACGCTTTTGGGTACGGCAATGTTGGACCGAGGAGAAAGCGGGCGATATCCTGAAGGCGTCTCAAAGATCTCGCTAGCGAGCTGAAACTACACTGGCGTTTCGCGCGCGCCCATTTCGAAACCGGCAGGACGGAGAATACGGCCTGTCTTTGACCAAAAGGGGAGACGACAGCTATTCGAGGGAAAACCGATTTCTTCAAAGGACATCGGAGCTAGTGGAAATCCTCGATGAAGACGCTAACCTGAGATCTCTAGAGGCGAATCTAGAAGCGGACGTAGCAGATATATACGGTAGAGCGGCAACGGTATCGCATGCAGATTCGGCCAATATCTCGTCAAGATATAAAAGAGACGTGTGATAAATATCAAAGCATGTTCTCGGCTATCAAAGGTGGAAGTCTCGCCTCCGACGCGGCACAAGCGGGGGAACTGGACCGCAAGGAGGCGAGCACGGCGAATGCAATGTCTGTGTTGGTCCAAAAAGCAGGCCACATTCCCGCTGTCGGCGAGGTTATTAGCACCGGCTACGCTGCGACGCCTTCCGTTGAATTCAACGATCACGTAAAAGGCGTATATCAAGAACATAACGCAGACAATGCCAATACCTCAAGTGATGTTTCAACAATTAGTAGACGTGCGCTCAGTCATGTGATAGTTAATAATGTTTCTGGGTGGCAAAATGACTTAAATGCGCTTTAATAACGGAATAGATGATGAAGACTCACGCTTTATGGACCGAAATGGGAACTGGCTGATAAAAATCGACCCAAACACCGGAAGGGTCGAGGGGGATCCTTTAAGAGTTCAACAATACAACCGGTTCCTTCTAAGCTGGAGGCCGTGAAGTGTCTCCGAAACCCTTCTCCATTCGTTATAAGTCACTGAAGGTTTTCTTGGTGTCGTTGCTTGTTGTGGTCTGGGGGTGTTCGTCTCCGAAAAGCTATCGGACTGATTTTGGTCAGATAGTGTCGTTCTCTCAGTCTGCTTGCACTGTGACCTTGGGTGGGGCTCTTCGCTGTTTTCAGCTTGACTACGCGTCGACACCTCCGGACGAACGAGATGGAGATCCTGTTCTTTTGAGCGTCGATCACGTTGGCGACGTCACGTCGCTCAAACAGGACACGGACAATCTGTGTTTTCTGCGCAGGAAGGGCGACGTTCGTTGCCTCGGCCCCAGCGACATGGGGCAAATTTCCCCTAATTTTGACATCGGGTACTTCCACCAGCCGACGACGATCGCTTTGCCCGGCCCGGCGTCCTCGATCGCCGTCGGGCGTCGCCATGGCTGCGCGATCGTGGACGGATCGGTCCATTGTTGAAACGACGCGCGGCTATGTGGACAAGCGGCGTCGGGCGTCAGCGAGCTGCATGTGCACTATGGTATGGGCTGAAGACTACTGTGCGGAGTCAATCTGCCGAGCATCGGCAGGTCCACGCCTCCAACGAGCACATGTGACGCGGAGACAGCGGGTCGGTCACTGTTAGAGTCAGTTCGCGAGATCGGCGTCCCCGACGGGATCGATGTCGAATCAGGGCCGCAAACGTCAGCAAAGGTTCCTGCCCCAACCCGCCGTCAAACCACTCGATGAGCGAGGGGAAAGAAGCTGTGCGCTTTGGACGCCTCAATCCACTACTGGGGCGGTTTCAAGGTTCAGGAAGCGTCGACCGAGCCCGGTGCCTTGAAAGTCTCGACCAAACTACAAAAGAAATCTCAGGGCAGATGGATGACTTCGACGGAAAATCTTGTCTTCATTGACTTCCACCTTTGATCCTCGCGACGGTTTTATCAAAACCAGGCTCACGCCCATCGACACTTTCAGAAGTCAAAAGCTACTGCAGGCTCCTACAGAGGCCTCCAGTGTTGGGTCCTGTCTCTGGGGCGGCCTACTGCCGCGACGAGCGCGCACACCACCCAAATCGGACAATACTTAAGGAAGGCGCGTGTCGAACAAGGCCGGACTGCGGTTTGGCAAGACTAGACGGCAGCTTGATGCGGTAACGGGTGCGACAGTTCCGCGCGCAACCAACGGCGCCTCCATGCCTTGCACGAGGAAGGGCGTAGGCGACGGAGACGACGGGCAGGCAACTTGGTCTCTTCGACGCCTTGCAAGAGGATGGGGGAGGGGCAGTGCCTTGCCCGGCAAAGCTTTGGCGGGCGACTGTTTCAAGATGAGCCGTCTTCTTCGAGACGACTGGACGACAGGCTTCTTTGAGGCGACTGGACGACAGGGGCGAGAGGACTGATCGATGGCAACGAGGCGATTGGCAGTGAAGATCTTCGAACCCCACGCGTCCGGCGGGCAATCCGGTGGTAGCGTGTTTCTTGTGAAGCGTTTCTTTGGGGTGTTTGGTCTTGTGGTGTGCATGGTGGCGGCTCTGACGGGGAGCGTTTCGCCTGAGGGGGATCGTTTAAACATACCGGAGTGACTTTGTCTCTGTGTCTGTGGGCAAACAGTACCTGTGCCTGAGAACCAAAGATCAGAAAGGGATGTGTTATAAACCATACCTTACTTCAGAGCGTGAAAAAATACTGGACGAAATTTTCGCAGACCGAGAAGTCGCTGACGTGGAGATTAAGGACGTTAAACACAGAATATAACTTTTGCGTAATTAGCTTGCAGACCATTTTAGAATGTGGTGGCCGCAATGATAGACGGCAGATTCACAGCCAACACGAATTCGTCCCATACACATTCGGTATTTCTTTCTACCGGTCGCCCCGTCCGTATGGTGTGTCTGATTTTGCCGGTGCGGGGGATCATTTGTGTGCGGTTGTCGAGGGGCAGGTGCGGTGTTGGGCGGGCAATTCCTATGCGCAGAGCACCGGCAACACCAGTTCGCCTGCCGGCGACATCTACCCGGAAGACTCGACTGCGGCGGCCTTGCCCGAGACAGTCGACCAGGTCACCGCCTCCGAAGGGTCAAGCTGCGCCCGCGGCCCGTCCGGATCGGTCTGCTGCTGGGGAACCAACCGCCGCGGCGAACTCGGCGTGGCGGCCGACGCCGGCCGCCACGCACTCGGTCGTGATAGTGCCCCTGCCCTCGCCCGGCGGCCAGATTCTTCGACCGGCGCGCGCCACATCCTGCGCGGCCCTGGGCGACGCATCGGTCTACTGCTGGGGAGGCATCCGCGCCCCCCGACGGCGCCACGCCCCCGGCCCGGCCCCGCCTGGCCACAGACACGGACATCACGGACATGTCGGGAAAGATCGCCCTGACCGCCGCCGGCCGGCTCGTCTACGTCGAGACCGGCCCCTATAACCCCGCCACCGGCACCGTCCCGGCTGCGCTCACGCCCCTGGACGCGCGCGGCCGCGTCGTCAGCATCTCCGGCCACCCCCACGGCATCGACTGCTGGGTCACCGCCACCGGAGCCGCCTACTGCCTCAACACCGACAAAACAAACCGTCCAAATAGCACAATACTGAACCTCCATTTTCCTCGCACCGAGCAACGTCGTCTCACGCGAAATGAGGTCTTCTCGCGCCGAGCAACGTCGTCTCGGGCTAGGCCGTCGTCTCGGGCCAGGCGGCGTCTCCTCGCGCCGTGCGACAAGAACTCGAAGGAAGGCCTTGGAGAGCCTTGTCGCATACACATCAGGCTTTGCCGGATGCGGGCTGCCGTTGCTGTGTCCTTTTCCCACGTTCCCACGCGCGCTGGGAGGGATCACCGCGTCCCTTTGTCCGGTAGCGGGTCCTGACCCTTTTCCCACGCGCGCTGGCAGGGATCATGGGTGTTGACGGAGAGGGCGGTTATGCGATTCCGTTTCTCACGCGCGTTGGCGGGATCACGCACGCTGGGAAGGATCGCGTGCGCCTCTTGGACTCGGATCTCGCAATCATTCCTTATTCCGTGTGGGCAGGGAGCATCACATCCTCATTCACGTCAGAGTGCGATCGGCCACCTTGTCCCCCACGCAGGCAGTGAGTATCAGGATGGCAATTGTCGAAACAGCAGCAGGTCGCTACGCGCCGGGTCTGTCGAACTGTGCGCCGGGGGCTGGGGCGGGTCACATACGCGCCGGGTCCGTCACATAAGCCCTCAAAAATCGCCTGATTTCCTCGAAGGCCCGCTCCCGCACCTCGCGTCGGGGAGAAAGTGACGTCGTGGACGGCGTCGTCGAGCTTGACATGAGCGTCGTGTGGCTCCCCAGACTCAGGCACGCGTTTCAGATTTGTTTGACGTCGACGCGAGGTCGACCGCCCGGAAATCCTCGCTCCAGGTGTTTCGGTCAGTGATCGCGCGGACGTCAAGACGAGGATCGGACATTCGACGTCGAGGCCGGCGGCCACGCGCGCATGGCCGTTGAGAACGGCCGACAGCCAGCCCGGACGCACAGGCGCGCCCGATCCGGTGCGAAACTCGGGCTTCGGATTCCATCCCGTTGTCAAAATGGGTCGTCCGACCCCTCGTGCCCGGGAACAGCCTCGGCACTGGATCGGCCGCCAAGCCGTGAGGGCCCGCTGATAGAAGTCGTCTTCGGCCGTCAGGCAAAACAAACGTCGGGGACGTGCGGGCGGAGAATTTTCGACGACGGGGCTCCCGCCTGCCGCATCCCCGTGGAACCGTGGTACTCCAGCCACGGCGAATTCAAGACGAGCCCGTCCGCCGCACCGGGATGCCGGTCAGCCCAGAGCGCGCAAGCCAATCCGCCCGTTGAATGGCCGTAGAGGACCAGCGGAATCTTCGACCCCGAGCTCCCCGTATATGAGGTCGCGGCAGATGCGAAGCTCGTCGTCGTACTCGTCGAAATCGCGAATGTAGCCAAACGTCGCCCTCTCCGAAGCGAACGGCCATGCTTTCGCAGATCCACCGCGTAAAACGCGCCGCCGATCGAATCGACATAACGCGCCAGCTCAGTCTGGTAAAAATAGTCGTTCCACCCATGGACGGCGAGAAACGCGAACGCCGGGTTTCGAGATTGGCTCTTCCGGCCCTCGGCTCGGGGCTGCGCCCTATTTTCGCGCGCCGCGCCCTTTCGGCACCGCGTTTGTGTTCCGTATCGGGTTCTCCTTCGGCGGCGTGTTTCGGCTCTGCGCTACGCTCCCGTTCGACGCTGAGCCGGCGTTTTCCTGGTAAATGCGGTGCAGCGTCGGGGGCGGCGGTCTTCTCCGATGAATGCGCTGCAACGCTGAGATCTGTGTTCTCTCCTGCTGAATGCTGTACAACCCGCGAATCCGCGGCCTTCTCCGGTGAATTCTGGGCGACGTCGGCGCGTGCACGATCCGCTTTGCCTGCTTCGACATTGGACATTTCGGGTCGGTAGCGCACGACGGTCGTGACGACGGCGCCTTCGTCGTCGTCGGGAAGGGAAAATGTTCGAGCGAAGAAACCCGGTCCCAGGAAATCCGGCTCCCATCTTTCTGCCATGGCTATATCCTGCCACGCCCAACCTGACTTGGCCTGCTCGGACAGCAGCTCCAGATCGGAAGAAAACCTCTAGACGGGCGGGGTTGGAGCTAGATCGGAAGGAAACCTCTAGACGGGCGGGCCGCAGCTCTAGACGGGAAGCTTCTCTAGACAGATGGCGGCCTTAGGCGGACAGCAGTTCTAGAATCGTCGCCATGTTCTGTCGCTGCCGTCGAACTTCTAGCGCGCCGCCGACGCCTTGGAAGGCCCGTCGGCCCGCGCATTGGCGCTGGACGGCCGGGCTAAGCCCGACCCTCGTCGAGCTCGCTCAAAACTCCCTCAAAAATCGCCGTGACCTGGTCATTTTCGATGAGGAATCCGTCGTGGCCGTGGCGCGATCAACGGTTGCCACCCTTGCAGCCGGGCAGGGGCGGCCGCCAGCATCCGCATGTCTTTGGGATAGAAAAGCCGATCGGAGTCGACCTCTACGACGAGAGCCGGAATCGTCATATTTTCGAGCACCTTGTCCACGCCGCTGCGGCCCCGCCCGATGTCATGCGTCATGAACGAACGCGTGATGACGAGGTAGGAAATTGGCGTCGAAACGCATAGCCAGCTTATAGGCGTGGTAATCGGATAGCTCTCGACGGCGTAGCGCCCGCCGTGAAGAGGATCCTCGCCCTCTTGGGCGTTGCGGCTGAAACGCGTATCGAGCTCAGGCGCGCAGCGATAGGTCAGGTGGGCGATTTCCCGCGCGAAGCCGAGGCCGAAGGCGGGACCGTCGCCCTCCGGCGCGTCGTAGTAGTTTCCTCCCCGCCATTTTGGATCGCCCTGAACGGCCTTGAGCTGGAAATGCGCGAAGGCCACCTGCTCGGCCGTGGAAGCCGGCCCCGAGACGAGCACGGCGATGGCCCCCACCCTTTCCGGGAACGACGCCGCCCATTCCATCGTCCGATTTCCTCCGAAGCTCGCGCCGGCGACCAGCGCCCAGCGTTCGACCCCGAGCAGGTCGGCCAGCTTCGCCTCCGCCGCGCACATGTCGCGGATTGTCGCCTCGGGGAATCGGGGCCCCCAGGGCCTTCCGTCGGGCGCCAGGTCGGCCGGGCCGGTGGTTCCCTGGCATCCGCCCAGAACGTTGGGGCACACCACGAAGTACCGATCGGTGTCGATGGCGAGGCCGGGTCCGACGATGTCCTTCCACCACCCCTGACTTCCCGTCGCGGCTCGTCGCGTGCGAATCCCCGGTCAGAGCGTGACACAGAAGGATGGCGTTGGAGGCGTCCTCGTTCAGCTTCCCCCACGTTTCGTAGGCCATGCGCACGTTCGGCAGCCTCCCGCCGAGCTCCAGCTCGAGGGGGCCGACGTCGGCAAACTGCCGCTCGCCCGGGTCGTCCCCCTCGCGCCACGCTCCGGTGACCGGAATCGTCCAGACGCGGGCGCGGATAATAGCCGGTGTCGAAGTCTCCGATGGGCTCGGCGTCGGTGACGTGGTCGAGCGGCGGGTGCCCGACCAGAAAATTCGGCAAGTTGATTGGCATCTGCTGGCTTCCGTTCGTGGGTGTGCCCCTGCCCTCGGCCCGCGATGGGCCGAGGGACGCCGGTTGGCCGAAGGTCGACGGCCGGGCCGACGGTCGGCGATGGGCTGACTTGCGCCGCTCGGGCTGAAGCGGGTGCTCGGCCTGAAACAGACGGTCGGCCTGAAACGGGCGGTCGGCTTGGCGGTCGGCGATCGACTGCGACATCGCTGTGTTCAGGCCGTCGCCGCGGCGATCGCCTGATCGAGGTCGGCCAGGATGTCCTCGATCGACTCGATGCCGATCGAGGCGAACCGTCCCCGAGGTGATTCCGGCCGCCAGCAGCTCCTCCTCGGTCATCTGCGGTGGGTGGTCGAAGCCGGATGGATCGCCAGCGAGCGCACGTCCCCGACGTTCGCCACGTTGGGAAACAGCTTGAGCGCCTCGATGAAGCGCTTTCCGGCGTCGGCGCCGCCTTTGATTTCGAAGGTGAAAACCGATCCCGCGCCCTTCGGCGCGTATTTTTTGCGCGAGCTCGTAGTAAGAGCGAGGAGACGAGGCTGGAGTGGCGGACCGATTCGACGCCCTCGTGCCTGTCCAGGAATTCGACGACGGCCTTCGCGTTGGACAGATGCCGCTCCACCCTGAGCGAAAGGGTCTCCAGCCCCTGAGCCAGAAGGAAGGCGTTGAAGGGGAGATGACTGCGCCGGTGTCGCGCAGCAGCACCGCGCGAATCCTCGTGACGAACGCGCCAGGGCCCGATGGAGGCGAATGTCAGGCCGTTGTAACTCGTCCGGCTCGGACAGCAGCGGGAACTGCCGTTCGCCCAGTCGAAGTCGCCCTTCTCGACGATGGCCCGCCGAGCGACGTGCCGTGTCCGCTGAGGAATTTCGTCGTCGACTCGACCACGATGTCCGCGCCGTGTTCGAAGGGCCTGACGTTGTAAGGCGTGCCGATCGTGTTGTCGACGACCAACGGAACGCCGTTCTGGTGCGCGATTTCCGAAAGGGCCTCGATGTCGAGGATGTCGCCCTTGGGATTGGGGATGCTCTCGCCGTACAGGGCGCGGGTGCGGTCGTTGACGAGCGCGCGCCACGATTCGAGGGTCGTCCGGATTCTCGACGAATCTGACGACGATGCCGACCTGGGCGAGGGTGACTTTCAGGAGGTTGCACGTGCCGCCGTACAGAGACGGCGACGCGACGATCTCGTCGCCTGCCTGGGCGAGGTTGAGGAATGTGTAAAATTCTGAGGCCTGCCCCGAGGCGACGAGGAGCGCCGCTGCGCCGCCTTCGAGGGCCGCAAGCCTTTCCTCGAGGACCCCCTGCGTGGGATTGGTGATGCGCGTGTAGATGTTTCCCGGCGCCGTCAAGGCGAAGCGCCCGGCCGCCGTTTCCGCGTCGGGGAAAACGAAGGACGTCGTCTGGTGAATGGGAAGGGCGCGAGAGCCGTAGTCGGAATCGGGGGTCTGGCCCGCGTGGATTTGGAGGTGTCGAAGCCCCATTTCTTGTCGGTCATTTCTGCTCCTTATGAGTTCCGGGGCAAGTAGACACGGCAGCGCGACGACGGTCGCATAGTTCTCGCTTATGTTCAGCTGCCGAGCAAGCCCGCGTGGGACAATGTGCGGATGGCTTGCAGCGCAGCGCCGGGCCGGTGAGCGGGGCGTGCGCTAGTTGGGCATTCGCATGAACATGACCCTAAGCATAGACTCCCCGGGGGAGGGCAGGTCAAGCTGAAGGCGGCCGGTCAAGATGCGGGAGGCGGGTCAAGCTGAAGGCGGTGGGTCAGGCTGAAAGCGGCGGGCTTGGGTGAGGCAGGCCGGTCGAGACGGCGAAGGCGCCGATCTTGACGGTGCGACGTCTTCCGCCGCGAGAGGCTTTGGTTTTGGGCCGGGCAGTGTGCGGTGAGCAATTTTTGGATTGCGGCGGCAAGCGCAGCTTCGCCGTCGTCGGGTCGAATTACCCGCGTGTTGTTCGTGTGAAAAGTGTTACCAATGTGCTATTGGGAGGGTCGGTGTTATATATTTGTGATCATTGTGAACAATGTTCGTGATGAGGAGCTCGGGAGGCGGGCTTCCGCTCGGACACAAAGAAACCGGAGGAATACGTGAGTATTCGCAAGTGGTACAAGGGCGCGTCGGGGGCGATTGCGTTGGCGCTTTCGGCCGCCGTCGTCCTTCCGGCTCGCGCCGACGACGGGGGCGACGCCGACATCGCTGCTTCGAAGGAGGCCGAGCAGCACACAAAGGCGGACATCTCCAACACGGGAGGCCCGTTTGACCCAATTAGGCGTGAAAGCGAACAGGCTCAAGGTGGGCGCCGCCAAGGCCGAAGCCGCGTCGATTGCCGCTCGGCAGCGGCTTTCGACGTCGATCGGGGAGGCGATGGGCGCCCAGGACGCCGTGGACTCTGCGGACAAGCAGGTCGACGCCGCGCGCAGGCAGCTTTCGGGAGTCTCGACGTCGATCTACAAGCACGGCGCCCGGGCGGTGGCCGGAGGGCGCTTCAGCCTGGGCGCCGCAGACTACCGCCAGGCGCGGGAAAAGGCCCGCGCCTACAGAATCCTCGCAAACAAGACGAACCGAGACCTCCAACGTTTCAAGAGCGCGCGGTTTGAGGCTGCGACGCTGCAAAAGAAGGCCGACGACAAGGCGGCGGCCGAGAAGGACGTGGCGCAGAAGGCCGACGAGGCGTCGGCCGAGGCTTCGCGCGTGGCCTCCGACGCGGAAACCGAGATTCGAACCACTTTTCGGCGGAGCGCGATCGTTTGATTTTCGAAGCTGGCCGCTCAAAAGGGGACGACGGCGGAACTGGTGCGCAGGCAGCAGGACGAGAGGCCGCGGCCAAGGCCGAGGCCGAGCAGGAGTCGCAGCGGGTCGTCCAGACCGCGAACGAACGGGCATTGCGGGCGGCATCCCAGGAGGCGGCCCAGCAGACGTCGTCCCAACAGGACGGCGGGCAGCGAGACCGGCGTGCAGCGGGCCGAATCCTCAAGCGCGGCGGGAAGCCACCCGGAGGAGGGCGGCGAGAGCCGGCGGCGGCCGATCCTTCTGCTTCCCAGGCTGCGGGCTCGCAAGCGGGGGCTTCTCAGCCGACGCCCGCGCAGGAAAAGGCGCCCGCCTCAGAAAAGCCTTCGGGCCAGGAGCAGGCGGCGGCTTCTCAGCCGGCACCCGCGCAGGAAAAGGCGTCCCAGGCTGAGGCGCAAGAGCAGAGCCAAGCCTCGAAGCGCGCCGAGGCGGAAAGGCGGCGGCAGGCCCAAGCCGCAGCGCAAAGGCGGGCCCAAGCCGCCGCGGCGCAACGCCAGGCGCAGCAGGCCGCCGCGGAAAAGCAGGCCGCTCAACAGCGGGCGGCGGAACAGCAGCGAGCTGCAGCCGCCCAGCGCCGCGCTCAGGCGGCGGCCGCGCAGCCAAGCCCAGCAGGCCGCGGCTCAGAAGGCTGCGGAGCAAAGGGCGGCAGCCCAGGCTGCGGCCCAGAAGCAGGCCCAAGAGCGGGCCGCCGCTGAGGCCGCTCGCCAAAAGCAGGCTCAGGCAGGCGGCGGGTCTTCCTCCGCCGTCGGCGCACAGATCGTCGCCTACGCGCGCCAATTCGCCGGTGTCAGATACGTGTGGGGCGGAACGAATCCCTCAAGCGGATGGGACTGTGTCGGCTTTACGCATTACGTGTACGCCCACTTCGGGCGCGAGACTCCGCGGCGGACGGGCAGCTACCTCGGCCAATTCTGGAAGGGTTATAAGGCAGTTCCCGCCTCGCAGCGCCAGCCTGGCGACCTCATGTGGTGGCCGGGGCACACCGGAATCTACACGGGCAACAACATGCACATCGCCGCGTGGAATCCCTCGATGGGAACCAGGAGCGCAAAGGTGTGGGGAGTCCGGTCTACCTGCGGATCATCGGCTGACGGGCGGACGGTCGGCGCAAATCAACGGCCGACCGGGACGGCCGGTCCCGCTCCCGCATGGGAAAAATCGGCCGTCGGCCGCGCGCATGGGCATAGTTGGCGCGTGGCCGGCGGGCGTGTGGAGGCGCCGTCGATGGCTCACGACGCCCGGCGCGGCATTCCAGGCCGAGCGCGAGCCGAGGGCTCATGGCCCGGGCCTCGCGAGAGGCGGACCAACGAGGCGAAGCACGCGCGAAGGGCAGGGCCGACGGCCCCGCCCTTTTGCAAATCATTCTTGTTGGAAAGGGCTCTTGCTGCAGATGGGGCTCGCCCGCAGACGCCTGGCGGCGGACTGTTTCTGGCTCTTGCGGCCGACGTTCCCGCCGCCTTTCCCGCAGGCCTGTGGCGGCAGAGTAGACAACATCGGAGACCGCCACTGCCCCTACTGCGCCTTTCCCGCAGACGTGTGGCGGCAGAGGTCTGAGACTTTCATCGGGCACAGGGGCTTCCGGAGGGCAACGACTTTTTGACGCCCGTAGTGCCCCAGGCTCTCAAAACAGGTTGCCGCATATGTGCGCCTCTCATACATACGTGTTAACCTGTATGTATGAGACGTTCTGCTGAAGACGCGAAACGAACGCGTCTGTCGCTGTGCAAGGCGGCGCTGATGGTTTTCGAAGAAAGGGTGGCGGGGGCGACGTTCGAGGCGATTTCCAGGCGTGCGGGGGTGACGCGCGGCGCGTTGCACCACCATTTCGGCGACAAGCGCGTTGCTGCGCGAAGCGCTCTCGTGGGGTGGTCCGAATACGGCGAACGGCTTTTCGCGGAGTCGGACGGCGACGTCGAGGCGGCGTCGTGGTTGTCCGGCCTGTTCACCGCGTACGTACGGCTGCTCTCTGAAAACCTGATGTTCAGAGCTCTGGCCTACGACCGTGTTCGTCGCGCCGCAAGGATTCGGACGCGTCCCCGCGAAGGCCAAGAATCCGGGCGAGAAGGCCCCCGGGGCAGGCGGGGAAGACGCCGACTCGGCCGAGGAAAACTTTGCGTTAGACGAGAAGACCCCCGAATGGGGCGAAAAAGCCTCTGGATGGGCTGAGAAAAGCTCGGGGTTGGACCGTTGGCACGCGCGAATCGCCGAGTGCTCGCCGTCCCGCCTCGCTCCCCGCGACGCGTTGCCGCCGATCAGATCGCAAGCCTGACGCTCGTGTTGCTGCAAGGGTTCACCGTTACGGCGGTGACCCGGCCACAAGACCTTCCGCATCCCCAAGGCCTCGACGCAGCGGTCGCTGCTCTGGTGAGGGGGTTGCTCTCCTAGAAAGACTTTGATTCTCACGGCTGTTCCATACAATCCCCCAACCGGGGGAACCACGCCGGCGCGAGCGCTCGTCGTGTCGTCGGCCGCCCTGTTCACAGACATGCTCGTGCATGGTTTGGCCGTTCCGGTTTTGCCGCGTCTTCCCGCGGTAGTCGGGGCGGGGTCGGCTGCCACGGGAGTGTTATTCGCCTCCTACGCCGCGGCGATGATCGTCGCCACCTTGTTCGCCGGCCGCGTCGTCGACCGGCACGGCCCTCGAACTCCGCTGCTGATCGGACTGGGCGGGTTGGCCGCCGCGACGCTGCTTTTCGCAACCGGCGGCCCCTACTGGCTGCTGATGGTCGCCCGCCTCGCCCAGGGCATCGCGGGCGGCATGTCCTAGGGTGGCCGCGCTCTGCCTCATCGCTGCGACCACGCCGATGGAAAAGCGCGGCCAGTCAATGGGCGTCGCGCTGTCGACGATCACCCTCGGCGTGCTCGTCGGCCCGCCGCTGGCAGGGCTCCTCGTCGAGCATTTCGGCACCGAGTCCCCCTTCTTGTTCGCCGCAGCCGTGGCCGTCGTCGACGGCGTTATGCGGATCATACTGGTGAAAGAATCGCCCTCGGGTCACGGACGACGCCGCAGGCCCCTCGCCGTGCTGAGGGTGCCGGGGTCCCTCTCGATCGTGCTCGCCGTCGTCGTCGGCGCGGCGGTGCTCTCCGGTCGAGCCGGTGCTGCCGGTGCACCTGAAAGCCAGTTCGCTGACCGTTGGGCTGCTCTTCGGGCTTGCGGTGCTCGCCTCGATCACAGTCAATCCGATCGTCGGGCGCTTCGTCGCGGCCGTTTCGCCTCGGCTCTTCGTCGGAGGCGGCGTTGTCGCCGCCGCGACGGCGCTCGTGGTGATCGGCGTGGCCGACGAAATGTGGCAGACAAGCGCCGGCATGGTTCTCCTCGGCGCGTCCTCCGCGCTGCTCCTGACGCCCTCGACCACGCTCATGAGCCAGCAGGGGAGCCGTTCCGTCCCGCCGACGCTGGGCGGGTCCTTCGCCCTCTACAATCTCGCCTACGCCGGCGGGCTGGCGGGCGGTCGCTCCTGACCGGATTCGCCGTCCAACGTGCAGGGTTCGCCGCGGCGATGGCCATCGCCGCCACGGTGCTCGTGTGCCTGGGGATCCTCGCCGTCACGCGGCTCCCGCGTTCGCTTCGGGAGCAGGCGGATTTGGCCTAGCCGCGCGCCTTGCGCTTCCCCTCGGCGGCATGCCGCCCGCCTCGGCGAAGTCTCAGCAGTGGTCGTAGTAGTGCTCGTCGAGGGCCCGCTGGAAGGACGCCTTGATCTCCGCCTCGGCCTCTTCGCGAGCCGACCCAATGCGCGCCCTCGACCGACTTTCCGGGTTCGAGGTCCTTGTACACCTCGAAGAAATGCTGAATTTCCAGGCGGTGGAACTCGGAGACGTCGTCGATCTCCGTGCGCCAGGAGGCGCGCTGGTCGCCCGCAGGGAACGCACAGGACCTTGTCGTCTCCGCCCTTCTCGTCGCGCATTCGGAACATGCCCAGCGCGCGGCAGCGTATGACGCACCAGGGAAAGTCGGCTCGTCGAGGGAGCACGAGGGCGTCGAGGGGTCCCGTCCTCGCCGAGGGTGTCGTCGATGAATCCGTAGTCGTCCGGGTAGCGCGTCGAGGTGAAAAGCATGCGATCGAGGCGAATGCGGCCGGTGTGGTGGTCGAGTTCGTACTTGTTGCGGTTGCCCTTGGGGATCTCGATGGTGACATCGAACTCCATCATGTGCGCACTCCTTCGTCGGTCGCCCGGCGTGCGATAGCCGCCGGACCATGCGAGAAAGCTGCATAGTGAAACGGATGACGGTCCTCGCGACGGCTTTGGCTGTGGCCCTCGGCGGCTACGTCGTTGCCGATGCATACGATATTACCCCGGGCTTTCTCACCACGCGGCCCACAGAGAGCGAAGCGCTTCCCTATCCCAGCGTTTCCTCCGCTTCCGCCCCTGAGGCGCTCCCGTCGTGGAACGCGGACGCCAAAGTCGACAACGCTGCGGTCACCTCTGCGCTGGGCTCGCTCGCCGCCTCTCCCGAGGCGCACGGACACGTCTCCGCCGTGGTGGCCGACGTCGCCACCGGCAAGACGATCGCCCAGCTGGAGCCCGACGCCGCCCGTGCGCCGGCGTCGAACATGAAAATCGTGACGGCGGCCGTCGCCCTGCGGGTTCTGGGGCCCGAGACGACGCTGAAGACGACGGCGAAGATCGAGGGCAAGACGCTCTATCTCGTCGGCGGAGCGACGCGCTCCTCGGGGCCGGGGGCCCGAATCCCGCGTCCGTCAACGGAAGGGCGGGAATCGGCGAGCTTGCCGACAAGGCCGCCGACGCCGCCCGCAAAGCCGGAGTCACCGAGGTGGCCGTCGATTCCTCCCTCTTTTCCGGGCTCCCAGCGCAATCCCAGCGTCACGGGCGGCAACGCATCGCTTCGATCATGGAGCTGCGCCCCCTGGCCGTCAACCAATCGCGCAACTCCGGCAAGGCCTACACCGCGAACCCCGACATCCAGGCGGGGCAGGGCCTCGCCAAGGGCTGGCCGCCCGCAGGGTTCCCGTTTCAGGCTCCGTCCGCCGCGGCCAGGCCCCGAAGCAGGGCGCGGGAAGCGGCTTCCGTGGAGTCAGCCCCCGTCCGCGACCTCGTCGACTTCATGCTCAAGCATTCGGACAACACGACGGCGGAGATCTGGGCCACCTCGTCGCGGTCAAATCGGGCGAGCCGGCGAGCTTCGAGGGCGCAGGCCGGGCCACGCTGGCCGATCTGAAGAAGATCGGGGTGAAGGCCTCCGGCGTCGTCATCGACGACAACTCGGGGCTTTCGCCGAAAAACCGGCTGAGCGCCTCCCTGCTGAACGAAATCGTGAAGAAGGTCGCCTCGTGCGACGGCTGCGCCCTCGAATCGATCACGTCGGGCTTCCGGTTTCCGCGCTCGACGGCACACTGGACGACAGGATGCACGGCAGCGCGGCGGCCGGCAAAGTGCGCGCGAAGACCGGAACGCTGTCCAACGCCGCCTCGCTTTCCGGTTTTCCTCGAAACGAAGAGCGGCAGGCTGCGACGTTTTCGATACTGATCGACGGGATCCCCGACGGCTCGTTCACCTCCGCCGGGCACGCGATCGACAGCTTCGTCGTGTCCCTGGCGGGCGCCTGAGGAGCGCGGAACGCTGCGCTGGCGGCGAAAAGGCGGGAGTCGGCGATGGCGTCTGCCCGATCGCGGGGATACGGTTGTCTCCATGGCGACGATCAACCCTGAAATGTCACGCTCCGTAGCCCGCTGGCTTTTCCGGCGCGGGTCCGTCGGTGTCGGCGACCCAGGCGCGCGCGGTCGTGGACCAGCTGCACTCGCAGGCTCGCCGCGCTCCTGAGATCGTCGCCGACGTCCCGGCCTCTCCGAAGCGGCGGCCGTAGCTCAGGAGATCCCGGTATTCGTCGTCGACAGAGCCGGGTGAGGCGAGGCCGCCGCCGACTCCGCCGGCGGCCTCCTCGCCCGCGCTCGCCGCAGGGACCGGCAAAGCTTGCGGATTTCTGCGGCTCCGTCGAGTTGGCGCTCGGGGCCAGCGTGCTCGCAGCAAGGGTGCTCGGCCAGTATGACCCTTTGGCGAAGCGCCTTCTGCTCGTCGCCCCGAACGCGGCGGCCTTCGCCGCGAAATATTCGCTCGACCGGCGCGACCTCTCCCTCTGGTTTCGGTTCACGAGCTGACCCACGCCGCGCAGTTCGCGGCGGCGCCGTGGATCGTCGACTATCTCGTCTCCCGCCTCCGCTCGCTGCTCGAGCAGGGACGACGTCGATCTCGAAAGCGGGTCGGCCGCCGAGGCAATGTCTATGATGAGCCTGCTCGAAGGCCACGCGGAGCACGTCATGAACGCCGTTCCCTCTCGCTCATGCCGTCCAAGCGGCGGCTCGTCTCCTCGATGGAGCGGCGCCGGGCGGCCAAGAATCCGCTGAAGTCCGTTCTTTCGAAGGCGTTCGGCCTCGATCTCAAGGCGGCCCAGTATCGCAGGGGCTCCGCCTTCGTCGGCGCGGTCGTCGACGCCGTCGGGCACGCCGGATTCAACAAGGTGTGGGAGAATCCGCTCCACGCTCCCACGCCTGAGAAATCGACGCGCCCAGCGCGTGGATTCAGCGCGTCGGGGTCTGATGGGAGGACCGCATCCCGCTCTCGCCCGCACGCGGCGCGCCGTGGAGGAAGCGTTCGACGCCGCCGGCGTGGGCGCCGGCTCGAGCGTGCTGCTGGCCGTCTCCGGGGGCTCCGACTCGATGGCCCTCGCCCAGGCGGCTGTTTTCGTGTGTCGGCGCGAGGGGGTCGTCGCCTCGAGCCTCACTGTGGACCACGGGTGGCGCGAGGGCTCAGCCGACGAGGCCGCAGGCGTCCGCAGCGCGCTCGAAGCCATGGGCGTTGGGTCCGCCGGTGTGGCGCGGGTCGAATCGAGGCGACGGCGGCGTCGAGTCGGCCGCCCGCGCGGCCAGGTACGCCGCCTTGGCCCGAAGCGGCCAGGTCGATCCCCGGCCGGGCCGCGGTCGTATGCGGGCACACCGCCGACGACCAGGCTGAAACCGTCCTGATGGGCTTGGGCCGCGGTTCCGGGCCCCGCTCAATCGCGGGAATGCCCGCCGTCGGCGCGTGCCCCGGGGCCCCCGACGTCCCGCTCATCAGGCCCTTTCTGGGGCTTCGCCGCGCCGAACTTCGCCGGGCGCTGGCGTCGGAGGGCGTCGAATGGGTCGAGGACCCCACCAACGACGTCGATTCGCCGGTGCGCGCCGCCGACGGGTCGCTTTTGCGCCGGGCAGCCGTCAGGCACCGCTGCATGCCGGCGCTCGAGGACTCGCTCGGCCCCCGGCGTGGTGGAGCGCTCGCGCGAACGGCTGCGATGATCCGAGAGGACCTCAGCGCGCTCGACGGGTTCGCCGAAGAGATCGACGCGAAGCTCGGCGCCGAGCCGTCCGTGCGGGAATTGGGCGGATTGCCCTCGGCTCTTCGCACCAGAATCCTTCGCCGTCGCGCCATCGACGGAGGGGCCAGGCCCGGAGAGCTCACCTCGTGGCACATCGCCACCCTTGATTCCCTGGTTTCGCGGCGGCGCGGAGGGTCGAGCCTCGACCTTCCAGGAATGAGGGTGAAAATCGACGAGGGTCGGATAACATTCGATGGGGCAGTTCCAACGAATCGGGAGGAGAACCGTGGAAGCAGCTGACATGGGCGGGGACCTTGAGAAGATCCTGCTGACCGCAGAGCAGATAGACGCGCGCCTTGCGCAGCTCGCTGCGCAAATCGACGAGGAGTATCGAGGCAGAGACCTCCTGCTCGTCGGAGTGCTGCGAGGGCCGTCATGACGATGGCCGACCTTTCGCGGAAGATCCGCATTCCGCTGGAAATGGACTGGATGGCCGTCTCCTCCTACGGCTCGGGGACGAAGTCGTCCGGCGTCGTCCGCATTCTCAAGGACCTCGACACCGATATTCAGGGACGCAACGTGCTCATCGTCGAAGACATCATCGACTCGGGGCTCACCCTTTCCTGGCTGAGATCCAACTTGCTCTCCAGGGGGCCCGAATCGGTGCGTATAGCGACCACTCTGCGCAAGCCCGAGGCTGCCAAGGTCGCGATCGACGTCGACTACGTCGGTTTTGACATTCCGAACGAGTTCGTTGTGGGATATGGACTCGACTACGCCGAGCGATACCGCCACCTCCCCTTCGTGGGAACGCTCGCGCCGCACGTTTATGGAGGCTAATGTGACCGAAGAAGAACGCAACGAAGGCGCGCCCGCACCCGTGCCTTCGCCCCGAAGCCGGAGGGCAGCCGCGCGAAGATGCAGATTGAAGCCGAATCCGCGGAAGAGCGGGCGGACGGATCGAACGGCGACGAGCCTGGCGGCGCCGGGCAATCGACTGGCGGAAGCGGGCGAACCGACGCGGACGCGCCCCGACGGCGCAGCGCTGGGGCCTCGCGCCCTCGCAGGCCGAAGCGCCGACGGCGCCAAACCCGGCCAAAAGGAAACGCCCAAAGACGCGAAGGATCGCAAGAAGCGGTCCATGCGTCGAATGTTCACCGCTTTCTTCTTCGTCGGCGTCGTCGCCTCGGGCCTGTGGCTCTTCTTCGGCGGCGAGCACTTCTCTGCCGTCAAAACTTCGAGGGAATCTCGCTTCTCAAGGGCAAGCAGGTCGAGCGGGTGCAGATCACCGAGGGGACGCAGCAGGTCCGCCTGTGGCTCTCGCAGCCGACGAAGGCGACCGACGAGAAGGGAAAGAGCCACGACGTCGGCAAGCGCGTCCAATTCTCCTACGTCGAGCCGCAGGCCGAGCAGATCGCGAGGCTGACCGAACAGGCGAAGCCAAAGCTCGGATACGACTCGATCGTCCCCCAGGCCTCGATCTGGTCCTCGATCTTGACGATGGCCGTTCCTGATGCTCATCATCATCGTGGCCTTCATGATCCTTTTGCCTCGGATGCAGTCGGGGATGGGGGCCTTCGGCAGGGATCAAGGACCGCAAGCAGCTCGACCCGGACAAGCCCTGACGTCACGTTCAACGACGTCGCCGGCGAGGACGAGGCCGTCGCGGAGCTGCGCGAGATCACCGAGTTTCTCACCGCGCCCGAACGCTTTCACGCGCTCGGAGCGGAAATCCCCCGAGGAGTCCTCCTTTACGGGCCTCCCGGAACGGGCAAGACCCTCCTGGCCAGGGGCCGTGGCGGGCGAGGCCAGGGTGCCCTTCTATTCGATCTCGGCCTCCGAGTTCGTCGAAATGTTCGTGGGCGTCGGCGCCTCGCGCGTTCGCGACCTGTTCAACAAGGCCAAGGAAAAATGCGCCGGCCATAGTCTTCGTCGACGAGATCGACGCCGTGGGCCGCGGCCGCGGCGTGGGAATCGGCGGCGGCAACGACGAACGCGAGCAGACCCTCAACCAGCTCCTCGTCGAGCTCGACGGCTTCGACTCGCACTCCAACGTCATCCTCATCGCGGCGACGAACCGGCCCCGACGTGCTCGATCCGGCTCTGCTGCGCCCCGGCCGATTTGACCGCCAGATCTCCGTGGACGCCCCCGACCTCCAGGGGGCGCGAGGCCATCCTCAAGGTTCACGCCAAGGGCAAGCCCTTCGCGCCCGACGTCGACCTGGCCATGGTCGCCCGGCGCACGCCCGGATACACCGGAGCGGACCTGGAAAACATCCTCAACGAGGCGGCTTTGCTGGCCGCCCGGTTCGGGCGCCGGGCGATCGGCGTGCCCGACGTCGATGAGGCCATCGACCGCGTCATGGCCGGCCCGCAGCGGCGCTCGCGGCCGATGAACGATCAGGACAAGCTGTTGACCGCCTACCACGAGGCGGGCCACGCGCTGACGGCGGCGGCTCTGCACAACGCCGATCCGGTGACCAAGGTGACGATCCTGCCGCGCGGGCGCGCCCTCGGCTACACGATGGTACTGCCCACCGAGGACCGCTACTCGGTCTCTCGCAACGACCTGCTCGATCAGCTGACCTACGCCATGGGCGGGCGCGTCGCCGAGGAGATCGTCTTCCATGATCCGACCACCGGCGCGTCGAACGACATCCAGAAAGCCACGAGCATAGCGCGAAGCATGGTCACCGAGTACGGCATGAGCGCCGAGGTCGGGATCATCCGCCTCGCCGCCGAAGACGCCGACCCCCTCGAGCGGACCATGGGCGGCGGCGGAGAAGTCCATTCGGACGGAATGGTCAGCGCGATCGACGTCGAGGCGCGCGGACTCGTTGAGAACGCCCACCGCGAAGCCTGGGCGATTCTCGCGCAAAACCGGGGAATCCTCGACATTCTGGCCTCGCGGCTCATGGAGAAGGAGACCGTGCTCGAGTCCGAGCTCAAGGAGATCTTCGCCGACGTCGTCAAGGCGCCTGTGCGCGAAAGGTGGCATGTCTTCGAGGTTCCGGCCGAGCTTTTGGCGGCCACGGAGATACCGCCGATCGAGATCCGCTCCCCGCAGCCCGTCAAGGGAAGGCATGCGGCCGCGCCTGTCGATTCCGACGCGTCGGCCGTTCCCAGCCCGGCTGCTCCCAGTTCGGCCCCACCGAATCCGGCCGTGTCCAACTCGGCTGCTCCCAGTCCGGCTGTTCCGAGCTCGGCGGCGACCGGACCGGCCGCGCCGGTCAGTTCCGTCATTCCGCCCGCGGCTGCAAACGCCGGCGGTTCGGCTTTTGCCGATTCCGGGAATGCGGACAGCTCGGCTGCAGGCGCCTCCGAGGAGCCTCCCGCAATCCCCGACGGGGGCGACGAGCTTGAGGAATCCGCGGCCAAGCCTCCGACGGCCTGCGAGCCGGGAACGGTTCTGTCCCCCTCGGTTCCGGCGGCCCTCGGCGCAGAGCCCGGACCCCTGGGCGACGTGGCGATTCCCGAGCTTTCTGCCGATTCGGCGCCCCTGCGCCCCATGGGCAGCTCGACGCCGAACCTCCCGGGCGACCTGAAACTGCCCGACCCCTGGCCGATTCGGCTCTGAGCGGTCCTCTTGGCGATCCGGCGTCGAGCGATTCGGCGAACGAAGCCGACTCCTCTGACTCCCTGGACGGTTTGCCCGCTACCGACCGGCTGCCGAAGATCGATCCGTTGCCCGCTACCGACCGGCTGCCGAAGATCGATCCGCTTTCGGCGACGGAACGGCTGCCGAAGGTCGACCCCTGTCTGGGCCGAGCCCGCTGTCGTCATCAGCGTCGCTGGATCCGCTCTCGGCGCCCGGCGGTCCGCTCTCTGCCTCCAGCCCGCTCGAGCCCCTTTCAAGGCCTTCGCGGACGTCTGCCGACAGGCCGGTCTCGGCGTCGTCTCCTGACGATCCCGCAGGCGACGCCGATTCCGACGGCGGCGCCGACCCGAGCGGGAAAGCCTGAGCCGAGCGATGGCTGAGGGCAAGGCCCCGGGGCCGGAGGGAGGCGAGAGAGGCAAAGGCCGGAGCTCCGCGGACCGCGCGGAGCGAGGGCAGAAGGACCGCGAAGGCTCCGCCCGCCCGAACGGCGGCTACGACGAGGCCGCGGTCGAAGAGGCGATTCGCTCGCTGCTTCGCGCCGTCGGGGAGGATCCCGAACGCGACGGGCTCGTCGACACCCCGGCGCGCATGGCGCGATCGCTGAGGAGATTTTTCTCGGGATTGCGCCAAGACCCCGCCGACGCACTCGAGGCGAAGTTCGACATCGGGCATCAGGAGATGATCATCGTCAAGGACATCCCCTTCTATTCGACGTGCGAACACCACCTGCTGCCGTTCCACGGACAAGCTCACGTCGCGTACATCCCGAACGCCGACGGCAAAGTGACCAGCCTGTCGAAGATCGCGAGGCTCGTGAGACGGATACGCCCGCAGGCCCCAGGTGCAAGAGCGGATTGCCACCCAGGTGGCTGAGGCTATGGAAAGCCGCCTCGGAGCCAGGGGAGTGCTCGTCGTCATCGAAGCTGAGCACATGTGCATGTCGATGCGCGGGTGAACAAACCCGGCTCGCGTACCGTAACATCGGCAGTGCGCGGAGTTCTCCGCAACCAGGCAACCCGCAGCGAGGCCCTGAGCCTCATCCAAGGGTAAGGAGAGCCAACATGTTGCCAGCAACGCTGCCCACGGGCCGCTCTCCTCGTCATGGGCATCCTCAACGTCACGCCCGACTCTTTTTCCGACGGCGGCCTTTACGTCGACACCGACGTCGCCGTCGAGAAGGCATACCGCATGGTGCGCCAAGGAGCTGACATCGTCGACGTCGGAGGCGAGTCCACGCGCCCAGGCGCACGGCCCTCACCGCCCGCGAAGAATGGAACCGCATCGGCGCGGTTGTGACAGCTCTGGGAAAGACCGACATCGTGGTGTCCGTCGACACGTATCATGCGGACACGGCGCGCCGGGCAATCGACGCCGGGGCCGAGATCGTCAACGACGTGACCGGAGGGGCCGGCGACCCGAGCATGTTCAGCGCCGTAGCGTCGAGCAGCTGCCTGTACATCCTCCAGCACGGCAGGGGAAACGCCCGCACCATGAACTCTTTTGGCGAACTACGGCGACATCGGGGCCGAGGTCGCCGACGAGCAGACCGCCTCGGTCGACAGGGCCGTCTCGTCCGGGGTCGACGCCTCGCAGATCGTCGTCGATCCGGGCTTCGGCTTCGCCAAGGTCGGGAACGACGATTGGGACCTCGCCGCCAACATGGCGCCGATCATGGAGCTCGGCATGCCGGTCCTCGTCAGGGTCTCCTGCAAGCGTTCCCTGGCCGAGATCCACAACGGCCGCTCCGGCCCCGCCCAGCGCGACGACGCGACGGCGGCCCTCACCGCCTACTTCGCCGAGCTTGGCGTGTGGGGCGTGCGAGTGCATGAAGTCGCGGCATCCAGGGCGGCCGTCGAAACGGTCGCGCGTTTGCGCACGGCGGGCGCCACCCGTGAGCGACACTGTCCGCATCGAGGGAGTGAGAGGGCACAGCGCGCACGGAGTGCTCCCCGAGGAAAAGCGCCGTGCAGCCGTTCGTCGTCGACGTCGATGGAGGTGGAGCCCGCGCCGCCGACTCGATCGAATGCACGGTTTCCTACGCCGACGTCGCAGCCGACGTCCTGGCCGTCGTCGAGGGCGAAAGCGCGGACCTCGTCGAAACCCTCGCGGCCCGCATCGCCGAGCGCGTGCTTGCGCGCGGAGCCCTCAGACCGCCGTCACCGTCCACAAGCCGGAAGCCCCCGTCGGCGTGCCGTTCTCCGACGTCTCTGTGACGAGTTCGCGCGGAACGGACCCCTCGTGGACGGCGGGACGATACGCCGCGCCGTCCTCGCACTGGGGTCGAATCTGGGGACGGACGCGCCCATCTCGACGCCGCCGTCGAGGCGCTCACGCCCTCGACCTGCACCTGACCGGGGTTTCCGATTACTTGTCCACAGACCCTGTGCTCGCGCCGGGACAGGAGCCGCAGCCGCGATACACTAACGCTGTGGCCACGGTGACCACGGCGATGTCGCCGCTGGCCCTGCTGGCCGAGCTCCAACGGATCGAGGTTCGCGGCGGCAGGGTGCGCGAGCGGCGATGGGGGCCGCGGACGATCGACCTCGACATCATCGACGTCGAGGGCGTCGCAGCGTCAATCCCAGGTTGACTCTTCCTCATCCTCGCGCGGGCGAGCGCCTGTTCGTCCTCGAGCCGTGGGCGCAGATAGAGCCCGAGGCGACGTTGGGCGGCGTGCCGATAGCCCGCCTCATTGAGAAGCTGCGGCGCTGACGGCCCGACCGCCGGGGCAGCGGCGGCCCGCTGCTACGAGGAAACTCGGAAAGGAGGCGAACCATGAGCCTGACATCCATCCGCAACTTGGCTTTCAGCCTGGCGTTCGGCCTCGGCTGCGGGCTCGTATTCTGCGCCTTCACCCTCAGCGGCGGCCACGCCCCCTGGCCCATTCCGCTTCCCCTCGGCGTGCTCATCCTCGGTTTTTCGGCCTTCCTCTTCGCCTGGGGCCGCAGGGTCAAAGCCATGCGGGAAAAGGACCGGCCGGAGAAGAAAGATCAGCGGAGAACGCGGCGGAGAATCTCGCCCTTGCAGGCGGCTCGCGTGGCCGTCCTGGCTCAGGCGTGCTCCAGATGCAGGGCCTGGCTGGCGGGCTTTTTCGGCTTGTGCGCGGCGCTTTTCTGGAGGACCGGAGAAACCTCGTACGTTCGCGAGCAAGTCCTCGCAGCAGGGCTTCGCCGCCGTCTCCGCGCAGTCTTGACCTGGACGGGCTGGGTCGTCGAAAGGTGGTGTCGTCGATTCCGACGACGACGGCCCCGCCCCTCAGCCAGGCCGACCGTCGCGTGAGCCCGCCATGCTGCGCGGCCATGCTGTGCGGCGTCGCGCCCGCGTCTCGATCCCTCAACCTGGCCGCGCCGGCTGGCGTGATTCTGCCGCGCCGGCGGGTGCGCCTGAGCCGTCCCCGCGACTCGGTGATTCGATCGGCTCGCCGCCGGCCGTCAGGGCCGTCGCGTGCCAAAGCCTCGCCGTACGCAGTCCTTGTATTGCCTCGCCTTGTCCAAGGCGCATCCTGAGGGATCGGGGCCCCCTTTCGCAGTTTTGACGTCGCTTTCGTCCGAGGTTTGGGCTTCTGTCCCCAAGGGTTCGACGCCGCGTCCCCGGAGCTCCGGCGGCTTAACCCCGAAGAATGCCGGTATTTTCAAGCGATATGCCCAGTTTGAGGGGGCGCGGCGCGCCGTGCGCGGAACGGGCCATGGGCAGCAGTACTCCTCGCGTCGACGTGCAAAGTAATTTAGACTATATATGTGTTCTTGCATGCTAGAGTGAATCGCGACGTGGACAAAGACGGCGGGGAGGCGACCACGTCGACTCCCTTGTCGCCCACTATCACGTTCAGCGGGGTGGGGCGCGCCTACGCAAAAGTTCTCCGGCTGCAAGGCCTGCTCGTTCTCGCGTGCTCCCTCGCCGCGGTGATCGCCCTCGCGCTGTATTCCGGAAGCGAATGGCCGTGGCTGTGGGCTTTCGTCCCGCTATGCCTCGTCGTCGAAATGGCGGGGGTCTTCATTGCCTCCCGGCGGGCGCGGGCCATCGGCTACTACGAAGGCGACGACGACCTCGTGGTATGCAGGGGAGTCTTGTGGCCTTCTCTCGTCGTCGTCCCGTACGGCCGCATGCAACAGCTGGTCGTGACATCGGGCCCTTTTCTGCGGAGGTATGGTTTGGCCAAGCTCGTGTTCGTCACCGCCTCCGTCAACGTCAACCCCTCCATTCCCGGCTTGCCCGTCGGGGAGGCCGAGCGTTTGAGGGCGAGGCTCATGGAGGTCAGCCAGGCGAGGATGGAGGGGCTGTGAGCGCGAAGGGCGCTGCAGGCGAAGAGCTGCCGCCTGCGGCGGGAGAATGCCGGACGGACGCAGGCTCCTCGGGCGAATGGCAGCGGTTCCACCCTCTCACCCCGTTGGCGAGCGTGCTGCGGATGTGGTTGGGCATTCTTGTCGCGGCAGCCTGGTTCTCGCGCGACTGGATCGAGAGGCAGGACATCGGCACGCTGTGGGGCGCGGTTCGCGACCTCGGGATGCGGGCCGTCGGATGGGCCCTCCTGGCTTTCCTTGCGGTGAGCGTGGTTTCGTCCGTCGTCGCCGTAGTCGTCTGGCATGCCAAAGCGTTCTCCCTCGGCGCCGACGGCATCCGCCTGCGATCCGGCGTCCTGCGGAAGAAACGCGTCCACGTGAAGTGGGGCAGGATTCAAAGCGTCGAGGTCCAAAGGAGCCTGTTCGCCCGCATGTTCGGACTCGGTTCCGTCACCGTCGAATCGGCGGCGATGGGAGGCGGGATGCGCCTCGGGTGGCTGACCAAGGAGCAGTGTGAAGGCCTGCGGGAGGCGATTCTCAAGGCGGCCGACGACGCACGCGCCGACCGTCCCGTCAGGATTCTGCCGTGGCGTGAAGGGGCTTCGGAACCCTCGACGAGCCCCGGGTCTACGAGCTCCAACCGGCAGGCTCGTCGCCTCGCTGATGCTTTCGCCGGTCTTCTTCATCGATTCTCTCGGCGGCCGCCTCCATCGCCCCTTCTCGCCTTCGACCAGAAAGTCGCCCTTCTTCCCGTGGCGCTCGTGCTTCTCGGCGCGGTGTGGGGCGGCATCGGCGCCTCGCGAAAGTGGGGCGCCGCGCCGTCCCTGACCCATGACGGTTTGCGGCTTCGTTCCGGCCTCGCGTCGCAGAAGGCCACCACGGTCCTTCCCATGCGGGTCCAGACCGTGCGAGTCCGCCAGCGCCTGCTTTGGCGCCGCTTTGGCTGGTGGAGCGTCGAGGTCGAAGCCGCCAAGACCAGGTTTACATTGAACGAGGACGGCGCCAAACCCACGGAGCTCGTCACGCGGGAGCATGCGCGACGTCGAACGGGTTCTGTGGGCGCTCATCCCGGATCTCGGGTCGACGATCCCTGAGGCCTTTTCTCAAAGACGCTTTCGAGGGCAAGGGCCCTCCGAGCTTTTCGTCGCGGCCCCGCAGGTCCTCTCAGGGCGTTTGACCCCTTCGGGTGGGTTCGCAACGCCGAGGCCCTCACCCGGACGGCCGCCGTCGTGCTGCGCTGGGGCCGGTTTTTCGGCCGTTCGCTGCGAATCGTGTGGCATGCGCGCTTCCAGGGGCTCAGGCTTTCCCAGGGGTTGGTCCAGCGCGCGCTCGGTCTGGCCTCGCTGCGGCTGAGCACGGCCGCCATGGCAATCGAAACCGTGCAAAAGCACCTCCGTTTGGCTGACGCCAGGTCGCTGTGCGAGCGGCAGTCCCAGCTCGGGCGCGACCGGAGGCCGAGGGCGACCGCGAATCGATCGAGGGCTGGCGGAAGCGGCTCGGGATCTCCCGGCAGTTCGAGCAGGCTCCCGATCGCGGCGGACGCATGCTTGCGGCGGCTCTCACTCCCGGGTGGGGGGCCGGTCGAGGGCTGATGCGGAAACTTTGAAGCTAAGCGCCGGGACGCCGATGCCCAGCGTGAGATTGGCGGCGGCGATGTGAAAGGCCGAACGGGCGCGCCGCCTCGACCGGGCGAGGCAAGTGAGACAGACCGGGCTCGCGTCGGCATAAGCCCCCGCGCATCCCCTGCGAGCGAGGCTAGTAGACTGCTGACGCGAGGCGCGAATGCTCGCGAAGACCCCTTTGTGTGCGCCGAGAGGAAGCGCTTGCGGACAAACGCCTGCGAGTAGGCGCCTGCGGTCGAACGCTTGAGAGGAAGGCGGCGAATGGCCACACGCCCGTCGATCGGCATCGTTTCAGCCGGGCGCGTCGGAAGCGCTCTCGGCAGCGCCTTGCGCGCCGCCGGGCACACGATCGTCGGCGCCCACGCGCCTCCGAGGCGAGCTGGACCGCCTCGGCGCATCAGCTGCCGGGTCCCCGCCCTGAGCGTCGAGGAGGTCGCCCGCCGGGCCGAGGTGCTGCTTTTCGCCGTTCCTGACGACGAACTCGGCCCGCTCGTCGAAGGCTTGGCCAAGCTCCGGCTGCTTCACCGCCGGGCGGTTGGCGATCCACGTCGCGGGCCGCTACGGCGTGTCCGTGCTCGAACCTGCGGCACGCGCGGGGGCACTCACCCTCGCCGTCCACCCGGCCGCTGACCTTCACCGGAACCTCGCTCGACGTCGCCCGCCTCGTCGGCTGTCCCTTCGCCGTCACCGCCCCCGCCACGCTGCCGCCCATCGGCCAGGCGCTCGTGACCGAGACGGGCGGCACGCCGGTCGTCGTCGCAGAGGAAGACAGGGCCCTCTATCACGCGGCCCTCGCCCACGGCGCAAACCACCTCGTCACCCTCGTCGCCCAGTCGATGCGGGTGCTGGAGGCCCTCGGGGTCGAGGCTCCGGCGCGCGACCTCGCGCGCCCCTCGCTTCAGGCCGCCTCGACGGCACGCTCAGCCTCGGCGAATCGGCGCTGACCGCCGGGCGCGCGCGGCGATGTCGGCACCGTGCGCGAGCACTCGCCTCGCTCGATGCGCTTGCCGCGACGGGGGACTACGCGGACATACCGCCCGCCTACCGCGCGCTCGCGAGGGCGACGGCGGCGCGGGTCGCGGCCCGAAGCCTGCGGGAGCCTCCGGCGATTGATCGCCTGCTGGCCGAGCTGGACGGCGGCGCTTCAGGTTTGGCGACGCCGGGCTCGGCGGAGCCTGACGGAAGCGTCGACTCGCGCTTGCGGGCTTCGGACGGAGGCGACAGTTCGTATTCCGCCGAGCCGGACTGAGGGGCTTGGGCCCGGCCACATCGGACTAGGCCGCCTGTTCGAGCTTGTGGCCGGTTCGGACGGGAGCGTCGGTTGGAACTCGGCGGACTCACGAATCGGCGAGCGACAACAAGGGCAGCGCCCGGCGGCGATGGAACAGCCGAGGACGGAGGAGAGGATGTTAACCGCGCTGAGTAGAATCGCTGGCTGAGCGGTTGAGTGACGCGGCGGCCGCAGGGACAACCTCGCGGCCGCCGACTGGAATGTTTGTATTCGCGGAGCGCCTCAGAGGCATTTCATCCTCTGCGCGCCGTTGATTTCGATGAGCTCAACGAAATATACCGCGTGATCGCCGCTAAGTGCGCTGCGGATACCACTTCTTTTCGCCTTTAGGCATGGAAGACAATGGCTGGTCGATCTGATCGTCGGTGTGATAGCTCAGATAAGGTTCGCCATTTTCAACCTTGGTGACGATCATCGTGTGGGTCATCTCGGTAGCGCCTTTGGCTTTTATTGCAAGATGTCTCCGGCTGCAATTCATAGAAATTGTTTAGCAAGGTCGTTCTTTTCAGCCCACCACTGCCGTTCGCCATGCGGAAGAAGTTTTCGGCACCGGACCAAGTCCAGCTGTTGCGGGGATAGCTGAAAGGCAGTCCTCCGCCGTACCACCAGGCGTTGTCGTCTTTATAGTCGAAGTATGAATGGTAGACCTGCTCCCATCCGCCTGCTTCCATGGCTTGCGACACAAAGTTGGTGCAATCCCCGCCTTCGTTTTCCTTATAGTAGTGATACTTACGGTTCGGGGATTTGGCGTACTGGAGCGTGACTCCACCGCTTTCTTCTTTTGTTTTTGCGTCAAGTGAGTGGTACGACGGCCGGTGCCTTCCGCTGACCCTTGCGCCAACTTTTTCTCCCGTGTACTGCGATTTGTCATCTCGCTGCCCTCTGGAGAATTTGACGCGTCTTTTTGGGGTTTGGGAAGGTAGCTGACGAGGTGCTTGTCGTAATAGTCGCGATCTTTGACTACGAGGCCATAGATGCATCCGCGGGCGTCTATTTTGATTTCGTGGGGAATAATCTCTTCCCAGTTGACGTCGTCCTTCGCGATATGTCGAGAAATTTCGATCTGTGCGGTGACGACGAGACGTTGCTTTTGCTTTTTACAGCAACATCATTGACCTTGATCGCGGACCTTGTCGACAAAGCGTGCCCCTTTTGGGGCCGTTTGCCGCGGATTGAGCCATTTCCTGGGCGGATGCTGCAACACCGTCCGCGCTTTTCTGGGCCGCGGGCTTCACGGGAAGTCCCTTTAGCCGCGAATCGGGTTTGTCCTTTTTGGCGATGAAAGCGTCGATGTTGACCTGCTTTTCCATCGCCGCCACTGAATTGGCTGCTTTATGCGGAAGATCGTCCATATTCGCGGAGCCTCGCCTTGACGGCGGACGGGCTTGTTCCGGTCGGAGACGGGCCCGCGTTGCCGGGCTGCCGGGAACAGCATCGCTGCTGTGCATATTGACGCGGCCAACGTAGGCGTCGTTTTCTCATTTTTCTATCTCCTTGTTTGTTTTGTTTTATTGGATACGTGCGGCGTTGACAAATCAACTCTGAATTTTTCTGAGGATTTTTCCATTTGGTGCGCCGATGGTTCAACTCGTCTCTCTAAGACCGTCACATTAAAAGCGGCTGTTCGTCCCCTGATTTTTCGGATAGGGTTATTACAATTTTTACAGCGTGCGGGCTGACGGCCAGTGAGCCTCCTGCTCAGGCCATCGGCTGCGAAGGTTCCGTCGTCGGCCGGTAAACTGGTAGGCGTGACTAAAGCTGCACGCACTCAAAGCGGATCTTGCGGAAGCCCTCGGCGCCCTCAAAGGCACGAGTGCGCTTGTCATGACGATGGGCGCGCTTCACGAAGGGCACCTTGCGCTCGTTCGCCGCGAAGAAGGCGGCGGACAATGGTCGTCTCGATCTTTCGTCAACCCCTGCACTCGGGCCGGGCGAAGACACGAAGCCTCACCCACGCGACCTTGAGGCCGATCTGGCCTTTTCCGAGGCGGTCGGCGTCCAGGCCGTTTACGCTCCCGAGGCCGAGGACGTCTATCCGCGCGACCCCTTTGTCCGTATCGATCCCGGGCCGATGGCCGCAGTCCTCGAGGGAAAGACTCGCCCCACGCATTTCGCGGGCGTGCTCCAGGTCGTCCACAAGGTGCTCAACCTCGTTCGCCCGGACATCGCCTTCTTCGGGCAGAAGGACGCGCAGCAGCTCGCTCTGATCCGCACGATGGCCGCCGATCTGACATGCCGGTCGAAATACGGGCGGTCCCGATCGAGCGCGACGTCGACGGCTCTCGCCCCGTCTCGCGCAACTCCTATCTTTCGCCCACCGAACGCATTGAGGCTTTGGCTCTCAACCAGGCTCTCGCGGTGGGGGCCGACGCCGCCCAACGCGGACTGTCCCCGAAGGAGGTGCGCGACGTCGCCGAACGGCACCTGCGCGAAGCGCCGGGAGTCAAAATCGACTACCTTGCTCTCGTCGACCCAGAGACTTTTGCGGCCATCGACGGCGAGGCCTTCTTTGCGGGCGGAGCCGCTGGGACCCTCGCTTCCGAAGGCGCCGCGGCTATACCGGCCAGCGGCGGTAAGAGTTTCCCGGCGAGCGGTGCGACCATGCCTGCGGGCGACGCAGAGACCATGTCCGCGGGCGACGCAGAGACCGTGCCTGCAACGGGTGCAGCGCCCGTGCACGGGCGAGGTTTGTTGGCCGTCGCGGCCTGGGCTGGGCCCACGCGCCTCATCGACAATATGGAGGTTGAACTCGTGGCTGAATTGCGCATGCGCCGAATGATGACCGGCAAGATCCATCGCGTCACCGTCACGGGTGCGGATTTGCGTACTGTCGGATCGATAACGATCGACGCCGATCTGCTTTGACGCCGCCGATATTCTTCCCGGCCAAGAGGCTGACGTGGTCGACGTGACGAACGGCAGCCGCCCCACGACCTGTGTGATTCCCGGTGCGCGGGGAGCCGAGTGTGCCAGATCAACGGCGCCGCCGCGCACCTGGTGAAGACAGGCCACGTCGTCATCGTCATCTCGTATTCGCTGCTCGACGACGCGTCCGCGCGCAGCATGAGCCGCGCGTCGTCTTCGTCGACGTGGACAACGCTATCGTCGAGACGGGGGGCGAGCCCGGCCAAGCGCCGCCGGGCCACGGGCTGCGCAGCTCGGGCGAACCTATTGCCTCGTTCCGGAAGTAACCGCCTGGCGCATCGAGAGCAGCCGTCGGGCCTGCCGAACCGGGGTTCCGTTACGGTTATGCTGCGCTCGCGTCGTGCCCGCCTCGTGAGGCCACGGTTACATTGCGGTTGCGGCTGTTAGATCGCGGTCACGACCACGGCGCGATCGCCGCGGCCACGGCACGCCACACTTCGAGCGACGTCACGGCCACGGGAACCGCGGTGTCGCCATCGACCGTGATCCCGACCATGCCGGCCGACGTGTCGAGGACGCACACCGTGGTGCGCGCCTGAGGCTCGCCGACGGCGACGTCGAAGGACTGAATGAGCCACAGCCGCCAGTCGTCCTTTTTGATCGCCTCGCTGGCGGCCGGCCACACCCCTCTGAGCGTCTCGGCGAGGTCGTCGCGGGCTTTGGCGTTGCGGTCGCTGTCGCTCGGGCGCAGGAGGTCGTGATGATTCTCGGAAAAATCCGGAAGGGCGCGCTCCGGGAGGCGCCGAGGGCCGATGCCGAGCATCTCCAACAGCGTGAGCGGAAACTGGCCCGGCTCCTGCCGCCGCAGAACTCGGTCACTCGCCGTCGGTGATGTCGAGCAGCACGCCGCGGTCCGGCCACCCACGTGCGGGCTTCGCGCACCACTCCGGCGTCGCACACATGTAGACGCACCGCTCCCGCGGCCTGCTGGTAGGCCTGCAGAAGCTTTGCAGCCGACTGCGAGAGCGCGCCGTTTTCAAGGAAGCCGCGCTGCTCAAGGTCGCCCATGAGGTTGAGGGGCGCGCCCTCGCCGTCGAGAAGGTCTTTCAAAGCCTCCCATTCGTCGGTGGGGAAGACGACGCTGATCGTGTCGCTGCTCATTGTTCGCCTCCTGAGGGCTCGAAGCTGGTGGCCATGTCGATCAGAGAGTCGCCAATCGTGGGAAGGTCGGCGGAGGCGCACGTGACCGTCACGACGTAGCCGGGCCTCCTGGCCGAGCGCCTGCCTCCCGTCAGCAGCGCGAACTGCATCTGGGTCACGTTGACGGTTTCAACGGTCATCGACAGGGCGTGGACGATCGCCGGGTGGCCCGCTATCTCCAATCCGCCGACGTCGATCACGTGCAAACCTGGAATCGTCTGGGACGATTCTTCGATCATGGCGGCGGCCCAATCGTCGAGCGTGCCGCTGACTCCCTCCTCGTACGTGACGACGGCGGAGGGCGAGTAGCCCAGGTAGCCCCGGGGGCCCATGGCGATGTACTTGGCAGCCTGATATTCGTCCGGCACATCGCGGACCTGCCAGGAATCAGGCAGCGTGAGATGCATATGTCCATCCTAAGCGGGCGGGCTGATCCTTGGGGGTAAAGAGACCCACGTGTTTTTAAGGGTGAGTTTCGCGGCGAACCGGCGTGAAGGCGACGTGAAACAACGTGGACCCTGTGTGAAATCGGCGCGAAACGTGCGTGAAAGCGGCTAACTGGAGACTTTCTTTTGGCTTCGTCGATGCGGACGGCGTCGCTCCATTTGATCGACGCCGGTTTCAAAGCCAAAGCATGGCCGTTCGCCGTTTCTTGGTCGTCGAAGGAACGCGCCGGGCGTCGGACTGCATCGCGGATGGCGGCTAGGAGCAGGGGCGGAAAGAAACCGAAGAGGCAACGACGATCGCCCGCTGGACGGGCAGCGGAATCGGATCGAAGGGGGCGGTCCGCGGGTGGCCTTTGAGTCGTGCACGCGGCTGGCCGAAGTTCGCCGCGACGGCAACGGCTGCAACCGCCCCCACCGCTTCCAATACGCCGAGTCGCACCCCGATCGTCTCTGTCGGCACCAAGGGGTTCGGCTGGTGGAGAATCCTCTGAATCTCCTCCGGCGTTCTTCTGCCCGCCATGGCTGTCCTCTGTCTCTTTGCGTGAAAGTAGGTCAAATAACTATACAGGAGACCGCGGGGAGGCGGGTCGCCGTCTCATTGACGTCGGGCGC
>BNJU01005098.1_pt1 | contig 77795 bp, 99 predicted proteins | sample 8539281 | NCBI WGS metagenome assembly BNJU01 (sample SAMD00202456, study PRJDB9452) | human saliva metagenome | isolation source: human saliva | place: Japan
ACGAGGTAGATTGTGCGTATGTTTTAGTACAAAATGAGTTCTTTCCGCCTCCGGTTTCCGTTTTCAGGCGAAAGTTTGAGCGTATCGGGAGAGGATATCTCATTCTTTTGGGTGTCAATAATCCAGGATACGGAGGCCGTAGCCGATAAAGTGCTGATTCACCGGATGCCCGCCTCTTCGAGGATGAAAACGGAAGCAATCTTTCCGCAGAGACATCTCCGGCTCACTCCTTATCGTAGCCGGTTCACGCTCTATGCGGATACCAGAGGAAATCGTCCGAGCTTTATTCGAGGCCGGAGCCTGCACCGCAAATGCCCTCTGTGAATATTTTTCTACAGAAGGCGGAAGAAAGCCAGGCCTCCCGACAGCACACGGGCGGTTCGGAGCCGATATGAAGGTAAAGCCTTGTGTGTGGCGCCCTTTACCGTCCTATATGACAGTGATGCGACATAAAGAAAAGGCAGATCGTGAGATTGTTCGCTGCGCTTTATAGTCCCGGTCTCGGTTTACAAATCTTACTCCCACCACTTTAATCGCGCTTCCTGAAAGCTCACAGCCCGCCCTTCAAGGGAGGTGCCATGGCTACCTCTACGTCCCTTATTGGCTTCCGCCTCTTTTAAAGTTCATTATTTCCGTCGTGTGGCAAAGCGCAGAGTGATATATCGTCTCCCTTTAAGGTAAAGAATGTCCCCATCTATGGTCTCGATTGTTCATAACCTTCAAAGGTATCCGCTGCTTCTAAAGTCATCAAGCTGTCTTCCGTAATTGTATAGAAGGCAAAGAGGATTATTGTTTAAATCCCAAGATAGTAAACACTGATTTCCAGACCCTACTTTTAATCAGTCCCTTCGTCCAAAGTCCGGATCTCCGAAAGCTTGCTGCTTTGGAAGGTAGTATCCACCGTACTTCGTAACTTTCCTTTCGTGTTCTCTCCCTCCGAGCTGCTGCACGAGTCGAGATTTCCTTTTACGGAAAGGCTGGTATCCGTTACCGCAGTAATCTCTCTCGTAAAATTCTGTTCATCATTAAAATCTTCCACTGTGAACTCTGAGGGAACGAAACCGTGACTTTTTCCTTCATTCCGTCGCGGCTCTGTACCCCTCGTAGCCGATTTCTATCTCTCCGGGCATCAACTCCCAGTTCTTATCACAGGTGGCACCAGTACATCGAGGGTTCATCACCTTTCCGTCGCCGGTTTTCTACAGTCAGTTTTCCGCTTTCAAGCTTCTGCACGGTAGCACTTAAACTGTTCTCCGTCAAGCCTCAGGCTGGGTTCTTCCTGAACCGCTTTGCGTTGTCTCCTTTGCCTCTGTCTCTTTTGTTTTCTTTCCACAAGCTGCGGCAAGCATCAGCCCTGCCGGGCAAAACCATATCGTCGTCTTCTTCATATCCGATCCTCCTCTATTGCTGTTATACCCTATCCTAACATGAGACTCTACTCCGAAATAAATTTGCCTTTTCTGTGATTATTTCTTAAAAGTCTTCCTCCTTCATGAAAACGATAATCTTTTGATTTCGTCCGGCAAACATATTGTATTCAACGAAATGTCGGATGATAGTCATGAGGATGTTATAGCTCTTCCTTCCGAGCTTTTCATGCCCGCTGTAGTGCGCATCTCACAAAGTGAAAGGAGATCTCAAATTCGCTACTGCTCCATCATTGCCGCAAAATCGCTTTTCACCGCGGCGGTGGACTTCTTTGCCGTCGCAATATGGCAGGCCGCCTGGGCCAAGAGCAATCTGTGCCTCCGGCATTCCCACCCGCTCCACCTGCAGAAGCGCTCACGGCGGAGAACAAGTGCCTGCGGGTCCGCATTTCCCCACATCCTCCGGCGCACCGTCCACTTGTTCTTGCTTACTGCCGAAAGCGAATGTCCTCTCAGTTCAAGCATTTTCGCAAAGATAATACGCGTAACGTCGAGGATCACTTCCACGCTGGACTAGTCAGAGCCGGAAATCGTATCGTAGTGCTCCGAACTGTCATCATAGCGAGAGCAGCTTCTTTTGCGCCCATTCGCCGATATTTTCTGCTACTAAGGCGGATAATGCCCGTCCGGAATCCAGGATTCGTTACTGAGAACGGCAAGCTCAGTGTGTTGAGAAGTACTCTGGCAACTCACCTGACGCATTTTCCAGTAAAAATTCCTGCGCTTCCTCGAAAGGCTGGTCCGAAAATTCCGAGCCTCTTCTTGTCCGACAAAGCCTCATCCGTAAGGCGCGACAAAAGCATCATGAGATAAAGGGCTTTAGTTTCAAAAAGGCAGGGCAGGAATGAGCAGGGTCACCTCAAATATAGGATTCTCGGTTGTGTCAACAATGAGAATGTCCCTCTTCCACAAGCACCGTAGTCCTGCTGTCGCCTTATTAAAGCGATGAATCTCGATCCACAAAAGTATGGTCTTTCATGCATAGTCTCCCAGGATTCTCCTTTCGCGACTCACCGCTTCCTCCATGTCTCTTTTTCCGGCGGTGGCTGGCATTGTTGGATAAATTTCCGCCTTTCCGTATGTTTACGGCGGGCTTAACTAAAGAGAAGTTTTTCCTGTTCCGGGCGGACCGAGAGGAGAGTGCAGCTGGTCTGCTTACTTTTGAATTAAGCGGGAAAGCGAATTTATTTTCCCCGATAGTGACTGCTAGACCAAACTCTTCCAATTTCCGGGACGCATCCGACCTGCCAAAGGCGCCATTTTCTCTTGTCTCTGCCTGATGGCTGGTAAGTCCACTCTCAGCCATTCGATTCAGGCCATGAGATGTTTCCCTTCCCTTCTGCTCCCTGTCCTGCTGCCTCTTTGTCCTTTCTACTGCCAAAGTAGTGCTTCGTTCTGCGTCGGAATAGTTTCAATCAGTATTACGTCGGATCGCTCAATGAAATAAATGCCCATACCTATGATTTTTCAGCTAGATACGTGCCCATCTTCATGGGCGTAGAGCCTCATTCTCCATATCCTCCGTGCGAGCTGCGAAAGTGACCCTCCTGCTCCCCGAGATCATAGGAAGCCATGTTCTATCTTCACTTATGCGTTAGCTCCAGACGGAAGTCCGTACGAATCATCGTCCTAAAGGTACTGTGTCAAAATCATCCCTTTTCATTTCTGCTCAGTTCGTGAAGTCCAGTGCCTCTTCGTGTTCTTACTTCTTTCCAGTCATTGTCACAGTAATAAAGTGGTTAAATGAAATGGGCTCATTGTGTTTCTCCTTTCCTTTTCGGCGGCCCTAGGGACGCCCTTTCTGCTCTCTATGATAATGCTCCCACTTTCAGCAATGCCGCATAGAAAAGACCACCCAGCGCTTTGCTGTCGGTTTCATCTTTGTTCCCCTCCCGCACATATGTCTGCTCAGCGATAGGAAAGAGCACTGGGAGGCGCCTCACTTATCAACTTCACTTCGATGCGGGAGACAGAGGAGGTGCAATGAGAAGGAAACGAGGAAAAGAGCAAAGGAAGCTTTCCGTGCTCGAGAGGTCTTATGCCATGGCCTGAAAACTCGCTCTGTATCTTACTCGGGCTTGCCTCTGCATTCTAACAAGCTTTGTCTTTCTTCTTTTCCGGAACCGCTTCAAAACGAGACTGAGTCAAAGAGAAATTCTAAATGCATGCAGTGGTAAACTCTGGGAAATGGAAGAGTAGTACACCTGTCACTCTTGGCAATGGATTGGCCCGGCAATCACTGAGCGGCATTGCCGAAGTGTTACTATTTTGATGAAAATGGATGGATGTTTGAAAATACCGCTTACGCCGGACATGTTTACTGCCAAATGAAAATGCATGGACTGTTGATAACATTGTCCAAACTAAAAGTGCGTTGATTTCTCAGAATAACACGATATAATGCAACCTGTACAGCAATGGCATGCGAAACATAATAATCTTACCAGGAAACAAGTAAACGATGAAAATCAAAAGTATTGAAGATTTTAGCGAAAGACGAGATAGAATATCGTGCAGATCTTTTAAGAAAGAGTGAATAAGCATCAGGGTCGACGAGGCTTGAACACTTTAGAAAATGATTACTCAAGAAATGGCACAGATTAGGGCTGAAGAATTAAGTATTCGGATGTCTCACTTCAATAGACCAAATGGTAAAGCTAGCTGTAGATTATGGTGTGAGTAGCGAGTGCTACAAAAAGGCGAAAACTCCAGGGATGCTTTTCTTGCTTTTAAGAGTAGATAAACAGCACAATGAGTAGTGCTAGATAGAGAGTTTTCTAACTTTTGGTTCCGGATATTATGTTGGTGAGAATGGAGAGTCTTATTAGGTTATTTTGTTTAGTACACACAGAGACCAGAAAATTTCAAAGACAATAGTCCACACAGAGAGAGGAATCTCCTCTCTTTTCTACATCTCAACTATGAGTCTGCATAACGCAATCTTAGAGGTTATAGGACAAAACTGTTGATGGCTTTCTCATATGTTGAATGACCCGGAATCAGTGTTCGGGCGGCACACGTCAGTCCGTCTAACAATCGTTTCTCCCAAAAGATCGGTGTCATTTTCACTGCACGTCTTCCTTTCTCTGCTACATCCTGATGGAGCGAGTCGTTAATCTCGAGATAGCAGTATTTTCCTGAAAATATTGCCCGTCAGCTCGCAATGCCGATGTGTCCGGTATTTTGATTCCCAAATCATAGATAATACATAGCTTCTACTGCAAATGCATCCGCCATGAAAAGGAAGCATGCGGTCTGTAAACCTACTCATCATTTTATAATTTTCATTTCTCCTTTGTTCTGTTTCATAAGGGCAGAGAGAAAAATCGTTTGAGAAATTCTTTTTCCCGTTTCTTTTCCCAAGCTCTCTCTATTAAGCCCAACAACGCTCGTGATCCAACGCCTATCTTCTTTCGAGCTTACCTACATAAAATTGACTCGTATCCTTTTTCAGAAATGTTTCGTCATAATGCTGCTCTATCCTGCAGTCCACATTAACATAGTCCGAATTTTCTTTATTAATCAAATCAGTCGCAACGATCGGTTTATTCTGGCGTTTTCAACTTTTATCCTATATAGTCCTCTGGCAGTAAAAGTAATGGCTGTAGGTCCATCTACATTCCCACGCCAATGCCATGCGAAAAATCTCTTCTAGTTTTAGCCGCATGTGGCAATCATCCGGCTCCAAGCTGCGAAGCATTTCTTCGAAATTGCACCGATGATACTGACTTAGCAAAGAAAAGTGTCTGAAATGGCAGGAATTCTCGTCATGTGCTTGCGAAGAATTGAATAACTTAGCTCAATGATTTTAGACTGTCTTCTTCACGCACTGAAAGCCCTGAGTTTGGGAACACAATGAGCATTCATCAAGGAGTTTTTGAATCTGTATTCCTCTTTTGATACTTTCTTTGCTGTCAGCATGAAAACGATACGACAGTGGTCATACTTACACCTGCCTGCTCTAGCAGTCTCTCTTATAATCATCGTTCACGTATCCTTGCATAGCTTTCGTCACTGGAAGTGTGCATGTGACTGGCAAATCAGTCTATTAATGACATCTGGGTGATTCATAAATTGCACTTCTCCTCAATTTCCAGGATCCCGCCTTCAGCAAAAAGCTTAAGTTGATAGGTTCTTCCGGAAAAATAAGATTGGAAAACAAACCAGTTCTCCATCATTGCAGAGTTCTGACTGCGAAACGTCGAGGAATCAATCTTGAGATTGGGCTATTCTCCTTTCAAAGTCAGCTTTCGCTTTATATTTTTCCCGGAAAGAGATTTTCATGAGGATTTGAGTCCTGTATTCTATCTGTCTGAGTGCAGGACCGTTTCCTCCTTTGAAAAGAATCTCCAGTGTTTACCATCTGTCCTGTTACTACTCTGGGCGGATTCCGAACGAGGAAAGCGCCCATTTGTTGTATGGGATAATACAGCTGACCGTCAATGCTTCGAGCAATCCTTCAAAGTGCTCATTCTTCTCACTCCCGGCTCACATTTGTGCATTTTCTTGCTTATTTTTCAGTGCACTCATCTACTTCTATCGGAATCTGCGTCAGATAAAATTTGCTTCCTCTTTTTCAGTGCAGTTTTCCCTTATGGAGGACATCTGTCGCTAAAGTTAGCAGTAAATCTCATTCTGCCAGTTATCAGCCCGAGGCAATCATCAACCTTCTGTCATCCGGAAGATTGTCAGCTTACACGCATAAAGAGTCCTTCCCGTAGTCATGCTTCGTGCCTTCCTTTTCCTCCTCAAGTCTCAAAACTAGTCCAGTCAGCTCTCCGATAAAATAACTTCATTTCCGGTACCACCTGCGGGAGGCGGGTGTTACACTGATGATAAAGAATCATTTTTCTTCGAGGTCCCTGTGCTGCCGGAAAAAGATCCGGGCATTCCCACGTACCGACATGGTCTGACTCAGTCTTTACAGAAGATATCTGTTTCCAATGAATCAGGTCTTTAGACTCATAAAAAGGACTAATCTCCTCAGTAATCATCACCCATTTATCTTTATCGCACAGCTTTGGGATCTCAAATCTTTCTCTCCTCATGTAGAACCGGATTCTTCTCATATTTTCTGAGCTTCGTCCCTCATCATGGCCAAAAGCAAGCCTGGCTGCTTTTCATGTTCCCAGCTCACAGTAAGTAAAGCAGCCAGCCTGTGATTTTCTTCATCTACAGCGACACTTCCGACCATGTTGTCCATGACTGCTTCATCGGTGCAATGGCGCTGTGGAAGTCTCTTTCAATGAATGAGATCTCCTACTCGCGCATGTCCCGAGTAGATTTCCTCCTGTATGTGATGAGCAGGTGATATTCCTCCTTCATAATATACCAACCCACATTCGGATCGATATGTGTGCATTTCTCTTTGCCTGAAAAGTGAAATTTGAGGCCTATATTTTCCATATGTATACCATCGGGCACTCAGTGCGGTGCCTGTCTTTCTCATTCATTTACATTTTCCGCTCTGTCTTGTCTCTTTCTGTTTTTCTATGATTTCGTAGTCCTTAAAGTCGGCCTTTGGTGAGAAATCCTTATCGTCAAAACATATTCTCCGCTAAAACTAGCGAAAATCTGCTGCTGCTGCGCAAACCCGGAAGGAAAATACGCCCGTGCCCATCGAAGTTGTTTTCGGCATCATATCTCTTTCACCTCTTGCGAAAGGGATCGGAAATCTCTATCCCTCGCTGATTCTTAAAGTGCGGAACAAACCCCAATTCATTCACAGCCGGTTGCTTCCCTTCATCTGACTGGAACAGCCATATTCAAAAATCCTTTAGCTTGCTTCTTTTGCCTGGTAGATCTGACTGCTTGTTACACCAGTGAATAGCAAATTCCGACGGAAATACAGTCTTCTTTACACCCTTTGTCGGAGACCGGAAGCATCCCGTACTTATTCGCGTTTTCTCATCCAATCCCTTTTAATTCGGTCCAATCGGTTCCCTGCTGGCACAGCGCAATTCAGCTCTAATAGCAAGGCCTCCACCGATTTCTGTGCAATCCCACTGCATTCAACTTCGACAAATCGTTCTTGACGGTGTATTTGTCTCAAGATCCAGCAATGCCTTTAAGGAATCTGCATGGCTTTAATCAACTCAGCTGCATTTCTTAATTCGGTGCGCTTTTATATTCGCAAGAACAAAGGAACATTCAAAGTATGAAGCCAGGAATCAAGTCTCTTTTTGCTGCGTATAATCTTACTGGCTTCAAGTTGTGGATGCTTATCCTTCAGTTTTTCCACTGTCAATCTGCTGCTCTGTAAGTCGAGCCAGCTTTGTCGATTGCATCGTAACAATGGCGTTGATGCATCAATTCCGGCATCTTTCAAGTCTTTCACTTGTGCATGCCAATCCGCAACCTTCCACACTGACAGGAAGCCCATGTACCTTTTCCATCAACAGTCATCATCAATGCTTCCATCTACTGCATTTTACCCATGGTTTCATGCGCTTGGTCTTCTACCATAATCCATCATGTTTGTGACAGCTTGTCACCCAATGCAAAAATATCAACGGCATTCTTTCCCATGGAGCTTTGCTTTTAAAGTTTGTGACTATAGTCCATTCCCCTGGATACTCTCTACATTTATTTTACATTGGATTGCTCTTTCAGTGTATGCGTCAGCTACCTTCTATGAGGATCCGCAATTTCCGACTTGTTCTGACACAAATTAATCGTTACCGTGTCTTCAGCACTTCCTGCGGTTTCTTCCACACCCGCTCGCATCATGCTAAGTGTAATTGCCGCGGCGGAAGTACAGCCATCTACTTTCTTACCATCTTTCCTCCTTATAATTGAAAAACTATCTTGACACAAGTTCTTCTAGAGACAGAAGTCTCTCTAATGACTTGTGTTAAATTTATAATTTTTCTTGAAAGTCTAATCCTTCTCTTTCCCTTCAAAATAGTAGATTTACTTTTCCCTACTCCGGCGCAGCAGTCCTTCACAATATAGCTTTTGGCAGCTAAGGTGAGCAACTGATCGGAGTCATCGCCATAGCATTAATGACATGCATGTGGCAAGATCCCATTTCTTTGTAGGTGTCCGAAAGAGATAGAAGCTACGAAGCGGCAGTGTCTGCATCCCATTCTTGTGATAACAAAGGGAAGGAAAGAAAAGAAAATCATTCCAAATCCACATCTACGTTGATTACCGCCACGCACGTTATTCCCTAATCAACAGTGGTAGAAGACAATGTTTGATTAAAAGTCTGTACCATATTGCCTTCCATCTGGTACTTCCTCCAACTCTATCGGAATGCTTTTAATAAACCCGTGAAATAAAATGATGGACGTGCGCATGTTCGCAAACCCATATACCTAAAAGCTAGACCAGGCCTGTTCATCAGATGCAATTTACTCACATAATAACTCCACACAAGCTGAGGCATGACATCTGTCAGAGCGGAATCAACTGGACTGCCAAACTGTTTTAAGGAACAGATGCTGGTTCTTGTCTTATACCGTGCAAAGCAACCGCTATGGAAGAAATTAAAATAATCAAAAGCCGTAGAAATACACGTTGTGCAAAGATTCATAAATGCTACCCACAATCACATCTCTTTAGCTCTTGGTATAATTCTGAAAAGAGAGTTGTTTCGGTAAAAGCAGAACATTTATATAGATGTCCTGCAACGACTTAAAGGCTATTGCCAAGATTAAATACAGGAGATACAAACAGTGAGTGCCAACACAAAACCTACTGCCTGCATGATGATCGTCTTTATTACCCAGCTTGCTTTTCATTATGCTTCCAACCTCCCTTCTCTTCGTAATGGAAAGTTGAATAACCTTGAAATGCATTACCACAATCTGCAAAGTACAGCCTTTGCTTGTGCAGGTAAACCTATTCTCCAAAAGCCGTGGTATAAATATTCGGCGCAAGCATCTGCGTGCTGTGAGCAACGGACCTCCACCACCTGTCAAAGAGAAGATTCTGGTCAAAAAGTTTAAAGGCGTTGAAATGGATAAAAATAATCCAATCGTGAGAGGCAGGCATCATAAGAGGTAGAATAATACCGGCGCATTCTATTCCAACCTACTGCGTATCCGGTTCTGCAGCTTCCAATACATCTTGGGAATGTTCTGCAGCTGCGCAATATATAAATCATCCTCGTAACCAGCCCGATAATTTGCCAGGTCACAACAATCAATAATCCCAAAAGTCCGGTTCTCTGATCTGTAAGCCATCCCTAAACCCACAAAATAATCAGTTTTCCTATTGGCTTCAAAACCGCACAAATATAAACACGCCAAGTAAATCCCAGTAAAAATTCCGCCAATCAAGTTGGCATAAAAGATTCCGGCAAAAGTTACACCTTTTGTTCTTTGTGTAACCAGGTGTAGCCAAGACCAAAGCCAATCAGATTGCTGAAATAACTACGCACACAGAAGAGTAAAGAGGTAAAAACTCATGCATTTCTAAACGACAAATCGCTTGTCCGAGTATTGTTATATAATTCTACCCCTACAAAATGCTTGAGCTCTGCTGCTATTCAATCTGTGAAGTAACCAATTCCCATCACCGTAGGAATCAGGTGGACCAAAAGTAAAAGAGCAACTAGGCGGTGCCATAAATGGAAGAATCCCTTCTATTTTGGTTTCTTCTGTGCTGTCATCTCCCTACTTCTCCAACTTCTGTAATTTTCATTTGGATTTGATAATAGTTTTAATATAAAACCTATAGCTATAACAGTTTCCCTTACATGTGTGTATGCATTACTATGTAAAACTGGCGCATCTTGCGAGTGAAAGCCGAAAAGCATTCAAAGTAATTTTAAAATGGAAGTAATTAGCGAACAGTGCCCGTCTGGGCACTTTTTCTTCAGAGCGGCATTCTGTTCGCTGTAAACCGAAACAGTTTAGCACTGCCACCGGCAAGCATGGATGCTCTCCTACCGCTACTCGCAGGACAAATGGTGAAAATACCGTAAATGGCGGGCGTAAATCGTAAATACTGCCGCAGCCGTCGTTCCACTCACCACGGGCTGTCAAAGCGCCTTCCTCATACCATCTGTATCAGTACCGAAAAGCATAACTTCGTCAGCAATCGCAGAAGATTACGAAGGAAGAGTAATACGCATAAGCTCAGGTGAAGAGCGCGGAACTGTACGCTCTCACCAAGAGGGCAAACAGGTCCGTCACGGGAGTTGCCACCAGTGAGACAGAACAAAAGCTCTTGTTCTTCTCCGGAAAAAGCCTGAATATGAGCCTGCCGTGCAGAGTGCCATCGGTGCGGCATAAATCATCATTAACGGTTTAGCGGGATCCGGCACGGAAGCTTCATCATAGCGCTGCGTAACGACACAAAGCAGAATCAGTAACACAACGAAACCGAAATACAGCAGCCTGCCCGTAAGCGAATGTCTTATATGCCGGTGTGAGTCAGGGATGCTACAACAATCGACATAAACGATATACCACACGGTGTGCATTTTTCTCCTCACGAAGAATATAGTCTTCGTAAATGAAAGAATCAACACAATATGGATGGCATTCGTAAAAACCCCAAAAGCGGAAAAGAGATTCCCGGAATAAAGGGCTTCACATATACGGAAAACAGCATGAGCGCCATGGGAAAGGTCGCAAAAACGCCCGCCCCGATGGGGTGGAAAGTTCTTCCTTTACCGCATTCGGGAAAAGAATGAGCTTCAAGAGAAGCAAAATAAGAATCACAAAGGCAACGCAGCCGAAAACCAAACGGATACCTTCTCCATAACTTTGTAACAAATTGCAGTGCCGCCATACGAACATCACGCCCGAGAAGGCAAAGGGATTTTTATCCATGCTAATGGCGAGCTCCTTATACTGCTTTTTGCTTCGTGTACAGGGGAAGGAAGGGTGCGTCCAAGCCCTTGATCGGCTCCGAATCCACATTCTTAACGCCCAGCTCTCGGCAAAGAATCTCGGCAACCTTTCCTGCGCAAAGTCCGGTAAAAGCGATACACTGCTTCTTGTGCTCTCCTTCCGCCATTTCAAAGCCTCTGGTAAGGACATCGGCAGCTAGCGGCATGCTTACATTGCCTCTCTAAACCAGTCATGCAGTTCCTTGAAAGTGCCATAAGAGCATTCACCTTCGGATCCTTCGGGCCATCCGGTGTCGTTCTTCCGAAGAACATACCAAGGGCAAGGATTCCACCGTTTAATGCACCGCACATACAGCCGGAACGTCCTGCTCCGATAGACATAGCGGAAGACATCGCAATAACAGACTCGGGTACATCCGCCTGGAATGCATCGCGAATAGACTTCATTACAGCCTCACAGCAGAAAAATCCGCCGGCATAAAAGCTCTTCCGCATTCTCTAAAACCGCGTGCAGACTTACCTCTTTTTGCATGATAAGTAATAATTGATTCCATAAAATCTCCTTCCTGCCTCTCCTATTTCTGACCGTAAATAGGAATGTTTTCAACAATACATAAAAATAGCTCCCAACGTATCCAGTATATAAAATCAACTTACTGTTTGGCTAATTGATAGATTAAATGATTTTTATTATTTATTTAAAATCATAGTAATATCTATTTTGAAAATCTATTTTTACAGCAAAAACCCGGCGTTTCCGTCGAGGCTTCCTGCTAGTATAGAGTAGTAAGGGTCGATTAAACCTGTTCGCTAATTTTAATGCTGAACTTCTCGTCCAGACAACTGTATTCTACTCTATTAAAAATATAAAGGTCAAGCATTTTTAAAACTATTTTTGGCATTTGCATACTTTTATCTGCAAATATCTTTTTACAATTTGAATATTTTGCATAAATTCAATTTATACTGTTTATTCTCTACTACAATTTATTGAACTATATGACTTATGCCGAAAAGCTTAAAAATTCTCTCTTTTTAAAAGAAAAATTCTTAAAAGAAAGGCCTCCTAGAGGAGAGGCACTCAGTGCAAACAGAATACCATAGAGCTTCATTGCAGACTGATCGGCAGTCTTTGCCACGCCGCCCGCTGCCTTTACTTCCAGTCTGCTTTCTCGAGAACGTCACCCTTTCTATCCGTGTTCACCGTTTGATCTCCTACTGAGGACGATCCGCACAAGTACACTACCCGGTTCTTCCGGAGTGTTGGAAGGATTGGACGGATTTTCTCGGCGTATTGCCGGAAGGCGTTCAGGGCGTGCGCACCACCGCCCGGTGTATTCGGTCTATTTCGCCACCACCCGGTGTGTTCGGGGTATTGACACCACCACCCGGTGTGTTTTGGATTTTCCTTCGTATTAACGAAGACGTTCTTGTAGCCGTTACCCTCTTCATCGGCTCTGCTTGCTGATATAACCGGATAAATTCTCCTCTGTTACCGTATATTTGATTTCCTTTTCCGGCATCATCATACTTCGGCATATCAAAGGTATGCTGCCATCCGTTCTGCGCCGTTAAGTAATAAGGAGCAACACGCACTGTCCGCATAAAGCTGTACGGTCAGGCCCTGCGGATGTTCTCCGCTTCCTTCGAGATTTTCGTCACAGGGATAGCCACACGGTCTCCGGTATAGTTTGTGATGGTGAATCCTGTATCCTGTGTTCCGAAGTGCGGAGTAAAAGTCGGAAAGATTTTCCTCCCGCTGCAGTATAGCGAATCTCCGCTCCTGCCGGATCCTTCTTTCGGAAGATTCGGAGAAAGATGCCGTCAGTGGGTTTCTCTTCAGAAAGCTCCTGTGCCTTGTTTTTCATTCTTTACGCCGTTTTCCTAGAATAAACCTTTACCTTGTTCGGCTTCTGTACGGATGCTCCTCCGAGAATCCATTTCTTTTGAATAACAATGTTTCCGCTTGCGGGCTTATCCTCGCCCTCTTTTTGATTGACAAATACCTTGGTTACCGTAGCGCCATCCGCAATAGAAGTCTTTAACTCCTCTTTGGTAATGTACTGCTCGTTCTTATCCGAACTATCCGTCCGGTGCCTTAATCTCCTTGATCACATACTCTTCCCGAACGAGCATTCTTTAATTCCGCAATTCCGTTTACACCGGTAGTGACTTCTTTCTTGATTTGGGTCTTTTATTTTTCGATGGTAATTTCGCTCCGGAAAGAGCTGCGCTTCATCTTCATTTTCTTAATTCGAAGGGTGAATCCTTTACCGTTCAATGTTCCACGGCTTTCTGCACGGCAAACTCTCTATAATTGTGTTTCATGCTGATGCTGTCTCCGGTGATGGAAGCATTACGTAGTAGTACAAATCCCTGCGGAACCTCACCGATTTCCACGAATACTGTAACTCTATGCCTTCTCCCAGACCCATATCTCCTACGGTATAGATCGAGGATCTCTTATCAGGCATAATTTGGTAACCCTTTTTCCTCCGGCAGGTTGATTGTTATCCAGCGGGTTCATGAGCGCCCACTTCGGTCCCCGATTGGCTTCGTATCATCCACTGCCGTATGGACTATAATGCTGTCACGATAGCCCGATCTCCAAACGCCTCTTACGAGTCTCGGATAAAAATTTATCCGCATCGAAAAGCATTTTCCAGTTCATGGAACGGGTAGGATCGCTCGGATCCACATAGTTGAACGCTTCGCTGATCAGCGTCATAAAGCTTAATATTCGTGTATTTTTCGGGAAACGACTCCGTCTGTTGTAAAGCTTTCTTCCATTCCCTTGAATATAAAAGTGAAGTAAGTAGTGGGTAAGCCCGTCGGCATCCTCGTAGGTTTCAATCTTTCCACCGTGATTCTTCCAGAAGCTGGGCTCCGCATCCTTCGTTACCCCCTGGTAATCCATATCTACCGAAGCAACAACCTTACCGTTAATCGTATTAACGGGAACGCGTTGCTTGGTTTGCACCTGAACCGGTCAATCTGAACCAGGAAGGTGAAGCTCCATCCGATCCGCTGTCAAAGTTTTCGGCATAATGTGCACGTGATGTATTCGCTTGGTGCCTCTGTCAAAATGCGCATTCGCCATAACGAGTCCGTCATCGTTTTTGATTGGAACATCTTCGTTCTCGGCCGCTTCCAAGGCATCCGGAAGTTGAATGACGGTATAGTCTCCCTCACTTACCGCCTTCCCGGAAAGCGCCAGCTTCACTAATGCAAACGGTAAAAGCATAAATCTTCGTATTCGCATCAACAGGGCTTGTTATCCAGCGTCATTTCCGCTCCGCACAGCATCGAAATTCCTTTGCTGCAGCTCTACTCTCTCCCCTACCGCGGAAGATAAAGGAGCGTACTTCCCGAAACAGTGGAGGCATCTTCGCATTAACCACGGAAAAATCCCTGCCAAAAGCATCACCACGGAAAGCAGTAACGCCAGCAAATTTCGTTTTGCTTTCATTTCTCTCCTTTTTGTGGTTACGTTTATCGGCTACAGCCTTATTCTAACATAAAAATTTTTATTTAAAAATATAAACATTAAGAGAAAAATAGAATTTTAAAGAGGTCAAGTCTTAAGACTTGACCTCTGCGTCCTGGTTCTCCATTTTGAGTAGAATTTCAATTTTATCGCCTTCTTTTACCTTGTCTTCCAAGATGCACTTTGCGGCAAGGGTTTCCACGTGTTTTTGCATGTAACGCTTCAGGGTCTTGCTCCGAAAGCCCGGCTCATAGGCATTTTTCAAAATGAGAACTCCAAGGCATCTTTCGCAATCTCGATGTGCAGTCTCTTATCCTCTAAACGCTTATTGATGTCCTTTAAAAACAAGATCAGCAATTCGCTCCACATCCTTCTGCACAAGCGCTTAAAGAGGATAATCTCATCAGACGGTTCAGGAACTCCGGTCTGAAGTGGGCATGCAAAGGCATCCGTCAACCTCTTTCCGTACCTCTTCCGGAATCGTTACCGTCTTCTTTGATGCCGTCCAGAAGACTCTGTGCCCCGATATTCGAGGTCAGGATAATAATGGTATTCTTAAAGGTCTACCGTCCTGCCCTGCGAATCCCGATTTACGTCCATCGTCCAACACCTGTAGAGAATGTTGAAGACATCGGGGTGTAGCTTTCTCGATTTTCATCGAAAGCACAACGGCATCAGGCTTTTTCTTCTTACCGCTTCCGTAGCTGTCACGCCTCTTCGTAGCCCACCTAGCCGGGAGCCGCACCGATAAGACAGGGATACGGAATGATCTCCGTATACTCCGACATATCGATTCTGACCATCGCATTTTCATCATCGAAAAGGTTCTGTGCAAGGGACTTCATAAGCTCGGTCTTTCACACCGGTAGGCTAAGAGAGGAAGGAACCGATCGGCTTCGTAGGATCATAATACCCGCCTTGGAACGAGAATGGCTTGCAGACCTTCTCTACCGCTTCTTCCTGTCAATGAGGTCTCTTATGAATTTCCTCGTCAAGGTGCAATACTTTTGAACGCTCGGATTCATTCAGTTTTGTTACGGGAATGCCCGTCCAACGACTGATGATTCTCGCAATTTCTTCCTCCGTTACCTTGTCAGCACAAGCGTACTGTTTTTCTTCCTTTCTGCGCTAAAGGCTTCCGCCTCTTCCAATTCTTTTCCACCTGCGGCAAATCCTGATACCGCAGCTTGAGGCCTTTTCATACTCTCCCTTTTGCATTGCAATATTGATTTCCGCCTGCAACTCGTTCTTCTTTTCTCTAAAGTCTGCAGTTTGGAAACGGCATTTTCTCATTTTCCCACTGCGCCTTTTGGACATTAAACTTATCCCCGAAGCTCGAGCTCCTTTTGCAGTGCTGCAAGTCTTTCCTTCGAAAGCTGATCGTCCTCTTTTTCAGCGCAGCTCTTCAATCTGCAGCTGCACAATCTTTCTCTGCTGCTCGTCCATTTCTTCCGGCATGGAATCCATTTTCCGTCTTAATCATGGCACAGGCCTCATCCACAAGGTCTATTGCCTTATCCGGAAGGAAACGGTCGGAGATGTAACGGTCGGAAACGTCGCCGCCGCAACGAAGTGCGGTATCCGTGATCTTTTTACGCCGTGGAAGACTTCATAGCGCTCATGATTCTCTTAAGATGGAAATGGTATCCTCCACCGTCGGCTCGTCCACCATAACCGGCTGGAAACGACGCTCAAGAGCTGCATCCTTTTCAATGTATTTTCTATATTCATCGAGTTTGTCGCACCGATACAGTGCAGCTCACCTCTGGCAAGAAGCGGCTTCAAAAGGTTTCCGGCGTCCATGGAACCCTCGGTTTTTCCCGCGCCGACAATATTGTGAATTTCATCAATGAAGAGGATAATCTCGCCCTCGGACTTAGTGACGTCGTCAGAACCGCCTTCAGTCTTTCTTCAAACTCTCCTCCTGCTACTTTGCGCGGCATGAGGGCATCCATATCGAGCGCAAAGATTTTCTTATTCTTCAAAGATTCGGGCACATCACCCTTCGCAATTCGCTGTGCGAGCCCCTCTACCGCTGCCGTCTTTCCAACACCGGGTTCTCCGATTAAACAGGGGTTATTCTTCTGCTTTCGGGAGAGGATTCGGATAATGTTTCGGAGTTTCTTCATCCCGACCGATAATCGGGTCGAACTTCTGCTGACTTGCCCGCTCCACCATTTCATAGTCATACTTGTTTAAGGCATCATAAGTGCCTTCGGGTTGTCCGTCATAACCTTCTGATTTCCCGAACGGAGGGAAAGCGCAGAAAAGGAACTTCTCCTTGTGTGATACCGAACTCTTTAAACAGCTCCCGAATCGTCTTATCTCCATCCTTTAGAGAGCAAGGAAAAATATGCTCTACGGACATACTCGTCTCCACGGCTTTCGCATGGTCCTCCGCATCGCAACAACCTTGTTCGCATCCTGCGAAAAATACTGCTGACCTCCGGAAACCGCTGGGAGCGCATTGATTTTTCTCTTCCACCGCTCTCGAAGCTATCCAGCGGAATGCCCATTTTCTGCAGAAGCTTCGCAATCAGGCTATCCTCCACTTGAAGAAGACTTAAGAGCAAATGTACCTGCTCCAGTGCCTGATTCCCGTGATCCATCGCAATCTTCTGGCTGTTATTGATACTCTCTACCGACTTTTGTGTAAAACGATTTATATTCATACTCACTACCTCACTTTTTCTCTAAAGATAAGTCTATTATAAACGTATTATTGCTACTGTCAAGTGATGATGCTAATTCTTTGTGAAAAGTGTGTGAAACCTGAAAAGTATGAAAACCTAAAGTCTGTAAAATCTAAAGTCTGTGAACCCTAAACTGTTTGAGCCGGGAAGCACACTTCAAAAAAAGCGACAGCTTTCGCCATCGCTTTACTTTATCGTTTTACGAAACCGTAATGACAATATCCTCTTCCGGCATAAGTCGAATTACGAGAGCTCCGTCTTCTCTGGAAGAATCCCGCTCATAGCGAAGAGCATTCACGGAAGGAAGCTCCTTTAAGGGTTCTCCGTTTAATCGGATAACAGCAGCTTTCCTCTTTTGAAAATTCCTCTTCTTTCCAGAATAAATCCGCCAAGCCGGGAAGAAGGAGATAAGAAAACTCTTTCATTTTGTACATGACAATCTCCCAGGCGCCTTCCTTTTTCCGGAAGAAATAGAGCTTTGCGGAATCCTCCTCGCTTGTATGACTCTCCGCTTCAGGAAGGGCTACCAGGAGTACTTTTTTCCTTTCGGTACTCATTCTTTCTCCAAGATTCAAGTCTCCATTTAGTTCTAAAGGAATGAAAGAGCCTTCCTTAATATATACCGGAATATTCTCAATAGGCACTTTTTTTACATTACTCTTTCCCCCCTGCACAATCTCTCGAAAATCAAAGAAGTTGATCCATTTTCCTTTTGGAAAATAAATCTCCCGTTCCTCTTTTTCCTCATGGACGGGTGCCACCAAAAGGGATTTCCATACATATATTCATCCTCAAAAGGCTATCGCTTTCTTATCCCGGGAAAAGCCATCGGAAGCGATTGCATCATGGGCATTCCACTGCGGTGTGCAAGTTGAGCTGCCTGAACACTATAAGGTAAAAGATTTTCTCTCAGCCAGGCGTAATGTTTATAAAAGCCTGCCGTATAGTCACTATAAACCCAGGGCTCTCTCGGCTGTGTTCCGTGATAGCGCATAATCGGGCAAAATGTAGCAAATTCGGTCCATCGAATGTAGCTTTCCTCATCACAAAGTCCGTCATATCCGCCCGCGTCACACCCCAGAACGGAAGGCCGGAGAGCGGCGCTCAGTCCTCCATGAATAGAATAAAGTAGAGCCTCTGAATCCGGATAACTGATCTCCGCCAAACTGACAGGCATGGCTTTTGGGTTTCGCCGCAGCAGACCTGGAGAAAAGTCACGAGATCTTCTCCCCAATACTTCAAAAAACAGCTTTCGATGACTTCCGTATACGCCGTTGCATAGACATTATGCATTTTCATCGCTTGCGCCATCGTCATAAAATACTGCTTCATCGGTGTGATTTCTCCGGTACCATTTGTTCCGTCAAAATCGCGTCATCCTGTCTTTTCCTCCGCTTCCAAGCTCCATAGCACGCAGGTGAGAAATCAATTCCGACGGGGTTTTTGCTTCCTGTTGAAGGGCGTCCTGGTAATCGGCAGCTCTTCCTCGGACAGTTCGGTAAAATACGCAGCAGCTTCCTCCTCTCGATGTGAAAACTGCCACGAAAATACGGATTCGCTGATGAGCAAAAGTCAGCAATCTGATATAACTCTTCCTTGTGTAGTGGTCTCCAAACTTCCATCCTGCGCCTTCGCCTGAAGCCGGAATGAGGATATCAGTGGAAGCGGTTAGGCCCCTCCATTTCGCTACCACATCATGCGTGAGACATCTCCCCATCTGCCTGCTCCGCCGCCTGCCCAGGGCTCAAAACCCATTCCATCGGAAGGGCGGCTTCCAGTAGACTCAGTGAGGCATTCATATTTTCTGCAGGGCTTCCGGTGAAAATATCGTGAGGAGTCCGTTTTTCTCTCTCATGGTGAAAACTCTTAAAGCCATGATGATTCTCTTCCGCTGTCCACTCGAATGCGATAAAAGCTGTTCATAAAAAGGGGTATCCGGCTGTGAGAATGGAGCAAAGAATATTCTTGTAAGACTGATTTCCAATAGAGCAACCATCCTTCAAAGAGGCATCTCTATGCCAGGATCTCAGTATCTTTCCGCTCTGGTTCACCGCGTCAAAACGCTCTCCAAAACCGTGAGCATTTCTTCGGGATGCATGTGCTTTGTCGAAGGTCGAAAAGCCATTCTCGCTTAGTTCTATATAGTCGAAGATTTTCTTGATTTAATAAAAACTTATCCTCAATGAAAATTTCCCATTTCTTTCCCCGGTACAATGGTCACTTCACCCGGAGAGAACCGCTGATTCGAAAGCAAAATCTTTCTCCCTTTCCAATTTAAAGGTACCGGCACTCCCTCAAAATCGCCCTCCAAGATAAAACCGTACCGCTTTTTCTGTGGAATAAGGTAGCTTTCAGCTCTCCTCCATAAAGAAGAAAGGGTAACCCTATCTTCTCCCGCTTCAACACTCTCTAATGAAGAAAAAGACTTCCAATTCCCTTCGTCACGACCAGTGCGTCACGCATACCACGGGGAGGTCAGGTTCAGTGAAAAATCAACTTATCCAGCGCGCATGCCTCCTGAATCTCCTTTTTCCGTGAGGGCTTCGTTGCTGACACTTCTTTGTACCCAGGGATCAACTTTATCGAAGACATTTTCGCTGAGCGTGAAAGAATCAGCCCTCAAAATCAGAACATCCTGCCAACGCTAGCGTAACGATACGGTCCTAAAGATTCTCCTCTGTCGTCTCTTCCTCCGTTTTTCAAATCAAAATCTTCTTCCCTGCTAAGGAACTTGGCGTGCACACTGCCGGCCTCTGCCAGTGCATAATTCCGCTGGGAAGGATAATGCAGGCACACTTGACGTACTCTACACTCGCCTTCTCTCCAAAAATAACACTCCAGGAATGTTTCCGGGTCATAGTCAAATTTATTCTCATAATTGGAATTCAAATCCAAGGGCGTTAAAGCCAAAAGCTCATTGGTCTGATTTTTCTTTCTGTAGATTTGAAAACGGAAGCAATCCTTCTCATCCGGTATCCACCGAATAGCGTCCAAGGGATTGCAAAGGAAGCCGTCCAGAATCTTCTCTAACCTCAAACAAGCTGATAGAGAATCCGGAATTTTTGCCTATTTCGGCCTCATCCTGAAAATGTCATTTAAAATAACCTGATCCCCCACCGTGATAAGTCATTCCCCTTTTCTGTATGAGCAGCCTGCCTTCCATCCGAGTCTGCCGCAAAACGGCATAGTCCCTCTGACCGAACCGCTTTCCGGAAAGGACAAGCTCTACTTTATCCTTCCTTTCCATCCATTCTAATTCCCTGGTATTTCCATCCTTAGGCCGTAGAACTCTCGGACTATTTTCATGACAAGTTACTTTCCGTAAAGATTGCTTTTTGTCCCACGACATCTCGGCTTCCGTCTTGGAAAGAACCGTTCTTCCGCCTGCACAGCAAAAAGTCTCAAAGTGTACGGTCTTCTCCCCGGTCTGCTGCATTTTCCCGCTCAGAAAATCCTTCACAGCCTTTTCCCCAAATGAACAGCCCCAGATTCCATGGCTATTCTCTTTTCTGTGTCCATCTCTATTTCTCTTACTTTCCCGCTTCTTGGTCTGTTCTCATCCTTCCATTTATCCATTCTTTCTTTTCTATTCTTTCTTTTCTATTCTTTCTCTTCTATTCTTTCACTGCGCCCTCGGTCAGGCCCTGCTTAATAAACTGTTTTTGGAAAGGATAAACAGCAGTATATTGGGTAGAATCCCGATGGTGCTCCCGCACAGGCGTCAAACTCCGTCGTGTGTTGCCCTCTAAAGTTGCCAGCCACCGATAAGGTCCTCTTGATTCATAGATTTTGTAAAGGTAAGAATATCAAAGAGATTTGACCAGTAACCGTTTAGCGCAAAGACAACCTGCGTTGCAATAGCCGGCTTACTTAAGGGGATAATGCAATGCAGTAAAGTTCACAGCCTTGATGCACAAAGTCGAGATACATGGACTCTTCCAGTTCCTCGGTATGGCTTCACCTCTGTAAGTACTGCCGGCCGCACAGGTTCCCCCTTACAGTAGCCATGATTCATATAATCATCGATGAGATACAGACCGTTCAGTACCATATATTGCGAGAAATCACAGCCAGCTGCGCGAGGATCATCATGGTTAGTAACAGGATATTGAACAAAATTCCTTTCCCGGAAATTTAAACCGGCAGCAAAGAATAGCCATGGTTACCGAACAAACAGATTGATGAATACGCGCCTCCGTATGACAATCACCGTGTTCAGTACGTTTGAAAATGACCGGAGAACCAAACTTTCACGCAATTTTTAGTATAAAGCGGAAGCTTCGGGAAAATAATCGGTTCATTGGGAAGTACGCCCTTAACCTTCATAAAGGAGGTGGATACCGTCGGATAAGAATGGCCGGTAAGCGATTACACAGATCAGAATCAGAGGATATGAACAAGGCTGTTCCATTGTCTGTTTTCTTCATTTTATCCTCCTTACTCATCCTGACCGTAGCGCAGATACTTCTTTAAAAACATGGACGGGATGAAAACAGCCTCCCATCACTAAACCGCAGGATGGCATAACCGAATTCAAGTAATTAAACGCACGTCGATACACATGAGTCCATAACCACATCGGTTGTGCCTATCGGATCTCCCTTTGTGACAGAAATACCTGGATAAAAATGTTCATTGCACCGTTAATCAGATTAATCAGCAAAATAAAAAGTGGTGGCTTTCAAACCGGAACCTATACCAAAACATCTGCACATTATTCGCACCATCTCACTCGGCAGCCTCACAACGGTCCATGGAATTCCTGGAGACCGGCCGTGTAAATAATCATAACCAACCGAATCCCTTCCAAATGGAACAGAACCGAAATGACAAACAAGTTTGCCGTCAGGTATTTTTCAGCCAGGAAACCGGCTGCTTCGAACTCGATGCTCGTCAAAATATAATTGACAAAGGCTCCCGTTATCGGGCTGAAAGATATAATCCACGATATTGACGAAAACAACAGTCACAAATAACAGCGATATCAGTAAAATTTTGTAGATATTTTTCCAAAACGCAGATTATGGATGAAGCACCGCAACCAAGGTCCTAAAATCAGCTGTCCGGGCACGGTAATCAGGATGGCAAGGATATTGTTTCGAAATGCCATCCAGAAAAAGTAGGCATCGGACCCTTTTACATGGATATCTGTCAAAGATTTCCTGTAATGTGGCCAACCGACAAACTCGTTTTTGCTCGGGCATAATGCTGTAATTGGTGAAGGATATATGAATATTTTTGATTTGCGGGTAGAGGACAAACAAAATAAAAAGCACGGTTCAATCAATAAAAACGGAATAACCAAAAATCCACTCTCTGATCCCTTTTTTAAATCGTCTTGAAAATGACTGTTCTCCCATTTCCCTACTTCTCCTGTCTAAGAACTTTTAAACGAGATATCGCACACTTTGTGCACGATACTCGTTATGAAACAAAAATAGCGGAGATTTTTCTGAAAACAGGGTATCCGGCCCTTTAGACCAATCTCTCGTTACAAAGCAAAAGCTTTGTTCAAAATTCCCGCTATTTCACTAAGTTCAATTATTTATCCGCATCCTGAAGAAGTGCATCAATTTCCGTTGCCGCCTTCTTTAAAGCGGACGCCGGCTCGTCTTCATGCAGCAAGCAGCTGGTAAAAGCAACTGTCAACTTGTCCGACATCTTTTCCCAAACCGGTGTCGGCGTTCTGAGTCGCTTTCTTCAACTGCTTCAAATAAATGTCCATATACGGTGTGCTTCTTCGCTTTCCGCAGCCGATTTTACCGTCGGAACTAGATGTCCTCGCCACACAGCCTGTGCGGTTTAGTGCGTAATCGCTCATCAAGAACTGCGCAAATACCCATGCAGCATCCTTGACTTTGCTGCCGTTAAAAATAACCAAGTCTTCTCCACCGTTAACCGTAAGAGACCTGCACTGCCTGCCGGAAGAAGTCCTCCTGAACCTTTGCAATCTGCTCCTCATCGTCATTTGCATGAACCATGATCCCTGATAAGAGAGAGATACTGTCCGTCATGCGGTCCGTTTGCCGCATCCGGCTTCCCCTCCGTTCATGCAGGGGCCGATAGTTCCTCGTCGTACCATTTCACAATGGTTTTCCATCGCTTTGATACTTGCTTCCCCGTCTAAATAGCCGGAAGCTTTCGTATAATCTTCATTGGTATACACACCGCCCAGAGAATTAAACAGCGGCGCCATGGACCACGGGTTCGGACCTTCACAGGCAATCAGATACTGGTCTTTGTTCAGCTTATCCTTAAGAGCCACAACCTCGTCATAAGTCTTCGGAAAATCCTTTAAGCCCAACTGCTCCATCACCGCTTTACTCCAGGTACCGGAAAGGCGGTTGGTGATTTTAACGGAAGACCGTAATCTTCCGTTATAATAATTGGTCTTCAGCGGTCCTTCAAAGAGCTTATCTTTCAGCTCTGCGAGCCTCCAAATCGTCTACCGGCTCCAGTGCTCCCATCTTGGCGAGTTCCGGCACCCAGATAATATCCATTCTCATTAAATCCGGTCCGGTATTGCCGGAGATGCCGGTAATGATTTGTTGCATCAAACCGTCATAGGGCATTCTTACCGCATCAATATGGATTTTGGGATAGCGCTTTTCAAATTCGGGAATAATCTGTTCCGTTAAAACCTCTTCTTCCGCATCCGAGTGCGTATGCCAATAGGTTACGGTTGCTTCTTGCCTCCCATTGTAGGCAATGCCCTCTTCTGATGCTTTCTGATCCTCTCCATCCGCCTTTTCCTGAAGAGAAGATGTCTCACTCTTTCCCGAATCGGTGGAAGAGCTGCCACAACCAAAGAGTGCAGTCGTCGCAACAAGCGTTGCCATAATACTTGCCAAAACTTTCTTTTTCATTTCTCCTCCTTTTTATAAATGAATATTTTTCTTTTATTTTTGCTTTTCTCCTTATCTTAAGCAATGCCTTTTTTGTCTTGTTTGTGCGTTTTTATATTTTTAGTTTTATACTCCTTTTTCCTTGTGCATATCGACCTATAGTGCTATCATATCGCTTATATTTATTGAAGTTCTATTTTCGGAGAAATGAAAATGGGATTAATTGAATACGAACAGGTCATTTCCGGAAATCAACTGCTTTTTGTGGGTCTTTCATTCACAACTCATTGAAGAAAAGAAAAGTCCAACCAGTCACCCTCTCCTCACTGGCATAGCAGTTACGAATTTAATGTCTGTATAAACGGAAGGCTGGAAAACCATATAGAAAATGAAGTGAGCTGTATAGAGATCGGAGGAATTTGTTTTAATCAATCCCTAATGTTGTTCACTTCTTTCGAAGTAAGTGAGGATTATCTCGGATTTGCCGTTTTAATTCCCGAGGAATATATCCGCATGTATTTTGAAAAACAGGATAAAAAGCAAGTTCTGCATTTTACCGAAAAAGATTATGCCCCGCATAAGGCCGAAATCTGGCAGCTCTTGTACAAACTGTATCTGTATTCTCTTTCCACCGCTTCAAACAGAATCATCGGAATGAACAGCTGTGTTTTTATCCATCTTTACACTCCTCCTCTCGGAGAAAGAAGCGGAAAAAGGAAAAATGCCGATACCGAGGAAGCGCTTTTCGCAAAGAGCGGATCGCAATACACGGACTATGTCAACGTCCATTACTGGGAAAATATTCAGCTGAAGGATGTGGCGTCCCACTTCGGTTTTTACCGCCACCTATTTTTCAAAAGCTTTTTATCGCGAAACAGGCGAAATTTCAAATATTATTTGTCCTCTATTCGCTTAAGTCATGCTGTCTTCCTCTTAAAATCCACCGGCCTTTCCATTACGGAAATTGCGGAAAGAAGCGGTTTTCCCAAATTGCGGGCCTTTACGGATTTATTTCTGAAGGTAAACGGATTGACTCCGAAGGAATATCGGGATCAATACCGAAAAAGAAATAAAGAGGCTTGAGAAATGAAAAATATTATCCTGTTTTTCATGATATTCATAACAGGTCTTATGCTGACCGGATGCAGGAGGTAAATAAAATGCAAGCAGAAAAATACTACTTCTCCGCTTTCACCTTAATGGAAGCGATAAAGTCAGGTATTTCCCCGGAGATACCGTTACATTGCCCTGTTCTTTGGATATTACAGGGTATAATGGCGACATACTGCGATTAGAAACCCTTTTATTTCATAACGAAGTCCCGGTTTCCAAAGAAGAAACAGTTCTGCAAAAAAATGAATTTATCAATCCTGAAATCAGTTTTGTTACACCGCAGAAGGACTATACCGGATATCTTGTAAAAAGTGATTATAAGGATGAAGAAGGGAAGGAACTTGCCACGGATACAACCGCAATTGACGTTTCCTCTTCCTGGATTAAGTTCCCTCGTTACGGCTATCTTTGCGATTATGAATCTTCCATTCCTTCGGAAGAGCTCATCCAACAGATGAATCGTTACCACATCAATGCGATTGAATACTATGACTGGCATCACCTTCATCTGGAACCGCTCCCGGAAGGAATGACTGCGGAAAATCTCTCCGACTGGACCGACTGGGCCGGAAGGAAAATCAGTCATGAGACACTTACCCGCTATATTGCTGCCGCAAAAGAAAAAAACATGGTAAATATGGCTTACAATATGATTTATGCCAGTGACCGACAGTTTCTTTGGGATGCAAGCGGAAACCCACCCGCCCTGCCAATGGCAGCGCTCTTCAAAGAAGAATCCTAAGAAAGGGCCCTCCTTCCTTCTGGAGACTCCTCCGGAGCAGGCATCTTTATTTGTAAAGTCATTGAATCCCGAATGGCAAATTATATCTTTGCAGAGGAAAACAGAGCTCTTGATGCACTTGGTTTTTGACGGATGGCACGGCGATACCATAGGAGAGTTTGGAGAAATGACGGATGTCAACGAGAATCCCTTGGTATGCGGAAGACGGTACAGCCATTTATCTTGTCAAAGATACTTACCGCAGCTTTCTGAACAACGCAAAAAGCCTTGGGAAAGATATTCTCCTTCAACCCGGTTTGGAGCACAGGGAAACGTCAGGCGAATACCAGTCATGCTGATGCTTTGCATGCCGAATTCTGGCCCTGGGATGCAGCTCGTGACGGAGAACTTTATCATGCTACTCGCAATTCTTCGGGAGGTAGAACGAAGCCGGGAAGACAGCAAAGCCTGTTCCTTTTGACGGCGTCGGCAAATCCCTCACCATAGGCCTATATCAATGTGGACAGCAAAGAAGGATTATGAATGATGCATGGTTCTCCTATGGATTCCGTCGTTTGCTTCCCGGCGGAGTGCGTCTCGAACTGGGAATGAAACCACATGCCGCATACCGCCTTGCGGATGACAAAATTCTGATGGTGATACACTTCAAAAATCGATTGTAAGAATGTATAGATTTTTCCGTCGTTATGAAAATCTTCTCGGGACGGACAATATCCGATGAAAAAATAGTGGAAATAAAAGATACCCTACCAGTGCCGATGGAAAAGTTTTACCATCGGATTTATCCCCAAAGACTCGGATACCAGATTCTCATCTGTTAATCTTAGAAACAATGATAATCGGTGGAGGTGGATGAAAGGAAAGAAAAGAAGCCGGAAATACAGGATCTGAGCAAAGTTTTATACCAGGCGGGAGATTTCCTCTGTATACACTTGCCTCGGAGTTTTCGAGACTGCGAAAGCCGTTCCTGGAGATCATGAAAAAGGCACGAGCGAAAATGGGAAAATATCTTACATTTCGCCGTTCCCGCTCTTCAGTGCTGGGATGTGATTTGGCATGAAATAATCGACTGTTTCCATAAAAGCGGGAAACGATAAGATACCAAAGATGTGATGATATAGGTTTTAGTGCGCGATAGGGTTTTGTGCTCATAGGTTTTGTGCTCGATATAGGATTTTTACTAGAAAAACAGGAGGAAAGATATGATTCAACATTACAGATTCGGTCATCCGATTCATGACCGGAGCAGTGCTGGATAAACCTACGATGGACATAACTCCCGTAATGGATTTCCAGGGTGGGATATTTCTCCGTCAAACGGCAGTTTAAGTAGAAACGCTGTCGGAGTCTATGCGGGTATTCGGCTCGGGTGAAACAGTTCAGGGGATGAGCAAAAGATGGATGTTATCGGTATGATACAGATGACCTAATCGTGACGGGATAAGCGTTCCCTCTACGCTACAGAACTTTATCCTCCTGGCTTCGCCCGAGAGAGAGTGGAAGGAGATTTTCGTGATGATCCGGGAACCGTTCGTTTTGATATCGGCTCACGGAGCTCAACCGACTCATCATTTTGTTCGAATCCGGAAATGCGGATATTTATCGCTTCGGCAGATTCTGCCGATGAAATTGTCCGACAGTTCAGAGCTATTTCGAGGGCAAGCTATATTCCTCTAAATGGGCCTTCGGTTTCGGGCAGAGTCGATAGAGTTTTACAAAGAAACGAAGACATTCGCGCGGTTTTTACGCGCTATCAAGATGCCTCTGTTCCTCTCGATTCCATCTACCTTGATATTGATTATATGGAGCGCTATAAGGATTTTACCGTAATACCGAAAAGCTCCCTCATTTTTCCGACTTTGTGGAAGAAATGTGAAAAGCCATGTCCATCTGGTGCCCATCGGCCAGTGCTGGCGTAAAAATGGAAGAAGGCTACAGGAAACCTATGAAGAGGGTTGTAGAAAAGTTATTTTGCTTAAAGAGAAGTGGAGAGAACGACTGAGTTGCCCGCTGTGTGTAGCCGGGACGAGTTCATTTTCCCGACTTTTCAGCGAAGTCCAGCTGGTTCGGGCTGCAATGTCAATTTCTCTGAGAGCAAGAATTGACGAGCTTCTGGAGATGATGTGAGACAGACCCGCAATGTTTCTACACGGAGATCGTTTAAAGTCTTTGAGATAAAAGTACAAAACATGGTAGCCTGGATAGCTCGATCCTGTTTGTCGCTGCAGTCTTGTCTACCACTCTGAGGCTAGCAACCTGCCGATTACGACAGTTTCTCTCCTTGAGCGCCGGAAGGGCTGACCATAAAGCACGATAGGTGCATAACGCTTTTCGGATTTTATGTGACAAAAGCTGCAGGAGAGGCACTACGGACAAATGGGCCCAATAAGCGTATTGCTCTTCTCCCGTTCCAGTTACATCGGCATGCACCGTTACGGCGGAGTGTGGACCGGAGACCAACAAATCCTGGTGGTCATCGCTACTTCTCTCTGCAGCTTAAATGCCCGCTTTTAAATATGTGCGCTTCCTCTATTCAGGATCGGATGTTGGAGGCTTCGGGTGCCGACTGCGCGGAAGACCTGATGGCAAGAGTGGTTGAGCCTGGCTATCCTTACTTTACCCAGAACCATGCCTGTGCGGGAACAAGACTGCAGGAGACTGTATCAATTCCAAAACTTGGAATCGCTTCGGAAAATCATTGAACGTCTGCTATACAGATTTCCCTATATCTACAGTATTGTTAGTTCATGAAAGTGCCCACGGTAGAGAGATGAAATGTTTCAAAGTCCTCTTTCGCTTTGCATGGTCAAAGAGCAGCAGAGCCTATGAGTGGAAGACGGTTGTGGTTGGAGAGCGATATGCTCGCTCCCGTAGTGAAGAGCAGGAGCCATAACGGAAGAACCGTATATCTCCGGAAGCGTGGAGGCTGGCTGGTTTTCGAGGCGTGGAATGAAGTTATACTGGAAGAAATCCTCCTGCAGGGTCACTATGTAGAATGCAGGCTTTTCCGGACCAGTTCTTTTCGCTCGAAAAGGGCGTGTTCTTTCCCCTCATTAAAGCCGGCAAAAACCACTTGCGGAACTGGACTGCAAGCCTGAAATTCCTTTTGCTATGATGCCGATCCGAAAAGTTACACACTATAACGATGACGGTTTTCAGAAATCTTCCTTTCTGCGCTAACAGTTTTTCCACCGCTGCGGTGCCTCCACCGTATGCTCCGTTCTTCCTCGGTGAGGCTTTCTTCGAGCTCAAACGAGGCCGGAGAATGCCACGCCATGACTTTTCCGATAGCGTGGGTACATGGCTCCGGATCTAAGAACCGCTGGCACAGGCTGAGCCGCTGCTTGCTCAAAATTCCCTTTTGGTCGGAGCATCAAAGGCTTTGTCCCTCTATCCCAGGGAATGCGGACGTGAACATTTCCGGGGAGGCGCTCCTGAGAGGAAGAATACGTATTTTCTGCGGAAAAATCACTTCTCTTTTTCAGAGGATTCACCCGTAATTTCTGCGGGACTTCTTCCAAGTCTTTTGAAAAATAATTCCGTAAGGCAAGTTTCTTTCCTCTTTTCCTCCATTGTGGAGGCTCCCTTGCTGCTGCGGCGAAACCGACTATTCAGGAACATTTTCCGTTTCCGGCACGAGATCCTCTCTCCTGTGCGCCACCATGCAATAAAGCGGGAAGCTTTGGGTCTTGTGCGGATATAAAGAGGCTGACTCCTTCGGACCGTGAATTTTATGACTGCTTGCGGAAAGCAAATCAATCCCCATTTCTTCAACAGCAATCGGAATCTGCCCGAAGGCCTGCACTGCATCGTATGGAAAAAGGCGCGCTATGCACCGATGGGCAAAGAGGCCGATTTCCTGCAGATTCTACAAAAGTACCGATTTCGTTGTTGGCAGCCATGACGGAGACAAGACAAGTTGTGTTCTCAGACAGCTTCAATGCGTTCTCCAGCTTCAAGTAAAACCTTTTTTGCATCTGCGAGATCCGGCTGACCTTTTACCCCCAGACTTTCCGAGGAAAGAGGCAATCCGAAGGATTGCAGGATGTTCGGTGTACTGGTAAGCAAATGCTGGGACTTTTCTCTCCCCCATCCCCAATAGGGATAAGAGCCAGTTGTCCTTTCCGTCCCCTCGGTAAAATAGATTTCTCGCGGAGAGACATGCGAAAAAGAGGCGGGCTTGTCGGCCCGGCCTCTATTGCTCTCTTCGCTTCTTGTCGAAAACGATAACTGGAAGAAAGTTTCCGTAAAGATCCAGTAGGGCTCCATGGCTTTTCCTGCCGTCTCGGATAAGGCGGTTGTTGCCATTGTCCAAATAAATCATTCCATTGCCTCCCTGTTTCTCTATTTTCTAAGCTAAGTAACTTCTCTTTTACACTGAAGAGCCTTAATCTTCCCAGAAATCAGGGTCGGTCTCCTCGTGTCAAAGCCTTCACATCCGATCGTCAAACTCGATCCGCTTTTCCGCTATAAATTCATATAGGCGGTAGCCATCAGTAGCTTTCTTCTTCCCTGTCTTCGAAATTGGTCTCCATATTGCATCAAATCTGGGTGGAATCCACATTGCAAGTGGCAGAAGCCGGCCTCTTTTCCAGAAGATCGTATTTTTCCATTCTCTTTTTATACGGGTGCCCAATCTCCGATATCCGCGCCGAACGGATACAATAAAATGTCTACAGGAATCGGCGAGCGACTCTACATTTTCTTTTCCAACGGTCCGTATCTCGTTTGATATCTTCAAACTACGATTCGTAAAGTTAATAGTGCCCCAGGAATGAGAAGCCAAATTCAGAACCGTCTTCCTAAGGACCTGCGTGATTTTCTTCCGTTTCTTTATCCTCTTCTATATTCAGTTGGCCTTATTCTTCGGATCAGTGCGGGAATTCGGATCAAAGGTCTCATCATCGTACGGTAACCAAACACCCGTTATGCCCGGTAAGAGCAAGAATCGCTTTGTGCCCGTGATATGCAAAAATCCGGATGTTCTTCTACAAATTCATCTAAAATCAGCACCAATATCATAATCTCCTACAGAACATTTCCATCCTTATCCGTGTATACTGCAACTTGGGCTTTCCGTCCTCGTCAGAACCATTTTGTCTGCAAGCCGGAGCCCTACATATAGATATAGTAATTTACATCGTCTTTCGACATCTGAGGGAGCTTCTTTCCTCCGGAAGCAGAATCTGCTTCTTCACCATTTCTTGGTTCCGTCAACTTGCTCCTGCATCTCCGCTATGTCATGCATGCTGCATTACATAGTACGCTCATACATTTCTTTAATGATTTCTTTAAACTCCGGAATAGTGGTCTGACAGCAAATTATACTGCCTTCCCTGTCGGGTGTCGCTAAAGCCCGATCCATTATCGTTAATCAGGATGTGAAGAAAAATATGAGTGATTTGGTCGCATATCCGCCGGTACAAGCTTCTCTTTTTCCGCCTCATACTCCCTTCTTTTGTCCGAAACGGAACTGTCCTCCCGTCCCAAAACATAAGCTTTCAATCGCCTTGTCTCATAGTCTGCTCTTTGCATCCGCTGCCTGTAAAAGGCTTCTTCCTTTCCGATAACGGTTCCTCATACTTTCTTCGAGCATGATTAATCGTAATATCGCTCCCCAGAGGACAGGGTTCTGCCTTTTCTCCCCAGGACGGTCCGTTTTCTTTCCGAAAGATAGAAGATTATGCTCTTCCATAGAGGCAGGGCAAAACGAAGTCCCACGAGGTGAGAATAAGAGCGGGTATCAAAATAGCGAAAAATGTAAATTGCTTTGCTGCTCTCTCTCTTCTTGATTTCCATCTTTCGTTGATGTTCTTCATCCTCTTGATAGTCTTCTTCCATGAACTCTTTTCTGTCATCTTCCTTTCATCCATAAAATCTGTGTTGCCTAAAAATTCAGTACTTTTCTATTCTACCGCAAAATAAGATTTTGCAAGAAATCTTATAAATTATTCAAACATATTTGCTTAAAAATCAGAATACTATCTTCTAAACTGATGCAAGACGGAGAGAGACCCTTGTATAAGAAGAGGCAAAGGAGGCATCAATTAGGCCCTTCACAAAGGTAAACGGTAGAAATTTGAAGATAAGCAATGCCTGCCCATGCTCTGCACCGAGGGAAGAATGACTTGATAAAGGAAAAAGAACCGTCTCCTTCGACAGTGATATGGTAAAAGGATATACTACAAATAAGTTGGAAGGATAAGACACTAAAACCCATCACTAAAGCGAGAACTGCAGACAGCGGCTTTCTTGGTTTTATTTTTCTGATAAACGAAGCCTGCAACGCTGCGGTGAAAGCGCTCCCCAAAATGAAAATTGGACAATTCTCCCACGCGAAGGATCGGGAGCTGAAGGAATGCAAAACATTTTAATCAGTTCCACCATGATGCCCTGCAATCGGCCCCCGCCGAAAATGCGGCAAAGCAGTGCGGAAAATCCGAAAAATCAGACAATAAAAAGGCATAGTAGGAGTGGGAAATTCCAGCCCATTAAAATGTAGCCTATCTTAGGATTCCTATAATCGCTACGTTACCGATTCTTTCTCTGTTCTACTCTCGCTCATTGTTCGCTAAGTTCCCGTCTTGCCAATCTTACTCATTTTCATCTCTGCTTTCTAAAAACAAACCTCTTCATTCGTAGAAAAGCGATTGACTGAACGTTTTTGTCAGAGGCCGTGTATCCCTCTTAAACGAGATATCGCACGCTTTGTACGATACTCGTTATGAACAGAATATTGCACGCTTGTACACGATACTCGTTATGAACAGAATATACTTTATGCGATACTCGTTATGAACAGCCCCACACCAAAAAGTGCAGGGCTGAGCATCCGTCTAACTCGCTCCTCTTTCATCCAGACATACTGTTGGTATCGGAATCACCGATTCAGCTACGCAAATGCAGGTCGGGACTGTACCGCCGGTGGGGAATCACGCGCCCTGAAGAACTACAACTGGGAATACAACGGTTTGTTAAAAATGCAAGGGATGAATAAAAATATATTCCCCGTTTTAGTCTGTAAAACAGAAGTCTAAAAATGGTAGAATCATGATCAATTCCTTTTTGACCGATACGCATTATCTAAAAATAAAAGAGAAAGAAAGTGAGGAATCGGGATGAGTGGTGAAAAAGATCCGACTATATTTCTTGGGATGAATACTATGGGATAGCGGAGCTGTCATCTTCGTTCAAAATCCTTCCACACAGGGTTGGTGCCTGCATTGTTCCTGCAGAATGTAGATTCTTTCCATGGGATAACGGTTTTCGAAAGGCTGTTCCGATGATATGCCCTTGGACGAAAATCCGGGCGGAACGCATCCTATAATACAAAAATACGTTTATGTTACCCGCGGGCTGAACGCTATTTTAAATTGCCGCGGCGGATCTTTAGACGGTTGCCAAAAATTTATGCGAATCTTCCTGTAATGAATGTGCAAAGGCCATTATCGGTCGGAATCAAAAGCCGCGTATATAGGGAGACAAATGATACCCCCGTCTGTTCGGGCCTCAAGAGATGCTGGACGCTGCGGTGCGCTTATTATCAATATCAGGCCGCCGGAGAATATTTCTCTGGATTTGTAAGGAAATGCTCCGGCGTTATTTTTCCTGTTAAACGGTCGGAAGAGCAAGGATTATTTGTTGCTAAAATAGTATGCATTCGAAAGTCACACTATGTTTATTGCAAAAAAGTAAAAGAGAAAGAAGCCCGCGTTCCGGGAGATTATGGAAGGCTCGATGCACTACGGCGATCACGATGATTTTGCGGGCGAAAAATGCCTGGCAGCTGCTCTTCGCCACCATTTTTATCGGCGCGGTGTACCGATGCCAGAGTCAATATGGTGACGGAAAAACTCTTTCCAGAAATATAAAGTCTGGAGGACTTCGCTTCCTGCAACTTAAAAGAGCTGGAAGAGACATTCATTCCACAGGCTTTTTACCATAACGAAAGAAAGAACATCAAGGCCTGCGCCGCCTGAGTGGAAGAGTACGGAGGGAGGTTTCCGAAAGATATCGATTCTCTTCGACCCTCCCGGTGTCGGTCGGAAGACGGAAACCTCATTTTGGGAAATATTTTCCATATTCCCTCTGTTGTTGTGACACTCATGAAACGTATTTCCAACCGTCTCGGTCTTCCGATTCTTCCGATCCGACGAAGACGGAAATTTCAGCTTATGGAAGTGCTTCCGGAGGAGTTCTGGATTCGTTGGAACACCCTATCATTGCTCTGGGTCGTACTCTTTGCACTTCTCAAAAGCCGAAGTGCGAGCTTTGCTATTTAAATGATCTCTGCCCCTCGGTGAGGTGACCCGAAACCTGGAGAAGCCCAGCGGAACGAAAGAAAGAGAAGGCGACAGACGGAAGGAAGTAAAAATGAATGATTTTTGAGGACTGCAGCGAGTTGCAGAAATTATTCTTACGATGAGGACGAAGATGAAAAGCGGGCTGTATGGCCAACTTTGATGAGGATGATCTCCACAAGGCTGCAAGATACCGACTCTCGTGCACACTGCCCCCTACTGTTTGAAGCGACTCAATAAAAAGCGACGCATAGCGGAAACAAATCGATACCGTAAAATACCAGGCCATCGGACATCTCATAGAAGAAATCGCAAAAGGCCAGAGAAAACTGGCCAAACGAAAAGAAGCAAAAAGAATGGATAAAGAATATGAACGCGTTGTACTGCACGAACCGAAATACCCTTTAATACCGGAGCCATTGGACGCACCTGCGTCGCTACGAACACAAGGCTCATCTGATTAAGCCCATATGGCTTTATTTTGAACAGCAAAAACATCAGCCGGCATGGACTGCTGGGAGCATTTGCAGCTTAAGGGGCACCTAGCTACGAAGATTTTTGAAAGACATAAGGAAAAGGCAAAGGAAAGGGACTGCATAAGCGGCTTACAGGACTGCACAAGCTCAAGAAAAGAAGAGTTCCGAGCACGCGACAGAATCCCAAATCTGGTACGCGACTACCAAGGCAAAAAGACTTACACAGAAGTCTCTTTTTCCGAAAATGACTACATTATGTTCGGAAAGGAATCCGCCGGTATTCGGAGGAGATTTTAATGGAAAATGAGGAGCATTGATCCGTGTCATGCTCGAGAGCCGTTCGCTTACGTCTCTCAAACTCCGTGGCCATTATCTATGAAGCCTTGCGTCAACAGGAGTTTTTAAGAGCTGAGAAAAGGAAGGGCGCTGCACCGATTACATTGGAAATAAGAGCAATAGTAATTCGCCTGTTCGCTCTTTTTACTAATTTTATATTCTTCTTCCAGCTCATCAATCAGATATAAGTCACTCCTACGCAATGCATATCGGAAAATGCCCTTGGCTTATAAGTTGATACAGCTCAGATTTATATCCAAGGCATTTTTCTAAAGACATTTTTCTTTCTCTGCAAAAGCCTACTATAATGCGGGCATACTTTTTGTAATAAAATAGGATGAGCCGTCATACCTCTTCACTCCTATCAAAATGCAGAGCTGAAAGTGCCTTTTCTGTTCGAAAACAATACTGTAAATTAGGCTTTTCAAAGCGGAGCCCTTTATTGCCTCTTCCTCATCAATTAAATGGTCCAAAATAAAAGTTCTACTGTATTAAATACCTTATCGTTTGCAATCCCTCCCAGGACGAGATCCTATTGCTCTCATCCTGTCCGCTTCGACTACTGCATGAGTAAAGTCCAGCCATTCTTTAGAATAGGAATAAAATGTCAAGCTGTTTAGCTTATTCAAAGCATTTTTCCTCAAAAGGAGAAAATAGAAATAATCACCCTTTTTCCTTGTCTTTTATAACGATTACACCAGCTCTCCACCTGGTTCTCTGAACGGCGTTGTATAAAACCCTCTTCCAAAAATCCACATAAGGTCTGGAGTGCAGAAGATCAGGTTTTGAGATAGCAATATAAGAAACCATGATAAAGAATCATAGTGAAATCCCCAGTCCTTCATCACCCTCAAAAGTTCTTCTAATGCAATCCTTTCCCATGTATGAAGCACTTCATGTTCGGGAATAATAGGGTTTTTGGATAGATTTTTCCTCCGCTCGCGCTTGATACACTGTTGCATCCATCTTGATGCAGAGCCTCCACCAAGCTTTTCAATGCAGAAGATTATAGCTCCAGTTCACGAATTGTATTCTTTCCTCCGCCGTTCTCATCACTTTCTACCTTCTTTTCTGCTTTTCTATAGCTAAAAACTATCTTGTCTCTTAGCATGTGGCTTTCTTTGCAAACGATTGGCGAAAGTATTTTTCGTCTTTAAAAGCTTATATATTGCTTTGCGCTTTTTCTTTATATTTTGTAGTTTTAGTTATCTCCTGCATCATCCTCCGGTACGGTATAGGTAAATCTCTTCTTGATATCCTCATCGGATGCCGGGTATTCATCATAGGTCGTAAGCTTATCAATCAGCTTTCCGTCAATGATTTCCATGATACGGTTTGCGGTGGTTTCCACAACCTGATGGTCACGGAAGCAGAGATGATGACGCCGGGGAAGTTCTTTAAGCCGTCATTCAAAGCGGAAATCGCTTCCATATCCAAAGTGGTCTGTAGGCTCATCCAGAATCAAGACATTGGAACGAAATCATCATTTTCGAGAGCATACAACGAACCTTCTCTCCTCCGGAAAGGACGTTGACCTTCTTTACCGTCATCTCCCTAAAGAGCATTCTTCCCAAATATCCTCTTACGAACTGGGTATCCTTGTCCGAGGAATACTGGGTAGCCACTCTACAATGGTGTCCTCGGAATCAAATTCCTAGTATTGTCCTTCGGGAAATAGGACTGGCTGGTGGTTAAGCCCACTTATAGTCTCGGAATCCGGCTCCATTCCTGCAGAATCTGCATCAGTACAGTCTTTTGCAGTCGTTGGGTCCAACCAAAGCTACCTTATCGGTACTGATTTAGATAAAAGCTGATATTGTCCAAAACTTTTACGCCGTTAATCGTCTTTGTCAGGTTATTGACTTCCAGAACATCATTTCAATTTCCCGGTTCGGCTTAAACTGAATATAGAAAGGGTACTGTCTGGAAGACGGCTTAATGTCATCAGGCTCATCTTTCTCCAAGGCACGCTTTCTGGAAGTCGCTCATGCTTGGACTTCGAAGCGTTTGCCGAGAAACGCTGGATAAACTCCCGCAACTCCTTAATCTTCTCCTCTTTCTTTCTGTTCGCTTCCTTCTGCTGACGAACAATCAAAGCTGAAAGACTCAAACCAAAGTCGTAGTTTCCGGCAAAAGAGGCAGTCCGTAGTCATATCCACAATATTGGTGCAAACCCTATTCAGGAAATAACGGTCATGACTGACCACGATGACCGTATTTTCAAAGTTAATGAGGAAGTCCTCGAGCCACCATATTGGAAATCAAATCCAGAGTGGTTTTGTCAGTCGTCAGTAGAGATATCCGGGTTTTCGCAAAAGAGCCTTAGCTAAAGTGCCTTTACCTTCTCGGAGCCCTTCAGCTCGTTCATCATCTTGTGGTGCAGCTCCGTTTCAATTCCCAGACCGTTTAGCATGGTCTCCGCAGTCACTTCCGCATTCCACCGTCCATCTGGGCGAACTCGCCTTCAGCTCTGCTGCACGAATACCGTCTTCATCGGAAAAATCCGGCTTCGCATAGGGGGCATCCTTTTCCTTCATCACTATAGAGGCGCTGTGTTGCCCATGATTACCGTGTCCAAAACGGAGTAATTGTCATATTTAAGCTGGTCCTGCTCGAGAACGGACAAGCGCTGTCCGGGAGTCAGGATAATCTCTCCGGAGGTGGGCTCCAGAGCACCGGAAAGAATCTTTAAGAGGGTGGACTTCCGAGCACGTTCGCGCCGATTACCCCGTCAGTTTCCTTCCGTGAATTTGATGTTTACATCTCAAAGAGACCTTTTTTCCCCCTCTGTAGGTTACATTACTTGCAGCAATCATGTTTTACCTCTATATTTCCTCGTTAAAAATACGCTATATTATCCTCCGACAATATAGCATTTATAAGGAGAAAAGGGAAGGCAAAAGGATAAGGAAAATGATGTCCAAAATGATGAATGAGAAAAGATAAATGGAAGGAATTCGTGCACTTTGCAGGACCTCTCCGGATTCGACCGAATAGAGCTTTTAGAAATCGAGCCGGGTCACAGTCTTTTCAAAATAGAAATCACGGAAAAGATGCTGAACCACTATGGGGCAGTGCATGGAGCGCGCTTTACACGCTCTGATGATATGGTTTCCGGCATGACCGCTGCCTACGGCGTGACCAATGTCACCCTCTCCGGAAATATCAATTATGTCCGCCCGGCGAGGCGTCGGCACACTTTATATTGGTGCAACTCCCCTGCACAAAGGAAGAACAACCGTTGTGCAGGATGTCACGTTCGAGACAAAGGAAGAAGCTCCTTTGTACGGCCAGAATGACCATGTATATCAGAAGTCGAGATAAGCTAATTCTCTCTTTGCACTACATACCATGTACAAAAAGAAATCCCCTGTTATGCGAGAACGATGCATAGCAGATTTTCATGAATAACATGTTGCTTGTACTTTTCTTATTTTGCTGAATTTAATCTGACAAGTCGGGCATCCCTTGCAATGGTATCCCTAAGCTCAAAATCATATCCCATTGCTCAATATTTCTATCTCCATCCATGGCTATCACTGGTCGCATAGTTCATCGTCATCTAAGTCCTGCCCATGCGCTTTGTTAGGGACAGTGGTGAAACTCTGGGCTTAAAGTTTCGTCTGTCTTTTCTTTCACGTCAACCTCAAACGTTTATACCAAGTTGGGGAAAACATAGTATTAAAGAAATCCTCAACTTCCGGGTTATTACAATGGTCATGGATGCTCTTTCCTTGAACCCCTGCTGTTTCTCTATTGCCTTCCGAATTAAAAGCCTCTACTTCCTCAGCCTGCCTGCTTCCACAATGCGTTTTATATGTTGCCTCTGTCCAGGTTGCACGATGTCCGATAGCTCCTCTTTGAATGTAACCCTTCTCATCATCTTTAATGGTAATTTTGTTGTCAATCATATTTTTCCTCCTTTAAGACTCAACGATCTCCTATCGTATGCGATCATGGGCATATGTCGGATTCAGGTCATACTCCTGCCACCTGACACTTCAATCGTCGTCGCTGGTATGGCTTGCGGCATCGGATGCCAAGAACACAATTGGTTTTGCAATTTCTTCCGGTTCAGCCATCCGTCGACAAGGTTCCCGCGCATTTTTCTGTAACTCCTCTTCCCGAAATAGCCGCCTTTGCCAGCGGATTTGCCATGCACAGGCATAATGCGCTTACGCGAGCTGATTCTGCACAATATTCTCCGGCAAAGGTATTGGTCAAATTGTTAATTGCAGACTTTAACGTGCTACAAGGTGCTTCGGCCGCAGAGGAACAACGCGCCGCAAAGGGGCTGACATTCACAATGGCTCACCGGTTGTTTTCAGTAGCGAAAAGGCGGCCTGACGGCGTAGACTACAGACTTAAAACGAGGTATCCACCGCGGAGTGATTTCTTCTTCATCGTACTCATCCGCCTTCTTATAGCCTGCTGTCGTACCTACATTATTTACCCCAGACATCAGTCTTCCAGGTGTTCAAAAACATGCTGTGCACAAACTAAATCCGCATCTCCTTGAGACATCTACTGTTTCCCGCGTGAAACCAGGCCAAACTTTCCGAGCGATTTCACGCTTCCTCTATCTCCTTCTTATTTTCTGCGCAATTGCTATGCTTGCGCCTCTTTCAGAAAACTCCTTTAGCCGTAGCATATCCGATTCCTTTACTGCCCGCCGGGTTTGTGACTACGGCCTTTCCTTTAAACCCGTCCATCGCATCACCTCCTTACCTAACTACAGATGTTTTTATTTGAAAATAATGTCATCACTGCACCGGCAATAAAACGATCCCGATGTAGCACTCACAAAGCCCGCCTTCAAAGTTTTCAGCAGCATGTGACTCTAATATCGCATACCTCAGGATTCTCAGAACATACTCGTGCAGCTTCAACACTCAAAAGTATAACGCCGGAAAACCGCCTGCAATGGAACCCGGTCCGATAGCAAAAGCCATTGGCGTAGCATTCCGAGCCATTTTCCGATTAGTATAATGCAGCAATACCGATTGTGGACAAAACAATTAAAATAGCGAAAATCTTTATGAGTTGAACCACTGTTTCTGTGTACAATTACTAAGTTGCGAGAATACAAACATCATAATGATGGTGTAAACAAAGCCCATACTGGGACTTTAACAAAACGCTCTTTTCCGTAAAGCCCTAAGGCCGTTGCAAAACTCCCAAGAACGAGCCCGACAATTTTGAAACATATCACTGCTGCAAGTTTATCCAAATAACCTGAAACCACTGTCAAAAGAACCATAGTAAACAGACGGGTAAAATCACTTCCTATACTTATCAGGATGTTGTGAAAAATAAATCTTCTCATTTGTAGACACATTTTCTCTTTTCTGTCTGTACTTGCCATTCTCCGGCTCTGTATTTCTTCAGAACCGGCCGAATAGCCCTCTTTTTAAACCAAAAAGCTCGTCAAAGGATAGCAAACCGACATCCTTTTGCAGAGATATACTGCCATGGCCAAATTGCATGGTGCTCTGTCGGTGCCACAGACTGCATCATCAGCGGCGGCAACAAATCCTCCTGTTAGCGGAGGCCGCTAGCTGCTAGTATCTCTCTCCCCAAAATCAACGATTCCTACCGGCAGTTAAAATCAGCGTCGCATAATCCCTAGCATTCCGGCTGTGTGTTACTGCACAACCGTCTTCCTACCGGTCGATTAATCTCTACTGTATCCAGCATCGTTTCCAAGATGAACCACCACATCATCATAACCAAGAACGTCGGTAGGTTTGAGGCACTCCTCCCTGCCGCGAGCTCTCCTTGGGCAAAATGGTCCAAAATCCCCAAAACAAATAATGTGCTGAAATAAACATCGATGGAACAAAAAGCCTCGAGTTGGCAGCCAGATATTACTTCTCCAATAATAATCAATAAAAGCATCGTTAAAAATGCTGTTCTGACATCCCACTGTTAGCTTCACCCTTTGCAATACGAGTCTAAGCCCAGATACAGGTACTTGCTAAAAGCATATCGTTACAAGGAGAGCGTACCCGAGCCATTTTCTTTTGAACTGTCATCCATGAGCATTTCCTCCTTTTGTATTTAGTTGAAAATTTCTTACGGTATCTTTGTGTATGTAATCATATCACAGTATATTTTTATGCACAATTATATTTTTGCATTTTATACAAATATTTTATATTATCTAAATTATTTTTATGCATTAATGAGTTGTTTTATCTTTTGGTTTTTATTTTATTTAGCGTTTTATACTATCTAACAGATGAATAGTGATATGATTTAAAAGAATAAAAGGAGTATTCTCAATGCAAAGCTCTCTCGACAAATACAATTAGAAAAGCCAAGTTCACCGTTCCATATTCAATGACATCATCAATAATCAGTCATGTTTGACTGGGCATTTAGCGAAAGAGGCTGATGGAAAGAAAGTACCATATGTCAGCGCGGTCAGAGAAGCTCTCATGCAATTTACGCGGCGATAAATTTATTATTTCTGTTCCTCGTCACGGATGTCGTATTCGTCGCCTCTAATCGTCAAAGAGCCGATGGAAATTGCCGCTTTTTCGTTCTTGCTTTAGAATGTAAATTTCTGGAAGAATACCATGGCCGCTTGACCAATGAGTACATCGAAGAACTTGGCTTCTATGTGAGTCATACGATAATAATGTGTCTCTGGATCCGACTTTTACGTTCATGAGATTTAAACAGGAATTTCACTTAAAAACTATTTTCCTATTATGGAAACACTTATTGTATTTAAACAAGCTGGCCAGTGCCATTGACCAGCAAGTTGTCTTTACAGTACAAATCATGCAAAAGCAAATTCTTTCCGCGGATAGTTCCACTGCCATGCTGGATTATATAGAGAAAAGACATATCTACTGCATCTACTCTTTTACGTGCGGACATAGAAAAATGCCTGCGGTCGATGATTCCTTTTTGATAAAAGAAAGACATTTGAAAATTCTTGGTATAGCAGCCTATGTTGATTTTTAGATGACTCATCTGAAAAATGCCGTCCCGGAACCGAGATGTTATCCCGGAGCGGCATTTCAAATGAAGGTCTTTTCTTTTTAAAACTTAATCCATCCCAGCACACTTGCCACGGAACTGAACAAGATAATTGCGACAAAGAAAGGCAAAGATATTTTAATCATAAAAATTGAAAACGGCCTCTCTCAAAGGGCTCCATTTTCCACTTCTTCCGCTATCCCCTTTACGGTAATACACACGAACAACCAAGAGGCAGGTTGCCATTGCGGCAATCGGCATCATCACGAATTGGTCAAGAAGTCAAAGAAATCCAGGAAACTGCATGCCCTTTAATCAGCGTAATTCCGACAAGCGGACCGTAGCCCAATGCGCTTGAAGTACCAAGCGAAACCATGATGATAGCCAAGACCAGAGTTGCGCGCTTTCTGCTCACTTTTAACTCATCCTGGAAGGTGAAACTGCACTTTCCGCCAAGTGGCAGAAGTGAGCGCCGCAAAGAAAACCAAAGAGGAAGAAAAGAAATCTTGTCAATCCTTCCAAAATCCCATGCTGGCAAAGATTTTCGGCATGGTAATAAAACATGAGACAGTCCCGCTTTTAAGACCTTCGTCTCCGCTCGGAAAAAGGCAAATACAGCAGGGATAATCATAAGACCGGCAAGAATCGCTATTGCCGTATCGATGTCTCACATTTCCTGTAGATTCTTCGATGGAATGATCGGATTTCATATAGGCCGAAAGTTACCAGAATGCCCATTGCAATAGAAAGGGAATAAACATCTGTCCCATGGCTGCCACCACGGTCATCCAGGAAAAATTCTTTACATTCGGAATGAGAAAGTACTTTCACACCGGAAAAGCCGGGTCTTGTAACAGCGTAAATGGACAAAACAACGGCAAGTAAAACCAGGACGGGCATCCTGAAAGTGAAACCTTTTCGATTCCGTTTTCCACTCCCATAAAGATAATCAGCATCACCACTAAAGGTAAAAAGGATAAACCAAAAATTCCGCCTGCACCCCATGTCCCGATAAAACCGCCAGTATTCACTTGTTGCAGCAGCGAGTCTCTTTCTCCTTGCAAATAAGCAAAAGATACTGCAAAAGCAGCCGCCGATATACGGAATAGTAGGGACAATCAGAATCGGAATAATCGCATTAATCCAGCCGCCAGCGAAACATCGGCAGTCCTTCCCAAAGTGCGCGTAAGCACCAGCCGGACTTTTTCTGGTCATTCTTCCGATTGCACTCTCCGCTATAATCATGGTGTAGCCGAAAGTGAGTACCAAAATAAGATAAATCAGAAGAAAAATCCTCTCCGCCGTAACGCGCCGCAAGGTAAGAAAGCCAGATGTTTCGAGTCCGACGGCAGAACTCGCTGCAGAGAAAGCACAGAGCCCAGTTTTGATGAAAATTTACTTCTTTTCTTTTTCTCGTCCATTTCTACTCCTATGAAAAATACGAATGATTGCGGTTTTTCTCTAGGTCTTTACTTCAATATAAAATCCGCATCGTCGCGGTTCTTCTCTACTTTCTACTCTACATAAAAATCCGAATCCTACAGTTCCTCTCAAATCTTTTAAAGCTTGATAAAGTCTGGCGATCGGCAAAGCCTATTGCATTACAAAATCTCCCTCTATCCCTTTACAAAGCGGGCGAACGGGCCTTGCACACCATATGCGCCAGCTTTTGTCCATAGGGTCTCCAAAGCAATATACTCCCGTATTTCCCCGATCGGACATCTTGGAAAGATACACCGTCGTTTTCTGCATAAAATCCCTATTTTTCTCTCCGTATAGAAGACAAACCCTGTATAGACCCAATTTACCTTCCCCGACAGGCCGGAAAGCATAGCATGCCTCTTCCTCCGTCTTCGGTTTTCGAGGATTTTGTCTCCGTCAAAAACCACGGTATCCGCAGCAATAAGCAAAGTTTCACCGTCAAAAATGTCTCTGTACTTCCTCCGCTTTCAAAAAGGCCAGGGCGCTGTGTGAGAAGCGCCGGATCCTCTCCGTACTGTTTTCGTCCGCTCCGCTCGGATAAACCGTAGGAGCTAAAATCCCAAAAGCTTCATCAGCTCTATTCTTCTCGGAGACCCGCTCGCAAGCACGACCTTCGAAACTCTCCTGAAGAGACGGCTTTTTCCCTCCTCTTCCGACTCCTTCTCTTTCTTTCTTAGCAAAGCTTCCAGCTCTTCCAACTCTTCTTGTCCATTTCTTATCCATTTCATATCCACTCCTCTCTATCCGCTCTCTTCTATTTTTCCATATTTCTCTTTTTACGCTTCCTATTCCACTTCCTATTCTCTTTTTCGCTTCTTTTCTCTTGCCGTCATCTATATAAACTTGTCTTGCTTTTTCCGCACCTTTGTAGCTATTGTTGAAGCAATTCGAGACGCTTCTATAGATAAGGTAGCGTTCTTGTTCAGTGGCAAAAATTGTTTTCATTCTGCCATAATTTTTGAAGAAAGGGAATATCAATACCACTGAAAATTGAAAATGTCAATAACGTAGAAGGTTTATTTTTCTCTCTAAACGGCTAAAGGGAAGAGTAGAGCTGGTTTCTCCGGAGGAGATCGCATCAATTTGAAGTCCAAGCTGTCTCAGATGCTGATGATGTCTCAAATGCTCGATAAGGCCTATATCAAAGAATGGAACTGATTGTGCATGAGCCGGAAGATATGAAGAAAGTTAGTCGAGTTCATGATGGGTGACGCAAACAACTAGGAAATGCATAGCATGCAAGAATACGAACAGCTTAAAAATATGATTGTATCAGTTGTTGGCGGTGGAGCCTCCGGGCTCGCCGCCATTTCCTATGGCAGACCTCGATAACGATACCCTCCTACCGGAGAAAAATGCCGAGGCGGGCGGCCTCTTAACGGACTCGGAGCCTCTTTCTCTTTCCGGAAAATCTTTTTCGGGAAAATCGCTTCTAACACAGTTCCTAAGACTCATGGAAATATATGAAGTAAGTCGGCCTTTCATAGGAACTGATCTCCGTTTCCCTAAACGAGAGGTCGCAGGTCCTGCCTGCACCACTTATTCAGACTGAAACAGCGGACGGCGAAAGGGCTTCCGTCCTGTCTTTACACTCACTGTAAAAAACACAATAAGTCAAAAGGATGAGCTCTACTGTTGTAACTATCTGATTCTTGCTTTTTCGGATAGCAAGACATTTTCCTTGCATGACACGGTATTCCTGAAGATAGGGTGAAGATAGTTGAAGGAAGGCCTCCGATGCGCTTACACAGGAGCAAGGCCGGACGAAGATGGGAGAACTGCTCCTTCCGGAAAAATAAAAAAGAAAAATTGAATCGATTTACAAAAGTCCCCTACGAGGCTTCCATGCCTGTGTAGGGGACTCCACTATTCCATATGCGTAAGGTTCGCTACGTGCGATATGATACCTTACGCTTTTTTCTCTTCTCTTGCCTTTTCTGCAAGCTCCAGAGCAAACTCTTTCCTTGTGAAATCTGCAAATCCACACCGGTATCGTTCGGCTCATCTTCTCAAACTTGTAATCCTTATCCGGAAGAACCGCATTCAGAAGAATTCCCACTCAAAAGAACCGGTTTGCCAGACCGGAGAAGCAATCTGCACACCGAATACGTGGAATACCAGCTCCTGCGCTGGAATAATTGATTCCTATCGAAAGTACCAAAATCATTGCCGCAACAATAATGTTTCTGCTCTTAGAAAAATCCACCTTGGTCTCTACCACATTTCTTACACCGACTGCGGAAATCATACCGTAAAGCACCAGAGAAATTCCACCGATAATCGCACTCGGCATAACCTCTATCACTGCGGAGAATTTCGGGCAGAAGCTTAAAAAGACGGCGAAAACGGCAGCCAAACGAATAACTCTAGGATCATAAACCTTGGTCAGGCTTTAAAACACCGGTATTTTTCACCATAGGTTGCATTGGCAGGTGCACCGAAAAAGGGAGGCCATAGTGGTTGCCAAACCGTCTCCGGTAAGAGTACGGTGCAGCCCCGGATCCTTCATGTAGTTGATTCCGACTGTAGAGGAAATCGCAGAGATATCTCCGATATGCTCCATCATCGTCGCAAAGGAGATGGGGATAATGGTTAGCAACTGCTGAAAAGTAATGCAGGGATCCAGATTTCCGCTTGTAAACAAGGAAAATACCGTCCGCTCATACTGTACCGGAAAACCGAACCAGGATGCCGACGCCACCGGTTCAAAATTAATGTAGACGAGAACCGCGGCAAAGAGATAGGATACAACAACTCCCAGGAGAATCGGAATGATTTTCACCATCCCTTTTCCGAAAATATTACAGAAGATGACAACGACAATGGCAGTCAAAGCCAAGCCCCAGTTACTCGAGCGGTTTTTCCACTGCAGACTTGGAAAGATTTAAGCCGATAGCTATGATAATCGGTCCTGTCACTATCTCGGAGGGAAAAAGCGCATAACCTTCCCTGCGCCAAAAATACGGAAGGCAAAGGCCAGAACAAGGTACATAAGGCCTGCCAGGGCAACACCGAAACACGCATATAAAAAGGGTTCCGGTTCCTTGTTTGGAGCAATGCTCATATAGCCTGCCAAAACGCGAACGAGGCCTAAAAATGCCGGTACCTTCTTTTTCGAAATCAAAGTGAAACAGAAGGGTTTCCCAGCCCACTAAAAAGTAAAAGTACTGAAATGGATAATCCCGTCAGTAAGGGCACCAATACCGTAGCGCGAACATAGCAAAAGAGGTGTTGGAATCCCAAAACAAAGAATCGCCATCCCCTAAGGACCTTGCATCAAAAATAGCCTCTTCACGAACTTCTTCATTGTCTTCTATTTGCTCTTTCACCGCGTCTCCTTCTTCTTTTAAAACTCGGCCTAAAATATTCTCCCTCTCTTTCTTGAAAATTTGCCGTTTCCCTATCATACTCTCTTGGATTTTTCTCTGTCACAAAGACTAAAAAGGGAAAATCCCTTTTTTAAAAATCTTTTTAGCAGTCTGTATTGGTCAAGAATTAGGAAAAATTGGCCAAGAGTTCATAAAAGCGTTACTTTTATATTGTTAAGATTTGTGATAAAATATATTTGAATACTATGCGAAAAATTCTTAAACTATGCATTTATAAGTAATTTGCATAATCGAAAATAGAATTTTGTACTTCTATTTTAACAAAAAGCCAAAATGGATGATATAATGAAAAGACAATGCGTGGAGGTATGACATCATGGAAAATTAGACAGCTGCATTCTTTTTATTAAAATCGTTGAGTTGCAAACAGCTTCTCGAAGGCGGCGGAGGCTTTTGGGGTATACCCAGGCTGCAGTAACCATCCAGATTCGTCGGTTGGAACTCGAGTTTAATACCCTGTTTTTCGATCAGGGTTGGCAGACACGTAGAGTTGACCTTTACCCGGAAAAAGTTCCTTCTTTATGCCAATGAAATATTGAGGAAGGTAGATGATGTACTACACGATTTTAGCACTACCATAGTGCGCGATCACAAATTGCGCATCGGTACTCTGGAGTCCTTATTGAACTTTAAATTACCGCAGGTCATTACCTACTTCTATCGTCACTATCCCTCTATCTCCTTGGAAATCAGATCCGGCACGCCAAAAGAATTAAATGACATGTTGGATCGCAACCAGATAGACTTGGCATACTATATCGACCAGAAGGTGTATGGACAAAACTGGGAGAAACCCTGGAAGAACCGGAATCGGTAATTTTTGTTGCGGCAAAAGATGTGGATTTTACCGGAGAAAAAAGAATATCTTCTTCCGGAGCTTTTAAATCTGCCCTTCTTTTTAACAGAACGAGATTCCAATTATCGTTTCGCATTGGAACAGGAATTGGCATCGCAGCATTTATCGATTCGTCCATTCTTTGAAACCAAATACGGACGTCATCAGAGAATTGATAAAGGAGAACAGGCGATTTCTTTCTTACCCTATTATGCGGTGCAGAAAGATCTCGAAGAGGGAAGCCTCAGGCAACTGGAAGTGAAGGATTTTCATTTGACCATGTATCGTCAGCTCTTCTATCACAAGGACAAATGGATGACGGAAGAAATGAAGAAATTCATCAGTTTAAGCGACCAATTGATGTTGTAAAAGAATGAAAAAATTCGGCTTGCGGACTTTCTGCAGGCCGAATTTTTTTCTTTTCTGTCATAGCGAGTAAAGGATGATGCCTCCTTTCGCCTCTCTTCCCGTATTCCAAAGACTTCGGAAATCCACCCACTTTGCTTCGGAGTAGGTTAGTGTTGCACCTGAAAAACGACCTTCTTCCGCTAGCGCATTTTTCTCCGTCATAACGATATCGATTAGCAAAAACCAATGCCAAACATAGTCCTCCATAGCGGGATTTTCATGGTTTAAAAATCAGAAATGGGAACCAGCAGATCTTTTCAATCTGCTCCATGATCCGCTCTTCCGCCTCTCTTTCAGTCCGCCGTACCGGGAAGGATGGCCATTGTGACTTTTCTCCCCCTTGTCACTCCCAAAAAACGGGTAAATCCCTCGACACCAAATCTCCGGTTTATCAATACCGCACCAGCGAGGATGAAGATATTCCTTCATTTCTTCCGTAAAGTAAAGATACTCATCCTGATCCGGCTTTCTCCAAATTTCCTTTATACAAGGATTGTTTTCCCATGATGCAAGGCAAAAATAAAGTGCACTGTCACAGGCTGTGATAGCTGCGCAACCTCCCAGTTCATCATATGATCAAAGCACTAATCCTGGTTTTCCCCGTAGGAGTCTCAGATATAAAAAATCCAGTTTCTTTTTCCATCTCTTCGCCTGACTTCCTCTTTTGAAATCTCGTCATCCAATGATGTAAAATTCAGTCGTAGTCTTGCTAAATGATCTTTGTCGTAAGTATAATTCCAACCCCTTTTTCCGATTATCTTTTTAACAAACGCTAGCATTCATGATACAGATTACAGTTACTCCCTACATCCGCAAAAACCGCAGCCCACATATTGGCAGCGCCAAAGGCACTGAAGCAACACCAGAATCTTAATCCCGAGAGCGAGGGCAGATATTTTCCGTCGCAATTGAACAGTTCTTCTTCCGATGAAATGACTCTCGGAATCTTTACCAGGTCATCATCCATAATAACAATATCCGCCGCCTCGAAATTGCAGCATCCGGATCCCATTCCTCCCCATGGCAATCCCCACGTCGGATCGGGGAAAGTACCGGCGCATCGTTAATCCCATCTCCACAAACGCCAGATATCCCTCCTGTTTTCCATTTTTCTCGAGGCTTTTCAAAAGTTCCTCTACCTTTTCCACCTTTCCGGCCGGCAGAAGTTCACTGTAAACCCGGTCCACTCCCAGAGCTCTTCCTACTTCTTCTGCAACCGGTTTGCTGTCTCCGGTCAGCATCACGACTTCCTTGACGCCCTCCATCTTCATTTTCAAAATAGCTTCCCGGCTACTCTTTTTATCTCATCGGCAATCGTAATCTTTCCGAGATATGCACCGTCTCTTGCCACATGACAGACGGTGGCACTTTCCGCTTCTTCTTCGGAGTAAGAAATCCGGAACTCCTCCATTAGTCTTCCGCTTCCTACCAAAATCTGACTGTCCTCCACCTTCGCAATAAGTCCCTTACCGCTCCGGTTTCCGTCTCTTTCGGGATAAGAGTTCTCGTCTTACAAATCCCCCTCCTGATAAGCTAACAAAATGGACTTCGCAATAGGATGCGTTGAACCGTTTTCTGCTGATGCTGCTGCAAAAGAAGCTCTTCTTCGGAAACGCCTTCCGCCGGGCATAACTTTTCCACCGCAAAGTTCCCTTTAGTCAGGGTCCCCGTCTTATCCGTCACCAAAACGGAAAGTTTGGAAATAAGCTCTAAATAATTAGAACTTTTACTAAAATTCCTTCCCGACGCTGCACCGATTCCACCGAAAGGAGAGGAACCGAAATGACCAGAGCGCAGGGGCAGGAAAGCAACGAGGGAAGGTACAGGCACGGTACAACCAAGTAATAGGGATGAGCCTGCCAGATTTCTTTGGGAAGAGCCCCTGTCGTAACGCCGAAAAACTGGATGAGCGTTGGCAGGATGGCCAGTGCCAACGCGGAAAATACCACAATAGGGGTGTAAAACCGTGCAAAACGGGATAATAAGTTTTCCGTCTTCGACTTCTTTTTCCGAAGTCCTCCACAAGTTCCAAAATCTTCGATACCGTGGAATCTTCAAAGCACTTTGGTGGCTTCTACTCGAAGAAGACCTTCACCGTTAATCACAGCGAAATAATATTTCTCCGGGAAAAACGGAGCTGTACAGACTCTCCGGTAAGCGCCGCAGTGTTAATCATGCTTCTCCATCCGCACAATCCGTCTACCGGTACCTTTTTCTCCTGCTTTAATGAGAGGAATATCTCCGATTTCCACCTCGTCCGGATCGATGGTTTCCACACTGCCGTCCGCTCTCTCTCACTGGCGTATTCCGGAACAATGTTCATCAGCTCTTTAATGGAGGCACGGCTTTGTCCCACGGCATAGCTTTGGAAAAGTTCCCCGACCTGATAAAAAACCATAACTGCAACCGCTTCCGCAAATTCTCCAGGCTCCGACTGTCGCAATAGTCATCAGCAGGGCTTCATCAAAGGGCGACGATTTTTAATTCCCAGAATACATTCCCGTACACATCATAGCCACTGATAAAATAAGGCAAAAAGATAGAGCGGAAAGAAGTAAATAGGATGCTCGTTCAGAATGAAATCAACTTCCATTTTTCTCTAGTAATCATGAGTCTAAAAATAAAGCCAACGCTATACCGACACGGCTTCTTTCTTTTTCAACTTCTCCGACATCTTCTCTCCCTTATCCCTTACAATACAGCTCTCACTCCGGCAACTTTGTAAAATACCCTTCATACAAGGACTACACTCCAAGAACCTTGAAATCCGGCTCTATCGTCTTCCCGATTCGGATTGCTCCGTTGAAAATCTCCTCAAAGCGTGCATCCTCCGCCTCTAAAGTAAATTTCTGCATCATAAAGTTTACCTTTACAGACTGCACTCCTTCAATCTTATTAATCTCATCCTGCATCTTTGCCGCACACTCGCACAATCGATTCTCACATTCAAATTTCTCTCATATTCTCTCCTTTATTCCTCAGTGTGTTCTATTCCCATCACAATAATCATCTTCATGCTCATCCGCGAGAGCGTAAACTATGCTTTTTCCCTCTTCTTCCCTGTACAGGTTTTTGCCGTGCACGAAGAATTTTCAACTGATGCGATACTGCGGACTGGTTCATTTCCATCCCTGACAAATTTCCATGCATTTTTCTCCCCGGAAAAAGGTCGCATAGAGAATCTTAATCCTGGAAAAGATCTCAAAGACTTTGAAGAGCTCCACTGCAAGGTCACAGAGGATGTCCTCTGAAATCGTATCCGTTAAAGCAGCTCTCGGTACCTCCGCCTCTTGCAGCTTAAGAGTGCCTTCCTGCTCGCTGCCCTTCCAATCTTTTTATGTACTTTTGCCTGCCACCTGTCCTCCTTTTCTCTTTTTCTCTTTTTCCCTAACTGTTCTGTCTTTTTGTTTATGAAGACAGAACACTGCAAAATGAGGTTCCTCTTCAATGTAAAATTAACACATGAATATATTATCACATATTCTTTTACTTGTCAATCTTTTCTTCGCTTCTTACACAAGAGACATATTCCTTTAATCTTCGAAATGCTTCCTCCACTCTGCTCTTCGGAAGGGCCAGATTCATACGGATATGGGTCTGCCCGTGGAACATTTTTCCATCCTGTACGCCAACACCACAGTCCCACATTCTTTTTCCAAGTCTTCTAAGGAAATATTCTTCTTTTCCAGATATTTTCCACAGTCAATAAAAAGCATGTAGGTTCCTGTGCTCATAACAGAAAGATCCGGCAAATTTTTCCATAAAGTCTGAGCATAATCCTATTTTCGGAAAGTACAGCCAAAAAGCTCCTTCCAGCATGCTCTGCCTTCTTCGAATAAGCGCCGACCAGCGCATGCATGGACCTACATTCATCGTATTATAATGGCTAAGAGAGGATTCCTTTTCCATCCTGTCCTGTAAAGTCTTATTGTAGCCAATGTGATAAGCGCCGACCAGACCGGCAAGATTAAAGGTCTTGGACGGTGCATATAAGGCAATTGTGTGCATCTTTGCGTAATCACTTACGGATTGTGTCGGGATATGACGATAACCGGCATGATGATGTCCGACCAAATCTCATCGGAAACCACCCACATCATCGCTTCTCATAAAGCGCCATCAGCTTTTCAGTTCCCTTCTCCCAAACTCTGCCGGAGGGATTATGCGAGAGCAGAAAAATGGAAGCATGAATTTTTCCTCTCGCAGCTTCTTTCCATATCTGAAAAATCGATTCTCCAGATTCCTCTTCATCGCGATATAAAGGACTGGAAACAATCGTATAACCGTTGTTAATCGAGGCTCTTTGTAAATCGATATAAGTCGGCGAATGTACCAGGACTTTGTCTCCTGGATGAAAAATATTTAACGGAAAGCAGTCCGCCCAGGACACCATTCTCATAGGAAAGTATTTTTCCGGTTTTTAGGCCCTCCACGGCATTTTTGTGTCTTTTGCCATTCTATAATGCCATTATGTAAAGCCTCACTCGGCTGAAAAATAGCCGAAGCAGGGATGCATAATCCGGTCTGTCATCGCTCTCGTATAGGGGAGGAACGGCAAAGTTCATGTCCACTCACATTGGAATCGCATCATCACTCTTTCGGTGCCGCGGGGACAGCAGGCATTTTCGATTCCGTCAATCGCGGTAGCATCCTTCCGTGGCGGTCTATGATATCGGTGAAATTAAATGGCATAATATTTTCCTCCTTCTATCCTTCTATTCTATTCAAAAGGAGTCTCTACTGTATTTCGTACGGTTCTTTATTATACCATGACTTTTTGTAAGAAACTTCCACCCGTTCTGTTAAACGGGCAGAAGTCCTCTCTTTAAGAACAGCTCTACAATAATTCGTAGCTGTCTCTACATTGTTTTTATCCTCTAATACTTATCATTTCCGAAAAGAATCCACCGTCCAGTTCCTGATTCTCCATGTCTTCATAAGTCTTGGGAGGCGTTTTGGGCTCGGGAATCGTCATTAAGTCAATGCCTTCTTCCACGGAATTCAGATCAAAGTCCTCCTGCTTTTCTTCTTTCTTCTGTGGGCCTTTAACAGCAGAGCTTCGGCAGCGGTTTTTCTCTTCCTTCACAGGAGCTTCCGGTAGGGCCTCTTCTTTGGTTTCTTTTACACTCGATACAGGCTTAACTTCTTTCTTTTTATCCTTCAGTGCGGAAACCGGCTTCGAACTCTTTCTTCTTTTTCCGGGAGCTAATTTAGCTGCCTTTCCGTCTGCTCTTTTTCCGCCTTAGGCTCTTCTTTTTGAAGCAACTCTTATCTCCCTCTTTTTCTTCAGGAGCTTCCGCAGAAACAGAGCCTTCCTCTTCCTTGACTTCCTTTTTCTACCTTTACGTCCTGTAACTTAAAGTTTCTCATCAAATCATTCAAAAGATTTGCCTGACTATGAGAGCTCTTCACCAGAGGCCGCACTCTCTTCCGCAGTCGCAGAATTACTCTGTACTACGAGGAAATCTGCTCGATGCCGAGCTGACCTGCTTTACTCCCTTCGCCTGTTCCTCAGAGGAAGCGGAGATTTCGGTAATAATAGTATTGATTTTTGCTTTGCGCGGAAACAATCTCCAGAGAAGCTGCCGTTTCTTCTGAAATTTTAGCTCCTTGCTAACCGCAGTCAATCGTTTCTTCAATACAATCACTGGTATTTTGCGCAGCTTTTGCCGATCTCTGTGCCAGGGTTTCCAACTTCCATCCGCTACAACGGCAAAATCCCTTTCCTGCCGCACCGGCACGTGCCGCCTCAATTGCCGCATTTAAGGAAAGAATGTTGGTGCTGGAAGCTGATATCATCAATCGTTTTAATGATTTTACTGATTTCATTGGACTTCTCCGTGATATCGCATTGCTTTGGACATATCACTCATCTTTTGATTACTCAGTAAAACCGCCTTTTCACTCTCATTGCTTAACTTCGCCATTTCTTCGGAAACCTTAGCCGTATTGCTGATTTTTCCGGAAATGTCGTCCATGGTGGCTGATAATTCCTCAATGGAAGAAGCCTGCTCCGTAGCACCCTGAGACAAAGTCTGTGAGGCATTGCTTACCTGCTCCGCACCTAAAGAAACCTGATTTGCAGAATTCACGATTCCTCTCATGGTGTTGGATAAGTCTTTACTGATTTCCCGAAGAGAATTTAAAAGAGGATAATATGCTCCCTGATAATACTTTTCATCGGACATATCCACCTGGTAATTTCCCTTGGCAAGCTCTGCCAGCTTCTCCTGCAGATCGGCAATAATGGAACGAATTCGATCCATGATTTCAATCATACTTTCGGAGAGATCTCCGATTTCGTCTTTTTCTGATAAGAAATGGAAACATCGAAATTACCCTGCAGAAACCAAAAGCCCTGGCTTCCGAAATTTTTCTTCAAGGCTTTAAAGCCCTCTTAATCAGGATATGGGTAACACTTGCCAAAAGAATTACACCTAAAATAGTTAAAATGGTGGAAATCACAATCAGTTCATTTCTGGCTTTTATCGTATTCCTGGCCGGACAGGTCAACCATAATCCACCAGTCATTTTCCTCCTATTTCGATAGGCGTTAAAAATCTTCTGACTCTTCCTCTTTTCCTCCACCGGTCATCAGAGTAAAAGGTTCTGGGACGTTCCATCCCTTACTGATATCCTCATAGCTTTTTCCGAAACGGTATCCTTAAATTCTTCCCGATATTCTCTTTTTGCATGGAATAAAGCATGATTCCATTATTATCCGCGAGGCTTACACTTAAAGAAGGAAAACGCTCATCCTCCTGATGAAGGATTTCAAAAGCTGTCCAAAGTGATATCTACCTTTACGAAATCCTTTAAATTCATCCTTTACCAAAATCGGTTCTTCCACAGAAAAATATGTTGATCCGCATTTTCGGGAATCGTACGGATTACCTTTGTCTTTGTCTCTTGAAGTGTCTTATAATTCTCGCTTTCCTGATAAGAAGCATCCGTTGTCTCCAGCTTTCTTTCTTTCGCTCCCTCTTTGGTAATGTATAAAGAGTAGTCACTTGCACCCTAATAAATCCGTCCGGTGCAAAGTAAACGCCTACTCCGGATACATCGTCATTACTGTTGATTGCGAAAAAGAGAATTTCAGTAAACTTCCTCTACAACATACTGACTCTTTAGAAACTGGAAACATTCCCGCACTCTGGAGCGGAATGTGCTAAGCTCCCGTCGGTTCAGTTCGTACTGCTGTTCCGTCCGCTGTTACGATATTCCACACTTCACTCTCCAGAACCTGCCCTTCATACGTCGAGCTGATTCCGTCCCGAATGCTTTTTGCCAGAATATCCGCTTTCACATAATATTATCTACATCATTGAAGGCCATGTATGCTTTTATCCGTCATGTTTCCGTCAATGCTCTTACTGATATATTGCTTACCTCAGTGAATCATCGGATAGCCGAAAACCACCAATACAAAAGTAGAAAAAGCCCCAATGTCAAAGACATTCTGGTACTTAATTGCATTGTTTTTACCGGAATTTTTCCTACTTATTTTCTGTTCCTTCCATATTCGTATCCTTCCTATCCTTTCTATCCTGTCTTGTAGCAACTTCGGCTGTTCCGGAAGAAGATATAAGATACGAAATGGATAAAGGATTTTCTCCATTTGTGGAAAAAGCGAAGTTTAATCTCATCGCATCTACAAAAATTTTAGAAGTTTAAAAGCATTTTTTTCGTTGCAGTACGAGACCGACTTCCCGTATTGTAAATCTTAGATGTACTTGAGATACTGCACGATTTGCGCGGGCCCTTATGAATAAAAAGGCTTTATCCATGGCAGCAATACATGTTTTGTTTCACCCGGAAAAGCCGGAATTTTAAGAATATGGAGTGAATAAATATGTCTAAAGTAAAATTTTTCTATGTTAACGGTTGTCCTACTGCGCACAGGCAAGAAAAGGCAAGAAGAGCTCATTTCGAGAATCCGGAATACGGCAAGGTAGAATTTGAAGAAATCGACGAAGGATCAACCCTGAGATTGCCAATCAATACGATTACTGGCAACTCCACCGATGTTCGTAAAGGAAGAAAATTTACGAAGCACAAGGGAACAGTATGACGAAGCAAAGGAAAATGTAAAGAAAGTTCTGAGCTGCGTTAGAAAGCATAAAGAGAAAAATAGGTATAAAAATCAAAGCGCTTTTACACGTAGGTCCGTTGCAGGGCACTGCTCTGCCAACCTCGCCCAGTAGGGGATACTAAGCGAAAAACAGCATGCATTTGTTTTTCGCAAGTACCCACGGGCTCAGATTACCCTGCAACGAGCCTGCACAGCAAAATACTACAGCTTTGATTTTTATAGCCTTTTGTTCCTATATCTCTATAGTCATTCTGACATCATCTCTCGGCATCAGCCTTTCTTACAGCGCCGTTGTTTTGCGCAAACTGTTCAGAAATATACCTACTCCACTCTACCTTAAAAGTCAATTTCATACACTCCGTCATCGCATTATCACATTCAATAATGTCACGGGTATTGATCTTCTTCTCCGCCACAAGCTTTGCTATATCGGATATGCGTCATCTGAGCGAGCTCTTTGCGGATAAGGAACTGTCTTCTTAGCCAGATTCGGTACAAATACCGCTTTTCCAAGAGAATATGGTTTTCCTTCGCAAAAATAGAAGCATTCGCATTATCTCATTTGCTTATTTTTCTTGGAAAATGGGCCTCTACATCGCCTCTATTTTTGAATACAATCCCAAACTCTCCCCGTAGGAAGCTGACTAGTTCTGTCGGAGAGAGGACAAGCTGTGCTCTCTCTTCCGGCAGAGATAATGAAGCCTCCGCCCCTTGCTTCTTCCTGCACAAAGGTCGGGAAACTGCTTTTTCATTCCGACGGGAGCTGCAGCCTCCTCGGATATAACCGGTGATACTCAGTAAATCCTTCATGGGAAGCTATTTCCACCTTTTTATTTCCGGAAAGCTTCGCGCACTTCTTCAGGTCGAGTTCCTCGGCTACCGGAATTCAAAATCTACGGGTAACCCTGTTTTATCGCCCTTTAGGACCAAGGTCTTATACATACTCTCCGGCGGAACACCGAGCACTTCCGCAACATGCACACCGGAAAGATCATTTTTCGTCTACAGGGTACTCTCTTTCCTCGTAGGAAATCTTCGCCCTGTCGAGAATCCTGCACGCATTGGTTTTTGCTTCTTTTCCCATACTATTCTCCTAACTTTAAGAAAAACCTCGTCCCTTCTCCATCTCATAAATCCGGTCGGCGAGGGACATGGTGGACTGTCTGTGCGAAACCAGCACTACGGTCTTTCCTTCTTTTTCTCTTTCTCTAGGACTGCAAAAATAATGCCCTCATTGAAAAACATCCAGATTGCTGGTAGGCTCATCGATAGCAAGAGCTCCGCATCTGGAGGAAGGCTCTTGCAAGACCGATTCGTTGCTTTTCTCCGTCAGAAAGAGAATCTCCGAGCTCGCCTACCTCTGTTTCTATATCCTTTGGAAGGCTCATGATAAAATCATGAATACTTGCTTTCTTCGCCGCATTTTCAATCTCCTCCCGTAGCGGAAAGCTTTATGACCGCAATATTTTTCCCGATGGTATCATGAAAAGAATCGTATCCTGTGTCACATAGTTTCGTCATTTTACGAAGGTAGTCCGTATTGATTTCCTTCACATTTTTCCGGAAAATAAAATCTTCCCTGTTTCTGTATCCCAGAAACGCATAAGCAGCTTTTAAAAGAGTGGATTTTCCGGAGCCACTGACACCGTGAATCCTGAGAACCTTTCCCTTCGGAATGTCAACTGAAACCTGCTTCAGAATGATTTCATCCTGATAAGAAAATGTGTTTTTCGACGTTTGCACCGTTAAAGGGAATCTCTTCTCCGTTCGATACCTCTTCACCGCTGGCTCTTCCTCTAAGAGGGAAAGCACCTCTCTCCGGAGGCCAGGGGTCTGGTTTAAGGTATTGAAAGGAAGAAAAGTGCTGCAACCGCGAAAGGAACTCATCATGGCAGGGGTGGAAAGGAGCAGAGCGGAAAAAGCTTACGACATGGCTCTGATAGAGGAAAAGCATGGTAAAAACATTCCCCAGGAGCTGAATCGCAAGATTCGTCACCGCACGCTGTGAGCCCTCAAAGGAGCTTGTTTCTCTGGAAAGCGGAGAGTTTTTTCTGACCTTTTCATCCATTTCTATAGCCTGCTTTTTCCCACATGGTATTGCTATGATTTCATCCAGACCGTAGAGACTGTCCAAAACAAAGTTATTTAACTCTCCCATCTCGCTTCTCAGTGCTATTCCGGCTTCCGTCACTGCGCTTTCCATTCCATATGGAAGTAGCACGCTGACAGTAAGATAGGCAAAAAGCAATTTCCCCTGCCAGGATATGTTGCTTTAGCGATCAAAAATCAGCATAATCAGCGAAGTTAAAAGGCAATGGCAATCGGGGAAACGGTATGCGCAAAAAGACCTCTAAGAGTTCGATGTCCGAAGTAATGACGGAGATGAGATTCCCCTTTCCTTTCCCTCCAGCTTTGCTGGGCAGAGTTTTCTTAATAGGCAAATACCTTTATGACGGATAATCGCTAAGATCTCGAAAGGCAATGTAGTGGTTGCAATACTGCTCACCGTAGTGCAGGATTCCACGCGCTACGGCAAAGAGAAGAATCACGGTAGCTTCTGCCAAGAGCCTGTCAGCAAAAGAGAGACCTCCGGCATAGAAAAGATCAGCCCCTGAAAGGCTATGCAGGGCAGGAAGCTCCGAAAATCCCTTTAGGATTCCGTATCCTGAGAATGGTCAGGAAGATTGCACATAAAAATCCTAAAACACCTAAGATAATGCTGGTCAGCATCACTCCTGTAAGAGGCTTTTATAAGCACGATAAGCTCTCCGCATAATCGCCAAAGTCCGATCTTCTTTTATTCATGCTTTTCTCCTCCTTCCTTTATATCTTCCTTTCTCTCTTTGATCCTGCAAGTCTTCCATATGCCCCCGGTTCTTCCTACAAGTATCTCTTTGTGTTTCTACAAAACTTTCTTTATGTCTTCCTGCAGAACTCTCTTTGTGTTTTTCCGAATAGCGTTCCAGCTCACTCTGCTCCCTAAACAAACGGCTGTAGCTGCCTCCCTTTTTAAGGAGCTCCTCATGCTTTCCGGCTTCCGTCACTCTGCCGTTTTCCAACATAAAAATACAATCACTCCCTACAACATTAGCCAGTCTATGGGAAATCAAGAGAATCGTTCTGCTCTTTTGCAAGCTCATGAATGACCTCCATAATCATTTCTTCACTTTCCGCATCAATATTCGATGTCGCTTCATCAAAAATATAGACCGGAGTATCGTGGAGAAGTGCTCTTGCAAGAGAAAGTCTCTGCTTCTGCCCTCCGGAAATATTGCTGCCGTTCGAAAGGAGCGGCATAGTAAGTCCCCCTTGTGCTTCTATAAAGGAGAGGAGGTTTACCTTTTAAGGCTTCCTTCATCTCCTCCTCTGTTGCACCGGGATTTCAAGAAGAAGATTATCCCGCACAGTCCCCTTTAAAGATCCAACTGTCATGCCCGATCATCGTCATTTTATCGAGGATAGACTGAGACGAAAAATTTCGTAAGCTCTCTTCCGTTTAACTTTACGGAGCCTTTGTAGCCCTTATTTTTCCCCATAAGAATCCTGGCTATAGTGGATTTTCCGGATCCGGAAAGACCCACGAGAGACACAAGGAACAGGCAGGAATTTCCAATTCGACATCACGAAAGGATTTCCCGACTCTCCTCATAGGAAAAGCAAAGTTTCCATGGAAATCCGTATTTCTTTTTCTTCCAGTACAGCTTTTCCCGTCTTCCGCTTCCGGAAGATCCAGGAAAAGCAAAGATTCGGTCACTTGCCTTCATGCCATTCATGCCGATATGAAAGAAGCTTCCGAGCAGTCGCATGGGAGAAAGAATTCCGCCGCAAGGAGGGTGATCATTAAAACGCCGGAAAGGGAAATTGCACCCTTGGAAAATTGACCAGTGCCGAATGATTCCCGACCGCCGCCCCGCCGTAAGCGATAATATCCATCACCGAAGTACTCGTTTAACTGCATGGAAAGCACCTTCATCGTGATTTTCCGGAAAAGCTCCGCTTCCCCGTCCATGTCCTCCGCTGCAGCCTGATCCGCCTGATAAATCTTTTAAGGTGGTCATGCCCTGCAGTTTTTCCAAAAAGCTGTCGCCAAGTCCATATAGATTGCAAAATAGTTGCTGAGCAATTTTTTGGCTACAATCATAACAAGCATAATGACAATAGGAATAAGAGGCACAGCAAGTAGGAGGAGCAGTGCCGTTTGAACACTGATGCGCGGAGGATAAAGAAGAGAGTAATCGGAGCCAAAAGGGAGTAGAAAGAACTGACTTAAGTACCTTCCGAAATAGGGTTTCCAGCTGTTCCACGCCTTCTCCTGCCATTTGCACGATTTCCGCGCTGTTTACGCTTTCTCGATAAGACGGTCCGAGGGCAAGCATTTTTCCCATAAATCTATTGCGGAGGATTCGTTTCACATCCGCACTGGCATGAAAGCTCGCCTTTGTATACAGGCGGTCGCAGAGAAAGCGAAAGCCCAGTCCGAGGAGAACAATCCCCATAGTCAGGGCTATTCCCTCCGTACTGAGATTCTCGCGCCAAGCATTCTCTAAGAGATGGGCAATATTGTACACATCACGACCTGTCAAGGAGCGAAACCATTGCCATACTATCTGCTGACGATATACTTTCCGGCCCTCTAAGAGCCGAATCAAACGCATTTTAATCATTAATTCTCCCTTTTCTTTTATCTATTTACACTTTCCTTTTCCATCATTTCAGTTTTATCCCTAAGCATCCGGCTTTTTTCCCGCTTTCTTATTTTTCATTCCCTCTACCGCATGAGAAATCGATAAGAGCGGATGATGGAACAGCATACTCGGTCCGCTTATCCGCATGACCGTCCGAATCTTCTCCCGCATTTCCGGTGAATAGCAGTGTACCGGGCAATAACTGCAGAAACTCTTTTTTTCCATAAAGGGGCAACGGGCAATCCTCGATTTGGCATGGTCCGAAAGCGCCTTTCATTCTCCCGCAAAGTGCCCTGAGCTACCATGCTTCTTCTTGCAGTATAGAGAAATCATCTCCGAAATCAAACGGATTTCATCCTGTCTCTTCTTTTCGATCTGCTCTGAATTCATAAAGCGCACTCCCTTTCTTTGCCGACACAGATATTCTTTCCGCCCTATTTATGCTACAATATCGAAGTATTTATGATGCAAAAAGTTTTCGGAAAGGTTTTTATGAAAAATATCTGCGCTTTTAGCTATCCTATTTTGGCTGTGCTTTTCACGCTGATGCTTTTACTTTATTCTTTTTTGTCAGTGCCTTTTGAGTTAACTTTGTTATAACAACTCCTCTTATTATAGAAAAGAATTTAAAAATTCAAAGTGAAGAAAGTCTTAGGAATATAGGGGGAGGAAATTCTCTTCCGATTTGAAAATGTGATGCGGGAAACCCTGCGTTATCTTCGGGGAGATCGGGAAAATCTTTTGATTCCTGTTTCGGCAATGGAGAAAGTACGGAGTTTTACCAAGAGGATGAGGCTCCCACATGGCGGATGTTCGAGTGCTGTTTACGACAAGTCTTACACTACGCACCATGTTTATTCTCTCCTGCCTCGCCATTCTCTTTTTCCTTCTGATTTTAGAGCACGGAAAAAGCCTTTTTATATTCTGGGAAAGGGCTTTCTCTTTAGCTCATAGGACTGCTCTTTCTCCTCTTGCTTCTTTCTCCTCTATGCTGTAATGCATTTTGATACCGCTTTTACACAGTTTCATCATATTTTTCTTCTCACAAGGAAACTGGGAGTTTGATCCCACTCCTGAGCCGTATGATTGACATTATGCTCGGAGGAATTTTCGCAGATACTGCCCTAAGGATTCTTATGCATTATCTTTCCTCCTGGTCTTCCCCTCCTCTTCAGCTTTTTCTTTGTGAAAAGAGCTAAGGGCTGGGGCTATCCCAAAGAAGTATAAAGGAGTTTTATGGAAGAATATAAAATCGAAGAAAGAAAGGCTGTCTTAGTCGGTGTTCAGTTTCCGGACAATAAGGATTTTTCTCTCGATATGGAAGAACTTGCTGGCTTTGCGAAGCTTTTAAGCATTCGTCCCGTAACAAGTCTCAGTCAGAGCCTTATGAGAGAAGACAGCGCAGAGCTTTATCGGAAGTGGTAAGGTGGAAGAGGTACTGAGAAGCCGTTCTGTTCCATGAGGCAAATCTTGTTATTTTCCAAAATCTGCTTTCCCTGTCTCAGCTTCACAATCTAACAAAAGCACTTCCCTGTGAGGTTTTAGACCGCACACAGCTTATTTTACAAATCTTCTCGGAAAGAGCGAAAACCAAGGAAGCGAAGATGCAGGTAAAGTACGCTACGCTTCAATATATGCTCCCCGCCTTGTCGGCTTACGGAAAACTCTCCTGCCAGGGTGGTGCTTCAGGCCCCTTTCCAACCGTGGTTCGGGAGAAAAGCAGATTGAGCTGGATAAACGGAAAAATTCAGAAGAAAATGGCCATCCTTCGCAGAGAATTAAAGAAGCAGGAGGAAGTACGAAAAGGTAAAAAGACAAAAAGAGATAGAGCGGCTATTCCGAGAGTTGCACTGGTCGGCTATACTAATGCCGGAAAGTCGAGCCTTATGAATGCACTCCTTACTATCAGTAAGGAAAAGCAGGCAGAGGGCGTAGAGGAAAAAGATATGCTTTTTGCCACCCTCGATACCACCATTCGAAGAATTGTACAGGAGAAGGGTGAAGAATTCCTGCTTGCCGATACGGTAGGCTTTATCCGTTCTCTCCGGACAAGCTCTCGATGCCTTTCCACTCCACCTCTGGAAGAAGCGGTGGAAGCGGATTTGATCCTACAGGTCGTGATTACAGTGACGATATCAGAAACACATGGATGCCACGCTGCTGACACCCCTAAAAGCTAGCTTGGGCATCTCATGCTCTATGTGATGAATAAATGTGATAAAGTTCTTCCTTGAAGAACTTCCAGACATGCAGGCGAGAAAGCTCTACATTTCCGTACAAAGAAAAGCTGGGCATAGAAAGAGCTTGTCGAAAAGATTTCGCAAGTCCCTCTCGGCAGGTCTTAAAGCAGGTAGACATCCTCCTCCCCATACCGCATCCGCCTATGAAAAGCGCATCCGAAGCGAGGAAAACCCTCTCCTCTCCTATGAAGAAGACGCATCCTGATTTCCGCCAGTTCTCGCTGCGCTGGAGGCACAATTAGCAATTTATAAACTAACAGAATAGATCAAGAACTGGCAGATTTTTAGGCATAATTAGTCTGTCACCATTAAGAAAATGCGCCTGCATCACTTATTAGGTAAAAAGCGTAGTTTTATGTAGTTATTTGATAGTAGAATAAAAAAGAATAGGCAAGAATGAACAAAGCTGCAGTCCCCTGGCAAGTGTGCGGAGATCGCCGGCACTTAATCAACACGAGCGACGCGAAGTGCGAGTTTAGTACACAGGTAAAAAACAGACTTTTCACCAGAAGTTCATGAGATTCGACCAGATTTTCGAAATCTGCCGGTGGTGCCAGCAGAGCCCAGCTCACGCTCGAACACGGAGCCCAAGCGAGAGCGCCTTTACGAAAGAGGGGACTGCAGCTTTGTTTTAATCCACGACAGTATACCGGTAAAATCACCGCCATAATCCGCCCTTCTTCGTGTTCTTCTCTGCGCCGAGAAGGAACTTTCCTTGTTCTTGACGGAGATTTTTTCTCTGCCTTTAGACCAGAGCATGCTCCTTACCTGCGGCCTGTCCCGGTAGACAAGTTCTCTTTGAAGAGAATTTCCTCTCGAAAGATGGAAAACAGCGGAAATGATTTGCATCCAGTCGCCTGGAAGCAAAATTCGTTTTTCTGACTTCTCTTCTCTCTATCCCTTCTTCCTACTCCTTATCTGCAACTATTTTATGCTCGATTGTAGAGTTTTCCAAGTATTATGTCTCTTCATTTTCCGTATAAAAGTGTAGGAGATGTCGGAAAAGGATATCCCTGACCGTTTCTCTGTAATTCTAAACGCCACTGCACCTAAATATCTCACAGAGAGAGCTTTCAAATTTTCCGTTTTCCTGAATTTGCATAGAAAAGCATTTTCTCCTGAAAGAGAAGTTCTACACTCTTCCTCCGTCAGTAAAACTCGATAGAAAACAAAGATTATTCTTCCCCATTTTAAAGAAAATAGAGCCCTGCCCCCCCTCAGGTGGGCTCTTTGCAGGAACTTTGCCCGTTCCTCTTCCGGCAGAAGGTATGCTGCCGTCGTAACCTCGCCCCTCCCGCCATGCGCCGTAAGCCCTTTAATGTGAGACAGTATATCTTCTCTTTCTCATGAGCGGCTCTGGCCCATGTTCCTTTCCATTCTTTCATGCCGCTCTATGTATTTTCTTCCGATTCTTTCCGGCAACTCTGTCTCATTATCTTCCCATTCTCTCAGCACTCCCCATTTCTGTTTTCTTCCAAAACTCTGCATTTCCTGCAGCTATGTTGTTCCCTTGTAAATGCGTCTTCCAACAGCCGGAACACCGAGAAGATCCTTCTCATTCATGCAGATACGGAAATAGCGTCATTACATTGTACCTTTTATGTCCAGCACATTTTCTTGTGTAGACGCTGCTCACCGCGTAAAGTACGATCTCCCAAATGGTGCGTACTGATCGCACACTTCTACACCGGTTTCGGCATAAACCGCTCTCCACAAGAGTGTCTAAGTTTCTCCTCTCATCCGACGTGTTAATCTCCGACATGATATGCATATCCGTTTCCGTGAGGGTTTCCAATAGCATCCCTCGTCTCCGCTCTGCCGCATCAAAACGTGCTGCTGTTTTGCTTCTCTTCTCTGTTGGAAAACATCTCGTCTTCACTCGATTGCAAATGATTTTTCCTTCTGACAGCCATGCCGGTTAAGAACACCTGCTTTGTCTGATCGACATTCATCCTCTTTAATTGTCTTGCCTCCAGCGAATTACACAAATAGAAAATCAAAGTGACACGGCTGAAGTCCTCCATGATACCCGCATAGGCTTCCCTTCTCCGCATGCCGTTCAATACGGCCTCTCTTCTGTCCGGCTTCCTTCATAAGAATGCATGGCATGAAAATAATAGTCCTGGACAAGACATGGCCTGTCCGGATCTCTATGTCCCACTCACGGTTATTCCATAGACGAAGTGCTACCGGAAGCTGGTACTGCTCCACTACTCTTCCGGACTCCGCAGCCAGCCAAAGTGCGCGCGCACGATATTTTCATGGATCGTTCTGTCTCAAGTAAAATCTGTCTCCTGATCATTTTGCGTAAGGCGGAAAACTTATAGACTGCAGTGGGAATTTGTGTGCACTTCTCTCCCTTATCCTGGTCATATCATCGCATAGTTACACTGCACCCAGTACGATATATTCTCTCCTTGCAAGATACTTCCTATAATCGTAAGAGGGATTCAGCCTATAATAAACTAAAATCCTCTTCTTCATGCATAACGAGTATCATCTACAAGACTGCGGTATCTCGTTGTTCCATATTTCTTTGCAGCATGGACCGCTTCGGAAAATACATCTTTCCAGCTTCTCCAACCGCCTCATTGTAAGTCGGGTGGCTCTCATGGCCTTCTTGTAGGTTGCGGAACGGTAAACCGTTTGCTACCGCATTCCTGAATTCGCCAATCATATCGGCTGCATCGAGCACACATCATCTGACCTCCCAAACCTCTTTGGTTTCTTTGTCCGCCAGAATCTCTTGCATAAAACCGCGCCTTCCTTGGAAATCATCAAGGACTTTCCGTTTGCACTCATCATGAACTCCTCCAACTTCAATCTCATTCCCTTTTATCCTTTGCTATGGCTTCGGTAGTGCCGCTGACGGAAGCACTCTCGAGAAGTGTAGACACATGACGGAACGACGAAAAGATCTATGCTTCTTTCTGTGCTTCTTCCATATGACAACAGTGCGGAAGCAAGATGCAAGCTGCATTCCTGGAAATCAGGTCTCCTGATTGCGACACACACCGTCCATAGAGGTCTTAAAGTGTTCATCCACATCACCCCACTCTTCCATGCTAAGACTCTACTTCTCCGAAAAGTCCCTGTTGGTGGCAACTCTTCCCACCGCACAAAAGAACATACTGAGAACCAACACCTCTCCTCCTGTTCCTTATCCAGATAACACAGGAAACTCCGTCGGCTTCCTTTTAATTTCCTTTTACTCTTGTACACCGGTGTGAACCCTACTCCTCTTTCTTTAGAATCATCTTCAGATTCTGTAAAATCTTTAATCCATGTTAAGTAAGTGATGGACTGCAATGCCTCTAAGATAGTCACTTTTTGTCCCCAAAGCTGCAAAGATAGTAGCAAACTCCACACCGATAACCCCGCCTCCGATGATGCGCTTAAGCTCTCCGGCACTGCTGGGTGAGTTTTAAAGATTTCATCATCTGTTCAGAACTCCTCGCTATCGAGCGTCCCGAATCGAGTCTGTAGCCGGTCTTGGAGCCAAACCGCAAGAATCGTATGCTTTGCCTTGCAGTGTATTTCTCCCTCCACAGAGTGAACTGTTACGGTTTGCATCCTTTCCAAGGTGCCTGTCCTTCCAAAAGCTCCACCTGCATGTCTTTAAAGAGCTGTCCTACACCGGACAATAAGCTATTAATCACATCATCCTCTATAGGATAGAATCTTGCGTAATCGTAGCGAACATGCTCCGCTGCAAACTGCTGTACGCTGCCGCGATTGCATTTCTCGAAAACAGCTCCAGTAGCATGAATCATGGCCTTTGTCGGAATACAGCCTCATGTTTGGGCTAAGGTTCCACCTGGCTTGTCCTTCTTCTCTTACTCACCGCAGTTTTAGCCGAGCTTAGCAGACTTTTAAAGCTGTCACGACATCCTCGGACCCGCGCCGATTACGCGATTAGCATCATACTGTTTATCCATATTTCTCATCTGATGCAGAGTACTCATTCCGCATAAGCAGAAATAGTACTCACCATCAAACAATCTTTATGTCCACCGATACCGAAGTGTCTGAAGCCTCTTGCAGCTTGCCCTTTACTCATCCAGTCTCGCCGACCGGTGTCGTAACCGGTGCATCGTGGAGCGCTTCCGGATTCCTTTTCAGCCTTGTAAAGCTTTCTGAATACTTCAATCGCCTGATCCAATGTTTCCTTCTGACCTGGTTTCCTCGGTCGGCCTAATCATGAGTGCGCTTCATGAACGATAAGAGAAGCACACGTATGGCTGATGCTGTTGTCTAACAGACCCTTTGCAATATCCATTGCGGACACGCGTTTTATCTTTCAGATCCTGCAGGCTCATAACAAATTCATGCATACATACTTCATCATACGCTCATGGTATACAAGATCCTTCAGCTTATAGCGCGCATATAGTTCAGCGTTGAGAACCGCATTCTACAAGCCTCGGGAATTCCTTTTCCTTACCCAAGGTAAGAATATAGGTCTGAGCCTTCACTACAACCAGGAAGTTGCGTAGAAAGTTTCTCATTCCAATGCTCTTTACCGGCTTAACGAAGTGTTTGTCCCGCTCTCCTTCCACAAGTACAGAAGTGAGTGAAATCGGCTAGAAGCTTTACATCCCGCAACACTCGCTTCCGGGGACCGCCGCCACTGTGTGGAGTGGAGGTATCTATGAGATTCAAGTGAATAACATCGAATCCCATATCTCCTGGACGAACTATGCCCATAACGGCATTCGTTAGCACTGTCATAGTAGCTTTGCCGCCGCAATCATGAATGAGCCAGGATTTCCAGAATATTGTCATCGAAAAGTCCGACTGTGTCTGCTTAGTGCATTGGCTGTCCTGCGCACATCATCCCCGGAGCACCGCCTTCAATCCTCCATATCCATGCAAACCGCGCCTTCGTTTGACGGAATGGTTACTACCTTATAGCCTGCCATAGTCGCACTTTGCAGGCTCGGTTCCACGTATCCGAATGATGATTTTATCTCTCTAAAGTCATTTCGGCTTTCATGATATGCCTTAATCAGCATTAAACCTCCGTAATTCCTCCATGAGCATTTGCTGCCGGCTGTACAGTAAGTCTGTCCATTCCGGTGATTTGCAGCAGCTTTTTCGATGGTCTGACTACTTCCATAGCCCCTGTACTGCTAGCCTGGCTGTAGTGTGAATATCCGCAAAGCCTTCCAGCCCTGCCATATCATCATTTTACCTTCGGATTGTACTTCATCGTACAAGATCCCCAGAGGATAGAATCCGTCGTTTACACCTCTGGACTTTCTTCGATAACCGGTGTAATGTCGCTGAGTTCTGCTCTCGAAAGCTCCGGAAGATGCAACTCGGTTTTTCTTCTATCGCCTTCAGGAAGAGTCTTAAGCCTACACGTCACAAGGGGGAAATAAGCTACATTGTCTTCCTGCTCTGCTTTTTTCAAAAATCAGCATACTTTCACCTCCTTTATAAGCTCGTACTGCCTGGTCAATAGAGGTTTTGTCATTTACTCCGTGCAACACCAAAGGATCTCTCTTCTCATCCAGTGGATATCCTCCGAGGACGTCTTCTCTTTCCAAAGCAGCCAAAACCTTATCGGAAGGAATCTCTGATTCCGTAACAAACTGCTGGAAGAACTCTCCATCCTCTGTTCTCTAAAGCCAATCTTCCAGCTCACAGCCACATAACGCGCCTTGAAAGACAAAGCTCGGCAGCCTGCTGCAAGCCTTCCCTTCCTACTGCCGCAAGATATACACTCTACAGCCAGTGCGCAAAGCGCCTGGTTCGAGCAGACGTTACTGGAAGCCTTTTCTACGAATGCTGTTGTTCTTCGCCTGTAAGGTCAGAACATAACCGGTTCTTCCCTGATGATCCTCTGTCGCTCCTACGATTCTTCCTGAAGACTCTCTTCATGGCATCTGTATGTTTACAAAGCCGATGTAGGGACCTCCTGAAGGAGATAGGAAGACCGAGAGCCCGTCCGTCTCTACGGCAACATCTGCACTGTACTCTCGCCTTAACCAGACCTAAGGGAAATGGGGTTCACGTTTCATTCTGAACTTCGCACCTCGTGTCGATTTTCCTGATTTCCTGCGCCTTTTCCAGATTGCCGTGAAGTTCGGATGCTGAATGAATACTACTCGTCCTTCATCTGCATGAGCCTTGATATAGTCTATATCGGTCAAAACCGTTCTTCCCAGGAATGATTTCACTTCCATCCCATTTCCATGGCAGTAGGTCTTATAGCGGAAATGTAGTCCGGATGCATTAAAGGGAAACAAGAGCCTGTTTCTCCTTTCCCGACACATACTTTACCGGCCTCAGCTGCAGCAGTGCTCCGTCATAAACAGACGCATTGAAACATCCATACCGGTGATATCGCAGATCATCGTCTGATACCAAAGATAGACTGACTACACCTCTGGCTGGTCTCTGCCTGATACGTATAGGAGGTTAAGAAATTCTCCTGAAATAACGCTCTTAACAATAGCCGGAATAAAGTGTCTGTATGCCTGCACCATGGAAAAATCACGGGAAAAACATGGTTTTTTCTACTATGCCTGTCATAATCTTCCGAACCTCAAGCCTGACTTGCCTGAAGGATGTTTAATTCCGCACTCAGTTTCACTTCCTTGGGTACATGAGAAAACAGTTGTCAAAAGACGCAAAGCCGATTTCTTTTAACATCTCTTTTTGTTTGTACTGTATTGGGAATGTATTTTTCATAGCCTCACCGCCTTCTCTTATACAGTCTTTTAAGAACTCCTCATATTCATCCGCCGTAAGCAACTCTTCCTTATCGCTCTATCCTTAATTTGATAAGCCGCCTCGACGGTTTTGCATTCATGCTCTCCGGAGCATCGAGTACTTTCATTGATAGCACTCAACGGTTCCGGTTTTAAAGGGAGAAAGTACATCGGAAAACCGCCTTAACGGACTCTACATCGGAGAACGGCCTCCCATGGTCACCGACACTCGCCAACTTCCGGAAGGTTGATGACTGCACCACCCAACTCCTCGCCTGCGCATAGTCGTGGCACTACCTACCAAGAACTCTCCTGCCTCTCTTCCTTTACCCACCGTGAGACTTGTACACACACACTCCCGCACACTGCCATTTCTTTATCCTCCTTGTTTCTCTTTATTCTCAGCACGGGGAACTCTCGCTAATCTTTTTGTTTTCTTTTATTCTCTTTTGTTCTCTTTGTTCTCATGTGCTTTCTTCCTTGTGCAACGATTTTACTCTTTTTACACTATTTAGCTCTTATAGAAGGGAAGCGGAACAACTTCTACTCTACTCTTCTTCCAGCGCACATCCACTACTCCAGCTTTGGTACCGGACTCTGCATAGCGTGCATCCAGCGTAGCCATACCTACCGGCATGTATTTAAGAATGGAGCCGCGTTCCGGAAGCGTTAGTATGTCCGATAATCCTCCGTGCTCTAAAAGAACATCCGTTTCTTTCACGGATAATTCCTTCCGATAACCTTAAGTCCCACTTCTGAATCTTCGGTTTCCCTTTGCCCTCGATAGCAGCCTTTACCGATAAAAGTCCGGCTGTGTCCATCTTCACCGCAAAATTAAGTCCTGTTTCCAAGAGGAGCAATCTCATCATTCATCTCGCATGTCCGTAAGCGGCATGGATGCTCTCCATACGAAGCGCGTCTTCGTGCTCGAGTCCGCAGGAACGAGCCCTTCTTCCCTACCGTTCTCCAGTGCAAGAGATCCCACATCTTCTCTGCATACTCACTATCTTTAAGTAAGCTCCATCTGCGTCTTCTCTCCTGGTATAGCTTCTGTCTGGAAACGATACAGGTATACCGCCAACTACTGCAGTCAATTAAATACGGCATGATAGCACTTTTGTCGGAGCTGTACTCTTTCTTTGGTCAGCTTTTCAGATGTCCATAGCCCTCGGGCTCCTGCAATGCACTCTGAGTAATACTGATCGGAAAGCATTTTCAAATCTTCACATCGCCGAACTGGTGCTTTGAACATCCAGTCAAAGTCCTTCTCCTTATTTGTGCTGCACTTTCCACAACAATCAAAAGTAGTCGTTGTCTCTTCTTATAAACAATGAGGTCATCCACAACGCCACCCTTTCGTTACACATCAGACCAGTAACGGGCCCGTCCGTCTACCATATATTTTCAAAGCGACTGGTTAAGAGCTTTCTCCAGATTGGCTAAGGCATCCTACCTCAGCATAAAATCTTCCCATGGAAACATCAAACAGTCCTGCCTGATTTCAACCGCCAAGTGTTCCTTAATTCACACCGGTAGGTTTGCATACTGCACCGGAAGGCACTATTCATGAAAAGGAACCATCTTTCCCTGCTTTCGTACGCACATGGGCGTCGCAGCAGCGTTCTTAATTCCATATGCATCTCCTTTATTTGTGTTCCAAAATGCATCTCATCCCAAAACCTGCACTTCTTCCATGCGAAATTTGTAGATTTTTCCTTCCAGATTTCGACCTTTCAGCCCTCAGGAGTAGAGAGCCCTGTCATACATGCCGATAGCGCTTCTGCACCTCTTTCTCTGAGGCTGGAAGCAAGTCTCGCCATCATGGCCTCCTTGAATTCTTCCCTCCTACTCAAAAGAAAATTGTATCTTCCTCCTGGAAAATTGGTCCGGTTTTCTCGATCGAAAACTCTGGGATTCTTCCCATACAGTTTTTCCTTATTTCAAAATGTTCCTCAGTGATCGAAACCTGCTCCTGCTCGAGGCTCCAGCTTGTAGGCCTTGCTCTCGGAATCCGCCGCCATAATGGCTTCTACTCATTTTCTTTATAGACTTCCGGATCTGATCTTTTCTTGCAGGTGTTCGGCGATATTGCAAACCCTGCTCCGCACCGATTGAAATACTGGATCGAATCTTACACTATCCACCCTTATGCGGAAAAGCCACCACTATGTGCTCTATATCCGCATCAAATAAGAGGGAGCTGCGTGACGATGCCCTTTCCTGTTGATACTGTGCATTTCCGGAAAACTTTCTGTCCTGCTATACACAGGCCGCTTTCCTTCCATTAAACTTCCATGAACCGACAGTCGCTGGGCATTTCAAATCGGGTACCAAATATCCTCTGAAGGTCAATTTCCTCTCCCCTCGTCCTCTGGTCGATGAAGCTTGAACTGCCAGCCCAAGGTCGGTGTAAATCGTTCTGCCTCGCTCGTCCCTCCGAACCAGATAGAACTCCTTTTCCCGACATAGGGAAGGTTGATCTCTTCCTATAAGATTCTGGTAACCTTCCGGAGCATGATGCGGTGTGGTTCTCCAAAAAGAGAAAGACAGTTTCTGAGTGAGTCGTCACGCTGATAATACTCCAGGACCGAAATTTCTCATAGACATTTGTAAGCTATTCCAGCTCAATATAACCGTGGACATCCTCCATCACTTCCCAGGCCTTATACGAGCTTCATGGCAAGTGAGCTGAGGCACCAAAAGCGAAAACCGATGTTCAACGCCTTCTCCTTATATCTTTGAAATCCTCCCGGCTGGCATAGCGTGTGAGGGGATAGTGCAACTTCGTCGGTTGCAGGTATTGCTATTGTTAAGATATCGCAGCCGGTATCGTAGACATCGCATTAACTCTTCAATCTGCTCTTCCGTCTCTCCAAGCCCCACCATAAACCTGTGTCGTGCGGATACCTCTTCCTGTGCCCTGCACTGGTCAGAACAGAGTAGAACGCCATAACTGTGCCTTGGGAACGAACTGCCCTCTGCAATTCCCTCACTGTCGCACGTTATGGTTTAGTGCATCGGCGCTAGCCTCCAGTACGATATCTAGTGCATCGGGTATCTCCCTCGCATACCGGAAATCAGCGCTTCCACAGTTGTTCCGCAAAGCTCCCGGATTGCCTGAATGGTCTTTGCAAACTGCGTCGCTCCCCCGTCCGGAAGATCATCTCTGTGGAGCAGGTAGCGCGACGTGCTTTTAGATTTCAGCTTCTTCGCGGCAAGCACATCTCTCGGCTCCTCATCGTGGCTCTGTTCCGGCCTGCACAAAACATTACAAAACGACAGTTTCTGGTGCAACGTTCGCAAGAACTCATGTGTTGCAGCCGCATGCTTTCTATAGCACCCGCAAGATTCGGACAGTTCGCTTCCTCACAAACCGTATTCAGACGCAGATCTTTCATCAGACTCTGCCACTTCTTCCGCAGCCTCCTGACTGAAGCGAACCTGTGCTAGTCCGGCTCTGAAAAGGCTTTCTTTCTCTCTCGTTCCTTTCCAAAGCTCCAATGCTTTCTCCTCACAACGTTCTTTCCTCGACAAGGCCTCACAACCTCTCTACCTCTATTTCATCCCTCTTTCTGAAACACTTCCTTTAAGGTCTCCGCTACAGACTCCACTGAGCTCACCACCTTATCCGTTTCTGATTTCAAAACTGGCTCTCTTTTTCTACCTTTTATCGCCCACTGACTCTTTACCTCAAGAGCACACATACTGCTTCCTGCATCTCTCTCTCTCCTGCTTTCCGGTAACACCAATTCGGCTTTCTCATTGCTACCCTATTCTCAGTCATCGTCTCTTCCTCTCTATGTCTCCCTTTGTCTAGCAAAAGAGATAGCAAGGCTTCTCTCTCTGTGGACTGTTGCCCCAGAATCCTTTCTCTGTCATTTTCCCCAAAGAGAAAGCTCAGGATCGTTTGGTCCTGGAAAATAAGTCTCTCGCTCCTCTTTCGTCCAACAGGAGAGTGGCTATGGCAAAGTTCTCTCTATCATCCCTGCGGCAATCTGGTAGTCTATAATCAAAGGATGTCCTTATATCAGTGTGTCCTCTGTGGAGTGGAATATGTGACTTTCCAAAAGTGTCCATTCTCAGGAACGATACTTTTCCGGCAAGCTCCCTCATTTCTTTATGCTCTTTCTTCCCTAAACAAAGGTGTCTCTCCATCCCTTCCCAAGAGTTGCCGAAAAAGAAGTTCATGAACTCTTCTGTCGGCTGCCTTTCCACGTCCTATTCTATATTGGTCACTTCCGATATCGCGGAAACAGAGGCCTTTGGAGGAGCTATCCATTTCTCATGCGCAGTGCATATCTCGATAAAAGCCGAAAGCTCCGCACTGCAGGTTGCAGAAGTGTACCCGTGACGTAAAACACGGTTCTGCTGACCTTCTGTGCACCGCCGGAGATCTTCTATACAGAGGTCTGAAACCTTATCCCGCTCGGCTTGAATGCCCAAGCTTTGTAAGTGCCGAGAGAATAACAGATACGTCTCTAGTCCAGAGACACTTTTCTCCTGATCTCGCATCAAGCTTTCGCACTGATATTGCCTACGTCATGATAAACCGTTCCGCTGCCACTCATTCTGGGTACGACCGGAACCCCCTCCGCTTGGTGTGAACTGCAGTTAGATTTTACTTCCTGGGAAATGCTTGATAGCAGCCCATTAACCACCGAAGGACGATTTCTCCAGAGCACGTCCTTATTCCTCATCTTCCGGAACAACATATCCTCCAGTGCCAAATTGTGTGTGCGCGGTCCAGGGTCACCCAGTACGCCTCATCATCTTTCATCAATCTCTTCTGCAAAAGTAGACTCACCTCCAGTACTCCTAAATGGTGCATGGTGCCAACTGAAGTTATATGAATCTTTACTATGTATCCTTATTGTATACTTTAAGTCACAAGAAACATAGAAGCATATTTTATCCGGATAATTAACACACAAATATTTTTGCTTTTCACTCGTGTCTTCATTTATCAATTATGCATGAAAATATAGTCCTTTATTTCTTCGGAGCAAAATTGAATTGTATAATTTGAGACATCGTTAAACAGCGTTTTATTTTATTTGAAAAATATTCTAGTAAACCAAGCGAAAAGAAAAGTTCTTCCATACGAAGCCTCTTCACAGTCTTCTTTGTCTTTTCTCGCGTACTCAGCTGTCAGCCGCCTTTAATCCGATTTATTCTGCGCTCAGCGCTGTCTAGAACTCCCGCGCTACTTTCTACACCATACCCTGGCTAAGCATCGCTTCTGCAATCTCTTTCTCAAAGCCGTACCACATCTCGCAATCCCGACTACAGTTTCCTTTCATAACCGTATTTCTTGCGGCTCCGGATACATTCTTATATGTTCTGCATAATCCCTTTGTAAGCTCATATCCACTTCCTCAAAGCTCCAGGAAAGTCGCTGTAGCCCGGCTCATCTCCAAGGCGGATACGGCAACACCGCCGGCATTCGCAGCTTGCGGGCATATAGATGTGATCTTCTTCTAGGAAAAATACTCCACCGCACGCTCACTGAAAGGGTATACTGCAACCCTTCCGCAACGCAGAAGCAACATTCCTCTACTGATCAGTCTTCGCTGCCTTCCGCTCAGCTCCATTCTCAGTCGCACAGGCAATGCCACACTCACACCCTCACAGCCCATGGACGCCTCCCCGCATGTCGAAAGCTTTGCTCCCGGAACCTGCGCTCTAGCATATCTCCGGAGATTCCTCCTCTCTTACCTGCTTTGATATCAGCACATCGAGCTTAATGCCCTCCGGATCATGCAACATAACCGCTGGAATCTGAGCAGGTCATCACCTGTCTCGGAGGCTCTCCAGCTGAATCGCAGTATACTGCGCTACATTTCGAACCGGAAAACCGCAAGCACCTGTCCTTCAGTTCTTTCCGAGCAGCCTCTAAGCACCTCTATCCACAATACAGATTAAGCCGCAGCCCGTTGCCTCCGGACGAGCTAAGAGATCCGCCGAAGCTTTCTTCCCTTTCCGGTAAGAACTCATCGAGATTGGTAATTTCTTGTACTCGTCCGTAGCAGTGAAGGCCATACTCTCTTCCGCTCTACACCGATATCTCCTGCGGCAGCACGTCTTCATTTCGTCTCCGATATATTTATAGAGCTCCGTCATAAAACCTTGACAGCAGGCATAACTTCCGCTCTGGACTCTCCTTCGGGTCAAAAGTCTGCACCGCCCTTACCGCCACCGGATAGGGAGTCCGGTAAGAGAGTTCTTTACGATCTGTTCCATACCGAGAACTTTAAAATCGCCTGATTTACGTTTGTCGGATGGAAACGAAGTCCTCCCTATATGACGGTCCGATTGCAGAATTAAACTGCAACACGATAACCGATATTCACATGATGCCCTCGATCATCCGTCCATATGGCACACTTGAAGCTCACATCTTTTCCGGCGCACAAACGCTCCAGTAATGCGTCTTCCGGGTACAAATCTTCGCTGGCTTCCACGATAGGAGAGGGACTCTAAAATTGCCGGTAGCCTCCAAAAACTCCGCTTCATGAGGATGTTTCTTCCTCCAGCGCGCCTGACATACTTTAACACTACATACACATACATTTGGCTCCATTCTTTCTTCATTTGCCACAACCATAGCACCAACTGCGGTTTCTCTCCTACACTAGAAACATGCCAGCTTGCATTCCCGAAAGAATAGTAATTGCACCCTCATGTGAAATACAGTATCCCTAAAGCATCAGATCACGATAGCGCCACCTTCCCATCCGTCGCGAGCAGGAAGATAGCCTTTCTTTTCTTTTCATATCGGTTACCAAGTGCACACCAGGAAAATGATGGCGCGAACTCAAATTTCTTTGTCCTTAAAAGAGAACGCCCCTAATCTGTACTAGTAATGATCTCTAAACTTCAGATCTCTTCTTTCCTGAAGATCTTCTCCTCCAGAAATCAAACTTAGTCATACCTCAAACCTGCCACAAGGGAGGTGGGAAGCCACTATTTCTGGATTGATTACGCGAACATTGCTGTTTACGATGCGTTTGCTGCCAAGGTCCATTTTCCGCCAATTCCTCTGAGTGCTAAAACCGCTCGGAGTGAGGGAGGTCGATAGTTCTCCGCTGTTAACGAATTCTGCGAAAGAACATCACTGATTCGCAATCACTTGCTGGTGTCCTTCATGCCGCCACCGTCTTTAAGCCCACAGTCTGTAAACACCTTCTCTTCTGCTGCTTTGGCGTAGGCTTTTGCCACCAGTATCCGGAAATCGCCATAACGCTTTACCAGTGTGATGTCCACCTTCGTCTTCTTGGATTCCTCGATAGAAAGTCCATATAGCGATTTAACTTATTGCTCGTCCGATAAAACCAAAAGAAAATCACTGCCAAACAATAATCGGAATTAAAACCATTTTTCTCCTTTCTTTTTATGGAAATGGCCATCATTTCAGTATACGCTCGTTCCAACACTACGCTTTATGTAAAGATCTCTGCAGTTTCGATAAAATCAATCTCCGAAGCTTCATACCTCTTCCACCATGGAAAGCCTGTTCATCGCCTCACTGTTTTAAATGGCAGCTTGAGAACAATGGGAGATATACATACATTGTCTCTATATAGATTGCCGGCTTTTCGGCAAGAGCTTTTGTCAAACCACTCTAAGACAGTCGAGCAAAAGCGCCTCGCCAAGTGAACTCTGTCGGTACAAAAATGGCTGTAATGTTCGTTATGTCTGATGTCCTCCGTATCATCTTCAACTCATTTTTCT
>BNJU01003450.1_pt1 | contig 77764 bp, 80 predicted proteins | sample 8539281 | NCBI WGS metagenome assembly BNJU01 (sample SAMD00202456, study PRJDB9452) | human saliva metagenome | isolation source: human saliva | place: Japan
CAGGTTCAGGCTGCGAAAAATACCCGCACGATAAGCTTGGGCATATTCAACACCACTGCTGGTACAGCCGATTCCTAAATTTATATTGTAAATTGTCATATTGTCCCCTTTTTATGGAAAATGGGTTACGATTTCGCCCTTAGGTCCCATCTGTACCAAGCCCATCAAGATATTTCGTACCATATCTGAACGAATCTGCTCTTTCATGGCTTCAAATCCCATATAGGCTTCTCGGTAGTATTCTACGATAGGGTTCGTTTGACTGGCTGATTGTCCACCAATTGCCATCATCAATTGTTGCAGGTAGTCCACCTGTTCCACCCAGTTATCATCAATGGCTTTTAAGCATGGAAATTCTCAAAAATTGGTCATATAAATCATGAGGTTCTAACAAGGTCTTCTTATCATTTAACTCATTGTTAATGATCTGAATCAGGAAATTTCTCAACGCTTGTTGATCTTCAATGACTAGATCAAGAGGTAATTCTCTAATATTAAAACTGATATTCGTGACAATATAGTGAAATAATTCTTCTCTAGTTTTTTTATGTTTTTCAGATAAAATTGTTTCAATATACTCGTCAATCATCTCAGATAATACATCTCGAAGATCCCTATCTCCGTTTATTAAACGATTTCTTTTCCTTATAGATGAGATCACGTTGGATATTCATACTCAGCATATTCTAGTGTTCTCTGTCTGTTGGCGCGACTAGCACTATCACTTGCATTTTGAGCTTTCTCAACCAGTCTGTGGTATTTTCTTCCCTCAAGGACTTGTGGTTGAGTAATATCTGCAACACTGTACTCTTTGTACATTCTGTGAACCCAGGATGGACCGAACTTCTTGATAACATCATCTTCTAATGATACAAAAAACTTCGACAGACCTGGATCTCCTTGTCTACCCGAGCGTCCTCTAATTTGCAGATCGATTCGCTGGCTTTCCATTCGTTCTGTACCGATAACTACTAGGCCACCAAGCTCGGCAACTCCAGGTCCCAATTTAATATCTGTTCCTCGACCTGCCATGGATGTTGCAACCGTCACGGCTCCCATCTGACCTGATTCTGAGACAATTTGTGCCTCACGCGCAGCATTATTGGCATTCAAGACGTTATGGGCGATTCCTTCCCGCAACAGTAGGGACGAATAGAGATGCGACATCTCAACCGATCCTACAAAGACTAGTAGTGGGTTTCCTTTGAGATGGTATTCCTTGATACATTCAAGTGAAGCATAAACCTTTTCTGGTAGTGTTACATAAAGATTGTCTGGATAGTCTTTTCGGATCAAGGGACGATTAGTCGGAATTCGGATAACAGACATATTATAGGTTTCCAAAAATTCCTTCTCTGCGACCTTCCCAGTCCCAGTCATTCCTGATATCTTATTAAACATTTTGAAAAGACTTTGATAGGTAATAGAGGCCATTGCTCGCGTTTCAGGAGAGAGTTTCACATGCTCCTTGGCTTCGATGGCCTGATGAAGACCTCCCTGCAACTTGGTCATTTCCATCAAACGACCTGTTCCTTTATCCAGGAGAATCATTTCATCATCTCGAATGATGTACTCCTTATCTCTCGTGAACAACTTATGAGCTCTCAAGGAATAGACTAGATGTCGTACATAAGTCGCGTATTCTTCCTTATACAAGTTATCAATCCCTAGGAAGCTTTCAGCAGTTTTAGCCCCCTTTGTAGTCAACCATATCTCTTCTTTTTCTTCTTTAAAGATATAGTCTTCATTTTCAACCATAGTTGTTACTAAAGTATCGATGATGCCATAGTAGTTGGACTGAACACGAGGAGATCCCGCAATGATGAGTGGGGTCTGTGCACTATCTAGTAAAATATCATCAATTTCATCAATGATGACATAGTCAAATGGGCGCAAAAACTTTTCATTACTACTGGAAGCTAAATTATCACTTAGATAATCAAAACCTAGACTACTATTGGTTAAATAGATGATATCTGAGTTATAAATTTTCTTTTTATCTTCGGCTTTTAATTCTTCCTCAGGATCATCAGTGAATGGGATCCCTATACTTAAGCCTAAGAATCGATAGACCGGCCCCATTTCCTCTGCGTCACGTTTAGCTAGATATTCATTGGTCGTAATCAACATGGCACCTTTACCAGTTAGGGCATTGAGATAAAGAGGCATAGTCGCAGTCAAAGTCTTTCCTTCACCGGTATTCATCTCCGCAACATTCCCCTGGTGGATGACAATGCCCCCCATAACTTGAACGTCATAAGGAAACATCCCTAGGATTCGCTTATCAGCTTCACGTACAACTGCAAAAGCTTCAACAAGTAAGTCATCTAGGGTTTCCCCCTCTGCTAAACGTTGACGAAACTCTACCGTTTTTACTGCCAAGGCTTCATCGCTAAGAGCTGCCATCTCATCTTTGAGACCATTGATCTTTTTTAAAGTAGCTCCGACTTTTCTGAGTTTTCTATTTTGATACAAACTATTAAACACGATCATACTCCTTAATTGAGAAAGAATAAAAATCGAGTGACTCAAACCCAGCAGCAATGAGAGAAACTCTATAGGTATAAGCCTCCTCAGGATAAACGAAAGAAAAAGATAGGGTTTTCTCAACTTTTTCTTCTAGCACTTCTTCGTAACGGTCCAAGAAAACTAGTTTTATGTAAATGCTATTTTCAGGATAACAAGTCATATTCATGGTGAATTGATAGCGATGATTTCTTTTTAAGAGAGGTAGGCTGGGTTGACTTCTACCACCTTGATAATTCAAGCTTGAAAGCCATGATTTGAGAACTTCTCCTGGAGCTAGTAATGGATTTGAAAGACTGATATGACCATCTTCCCAAAACTGAACTCGAGTTCCATACAGGTAAGTTGCTCCCATATCTCCCCAGAGTATGTCTTCTCTTTGATTTATAATCATGTCTCACCTCTTCCAAATTCTGCTTGTAATATCATGTTATAAAAATGGATAAACCAGATAACGTTGGTTTCTGTATCATCATTGTGTCGACCTGCTGTTCCTTTTGATAAGATCTTCGCTCCAGTTTGACAGAGCGTAGTGACTAGCTGATCATAGGCATGACTATCCATATCCTCATCCTTCATGTAAGAAAGACCAAACGTCGTTTGAGAAAAATCTGCTTGTTTGAAGGCAGACCAAAAACGGTTATCCAACTCATCCATATGGGCTGGGCTGATCCCTCCAGTTTGATGGTGGAGCACGTCAAATCCTGTTGGAAAGATACCTGGTGCTTCCAGTCTACCACGTTTGGCAATTGTCCCTAAATTTGCTAAGGGTTTACCCACAACGATTCCTTTCGGTTCAAAGAATGAGCCATAGTAAAGAGAAGGGAAGGTTCCCATTGATAAACCTGATAAAATCAAATCTTTTTTTTCAAAACCTAAATATTCCTGATAATGTTCAATCGTTTGTTTGATTTTTTCTTCTAGTTCTTCACTGCCTAGGTAAAAAGCTCCACCTATTAAGCGAGGGTCCGAGAACAAAATGAAGGGGCACTTGAAATTTTGCATCATCCAGTATCCTTCAAATCCCTCGGCAGGTCGGAATCCTGAAAAAGTAAACAGCCAATGGTGGCTTAAAATCCCCAGGATGAAAGAAGTAGTTAATCTCGTCTCTCTTACTATCGTGTAAAATATTGCCTCCAAGGACAAATTTCCCAAATTGTTTACGGGTCCAACGCTGATGTAGATTTCCCAATTTTAAGCTTCCCTGACCACGCGCTTCAATAGACATACAGAGGTGGGCATTGTAATCCTGCTCCATGACTAGAGCCGTTTCTAGTTCCTCTTCTGTATACATCAAGTCTTCAACCACATCCGAAACTGAACCTTCAGGCATTTTTCGAACACGAAACTGAAATTCTACACCTTCACTTTTTTCATACTCTAACCACACCTCGATTGGAAGTTTTGTTGATGATACAAAGTTGTATTTCCAATTAGCTACTTGGGAAAACTCAGAACCAAATCTCCCTCTAAGAGCAAATATTCAAACCCTTGATAAGAAATAGAACCCTTAAAACTTGGATGGACATCAATTGCAGAGGGATTCAACTTATCTCCATAACCACCACCAAATAAGGAAGTTGATAAATCTTTTAATAGCCTCTGTGGATCTGAAAAGTCGATTGCTTGGGCACAGCGTTTCTTGATTAAATCTAAAATAAGAGGGTTGCTTGTTTGAAACTCTTGGTTATAAAAAATCGTATAAGGATCGATCATTTTAATAATTGGTAATAGGTCAACCAAGTAACGGCCGTCTTCAATGAGAATGGCATTAAACTTGCGAATCTCATCCATTTTTATCGTTTCCTTAAGTGCCTTAGGAGAATTAGGATAAAAATAATACCATTCCATTTTCTTAGGGATCTCATAACGATGTTTCCAATTTCCCGTCCCTATCTGTAGGATTTTAAGATCCTTTGACATTTGTACTCTCCTCTATCCATTGATCTAGTTTTTCCACAAATTTTTCACCTGTATGTTCCTTGATTTTATCAATCGAGTAGATTAAAGACTGATTCCATTCTTTTAGGGTATCCAGGTAGTGATGGGCCGCTTTCTTAAATTCTGTGATGGTAGAAAGCAGGTAGCCATTTTTCAAATGGTCAACATAGACAGTCTCTACTTGATTCACCTGAGGAATTCCTGCACTAATCCCTGCTATTTGGGTATATAGGTGAGGTTGAGGATTCAAATCAACAATCAAACGCACATATTCTAATGTCTTAATCATTTCCAATTCATCATTGATGTTTAACAGGCGATAACGGAGTTTCTGCTGTGCATTTTCCTTTAAAGGATTTTCAGCCCCTTCATAGTCAACCGCTTTTTCAAAACTCTTTGCTGGGAATTTTTCATCTATGATCTCTTGAATTATATCTGCCACTCTCTCCATCTGGTCGTTATTGGCAGCAAAAGCACCGAAAATTACCTCAGTGTCTTTGGTCTCTGCAAGGAAGGATAAGATTTGGAAAAGTCCTTCTTTGTCCACTTCTTCTTCAAAATTAAGTTGATAGTAAATAATGGATTCCCTCTTTGTCTGACTTTTTCCCAATCTCAAACGAGTATCAAATGGCGATAAATGTTTGAACAGATTGTATTTATCTGGATACAATTCCTGCAAAAGCTGAAGGCTATCCTCCCTATCAACCAAGACCAAATCGACTTTGGATATAGGACCAAGAAGGTCTCTCATAGTCTGCTTTGGATTGCGACCGATGAAAAGGCTCAAGATTTTCGGATTTGCTTCAGGTAAACGATTTAGAACAAAATCGTTATGCCGAGAATCAGATGGGACAATAAACAAATCACTACTCTCTTCAATCTTCTCGAGTCGTTTCTCAAAAAATTCAGCAACCAACTGCCCCATATCACTATAATGGAGCGAATGAAAACGAAAGGCAAAAATAGGATTAATCTCTACCCTACCATCCTCTTGTAAATACTCTCTGAATTGCCAAATCCCTTTAGGATTCAGGTAATCTTGACAAGCTGGATAATTGTCCTGATAATAAATGACACTCGAAACAAAGCCTCTGTCATCCATAATATAGCGTTTAGACATTTGCCCTTGGATATCAAAATACTGGATATCACTAATAAATCCTTCCACTCCATGCTCAATCTGAGCATAGCGATTTCCATCTTTTTGGACAATAATGGCGAAAGGACTGTATATAAATTCACAGTCCTTATCCCACTCGATATCTCTGATATTCAAGACTTGTGGAGAAATATCAGTAATATCCTGCATCTCATCAAAAATAGAATATACTTCAGCTTCTAATACACCATGACGATGTAAAAAATAGCGAAGATGTGGCTGATAAGCCAAAATCAATAGACGTGTCGATTGTTCCAACCTATCTAGTAGACGAATCTGATTAAAGGTATCGTCAAATTCTAATTTAAATTGTGAAAAGTACCAAGGGGTTATATCAGCATGCCACTGCTGATGGCTACCATACCAAGCCGGAATAAAATAATACATAACACTCTCCTAAATCAGTGGTTTATAAGTTTCATTTAACTTCAGTGCTCTAATTTCATCTTTAATGTTAAAGATCATACCACTTAAAATCATAAACAAACCTGGTATCATACTCACTCTTAATAATTGTTCATCCATTAAAACAAACAACATCGGTAGACCTGCGAATAACACATTAAAGATACCACCTACAATAGCAAACTTGAATACTAGATTATTGATATATTTACTAGTGTCCTCACCTGGATAAATGCCATAAATATACTCGCCAGATTTTTTCATCCGTTCTGCCACCTGCTCTCCACTAATATTGACAAAAGCAAAGGCAATACTAAAGACAAACAAGGTCGCTATATAGGTATAGATCCACAAGGGTTTCCCCATCGCATATTGGATCGTTATTTGTTGATAAACTGGATTTCCTGGATCAAATAATTGCAACAAAAGAAACAAGTACGTTGGTAAGTTAATTAAACTCATCACGTACATGAAGGGCATCCCACCTGCAGGATTCAGCATTATATCAAAATAAGAATAACGCTTAAAGCGAGATGGAGACCAATCTTATTGACTGGAATCCGATAACGAGCACGATAAAAAAATTGCAATGAGATAGGCAAAAACGATCCCCATCGCTCCGAGTATTTCAACAATCCACATAGGAATCCCTAATTTTTGTATCGATTGCACAATGTCTTGGGGAATATAGATAATCATACTGGTCAACAAGATGACAATAGAGCCACCAACACCTATCACCGAGTTAATATCTGATAACCATATCAAGAAAAAAAGGTTCCAGCTATCAGCAATATCGTGTTGAGTATGAGTACCAAAAAGTGTATTATAGTTGTCCTTGATTGGTAGATTTACCGCTAAGGCTAGCGATTGAATCAAAAGCGATTGTAAAGGTTAGATACATCTTTCTCCTATCCTGAACCTCAGTCGAACCAGAGGCAAGATTCAAACGCTTAGAAAAGGAGAACATCTGCCATAAAATCATCGATGACATCCAAGGAGATAAACCGACTGAAAAGATTGACAAGCTCCGTAGATTTCCACCTGTAATTGCGGTTGAAAAGGCCAAATAGGCGGTAGCACCGCCAAGGAAATCCCTGCTATTCAAATCGATAAAAGGAAGAGTAATTCGACTCCCTAATACATAAATAAAGAGCAGAAACAAGGTTCCTAGACCTTTCTTTACTGCTATAGATGAAAAAAATCGTTTCACGAAATACTCCTTTTCATTAGTTATAGGTTGCAGTCAAATCACTCAAGCTGTTGTTACAAATGAGATTTGAAAATTATATCATTCTTCACTCATCCTCTAATCTTACAGGTAACTCTCAATCACTTGGTAATTAGTTAGTATCCAAGTTTTTCATAGCAGCTACCAAGTCCTCTGGTTTATCGATAGAGAAAATGCCATCATAGATACTATCTTCAGCTTTTTTTCGAGTGTCTTCAAAAGCAAAAATTTTCTTTCCTCTTTCTTTTGCTCTTGAAACTACATCCAAGACTTCATCACCCCTATTAATATCCAAGTAAACACTGGAATCATCCAATAACCAATCAATTCTTTGATGAAGGATAGACTGGTACAAAGTCATATTAGGATAAGAGGATAGCTTTGTGAGCGACTCAATACAGTAAACTGGAGCTGCTAGATGGAAATGCCAATCTGGTAGGCTACTAATCAAATACTCTAAATGCTCTACATTACACTCCAAGTCACAATCATCGCTTGTTTTTGAGATTGATTACTCCGTTTAAAGTAGTTCAAACTAGAACGTTTAAAAGCAATCTCTGTCCAATCCAAATCTCTATAAGTCCACCAGAGTTCACGAAGCCGTGAAATACTGTAGGTGTTCCATGGCTTATCATGACTAGCAAAATGAACAATTACTGGTGGCTGATCGTCCAGACGTTGACACTTCTGAGTTAGGTGATAGATATCTACACCTACCATATAATTATAAGTTTGGTCTAAGGGCAGCCATTTGTTTTCAAAGTAAATATTTAAAATACTTTGGTCCCCTAGATGCACAGCCTGATTCTGTTCTGCTGCTAATTCTAATAGACTATTAACAATTGAGTGCTCTTTCCATTTTGCGACATCCATGATTAAAACACCAGAATTAAATCCTGATTCCCTACCTTCGTAGGCATATACATCATCGACAGCACCTACATAATAGCCTTGAAGATCCATTGTATATAAAGGCGACAAGTCCCCTGTCACAATGATATCTGAATCAAGATACAGAACTCGTTCAGAATGAACCACTTCCGTAGCAAAAAAACGAAAGTATGAAGCGTAATTTAAATGAGGGCCGGTCTTATAACCTTCAAATATCTCTTTGCTCAAATGGACATTGTGAATAGTAGAATTCACAACTGTCATTTTCTTTGCTAATAACTTGAACCACTCTGGTGCGATATCACTATTTAGTATATAAAAATCAACATCTTGATTATGATACAAAATCGATTTAATGGTTGTTTCTAACTAAATGAGATAGGCATTATCTGCTGCTAGTACAATTGACTTTCTCACAATTCTCTCTCCTTCATATAGCACTTAATTGCTTCTACCAATTCTTCTGGTCGACTTTCAGAGTAAATACCTGCATAGCAATTATCAGGCAAATCTGGACAACGACTACTATCAAAACTGAGCATCGGCTTTTGGTGTTTTTGAACCAAATCATAAATGTAAGTTAGTTTTTGGTCCATGTTTAGGTCTAAATAAAGATCCGCTTGTTCAAGAACATTCTCCACTAAAAGAGGGAAGGAATTTGGATAGAGGGTCACATTTTGAAAAGCTGATAAACGCTTCAGTTCATCTGCCATAAATGTCTGAGCAGCAATGTAAAAATGGACCTCAGGCAAGTGTTGAGCCAGATAATCTATTTTCTTAACACACCAAGAATTTGTTAGGTTCATGCACTTTAACTTGGGTTTGTATATATCTGTAGCATAAACAAGATTCTTTTCTCTCAAGTAGATATGATATATGACCACTCCATCATGGAATAGTGCCACCATTGGTCTCTGAGACGACCAACAGAAAATTGGTTCCAAGGTTTATCTGGAGAGATATAGTGTAAAATTTTCGGAAGAGGCGTTAGCGGAAAATCAAAGACAAAACGATGATCCATTTCAGCTGCACCAGCATCAAAACCTATTTGAAAATTATAGGTATCTTCTAGCTGATAATAACTATCCCGAAAAAGGATATTGAGAATCGACTGGTCTCCTTCTCCCACGTTTTCATGCTCTCTCTCAGTTAAATCAACCAATTTCTGTCTGATGTTATTTGATTTCCACTTTTTATTATTGATTAATAATACTCCTGCATTAAAACCAACTCCTGCACCAAAACAAGAACGAGCTGCTGCCAAATAATTTTCTTCTAGATCTATTTCAAACAGCTGACTTAAATCACCAGTCACAACTAAATCACTATCTAAATAGAGAACCTTATCTTCTTCGACAAAATCTGGAATAAAGTAGCGGGCAAAGGTCATGTGATTGATATGAGGCAACTGATTGGTCCAGTTCATCTTATATTTTGCTCCAATGACCTTGCAATCAATTAAATCCCCACCCATTTGTTGAATATAGGTCCGAATATTCATAAACCATTCTTGTGGAATATCTTGATTGAGTACATATATTTTCAAATGGCTATTATGGCGACAGATTGATTTTATAGCAGTTTCAATTTGACGAATATAGGCATAATCTCCTGCAAAGATAACTGACTGCTGTTTTTTCATTCGTTCTCCTTTTACTGAGTTGCTTTTGATAAATCAGCAACTATTTGACTTGTATAGGTCTCATCTTCGATAAATTCAATATCTTGATCAAAATTATATTCAGCCGTATGTTTATGGGCAAATTTAACCTTAGTTTTAGCTCCCATCTTCATCCACTCATATTCTGAGTCGATGTGTCCAATATCTAAGACCTGATAGCCTTTCTGACTTAGACGGTAAGCCAAAACCTTGGCTGTAGGTCCAAGCATACATAAAACAAGACGCCCAGCTGCATGCTTTTCTATCTCTTGCTCAATCTCATCGACACGCGAATAGGCACTATGAGATGAACAAACGATTCGTTTAATCGATTTTGCTTCATCAAATAAATCATTGCCGACACCCGAACGTGAAGTAGCCCCTTCTACAATGAGTAGGTCTTGATTTTCCCAAATACTTTTCAGTTTATCAAATTGACCTTTGGCCTGACTCTTATCTTCGAAATCAATGTAAGGACGTGATACAAAGGTTGAACCATACCACGAACCCGTGCAGAGTTCGCGATAAAAGTCCATATAATGATCCATATGTTCTTTCCAGAAGGGAATGGCCCATGATGTAAATTTGAAACGATCCGTAAAAGCATCAGGAAGGCAGACTACTAGGTCTTTCGTACTTTCTAAACCTATAATCTCTCGCATGGTAGAAACGAGCTCTTCATCATAGTTTTGGTAGGGAATTGAATGACCAGCTAGCATATTAATCTCACCATCTCCAAAACGAACTAAAGACGACTGGTGTTCAATGATATAATCCAGAGTTTCATCAATGCTCTTAACCTGAATAGGGTCTTCTTGTTTTGCTAGCGGTTCTCCATCAAGGAGTTTCTGTAGATCTGCCAACATCCGTTCAGGGTGCTCACTCGAATATAGTCTTTGTCCATGATAGCCATTTTGAGATTTATAAAAAGCAAAGACAGGCTTAGACAGTTGAACTACATCTGCAACCATATCTGAAGTTGAGGTTTCCAGATTTATATCCAGATAGACATCCATCTGCTCTTTTAGCTCTTCAAGTTTTTCTTTTGAAATAGCTGGATGGAGGTGAATATTTGGATAACGATTGGATAGGTCATGAAGTTTTGGACCCATACTTGTCCAGGCTGCTACATGAAAGGCTACATTTGGCAATTGTTCTGCTAAGTAGTCTAATTGTTCTAGTTCTTGAGAAGCCGTAAAGGTTAAACACGTTAATTCTGGAACTTGATAAAATCGTGTAAAGCGCCCATTCACCTTGAAATCTTTGATTGCCTCAATCATCAAAGCAGTTTTCCCTGTTTCAAATAAAATTTGACCACAATTTCCATGTTGGGTGGATTGGAAAGCCAGCATTGGTTTTCCTTGTTTTTTCATGGAATCTAGCATGGTCTGATCCACATTGCCATGGTTAATATCAAGGTAGATTGAGACTATATTTTTAAGATTTTCTAATACTGGAGGAACAATTTGAGGATAGAGGCGGACGTTATCATAGCTTGCCAGTCTTTTGAGCTTTTCGCCCATATCGGTCCAGGCTGCGATATGGAAAATCACGTCTGGTAAAGCTGTAAGCAGTTCTTCTATTCCTTCTAAATCTTGCGATGTTGTAAGCGTTAAGCAAGAAAATCCTCGATTCTGAGGGGAAACTAGCTCAAACTCGCCCATATGGTGTTGCAAAATTTGAGTCCATTCTAAATCATGAAAATCCCACCAGAGATCGCGGTAGCGATTAGCTATCAATGTCGTCCATGGTTTTCTATGAGATAAAAAATGCAAAACAACAGGTCTGTAGGATGATTCATCAAAAAAATTAGGCCAGTTACTAAAAAAAGCGACAGTATCGTGTCCAACTTGCAAGTTGAATCGACGGTCCAATTCTAACCAGTTATTCTTAACAACCTGATTAAAAATAGTTTGATCACCATTGAAATTTTTAAAACGACCTTCTGCTACTATTTTTTTAGAGTATCAATTGATTGAGAAATTAATAACTCTTTAATATTCTCTTGTTTCCATTTGGCATTATTAATTAATAAAACTCCTGTATTAAAGGTAATTCCCTCTGTATCCCGAACAGCAGCCAGCCACTTATCTCCAAGATTATTAGTAAATAATCCCTCTAAAGAATCATTCACAATTAAATCCGAATCTAGATATAAAACCTTGTCTTCTGGAACATAGTCGGCGATAAAATAACGAGCATAGGCAATCGCACTGATATGATCATGCTTTACTCCACTGCTGAAACACAGCTTGCTCAGGTAACTTCACATCGATGATATCACTTCCCAGCATTCGGGCTATTTTGCGAGGCTTCCGAAACCAGTCTGGCATGATATCTTGGTTTAAAATATAAATGTTAAGATCTCGATTGTGATATAAAATTGACTTGATAGTCGTTTCGAGCTGGGAAGTATAGGAACAATCTCCAGCTAGTACAATTGCTTTTTTCATATATTCTCCTAGTTAATTCCTAATTGATAGATGGCATCTACCAGTAATTTTTTTGTAAAATAACCTTCTTTTAGCAAATAACTAAAGGTCTTTATCCGATTCGTCATTTCTTGATATTCTTGTAGATTCATTTTATCAACTATCTCATGAACCTCTTCTAGGCTATCTGCCACAAAGCCCAAGCCTTGATCTACTATAAATTTAGCAGTTGATAAGCTACTTGGTACAATGACTGGGATCCCGGCTGTCAGATAGGTGCTAACCTTATGAGATATATTCAGGGTGTAATATTGGTTACTTTCTCCATCATTTTGATGAGTTCCCCAGACAAGACCAAATCCACCTTTTGATAATTCTAGCAACAGTTCCTCATCTTTTTTCCATCCTTCAATACTAAGATTTCTAGCACTAGAACTAGCCTCCCCTTTATTTGAAAATACTCTTAAAGGCGTATCTTGAGACCAATTTTGTAAGTCTGGAAAACGCTCTAAACTTCCAGCAAAAAAGAGTTCTTTTTTTAAAGCTGGAGTGTATAAGGATAAATCATGAGGATGGTCCCACATCCCTTGAACGAGGATTTTCTTAGTTGTCAAGCCTTCTTCCATCAAGCGTGCTTTCATTCTCTCTGATGGAACTATCAAAACATCTGATAGATTATACATATACATGTATTCTTTCATGAGATAATAGTTACTATCAAACATGAGAGGAACAACGTCATGAATAAAGCAAACAATTTTCACCTGCATATCCTTCAGCTTATCAAATAAGACACGATCAAATTCAAAACCATTCCAAGTAGGAGATTGAAAGACTAAGATATCACCAATAGAGATACTAGCCATAATGCCATCCAGACGCTTATTCATTTCAGAAGGGCTATCTGAAGCAATATTGTAAAAATAAATGCCAACCTCTCTAAATCCCAGTTGACTGGCTATTTTTTGTACAGCATTTTGGGCTAGAATAACAGTACTATCACCAGCCATACCGTATAAGTTTGTTAAATGTAGTTTCATATTGTATTATCTCATTTTTTTATTACTACGGTAGTAAAGACAATTTTTTTCCATCATTCTTCTATAAATCTCCGTAGACTGCATATTTTGTACTTCTAACTTCGCTATCACTCTTTGTAATCTATTTTTATAAACTAAAATATGATTGGTCAAATCATAACCTAAACTTGCCAAAATAGCAATTTTCTCTTCTCTAGCTTCGATTTCATCATACATACGCTTTTCGCTCCATGTATTTGATAAAGTACCAGTCAAACCAACACGGTACCAGTAAATACAACGATTTAAATAGACCACCTTCGAAGCTTTTAGAAGTACCTTCCATGTCCAGTATGTATCCTCAGCCATTTTCCCTATAGGAAATGGTAAATCTTGTAGTAACTCTCTCTTGAATAATTTCAAATAAGCTACAGTCCAATTCCCAGTTTTCATTTCTTCGACACCTTCTCTATCTATGATTTCTTTTCCTTCTATCACCTCAAGAGAATCATCTGGATTAGAATCATAAAACAAATATTGGCAACGTGATTCATCGTAACAATTATAACGTCCGATACTAATATCCGCATTTTCTTTTTTCAATGCATCATATAACAGTTGTAAAGCATCATGTTCCAACCAATCATCAGAGTCTACAAACGTAACATACTCCCCCTCCGAACGTTCAATCCCAAAATTTCTTGCTGAAGATGAGCCACCATTTTCTTTTTCAAAGTAACGGAAACGAGCATCTTTAGCAAGATATTCTCTACAGATATCTGCTGAATTATCTGGAGAACCATCATTGATTAATAAACACTCAAAATTTTGATACGTCTGATTTTGAATGCTATCCAAACACATTCGCAAGTAATTCTCAACGTTGTAGATTGGAACTACAATACTGATTAATTCATTCTCCATACTATAATTTTTCTTCTCCTAAAAATTTTTTCATCTCTGTCACCATTCCATTTGCATCTTCTTGTCGAAAAACTTTACTAAATCCACTTGAATCATGATTGGTATTTTCAAAAGCATAAACAGGCTTATTCTGTTCTATTGCTCTATGAACAATACCATCCACCTCTCCCCAATGGTTAATATCTAAATAAATATCTGATTTCTTCAACAAATCCTCAATAATATCATCATGATGAACATTTGTGTATATATTCACGTTCTCATAACGATTGAAACTTTCAAGATAATCCGAAATATTTGTTTTAGCTGCTATATGGAAAGCTACCTCTGGAAGATTCTGAACAAGATAGTCTAGGTTTTTCTAAAGTGTCTGAAGCTGTTAAAGTAAAAACATGAAATTGGTGTTGTTTCCTAGGAATGATTTTTAAATCCTCCTGAGAAGTAACGATAGAATTAGCTGGTATATCTTTATAAATTAGGGCATTTGCTCCAATAATGACATTATCTCCAATCGTCACCCCTTTTAAAATGACAACATTGGTTCCAATCCAGCAATTTTTTTCCTATCGTTATTTTATCAGCAGTAAATTGAATTTTTTCGATATGGTAATTTGAGTATTTATGATTATGGTCAAAAATCCTTACCCCATCTCCAAACATGGTATCCTTACCAATTTCAATTTCTTTACCACAACGAATCGTACAATGGTCATTAAAGAAAACTCTATTTCCAAGTGTTAATTTAGCATTATTAGCCACTTCTAAACTTACAAATGAACGAAATGTAACATCTGTTCCTAATTCAATAGTACTGGTGGGGAAATCTCTATATGATGAAAATCTCCTAATAACTTTACAGAATCTTTAAAATCCATGTTTTTTTCTTCCACTTCTCTTAATTTTTTTCAATCATTTCTTGAACTTGTTCTACTTTTGTAGGTTATCTGTCCAACTTCACGATATTTTTGTATTCTCAAAAGCTAAAATCAACTTTCCTCTTTCTGAAAAATTGATCTAACATTTCTCTGTTTTTCACCATGATTAATATCTAAAAGTACCTGACTAGTCTCAATTAATTCTTGATCTAGTTCTGCTAAATAATTAATTCCAGCATAAACAGTTACATTTGGATAGACCAACAATTGTTTCAAACGATCACTGACCATCACTCTAGCCGCAATCTTAAATTGAATATTAGGCAAAGATTGAATCAATGTCTCAATTTGTTCAATCTGATCTGAAGACGTATAAATTAAACAAGTAAGCGGTTCTCTGATAGGATAGATATGTGATTTTTGTAATGGATGTAAATGATGATTTTTTCCTAACTCTGTCCATTCGAGACTATGATAATACCACCAAACATCACGATAGGTCTGCGCAGCTAAATCAAACCACGGCTTTCTATGTGAGAGATAGTGGATAATCCCAGGATAATCTTGACCTGCTGGTAACTCATAATCTGTGAATTGCTTATGAATCACAACATGGTTATTGTCAAATTCCATCTCTAGCCATCTATTTTCAAAGAGCATATTTAAAATACTCTGATCCGCTTGATCCACCTTATCATGCCACTCATTTGTCAAATCTATCAAGCGTTGGGACATGTTTTCTTGTTTCCACAAACGATTGTTGATTAGTAAAACACCCGCATTGAACATTTCCCTACCATAGTATACTCTTCCTCCATAATCTCGAACAGCTGCTAATGGATAGTCTTGCAAATCTGTTTCAAACAAGTTATCCAGATTTTTAGTTACTACCAAGTCGCAGTCTAAATAGAGAGCCTTATCTTCTTTCACAAAGTCAGATACAAAATAACGCAAAAATACTGTGTAACTAATATCTGTTTTATAACGCGAAATTTGCTCAGAAGTTACCCGACAATTGATAATCTCTGAATCATATACTTCTAATCGCTTATTTAATTGTTTAAACCATTCATTAGGAAAAATCACTATTAATCAGATAGAACCGAATCGAGCGATTATGGTAACAGATAGATTTAATAGTCGTCATGACCTGCTCAACATAGGCATAGTTAGCTGCGAGGACAATAGCTTTCTTAAATTCCTGATTTTGAGTCTGAAGTAAATCTAATAACATCTTCTTCTCTTTTATCTGATCTAACACATGAGATTCTGATATTCCTCTGTTCTTACTTTCAGAAGTTATATGATTTAAAAATAAATTTATAAGCATGTATATGTTCTGACATTGGATAACCTAATGTTGATAACAATGCCAATCTATCTTCTATAGCGTATATGCAATCTCTAATCCATTTTTCATCCCAAGTATTTGAAATACTTCACTCCTAACTCTGTAGATATAAGCAGCTTTATTAATATAAACAATACTTTTAGAAGCTAATAATATTTTCAAATTAAATACTGTATCTTCAGTCACTATTCCTACCGGAAAACGAAAATTAGAAATAATTTCTTTTCTATAAATTTTTCCCCAAGCAACTATCAATGCTGAATTTAATAATCTATTAGAATCATTTAAACAATCCACTATAGAGACATTGTCATAAAGTTTCTCAAAATAATTTCCAGATATATGAAAAATAGAAATTTGAATCAGACTCATTAAACTTACAATAATTTCCAACCGCAATATCAGCCTGATACTCCGTTATTTTTTTATATAGGGTTTCTACATAATCTAACTCGACCCAATCATCCGAATCAACAAAGCTCACATAAGATCCAGTCATTCGATCCAAGCCCATATTTCTTGCTTCCGCTTGACCACCATTTTTCTTTTTCAATATAGACAATTCGATTATCTTTTTGTGCGTACTCTTGACAAATTGTGCCCGAATTATCTGTAGAGCCATCATTGATAACGATAATTTCAAGATTTTTATAAGTTTGGTTTATTAAACTATCCAAACATTTTTCTAGATAATTTTCAACATTATAAACGGGTACAATCACAGTAATTTTTTCAGTCATGTAGTCGCTCTCCTTTCCTACTATTATAACATGCTATTTTTTTGAGCTATTAAGGAATTTCAATTTCAAAAATATATTTATTTCATTGACAGTATCGCTCATACATTGTTAAATTATAATTACTTTCCAAATTAAATAATTATACAAAAACAAAAAGTAAAATAGCTTAATAAATTCAATATTGTAATCTCGCTGTAATTATATGATAACATTTTCGAATAATCAATCCTAAAGATAAATTTTTTTACAGTGAAATGAATTAAAAACCGAACAAAATAATTAGGAAATTTAAATCACTTTATAAAAATATTTTTAGTAACTGTGGTGTGCTATTCCAGATTCAACTCACTATAATTCATCTCAAGTATATTTTTAGGAATCTATCGATGTAAATAATCTTATTATTTTATACTATACTAAAAATCAAAAAAACATCTTATAATAGTAGTTATGAAACTTACAAATGAAGAAATACAAAAATTGAACAACTCCTAAGAGATTCATCGTACGCCAAATATCATAAACGTCTACAGATTATTTATTTTCGCTCAAAAGAAAAGAGTTATAGTCATTTAGTTTTTAAAAAGCACTCTAATGATTCAAAGATATTGGGGACTTCCCTTAATAAATCTGTCACTTTCTTTTTCAAGACAGCCCAAGCTTGCTCAATAGGATTCAAATCTGGTGAATAAGGAGGTGGTAGAGGTAAGAAAAAGTGTCTATCTTGAATGCAGAGTTCATCCAAGATGTTCTTGGGATGAAAACTAGCATTGTCCATGACAATGACATGAGGTGTCTTCAAAGCAGGCAGGAGCTGCGTTTTGAACCACTTAACAAAGAAGTCGCTCGTCATGCTTTCCTTGTAAATCATAGGAGCTATAAACTCTCCATCTACTTGTCCTGCAACAATTGAAGTCCGCTCAAAACGCCGTCCATTAATCTTTTCATAGACTTTCTCTCCTCTAGGAGCCCGTGCATGAGAACGATAGAGGTAGCGGTCGATTCCTGTTTCGTCAATATATACGACTGGTAAATCTTTTAGGTTATCCAAAATATCAAGAAATTCAGCGACTTTCTCTGGATCTTGTTCCTTAAAGCTAGTCGTCTTTTTTTAAAGTGACATTGATCTGCTTTAAAGCTGCCCATACTGAAGGAACAGCACAATCAAAATGTGCCGCAATTTCCCTGTAAAAAGCATCTGGATGAGTCTCTACAAAGTGACTTCAACTCCTCCAAAGGAATCTTTTCGGCTTTTAGCGACTCGCTTTTTTTCCGCTCTAAGTGCCCTTGTTCACGTCTTTCTTTTCCCATGTGAAGAGAGTTCTGATGCCAACATCAAAAAAACTTTTGGCTGCTCTCGACATGGCTGTGTCCTCTTTGATATAATTTAATGCTCCTTGTTTAAAATCTGTACTATATGCCATAGCTTTATTATAACATGTATTTTATAAACTAAGTGACTATATCCCACCTTACGCACCAGAAATGAACCCTATTGAACAAGTCTGGAAAGAAATTCAAAAACGAGGTTTTAAAAATAAGGATTTTCCAAACATTGGAATCTGTCATTGATAAGCTTCAAGAAGTTATTCAAGGACTGGAAAAAAAGTATTTTAAAGTCCACTGTCATCAGACAATGGACGAGGTTGTTTTTGAAAACAATTGAGTATTAGAATAGCTATCTCGATAAACGTAAAAGCAACCTACATCAAAAACGAGATAACATTCTAATTTTTTTGAGTATAGGTCACTTTTTCTATCTAAAAAAATAGAGAAAAATCAATTTATAAAAATGTGTTTGACTAACCTTCAAAATATTTAACTGCAATTGCTTTTTTGACCAAAATTTGTTGATAAGATTCCACGTCCCCATGTTTAAGAGTTTCTTCTTCATGAATAGATAACCGCCATTTATAAGCTTGAATTTCTCTATCTAATAACTCCTGAGGAGCTCCAATTAATTGGAGAATAGTCATACGTTCTTCAATACTCTTTAAGGGATATACATCTGCAAGATTGACTGTCCTTGTAACACTTGTAGAACGTTTTCTATGGATATAAATAGCCTTATTCATAAAAGCAATTTTATCTGCCTGAAGATAAACTTTATAAGTTGTGTAATCATCCTCTACACTTTTATCTGTTGGATATACAATATCTTTAAATAGCTCTGTCTTGTATAACTTCGCCCACGGAACTGTGAAGCATTGACTGAAATTATACTTACTATCATATTGATGGTTAAACCATTCGAATGGCGTATAAGTCTTCTCAAAATAATCATCTGCTCCTACATGAATCAAAAAACTAGCTTGATCATCCAAAAATTGAGTAAAGTTTCCGATTGCAATATCTGCATCTGTTTTTTTCAATAAATCATAAAGATTTTGGATATGATCCAACTCCAACCAGTCATCATTATCTACAAAAACGATATAATCCCCAGTTACAACTTCCAAGGCACGATTGCGGCTAGAAGAAACTCCCCCATTTTTTTTATGATAGACTTTAACACGTGCATCTTGCTTTTGATAACGTTGACAAATTGCTGCTGAACCATCTGTTGAGCCATCATTAATCAAAATAATTTCAAGATTTTGATAGGTTTGTTGAACGATACTATCCAAGCATTTTTTTCAAGATATAGTTCTGACATGTAAACAGGAACAATAACACTTATTTTTTTCCATCATTTTAATCATATACTCCTTTTTCTGATGCAATATATAAAAACAAAGTCGATTTCAATACACATTTCTTTAAGATACATTCTAAATCAATTCTAATATTTCTGAGAACAGATCAATCATGTTTAACTTTCCCAGCATTTGGTAAGTATTCTTTTATAAATCCTGATATATCCTTACTCATGATTTTATCCAATCGTTCAGAAATAATGTCTTCCGTACCAATTCCACCACGCAATTTCTAACATCTGTTCACGGAAAGTAGGATCTGCTATGCGATAACGAATAAAGCTAGCAGGATTTCCTCCAACAATAGCATAGGGTTCCACATCCTTGGTTACTACAGCACCTGTTGCTATCACTGCTCCATCTCCAATAGTTACCCCTGCCATGATTTGAACATTGTTTCCAATCCAAACATCATTCCCAACACGAGTGGGATTCTTTAAGATATGGTCATCCGTCATATCCAGGGTCTTATCTGTGTAAAATAACTCCAAACTCTTAAATGGATAAGTGGTAATCAATTCCACATCATGATTTGCTGTTACAAATTGAACATTTTGTCCAATAGAACAATAATCACCAATAATGACCTGGCCTCCATGGTCATAGTCAACTAATTGAGGAATACCATAAGTATGATTGCCCACTGTTAAGGCCCCGTAGTCAATCAAATAGCGACTAGTAAATTTCGTCAGGTAATCAAACAGATCCGAACGCGAATTATAGACACGAATTTCCAGAGGAATCGTTTCCTGATGCAAACCTTCCCAATAAGAATAGCCGACTTCCTCATAACAACAGTCAAAAACTGCCGTCAACTCTTTCGAGCTAGAAAATAGTTGAAGTTTTTTCTCCTGCATATGCCAAAACCGCTCATTATCATGACCGGTTCCACCAATATCCTTGATTTGACCATCAGGTAAAAGTTGAAAAAAGCGCTGATGTTGCTTATTTTTATGTGAAAACATGCAGAATTTTCCAGATAGCAATTAAAACTTCCCCCTCCAACTAAATTGACTATATCTATCAGTGTGCCTACAATATGAATAACTTGTCATCTAACTAAAACTTTTATACAAATTTAATGTTATTTACCATTAATATAGAGATACTATATAGCATTCTGTTATTATGTACATCTTACCACAAATAGCCTTATAATAAAAAGCAACTTACATAAAAAAATATCAATGCTATCCAAAAATTGATAATTAATAAATTTACATACAATTAGCAAATTGGAAATATGATCATACACGATTTAAAAGTCATGCCATTGAAGTTTCATTTTTTTCAAGGATATTAATCCACAAGCAAAAAGATGTCTTAAAGCCTTGTTTACCATAAGCTATAATCGTACAGGAAAAATGCGAATACAACTATAGATCATTATGGGACGGTTACAATAGATGGAAAAAAATCAAGCTCTTTTTAACTGACAACGAAAAATCATCTTATTCTTCTTTTTCTTATCAAAACGGCGAGATTGGGGTGTTTCCAAAGGGACAATAAGGTGTGACATTAAAATAACCTCCAGTACTGTTTTTTCTACTAACAGTATACCGGAGGAATGGAAAGTTGGCTAGGTACTCTGTTATAGGGGCGGTTACTAAACATGTAAAAAAAGCAACGGCAAAAACCGTTGCTTTTTTTAGGAGATACGGACTATTGTCCCAGACTCCTTTGTCTTCAATCTGAACTTTCAGATTTTTTGATCAGAATAATCAAATTACTGATTAGTTAGAAAGCTTATTCTTCATCATCACGCTTACGACGTTTAGCTACTAATCCTAATCCTGTTAGACCTGCTACAGCTCCTAGGAGCAGATTTGTAGCCGAAGTTGCTGTTCCAGTATTTGGAAGTTGCTTACGTGTCTTAGTTGTATCAGTTTGAGGAGCTTGACTAGTCGAATGAATCATAGATGCGCTTATGCTTGCTGATTCTGAAGCTGATGTACTTGCGGACTCAGAAGCAGACGTTGATGCTGATTCTGACGCACTGGTTGATGCTGATTCTGAAGCGCTTGTGCTGGCTGATTGACTGGCGCTTGTTGAAGCACTTTGGCTTGCTGATGTGCTTGCTGATTGGCTCGCACTGGTCGATGCTGACTGGCTAGCTGATGTGCTTGCTGATTGGCTTGCACTTGTCGATGCTGACTGGCTTGCTGATGTACTTGCTGATTGACTTGCACTTGTCGATGCTGACTGGCTTGCTGATGTACTTGCTGATTGGCTCGCACTTGTCGATGCTGACTGACTAGCTGAGGTGCTTGCTGATTGGCTCGCACTGGTTGACGCTGACTGGCTAGCTGATGTGCTTGCGGATTGACTTGCGCTTGTTGAAGCTGACTGGCTAGCTGACGTGCTTGCGGATTGACTTGCGCTTGTTGAAGCTGACTGGCTTGCTGACGTGCTTGCGGATTGACTTGCGCTTGTTGAAGCACTTTGGCTTGCTGATTGGCTCGCACTTGTCGATGCTGACTGGCTAGCTGATGTGCTTGCGGATTGGCTTGCACTTGTCGATGCTGACTGGCTAGCTGATGTACTTGCTGATTGACTTGCACTTGTCGATGCTGACTGGCTAGCTGAGGTACTTGCTGATTGACTTGCACTTGTCGATGCTGACTGGCTAGCTGATGTACTTGCTGATTGGCTCGCACTGGTTGACGCTGACTGGCTAGCTGATGTGCTGGCTGATTGGCTCGCACTTGTTGACGCTGACTGGCTAGCTGATGTGCTTGCTGATTGACTTGCGCTTGTTGATGCTGACTGGCTAGCTGACGTGCTGGCTGATTGACTTGCGCTTGTTGAAGCTGACTGGCTAGCTGACGTGCTGGCTGATTGACTTGCGCTTGTTGAAGCACTTTGGCTTGCTGACGTGCTGGCTGATTGGCTCGCACTGGTTGAAGCACTTTGGCTTGCAGACGTGCTGGCTGATTGGCTCGCACTGGTCGATGCTGACTGGCTTGCTGATGTGCTTGCTGATTGACTTGCGCTTGTTGAAGCTGACTGGCTTGCTGACGTGCTAGCTGATGTGCTGGCTGATTGGCTTGCACTTGTCGATGCTGACTGGCTAGCTGATGTGCTGGCTGACTGGCTAGCTGATGTACTTGCTGATTGGCTCGCACTTGTCGATGCTGACTGGCTTGCTGATGTACTTGCTGATTGGCTCGCACTTGTCGATGCTGACTGACTAGCTGATGTGCTTGCTGATTGGCTCGCACTTGTCGATGCTGACTGGCTAGCTGATGTACTTGCTGATTGGCTCGCACTTGTCGATGCTGACTCAGACGCTGAGGTGCTTGCTGATTGGCTCGCACTGGTCGATGCTGACTGGCTAGCTGATGTGCTTGCTGATTGGCTCGCACTTGTCGATGCTGACTGGCTAGCTGATGTGCTTGCTGATTGGCTCGCACTTGTCGATGCTGACTGGCTAGCTGATGTGCTTGCTGATTGGCTTGCACTTGTTGACGCTGATTCAGATGCACTTGTGCTTGCTGATTGGCTCGCACTGGTTGACGCTGATTCAGATGCACTTGTGCTTGCTGATTGACTTGCGCTTGTTGAAGCACTTTGGCTTGCTGACGTGCTTGCTGATTGGCTCGCACTTGTTGACGCTGATTCAGATGCACTTGTGCTTGCTGATTGGCTCGCACTTGTCGATGCTGACTGGCTAGCTGATGTGCTTGCTGATTGGCTTGCACTTGTCGATGCTGACTGGCTAGCTGATGTGCTTGCTGATTGGCTCGCACTTGTCGATGCTGACTGGCTAGCTGATGTGCTTGCTGATTGGCTCGCACTTGTCGATGCTGACTGACTAGCTGATGTGCTTGCTGATTGGCTCGCACTGGTTGAAGCTGACTGGCTAGCTGATGTACTTGCTGATTGGCTCGCACTTGTCGATGCTGACTGGCTAGCTGATGTACTTGCTGATTGGCTCGCACTTGTCGATGCTGACTGACTAGCTGATGTGCTTGCTGATTGGCTCGCACTGGTTGATGCGGATTCAGACGCTGACGTGCTGGCTGATTGGCTTGCACTTGTTGATGCTGACTGGCTAGCCGATGTACTTGCTGATTGACTTGCGCTTGTTGAAGCACTTTGGCTTGCTGACGTGCTTGCTGATTGACTTGCGCTTGTTGATGCTGACTGGCTTGCTGAGGTGCTTGCTGATTGACTTGCGCTTGTTGAAGCACTTTGGCTTGCTGACGTGCTTGCTGATTGGCTCGCACTGGTTGACGCTGACTGGCTAGCTGACGTGCTTGCGGATTGACTGGCGCTTGTTGATGCTGACTGGCTAGCTGACGTGCTTGCGGATTGACTTGCGCTTGTTGAAGCACTTTGGCTTGCTGATGTGCTTGCGGATTGGCTCGCACTTGTCGATGCTGACTGGCTAGCTGATGTGCTTGCGGATTGGCTTGCACTTGTCGATGCTGACTGGCTAGCTGATGTACTTGCTGATTGACTTGCACTTGTCGATGCTGACTGGCTAGCTGATGTACTTGCTGATTGGCTCGCACTTGTCGATGCTGACTGACTAGCTGATGTGCTTGCGGATTGGCTCGCACTGGTTGACGCTGACTGGCTTGCTGAGGTGCTTGCGGATTGACTTGCGCTTGTTGAAGCTGACTGGCTAGCTGACGTGCTTGCGGATTGACTTGCGCTTGTTGAAGCTGACTGGCTGGCTGACGTGCTGGCTGATTGACTTGCGCTTGTTGAAGCACTTTGGCTTGCTGATGTGCTTGCTGATTGGCTCGCACTTGTCGATGCTGACTGGCTAGCTGATGTGCTTGCGGATTGGCTTGCACTTGTCGATGCTGACTGGCTTGCTGATGTACTTGCTGATTGACTTGCACTTGTCGATGCTGACTGGCTAGCTGATGTACTTGCTGATTGGCTCGCACTTGTCGATGCTGACTGGCTTGCTGACGTGCTTGCGGATTGACTTGCGCTTGTTGAAGCACTTTGGCTTGCTGACGTGCTTGCTGATTGGCTCGCACTGGTTGACGCTGATTCAGATGCACTTGTGCTTGCTGATTGGCTCGCACTTGTCGATGCTGACTGGCTAGCTGATGTGCTTGCTGATTGGCTCGCACTTGTCGATGCTGACTGGCTAGCTGATGTACTTGCTGATTGGCTCGCACTTGTCGATGCTGACTCAGACGCTGAGGTGCTTGCTGATTGGCTCGCACTTGTCGATGCTGACTGGCTAGCTGATGTGCTTGCGGATTGGCTCGCACTTGTCGATGCTGACTGGCTAGCCGACGTGCTGGCTGATTGGCTCGCACTGGTTGACGCTGACTGGCTAGCCGACGTGCTGGCTGATTGGCTCGCACTGGTTGACGCTGATTCAGATGCACTTGTGCTGGCTGATTGACTTGCGCTTGTTGAAGCACTTTGGCTTGCTGATGTACTTGCTGATTGACTTGCGCTTGTTGAAGCACTTTGGCTTGCTGACGTGCTTGCTGATTGACTTGCGCTTGTTGAAGCTGACTGGCTAGCTGACGTGCTGGCTGATTGACTTGCGCTTGTTGAAGCACTTTGGCTTGCTGACGTGCTTGCTGATTGACTTGCGCTTGTTGAAGCACTTTGGCTTGCTGACGTGCTTGCTGATTGGCTCGCACTTGTCGATGCTGACTGGCTAGCTGATGTGCTTGCTGATTGGCTCGCACTTGTCGATGCTGACTGGCTAGCTGATGTGCTTGCTGATTGGCTCGCACTTGTCGATGCTGACTGGCTAGCTGATGTGCTTGCTGATTGGCTCGCACTTGTCGATGCTGACTGGCTAGCTGATGTGCTTGCTGATTGGCTCGCACTTGTTGATGCTGATTCAGAAGCTGATGTGCTTGCTGATTGGCTCGCACTGGTCGATGCTGATTGGCTAGCTGACGTACTTGCTGATTGGCTCGCACTTGTCGATGCTGACTGGCTAGCTGATGTGCTTGCTGATTGGCTTGCACTGGTTGACGCTGATTCAGATGCACTTGTGCTTGCTGATTGGCTCGCACTGGTTGACGCTGATTCAGATGCACTTGTGCTTGCTGATTGACTCGCACTGGTTGATGCTGATTCAGACGCTGACGTGCTGGCTGATTGGCTTGCACTGGTTGACGCTGACTCTGATGCGCTGGTGCTGGCTGATTGGCTCGCACTTGTCGATGCTGACTGACTAGCTGATGTGCTTGCTGATTGACTCGCACTTGTTGACGCTGACTGGCTAGCTGATGTGCTTGCTGATTGACTTGCGCTTGTTGAAGCTGACTGGCTAGCTGATGTGCTTGCTGATTGGCTCGCACTGGTTGACGCTGATTCAGATGCACTTGTGCTTGCTGATTGACTTGCGCTTGTTGAAGCACTTTGGCTTGCTGACGTGCTTGCTGATTGACTTGCGCTTGTTGATGCTGATTCAGACGCTGACGTGCTGGCTGATTGGCTTGCACTGGTTGATGCTGACTGGCTAGCCGATGTACTTGCTGATTGACTTGCGCTTGTTGAAGCACTTTGGCTTGCTGACGTGCTTGCTGATTGGCTTGCACTTGTCGATGCTGACTGGCTAGCTGATGTGCTTGCTGATTGGCTCGCACTTGTCGATGCTGACTGGCTAGCTGATGTGCTTGCTGATTGGCTCGCACTGGTCGATGCTGACTGACTAGCTGATGTGCTTGCGGATTGGCTCGCACTGGTTGACGCTGACTCTGATGCGCTGGTGCTGGCTGATTGACTTGCGCTTGTTGAAGCACTTTGGCTTGCTGACGTGCTGGCTGATTGGCTCGCACTGGTTGACGCTGATTCAGATGCCGATGTGCTTGCGGATTGGCTCGCACTGGTTGAGGCCGATTGACTAGCTGAGGTGCTTGCGGATTGGCTCGCACTGGTTGACGCTGATTCAGATGCACTTGTGCTTGCGGATTGACTTGCGCTTGTTGAAGCACTTTGGCTTGCTGATGTGCTGGCTGATTGGCTCGCACTTGTCGATGCTGACTGGCTAGCTGATGTGCTGGCTGATTGGCTTGCACTTGTCGATGCTGACTGGCTAGCTGAGGTGCTTGCTGACTGGCTAGCTGATGTACTTGCTGATTGGCTCGCACTTGTCGATGCTGACTGGCTTGCTGATGTACTTGCTGATTGGCTCGCACTTGTCGATGCTGACTGACTAGCTGATGTGCTGGCTGATTGGCTCGCACTGGTTGATGCGGATTCAGACGCTGACGTGCTGGCTGATTGGCTTGCACTTGTTGATGCTGACTGGCTAGCCGATGTACTTGCTGATTGACTTGCGCTTGTTGAAGCACTTTGGCTTGCTGACGTGCTTGCTGATTGGCTCGCACTGGTCGATGCGGACTGGCTAGCTGATGTGCTTGCTGATTGGCTCGCACTGGTCGATGCGGACTGGCTAGCTGATGTACTTGCTGATTGACTTGCGCTGGTTGAAGCACTTTGGCTTGCTGACGTGCTTGCTGATTGACTGGCGCTTGTTGATGCTGACTGGCTAGCTGATGTGCTTGCTGATTGACTTGCGCTTGTTGAAGCACTTTGGCTTGCTGACGTGCTTGCTGATTGGCTCGCACTGGTTGACGCTGATTCAGATGCACTTGTGCTTGCCGATTGGCTCGCACTTGTCGATGCTGACTGACTAGCTGATGTGCTTGCTGATTGGCTCGCACTTGTCGAAGCACTTTGGCTTGCTGACGTGCTTGCTGATTGGCTCGCACTGGTTGATGCGGACTCAGACGCTGACGTGCTGGCTGATTGACTTGCGCTTGTTGATGCTGACTGGCTAGCTGATGTACTTGCTGATTGACTGGCGCTTGTTGAAGCACTTTGGCTTGCTGACGTGCTTGCTGATTGGCTTGCACTGGTTGACGCTGACTGGCTAGCTGATGTGCTTGCTGATTGGCTCGCACTGGTCGATGCTGACTGGCTAGCTGACGTGCTTGCTGATTGGCTCGCACTGGTTGACGCTGACTGGCTAGCCGACGTGCTTGCTGATTGGCTTGCACTGGTTGACGCTGACTGGCTAGCCGACGTGCTTGCTGATTGGCTTGCACTGGTTGACGCTGATTCAGATGCACTTGTGCTTGCTGATTGACTTGCGCTTGTTGAAGCACTTTGGCTTGCTGACGTGCTTGCTGATTGGCTCGCACTGGTCGATGCTGACTGGCTAGCTGATGTGCTTGCTGATTGGCTTGCGCTTGTCGATGCTGACTGGCTAGCTGATGTACTTGCTGATTGACTTGCGCTTGTTGATGCTGATTCAGACGCTGACGTGCTGGCTGATTGGCTTGCACTGGTTGATGCTGACTGGCTAGCCGATGTACTTGCTGATTGACTTGCGCTTGTTGAAGCACTTTGGCTTGCTGACGTGCTTGCTGATTGGCTTGCACTTGTCGATGCTGACTGGCTAGCTGATGTGCTTGCTGATTGGCTCGCACTTGTCGATGCTGACTGGCTAGCTGATGTACTTGCTGATTGGCTCGCACTTGTCGATGCTGACTGACTAGCTGATGTGCTTGCTGATTGGCTCGCACTTGTCGATGCTGACTGGCTAGCTGATGTGCTTGCTGATTGGCTCGCACTTGTCGATGCGGACTGGCTAGCTGATGTGCTTGCTGATTGGCTTGCACTTGTTGACGCTGATTCAGATGCACTTGTGCTTGCTGATTGGCTTGCACTGGTTGACGCTGATTCAGATGCACTTGTGCTTGCTGATTGACTTGCGCTTGTTGAAGCACTTTGGCTTGCTGACGTGCTGGCTGATTGGCTCGCACTTGTTGAAGCTGACTGGCTAGCTGATGTGCTGGCTGATTGACTTGCGCTTGTCGATGCTGACTGGCTAGCTGATGTACTTGCTGATTGACTTGCGCTTGTTGATGCTGATTCAGACGCTGACGTGCTGGCTGATTGGCTTGCACTTGTTGATGCGGACTGGCTAGCCGATGTACTTGCTGATTGGCTCGCACTTGTTGAAGCTGACTGGCTAGCTGATGTACTTGCTGATTGGCTCGCACTTGTCGATGCTGACTGGCTAGCTGATGTACTTGCTGATTGGCTTGCACTGGTTGACGCTGATTCAGATGCACTTGTGCTTGCTGATTGACTTGCGCTTGTTGAAGCACTTTGGCTTGCTGACGTGCTTGCTGATTGGCTCGCACTGGTTGACGCTGATTCAGATGCACTTGTGCTTGCTGATTGGCTCGCACTGGTTGACGCTGATTCAGATGCACTTGTGCTTGCTGATTGACTCGCACTGGTTGATGCTGATTCAGACGCTGACGTGCTGGCTGATTGGCTTGCACTGGTTGATGCTGACTGGCTAGCCGATGTACTTGCTGATTGACTTGCGCTTGTTGAAGCACTTTGACTTGCTGACGTGCTTGCTGATTGGCTCGCACTGGTTGACGCTGATTCAGATGCACTTGTGCTTGCTGATTGGCTCGCACTTGTCGATGCTGACTGGCTAGCTGATGTGCTTGCTGATTGGCTTGCACTTGTCGATGCTGACTGGCTAGCTGATGTGCTTGCTGATTGGCTCGCACTTGTCGATGCTGACTGGCTAGCTGATGTGCTTGCTGATTGGCTCGCACTTGTCGATGCTGACTGACTAGCTGATGTGCTTGCTGATTGGCTCGCACTTGTTGAAGCTGACTGGCTAGCTGATGTACTTGCTGATTGGCTCGCACTTGTTGAAGCACTTTGGCTTGCTGACGTGCTTGCTGATTGGCTTGCACTTGTCGATGCTGACTGGCTAGCTGATGTGCTTGCTGATTGGCTCGCACTGGTCGATGCTGACTGGCTAGCTGATGTACTTGCTGATTGGCTCGCACTTGTCGATGCTGACTGACTAGCTGATGTGCTTGCTGATTGGCTCGCACTTGTCGATGCTGACTGGCTAGCTGATGTACTTGCTGATTGGCTCGCACTTGTCGATGCTGACTGGCTAGCTGATGTACTTGCTGATTGGCTTGCACTGGTTGACGCTGATTCAGATGCACTTGTGCTTGCTGATTGACTTGCGCTTGTTGATGCGGACTGGCTAGCTGAGGTGCTTGCTGATTGACTTGCGCTTGTTGATGCTGATTCAGATGCCGATGTACTTGCTGATTGGCTTGCACTGGTTGACGCTGACTCAGAAGCCGATGTGCTGGCTGATTGGCTCGCACTGGTTGACGCTGACTCTGATGCGCTGGTGCTTGCTGATTGGCTTGCACTGGTTGAAGCACTTTGGCTTGCTGACGTGCTGGCTGATTGACTCGCACTGGTCGATGCTGATTGGCTAGCTGAGGTGCTGGCTGATTGACTTGCGCTTGTTGATGCGGACTGGCTAGCTGACGTGCTGGCTGATTGACTTGCGCTTGTTGATGCGGACTGGCTAGCTGACGTGCTGGCTGATTGACTTGCGCTTGTTGATGCGGACTGGCTAGCTGACGTGCTGGCTGATTGACTTGCGCTTGTTGAAGCACTTTGGCTTGCTGACGTGCTGGCTGATTGGCTCGCACTGGTTGACGCTGATTCAGATGCCGATGTGCTTGCTGATTGGCTCGCACTGGTCGATGCGGACTGACTTGCTGACGTGCTTGCTGATTGGCTTGCACTGGTTGAAGCACTTTGGCTTGCTGACGTGCTGGCTGATTGACTCGCACTGGTCGATGCTGATTGGCTAGCTGAGGTGCTGGCTGATTGACTTGCGCTTGTTGATGCGGACTGGCTAGCTGACGTGCTGGCTGATTGACTTGCGCTTGTTGATGCTGACTGGCTAGCTGACGTGCTGGCTGATTGACTTGCGCTTGTTGATGCTGACTGGCTAGCTGACGTGCTGGCTGATTGACTTGCGCTTGTTGAAGCACTTTGGCTTGCTGACGTGCTGGCTGATTGGCTCGCACTGGTTGACGCTGATTCAGATGCCGATGTGCTTGCTGATTGGCTCGCACTGGTCGATGCGGACTGACTTGCTGACGTGCTGGCTGATTGGCTTGCACTGGTTGAAGCACTTTGGCTTGCTGACGTGCTTGCTGATTGACTCGCACTTGTCGATGCTGATTGGCTAGCTGATGTACTTGCTGATTGGCTCGCACTGGTCGATGCTGACTGGCTAGCTGATGTGCTTGCTGATTGACTCGCACTTGTTGAAGCACTTTGGCTTGCAGACGTGCTGGCTGATTGGCTCGCACTGGTAGATGCTGACTGGCTAGCTGATGTTCTTGCTGATTGGCTTGCGCTTGTTGAAGCACTTTGGCTTGCTGATGTGCTTGCTGATTGGCTTGCACTTGTCGATGCGGACTGGCTAGCTGATGTGCTTGCTGATTGGCTCGCACTTGTCGATGCTGACTGGCTAGCTGATGTACTTGCTGATTGACTCGCACTGGTTGATGCTGATTCAGACGCTGACGTGCTGGCTGATTGACTGGCGCTTGTTGATGCTGACTGGCTAGCTGAGGTGCTTGCTGATTGACTTGCGCTTGTTGAAGCACTTTGGCTTGCTGACGTGCTTGCTGATTGGCTCGCACTGGTTGACGCTGATTCAGATGCACTTGTGCTTGCTGATTGGCTCGCACTGGTTGATGCTGACTCAGACGCTGACGTGCTGGCTGATTGACTTGCGCTTGTTGATGCTGACTGGCTAGCTGATGTACTTGCTGATTGACTGGCGCTTGTTGAAGCACTTTGGCTTGCTGACGTGCTTGCTGATTGGCTTGCTGATTGACTGGCGCTTGTTGAAGCACTTTGGCTTGCTGACGTGCTTGCTGATTGGCTCGCACTGGTTGACGCTGATTCAGATGCACTTGTGCTTGCTGATTGGCTTGCACTTGTCGATGCTGACTGACTTGCAGACGTGCTTGCTGATTGGCTTGCACTGGTTGACGCTGATGTACTGGCACTAGTCATTGCACTCACTGATGCGCTTGTTGACGCTGACACTGATGCACTGGTTGAAGCTGACTCAGAACGATATTTCTTGTCTGAAACAGTTTCATCTTGACTATAAACCGTTGGTGCATATGGTTGATTACCAGATGTTACTTTAGCGTTATCTTTATAATAAACCGTTGCAACACCGCTGTCACTTACATCGATGCTAGAAATACGATCACGACCGTTCGGAGTCACTTTATCATGAGCTTTTCTGATTTCTTCGCGAACTTTGTCCTTATCAGATTCTGATAAATGATTTTTATCCTTGACTTCAGTCAAGTCAATCGCAGGTTTTTTAAACAAATTCTGCAACTGATCTTGTTGAATACTAATTTCTCCTACAGCAACACTGTTTCCACTAGGATCTGTAGCAATTAGCCAACGTCCCCAGTGATTCCCTGAGCTCCACGCAAGATCTTTATTGGCAACCGCATTAATTGTGAAGGTGGTTTGGTCATCATTGGTCAAGGTATTGATAATATTTGTGATAGGACCAGTTCCCCACTCAGGTCTGTTTTCGAAGAAGTCCGTCAAGTCTGTTCTATTACCAGAGACCTTCAGTGTGACTAATTTACCACTATTATCTTTACCTGTATAAGTAATCTGGATCTTGTCCCCAGCATAGAACAGATAACGACCATTGCTATCTTTCTTAGGCTCTTGACCATTTACTGTTACAGTATAGGTAATTGTTGGTTTCACACGTTCAGGAGTAATCGTTGCAGTCGTTGTAGACGAACTCAAGGTTTCAGTTCCACCACTTGGAAGTGTTACTGTTTTTTCTTGCTTAGCTGTCACATCTCTAGTCGGAAGGAGACCATTGTTGCCATCGTAAGCTTTTTGTAGTTCTGCAGGTTCAAAGGTAACACTTGATTCGTTATCTTTAGCTGTCTTGGTAAATGTATGACCTGCTAATGTGAGCGTAACAACTGCTCCAGGTGTGACATTGGTCACAACAATTGAACGATTTGGCAAACCACCCGTTTCGTTGGTAGAATTAACTGAGATAACTGGCGCTTGTGGGTTTACCTTAATAGTCACATCTACTGTTCTACTATTAGCAGCTCCACTATAGGAACCTTGCGGAAGAGTGACTGTAACTTTTTTCGTATAAACCCCAGGGTTTGCCAGCATAGCGTCATCAGGAGCCTGGACCCAACTAAATGTTGTTCCTGTTGGGAAGGATACACTTGTATTCGAATTTTTAAGCGCCTCTCCTGGATTTTTAATAATCTCTGCTAATGGAGCCTTATTTCCCACAGTTGTAACATACTCCTGTTTAGCTACAGGATCAACAACTGTATAATCAAAGCTTGTCTGACTTGTCAAGGCTGGATTGCTTGTTGAAACATCCCCAAAACGTCCTTTTGGATAAGTGGCAATTAGCGTATAGGTTGTATGGTGACTGACAGGTTCCAGATTCACAACCTCTTTAGTCGTATACCATACTTCACCAAAAGTCGGGGTTCCAACAGCAGTTGTTTGCTCAGCCCCTGTGTTATTTAACTTATATTTATAAGACCATTTGGTTCCTGTTGGAAGTTCATTAACATTGGTATACAAATAAGAATCTCTACCAATATTATTAGCCCAATTTCCTCCATCAACTTTACTAAGGTTAGCTTCTTTCGTTCCTTTAAAGGCATAGAACTTACCTGTCACACCATTGTAAGTTTTAGCTTCTACTTTTGGATAAACAGTATATTTATAAGCAATATTTTTAGATACACCTTTAGAATCGGTAACCGTCAAAGTAGCTGTTTTATCACCAGGTGTTGATAAATCTAGAGTTCCTTGTTTCCAAACCACACTTGTATTTGAAGGTAATTCTGTGCCATCAGCTGAGCGAATAAAGTCACGAGCTGTCAAAGCCGCAGGATTCTCTCCAGCAACTGCGTAAAATGGTGTTTCTGTTCTTGTTTTATAATTTTGCTCTAGTGTAGGGGTAACTGTTCTTGTTGTTCCATCTTTATAGGTAATCAACACATCCCCATTACTCTGTTGAGTATAGGTTTTGATTCGATGTTTAGCCTGTGGATATGCCTTTTCAACCGCAGTTTTGATAGTCTTTTTATCTGTATCAGTTAAATTACTGATATCTCGAACTGTTATCGGAGGAATCGTCATTTCACCCAATCTATCTTTCAACTGCCCCTGTTTCAAAACAAAGGTGGTTCCGTCTGATCGGAGATTTGAAAAATCATCTGCAGTTATAGAGCGTGTAATTTTATTTCCAGGAGCATAGCTCAAGTCAGAATCAATAGTACCTGTAACGGTTGTCACAGCTGGTTGGTTAGCAGTAGCCGTAGTCTTAGCTGTGACTTTATTGATAACCGTTGTTCCCCATGTATCATTATGGAAAAGATTGTTAATTGCAGGAGTTCCTGGGTCTCCACCACGAACTTCTGTATTTTTGACAACGCCACTGTTATCTTTGAATTTAGCGGTAAACTTTAATGAATCTCCAGAGTAGAACGTGTATTCAGGAGTACCATTATTCATTGTTTTAGGAGTAGCTGACCATGTGTTATCGTCATTCTCTACTTCGACTACCGTATCAACAACTTGTGGCTTTTCTGTTTCAGGTGTAATAGCAACTGTACTTACATCTGATTCCAAAGTTTCATTCGCATTCGTTACAGGATTATTAAATACCTTACTTTGTTTAACAGTTACGTTTCCTGTTGGGAGCAAACCATTACTATCTGCGACTTCGGCTGGAGTGAAAGACAAGCTCGTTACATTAGCACCAGCTGTCTTAGTAAGAGTCTTACCACCAATCGTCAAGGTCACCGTCGCGCCTGGAACAACATCTGTAACGGTGATTCCTTTATTTGGCAGACCACCTGTATTTGTCAATTGATCAGATGAAACTTGCGGTGGGTTCGGTCTGACTTTAATGGCTACAGGAACATTTGTAGCATTCCTTGGTTGAGTTGTTGAACCTTGCGGTAAAGTAACTTCAACTTCTTTCTTAAAGATACCTGGAGTTGTAGCATCTGGTGTTGATACCCAATTATAATCTGTACCAGTCGGAATTGCTACACTAGTATCAGAATTTTTAATTGCATTACCCGGATTTGAAATAATGTCATTTAGAGGCGTTGTATTGCCGACTGTTGTAACATATTCTTGCTTAGCAACTGGATCAACAACTGTATAATCAAACGTCACTGTACTTGTTAACGCAGGATTTGAAGTTGTTACATCACCAAGTCGCCCTTTGGATAAGTTGCTTTTACAGTATAGGTTGTACGGTGTGTTGTAGCTGAATCAGCCGTTGTATGCCAGACAGTACTAAAGGCTGGAGAGCCATCTTGTTTGCTTAAAGTTGCTGACTGATTATTGTTCAGACGATACTCATAAGAAAATGTCGCCCCTGAAGGAAGAGAATCGTTATTGAGATAAAGATTTGAAAATCCACCAATATTATTAGCGTATTTCCCAGCAACAGTTACATCACTACCTGGAACTGCTTTAAAGGCATAAAATTGACCAGTAACTCCATTATTGGTTTTGGTTTCAATCTTTTGGTAAACTGTGTAATTATATGTTAAATCCGTAGTAGTTTTATCTGGGTGAGTTACCGTTAAAATTGCTGTTCGACTACCTACTGCCATCGTAGGAGCTTGTCCGTTTTTCCAAGCAAATGTGGTCCCTTGAGGTAAACTAGAAGCTCCACCAACTGGACGTACAAGACTACTTAGATTTATATCAGACACAGACTCACTACTTACCGCGTAGAATGTATCAGTCACCTTTTCAACACCATATTTTAGTTTTGAATCGACTGTATCCTGAGTACCATCTCGATAAGTAATGGTTACAACGCCATTATTGGCCACACTTAAGGAACCTTCTTCAGTCCCTTTTTTATAGTCAGTTGAGCCTACACCTGATCCTGTACCTGAAAGAAGACTAGCATTGGCTGTTTTAAAATTAGCCAACACTTGCTCTTTTTCCGTTGGACTTAAATTTGTTTTATCATTAACTGTAACAGTGTCACCACTCACAGGATTTTGTCGCTCATTGAACCCTTTGATATTGACAGTCATACGTGCTGTAGTTGTTTGATTGTCACTATCTGTTACAACATATTCAAGAATATGCGCGCCAGTAGCAAACGGCTTCCATGTTCCATTGTCTCGACCAATGGTACCTTGTATATTTACCGTATAAAGCTTTGGATAATAGAGAAGCCGTCCCAGTTGATACACACCAAATCACCAAGGACTCCCTGTTTACTCCTTGGATAATTAGGGGCATTCAAGCCTGTAATAATTGTATTATTAGGTCCTGCAGCTAATGTTTTCAACCCCCTGTCATCACGCATTGTCATGCTGATTGTGGAAATAGAATCGTCATTATAATAGGTAACATCTGCAGGCAAACTAATCGTAGGTCGCTGAGATGCCGCACGGCTCTGACCTGTTTCCCCAGTCGTAACGGTTGAGCTCATTGAGCTACTATAATTCCCAGAAGCGTTAGCGCTTGTAAACGGTTGACTACTTGTCGCCACTTGAGCATTCAAAGTAGCTGCACTTGAACTATTGTTCACCGTCGCATACACCAATATTGTCGCTTCAAGGTTTCTATTCAAATCATGGCGCTTGTTGAATACATATTCATTGCCAGATCCACCACGTTTCTCCATTGGTTCTCCATTAAAAAGAACACGAGTGATGGTTGTGTTTCTATCCACTTGCGCGATCAGACCTGCGTAATTAAGCGGACTCTGCGAATGCATTTTGATTTTCCAGACAACCTCACGATTAGAACTTGAATAACTACCTTGTTCAAGTTGAGCTGTGGTGTGATTGTTTACCGCAATCGGAGAAATACCTCGGAGATTTTCTCCCGTTGCCATCGGTTGTCCATTACGGCTATCACGTTGGCCAGAAGTTGCACGTGAAACCGCATTGGCGATAGAGTTGCGAGCTGAAGTAGCTGTCTTGACAACTGTTCCTAGGTCAGCATTTGGATCCTTGAGAGCAGACTCAATCTCAGCAATAGCAGATTTTACCTTAAGAATGGCTGAGCTTGTATCTGGAAGGTCCACAGCTTTAGCCAGGTATTCTCCCATTTCTGCTGAAAGTGCTGCCAGTTTCTTACGGTCTTCTGCTTGCTTTTTAGCGCTCACTTCTGCAGTCGTTGTCGCAGCAAGAGTCGCTGTTGTGGTTACTGTCAGACTCGCATTTTGACTTGTAACGTTTTCTGCAGTTAAAAGAGAACTAGAAAGATCAGGATTGACCTTAATATCGCTAGCCTTAACTGTGGCTCTGGATGTTCCGTCATTACTGATAGCATCTTCGCTAGGAGCCGTCTGTGAACCTTCTACATGCGAAACCTCAGAGCGAGAACTGCTTGCAACAGTCGAAGCACTATCTGATGTTGAGGCAGAATCACTCAATGAAGCCGAGATACTAGCTGAAGTTGAAGATGAAACACTGGCACTAGTGCTAGCTGATGTTGAGGCACTTACGGACTCGGATGCACTTGTTGAGGCCGAAATAGAGGCACTTGTAGAAGCAGAGATTGAGACACTCTCACTAACAGAGGTAGATGTTGAAACAGAAGTTTGTTGCTCATCATCTTTATTGACCGTTCCCAAAACAACCTGATCAGAATTCACTAGATTGTCAGTACCATCCACGACTTTCTCTACAGCCAGCTGTTCATTGGCATGGACTTGCGTATGAGTGGCAACTCCACCACCAACAACGGCCCCCGCGGCAACTATCCCCTTGAGGACATCTATCCCAGTTAAAGAAGTTGAGACACGATCTTCCACAACTTCAGTTGTCACCTGAGCAGTATCAACACCACCACGAAGAACCTTGAACAAACCAAAAAGAGAGGTAGATGCTCGAAGCCAGTGTTTCCCTGACTTGATCAATTTATACCTCGTTACTCGGTCTGTTTCTCTATATCGTCCTTCCTGACGTCTAAAAAACATGTTTTTTCTCCTTGAGTTCATTTTTTTATAAAAAACTAAATACCAAAACATCCTTAAGATACACAGCCATGTTACATGGATATTTTTCTCTTTTTTTCACCCTGACAAGCAATGGTGTAGTCTTAAAAAATTTTTGATATAGAGCTCAATCTATAACGCTTTATTATAGCACACTATAGGCTTCTTTGTCCAAAGATTAAGTTGAAAATAGATTAACAAAAAAACGCCTTGAACTTTTTGTAGATTTTTCCCTGATTGTAAGATTCTTTTTTTGTCCAATAATCATCTGTTTACCTTTAAAAAAATCAAATATTATTGTAAAAAAATCAGTAGGATGAAATAAAATATAAACAAATTGACCAGAAAGAAGAGTCAGATCAATTTCTAAAAATATTTTAAAATCCGTAGCGTACTATTCTAGGTTCAATCTACTATATGTCGAATCATTGATCCATCAAAAAAAGCCGCCTGATTGGGCGACTTAATTTTTTTATAGGAGATTATTATGAAAAAGTTTTAGGAGTTAAAGTTAAGTTCTTCTTAACTTATGAAATAAGTATACAGCTCCTATCTTAAAGTTTCCTTAAGTATTTTTAACTGTAAGATTTTTCCATTTTTCTCGCCAATTTTTCTTGGATAAACGCTTTTGATAGAGCTTCATTCGGTCTTGATTTTCTAAGAAATGTGGAGTTGGAGCAACCTGAAAGTTCAAAATATCCTCCAAACCATAAGGCGCAAAGAGCTCTAAAGTTGTATCAGCTTGCAAGCGAAGTCCTACTGCCGTACAACGTTCAGGATACTTACTCATGGCATCGCAGGAATTTCTATACGGTTCCGTATGGGGACTATGCTGATGCATATAGACTTGATTTTTCAGCTCCCATTGATACTGGGGAAAGTCCTCCCTCAACTTGTTCTCTATAGCCAGTGTTTCTTCGTAACTCACATCTGGGTCAAAGAAAATCACATCCACATCCGTTTCACGGTCAAAGGATGGCTTATCTGACAAGAGATTCCAGATAAAATTTCGGACTGAACCAGCCGCCAACCAGGAATCTTTTCAACTCCAAGTCACGGATGATAGTCAGAATAGCCATCATGTCAGGATTTTCTCTAAAAGAGTCTAAGATTTCAGTCTTATTTTTCAATATATTCATACCCCAAATGTTCATATGCCTTAGCTGTCGCGACTCGACCTGAACGAGTTCGCATGATAAATCCTTTCTGGATCAGATAAGGTTCGTACATATCCTCTACCGTCTCACGCTCTTCAGCGATATTAACAGAAAGTGTTCCTAGACCGACAGGACCTCCACCGTACATCTCAATCATGGTGCGGAGAATTTTCTGGTCCACATAGTCCAAGCCTTCATGGTCTACATCCAGCATGGTCAAAGCCTTGTCCGTAATCCCATCATCAATCAAGCCATCGCCCATAATCTGCGCAAAGTCGCGAACGCGCTTGAGGAGACGATTGGCGATACGAGGAGTTCCACGGCTACGGAGGGCCAACTCAGAAGCTGCCTCATGAGTAATTTCCATCTCAAAAATATCTGCCGTCCGCTCGACAATCTCTGTCAAGTCATCATGGGCATAATACTCCATGTGACCAGTAATTCCAAAACGTGCACGAAGAGGATTCGACAGCATCCCTGCTCGTGTCGTCGCACCAATCAAGGTAAAAGGTGGTAATTCTAGATGGACACTGCGACTACCTTCCCCCGCACCAATCATGATGTCGATGTAGAAGTCTTCCATAGCACTGTAAAGCACCTCTTCCACCGACATGGGCAAGCGATGAATCTCATCAATAAAAAGAACATCTCCTGGCTCCAAATCATTCAAAATCGCAACTAAATCACCGGCTTTTTCGATAACAGGACCAGACGTTTGCTTGAGATTGACTCCCAGTTCATTGGCAATGACAAAAGCCATGGTTGTTTTCCCGAGACCTGGAGGGCCAAACAAAAGAACATGGTCCAGCGCCTCATCACGCATTTTTGCAGCTTCAATAAAGATTTGAAGCTGATCCTTGACCTTGTCCTGACCGATATATTCACGTAAATATTGGGGACGGAGGGTACGCTCCACCAACTCCTCATCACCCATGATTTCATTATCTAAAATTCTACTCATGTTCCTATTATAGCAAAAATCCAGCCTACAAACAAAAAAGCCACCTGATTTGGTAGCTCCCGAGTTTAGATATAATATTCTACGGCACTGCTACACCGCCTACGAAAGAAGGTGAAATAGCCCATGATGGAACTAATCCTTAAAACTATCATCGGACCAATTGTGGTCGGTGTTGTTCTTCGCATATACTCAATGAAAATCAAAGAGCAAACTAGGAAGCTAGCCGCAGGTTGCTCAAAGCACAGCTTTGAGGTTGCAGATAAGACTGACGAAGTCAGTCACATATATACGGCAAGGTGAAGCTGACGTGGTTTGAAGAGATTTTCGAAGAGTATTAGTCGATAAATGGCTAAACAAGGATAAATAGTGTCAAAAAGACCCCAAGCTTATTTGGTCGTGAGCTTGGGGTCTTTTCTAGCCTATGATATAGACACAATACTTAATTCCCTTTTATTATCCCGCAGTTCGCGAATTTTGTCAAAAGTTTACTCCCTTGTCCAATAAGACTTTCAACATTAAGAGAACCTTAGGAATTATCAAAGAAAACAAAAGATTACATCACTATCAATGAACATGGGCGCTCATCAACTCAAATTAGTCAAACCAACATTTTAATCCACGAAATGAAACGACAGACTTACACATGATGTACCACTTCCTCACATTATTTCACGAGTTCCAACCGAGCAGTTCGGCTAGGCACTAGGTCATACAAAAGTCTATATGACCGATCGTTATAACCAAGTTGAGGACGAACTTGCTGAAGTGACAACAGACCTATTTCTTAGTCATATTCGCTAAAAAGTCCCCGCCAATTCCCCGATCAAAATCCGAAAACTACCGAAATTTATCGGAAAACGACGTTTAGGAAACTCTCTAAAAGCCTGAAATAGAGCAAAAAAACTCCACCTGATTGGGTGGAGTTAAGGGAGATTATTATGAAAAAGAAAAGTTTAGGATTTCTATTAAATAAAGTTAGGAGGTCTTTATTTAATAGTTACATGATACAAGAAAAGTCTTAAAAGTTAACTTAAGATTTTTCTAGTTTTTACTTTTGTTCAAAAATAATAAATACTAAGTAAAAAAATTGCTAAAAGCAAACAAGAAAAAAAGCCACCAAATTGGGTGACTTTATTAGGAGATTATGATGAAAAAAAGTTTTAGGATTTCTATTAAATAAAGTCAGGAGGTCTTTATTTAATAACTAAATGATACAGGATAAGACTTAAAGTTAGCTTAAGATTTTTCTAGTTTTTACTTTTGTTCAAAACAACGAATACCAATGAAATATCGCTGAAAGTCACATAACAAAAAGCCACCAAATTGGGTGACTTCATTAGGGAGATTATGATGAAAAAAAGTTTAGGATTTCTATTAAATAAAGATTACTCAATGAAAACCGAAATCAGATTAGGCAGAGCGACGCAAGCATAACTAAAGTTAGGTAAGTCGACTCTAACGAAGTATGGTGAGATTTTCGAAGAGTATTAGGAGGTCTTTATTTAATGATTACATGATACACAAGCAGACTTAAAATTAGCTTAAGTGAAAGAATTATTTTAATTTTTTCGATTCACCCAAATCATGCCCGTACACTGGAAACTAGATAAGGTTTCAAAACCTAAGAAACGATAAAAGGCTAGCGTTTTTTCAGACTCATCTGTCGCTAGTTGGATTTGGTAGGTATCTTTATAATCGGATAAAGCCTGCTTCATCAAGGTGCTGCCAATTCCTTGACGCTGATAAGTAGGCAAGACGATCAAATCCTGGACAAAAACCGAAGAAAAACCGTCTCCAATCAAGCGAACTAGACCAACGATTTTCTCACCATCACGCGCTAGATAAATGGACAGTGAATGAGTCAAAGCCTGGGCTAACATTTGAGGCTGATTGGTATAATTTGTCCAACCAACTGCCTGGTAGAGATGCAAAACGTCATCAAGTGAAACAGATGTTTCTTTTGTAATCTTAATCATAGCAAACCTTTCTAACATTCCCGCAAAGATTTAATTTGATACCCATTTTCATCAAAATTATCCGGACGCAACCACGCTTCAAACGAGATTTAACCTTTGGCCAGTCCTTATCAATCATAGACATCCAATCCGTATCTCGAGTCCTTCCCTTGTAGATAACCGCTTGACGGAAAGTGCCTTCGTAGATAAAACCCAAACGTTCTGCTGCTTTTCTAGAAGGTAGATTTAGTGCATCACATTTCCACTCATAACGGCGATAGTTAAGCTCTTCAAAGACATAACGAGCAAGCAAATAGTGGGCTTCTGTTCCCATTCTTGTCTGTTTGAGAGCCGGCGAAAAGGTCACCGCGCCAACTTCAATCACGCGATTGGCTTGGTCAATACGCATGAGAGAAAAAGTCCCCAGCGCCTTTCCAGTAACTTTATCGATAATCACATAATAGAAGCGATCCTTGCGCTCCATCATCTGCTTTAAAGCGATGATTAATTCTTCAAGATTTTCTACTGGTGGTTGAAAGAGATAGGTCCACATGTCACGAGGGCTATCTGGACCATAAACAGCTAACAAATCTTTCGCGTGCTTTTCCACTGAAAGAGCTTCTAGAATCGTATACTGTCCTTCTATCCGTACAAGTGACGGTAAAACTCCAGGTGTATCGTCTACAGGTTCACCGATCATCTGACCATATTCATTTACTGGCATAGCTTTCTCCTTATCTTACTCTTATAAGTTTAAAGATGTGAATAGTATATCACATCTCACAGGTAATCTACAAAAAAATCCTCCAGAACTTAGCTCTGAAGGATTTTTTTAAATTTATTTCGTTACGATATTTACGAGTTTAGTTGGCTCAAACAGTTTGGGGAACTGTTTGAGGTTGCAAATAAGCAAATAAATTGGTTATTTTACAACAATGTTAACCAATTTAGTTGGCTTCAATAGTCCAGTGGACTATTGAAGGTGGCAGATAGGGCTAATAAACTCGTTATTTTACAACGATATTAACGAGTTTATTAGGGACACTAATCACTTTCACGATTTCCTTGCCGACAATTTCTGCCTTAACTTTTTCGTCAGCTAGAGCGATTTCTTGCAATTCTTCACGTGAAAGGTCCTTCGCAACCATAAGTTTAGCACGGACTTTTCCTTTGATTTGAACGACGATTTCGACTTCGTCTTCAACCAATTTGCTTTCGTCCCATGTTGGCCAAGCCACATAAGAGATAGACTCACCTGTTGCTGCGACTGTTTGCCAGAGTTCTTCTGCCAAGTGAGGTGCAAATGGGGCAATCAATTGAATAAAGCCTTTGGCATAGTCCACATAGAGTTTGTCTTCCTTGTTAGCAGCGTTGACAAAGACCATGAGCTGGGCAATGGCTGTGTTGAATTTCATAGACTCGATTTGCTCTGTAACAGATTTAACGGTTTCGTTGTAAACCTTGTCAAGAGCGCCATTGTTTTCCGCAACGATTTCTTTACTTGTAATCAAACGGTAAACACGGTCAAGGAATTTACGGCTTCCTTCCAGACCTTCTTCAGACCAAGCGATGGAAGCATCAAGTGGTCCCATGAACATTTCATAGACACGAAGGGTATCCGCACCGTATTGTTCCACCACATCGTCTGGGTTGACAACGTTCTTGAGGGATTTGGACATCTTAGCTGGTGCTTGCTCCAACTCTTCCCCTGTTTCCACATGGAAGAATGAACCGTCACGTTTTTCAACCTTGTCAGTTGCCACAAGTGCGCCACGGTGGTCACGGTAGCTTGTTCCCAAGATCATTCCTTGGTTAAAGAGTTTTTGGAATGGCTCTTTAGTCGGTACAACACCAAGGTCATAGAGGAATTTGTGCCAGAAACGAGCGTAAAGCAAGTGAAGCACGGCGTGTTCTGCACCACCCACATAGATATCTACTGGCAACCATTGTTTGAGAAGGTCCTCATCGGCTAATTTCTCAGTGTTGTGTGGATCGATATAGCGGAGGTAGTACCAGCTTGAACCAGCCCATTGTGGCATGGTGTTTGTTTCACGACGACCCTTGACACCATCTTCACGAGTCACTTCAAGCCAGTCTGTCAAGTTGGCCAATGGGCTTTCACCAGTACCTGAAGGGCGGATGTCCTTGGTTACTGGCAAGACAAGTGGGAGTTCACTTTCTGGAACAGCTGTTGAAGTACCATCTTCCCAATGAATGATTGGGATTGGTTCACCCCAGTAACGTTGACGGCTAAAGAGCCAGTCACGAAGACGGTAGGTAACCTTTTCTTGACCAAAGCCTTTTTCTTCCAACCAAGCCACAATTTTAGCAATGGCGTCTTCTTTATTCAATCCATCTAGGAAGTCAGAATTAACATGAAGGCCATCTTCTGTGTAGGCAGCCTCTTCAACGTTTCCACCTTCCAAGACTTCTACGATTGGTAGGTCAAATTGTTTGGCAAATTCCCAGTCACGTTGGTCGTGGGCAGGTACAGCCATAACAGCACCTGTTCCGTAGCTAGCAAGGACATAGTCAGCAATCCAGATTGGAATTTCCTTGCCATTGACAGGATTGATGGCATAAGCTCCAGTCCAAACTCCTGTTTTTTCCTTGGCAAGGTCAGTACGAGCCAAGTCAGACTTGAGGCTAGCTTGGTGTTTGTAGTCAGCTACAGCCCCAGCTTGTTCAGGACTTGTGATAGCGTCTACCAAGTCATGCTCAGGAGCCAAAACAGTGAAGGTCGCACCAAAAAGGGTATCTGGACGTGTCGTAAAGACGGTGAATTCCTTGTCTGTTCCTTTCACCTTGAAAGTGACATTGGCACCAGTTGATTTCCCAATCCAGTTGCGTTGCATGTCCTTGATAGACTCTGGCCAGTCAAGGTCATCCAAGTCGTTGAGCAAGCGTTCTGCATAGGCAGTGATTTTAAGCATCCATTGGCGCATTGGTTTACGGACAACCGGATAGCCACCACGCTCAGATGTTCCATCTGGAAGCACTTCTTCGTTGGCGATAGCTGTTCCCAATTCCTCAACCCAGTTTACTGGCACTTCAGCTTCATAAGCCAAGCCTTTTTCGTAAAGCTTAGTGAAAATCCATTGCGTCCACTTGTAGTAGTTCGGATCTGTAGTATTGACTTCACGATCCCAGTCGTAAGAGAATCCAAGCGCATTGATTTGGCGTTTGAAGTTAGCAATGTTTTCCGCTGTAAATTCCGCTGGGTCATTTCCTGTATCCATAGCATATTGCTCTGCAGGCAAACCAAAAGCATCCCATCCCATTGGGTGAAGGACATTGTAGCCTTGCGCACGTTTAAAACGGCTGAGGATATCAGTCGCTGTGTAACCTTCTGGGTGTCCTACGTGCAGACCTGCTCCAGATGGGTAAGGGAACATATCAAGCGCATAAAACTTAGGTTTTGAAGCGTCTGTTCCTGTCTTAAAAGTGTGATGGTCAGCCCAGTATTTTTGCCACTTAGGCTCGATTTCTTTATGATTGTAAAAACTCATAGCGTCTCTCCAATTTTCGTGATGCTCCTATTATACCATTTTTAAGGGGATTTAGTCTCTTTCTTTTCAACTCTTTTCTCTTTTCACCTTGCCTTCCATTTTCAATACTGCTATACTTACTTTAGTATGCTCTTCATAAGAGGTAATTTATGGCCCATTCTTTTAAACATTCTCTCCAAAAAGAGATTCTTCACCGTAGTTCTTTGGCTGCTTTGGCGACCTCGTTTTTACTCCTCATTCTCCTGTTTGGTTTTTCCTATTTCCTGCAAAAGCAACAACTCACCAAGGATACCCAACAGATCGTCCAGCATGTTCGGAACATGAAACAAGCGAACTATCAATTACTGGAGACCATGAATCAAAAAATGGTTCCAGAATTTTTAGAGGGTAAACACACTGACCGAGAACTCTTTAGTCTATTTTATGAAACAAAAGCTCAACTGAAACTCAGTTCTGATTTTATTATCCTTGACGACACAGGAGAACTTCTCTTTAGTACCAATCGCAACCATCAAGAAACTATTTTAGCTCCTTATTATTTAAAATTGTTAATTCAAAATCCGATTCAAGGAACTATTACAGAAAAAGGTTGCTTTGTCAATAGATAAACAACATTACGCACTCTTCATTATGCCTATCGTTCAAAATCAACGAGTTAAGGCTTATAGCATTTCTTTTGTAAATGAAAATGAATTTGTGTCCAGTATCCCTCTTATCAATTCAAAATACGCCATTACAGATACTTTTGGAAACATCTACTCTAGTAATACCAATCAATTTACTCAATCAACTCTGGAAAAATTTGATGAAAAATTACTCCAGTCTAAAACTCATTGGTACGTTGAAAATCCACTTCTGATTGAAAAACGTAAAATTGAACCGATTTTCTCAATCTACACCTTTCAATCTTTCTTTCCCATTCCGAGTTTACTAGGGCTTGCTTCTGTCTTAACACTCTGTATCTTTCTATTATACTTCTGGCAGGCAAGACGAATTGCTTATAAAATCGCGACGCACAATGCCGTCCCTATTGAAAGTCTGGTCTATCAACTACAGGAAATCCCCAAGAAAAAGGACAAGAAGCTCACTCTCCATACTGGGGATGAATTTGAACTGATTGCTGAGAAAATCACCGATATGCTCCAAGAGTTGGATGAGCTCCATCAAAAGATGTTGACCATTGAGAAGGAAAAGTGGATCTTTGAAAGAAAGATGCTGGAAGCTCAGTTTAATCCTCACTTCCTCTACAATACCTTGGAAACCATTAAAATCACGAGTATGATTGATGCTAGTATTACTCAAGAACTTATTCAAAATCTCACGCGCATCCTGCGATATAGTGTAACTGAACTAGAAAAAGAAACGACTCTTGGGCAGGACCTAGAGATTATCGAAGCTTATCTGAAAATCCATCAGATTCGATTTGAACATTTTTCTTATCAGATTGACTGTTCTGAGAGTCTGTATTCCCAAACTATTCCGAAACTTTTCCTATTACCCCTTGTAGAAAATGCTCTAAAATACGGAAGGCAGTATCGTATCGACCTTACCATCTCTATCCAAATCACACAGGAGCAGGAAGCACTGACCTTTATCGTTAAGGATAATGCTGGTGGTCTAACCAAACAAGAACGCCTACATATCTTAGAATCCTTGGACAGTCCACATACACAGCACGGTATTGTCAATAGTTACAAACGATTGAATAACTTTTTTGAGAATGTCGAATTGGATTTAGGAGTGAACCCGCAAGGGGAAACCTGGGTAAAATTTGTCACGAAAGGAAGAACGCATGTTTAAGCTAATCATTGTCGAAGACGAACACCTGATCCGAAAATGGCTTGAAATCGCTGTCGACTACTCAGCCTTAGGTATTCAAGTCGTTGGAACTGCAAGTCACGGACAAGAAGGCATGGAGTTAATTCAAAAAAGAGAAACCACACATCGTCCTGACAGACATTACCATGCCCATCATGGATGCTTTTATGATGTTTGAAGCGACTCGTTCATTCTCTTATGAAAAAGTGATCCTCTCTGGTTACAATGATTTCCAAAACGCAAAAAAGGCCATGCAATTCGGAGCAGTAGACTTCCTTCCAAAACCCATAAACGTCACTGAATTAACAGAGTGTTTAGAAAAAATAACTTTGCGCCTCAAGATGGATCAACACCAAACCAATCCATTTTTACATGACTACCAAGCCTTTGTTACGTCGCTTCAAAAAATCAATCCTCAAAACCAATTGATTCAACAAATTCTCGAATTTGTCCACCAACACTACTACCTGCACTTTACCATTTCTACCATTGCAGAGAATCTAGGCTATAGCGAAAGTTATCTCTACAAGGTTATCAAAGAAGATTTCCCTATCACCTTGAACGAGTATATCTTGCAATATCGTTTAAAACAAGCAGTTGAAAAAAATGATCCAACAGCCTGACTATCCTCTTAGTCAAATCGCTGAAGAAGTCGGCTTCTCAGACTATAAATATTTTGGTAAAAGTTTTTTTAAGAAATACTTTTCATATCTCTCCTAAAGAGTTAAAATCCATTGGAAGAATAGTTTAGACACTGTTCTTCTTTTTTGTAGAGAATTTTACCCCATTAGGATAGAATTTTAGGTTTTAAAAGCGCTTTCATTGTTTTACAATGGAGGTAACAAAACTATGGAGGTATCCATCATGAAAAAGAAATGGATGTATTATGCTGCGTGTGGACTTGCTATTTTGGGGCTTGCTGCCTGCTCTTCTGACGACGCTTCAGGAGAAAAGGCAACTGAAAATGGAGGAAGCGATACTCTAGTAGTCTACTCCCCAAACTCAGAAGGATTGATTGGAGCAACTATTCCTGCTTTGAAGAAAAGTATGGCATCAAGGTTGAACTCATTCAAGCCGGAACAGGTGAACTCTTTAAGAAGCTAGAATCTGAAAAAGAAGCCCCTGTAGCAGATATCATCTTTGGTGGTTCCTATACCCAATATGCTACCCACGGGGAACTTTTTGAAAATTACGTATCAACGGAAAACGATAATGTAATCAAAGAATATCAAAATACAACTGGCTACTCAACTCCTTATACATTGGATGGTAGTGTTTTGATCGTCAACCCTGACTTAACTAAGGGGATGAATATTGAAGGTTATAGCGACCTCACCAAACCAGAACTCAAAGGAAAAATCGCAACTGCAGACCCAGCCAACTCTTCTAGCGCCTTTGCTCAACTAACAAACATGTTACAAGCTGAGGGCGGCTATACAGACGACAAGGCTTGGACTTATGTCAAAGATCTCTTTACTTTGATTGACGGTAAAATCGGCTCAAGTTCATCTGGCGTTTACAAGGCCGTAGCAGATGGAGAAATGGCTGTTGGTCTTTCTTACGAAGACCCCGCAGTAAAACTTCTAAACGATGGTGCTAACATCAAGGTTGTTTATCCAAAAGAAGGTACTGTCTTCCTGCCTGCTAGCGCTGCCATCATTAAAAACGCTAAGAACATGGAAAACGCTAAGAAATTTATCGATTTCATCATTTCTCAAGAAGTCCAAGACACGCTTGGTACAACAACTACTAACCGTCCAGTTCGTAAAAATGCTAAAACTAGCGAAAACATGAAACCAATCGAACAAATTAAAACACTAACTGAAGACTATGATTATGTCATCAAAAACAAATCAGATATCGTGAAGAAATACAACGAAGTCTTTACAGATATCCAATCTAAAACAGTAAAAAGAGGTTAACTATGAGTGAGATCAAGATTATTAATGCCAAGAAAATTTATCACGATGTAGCTGTTATCGAAAATCTAAGCGTGACCATTCCTAAGGGGAGCCTTTTCACTCTCCTTGGGCCTTCAGGCTGTGGGAAAACAACCTTACTTCGTATGATTGCAGGTTTCAATAGCATCGAAGGAGGAGAGTTCTACTTCGACGATACTAAAATCAACAACATGGAACCCTAGCAAGCGAAAACATTGGGATGGTTTTCCAAAACTATGCAATTTTCCCACATTTGACAGTGCGTGATAACGTTGCATTCGGGCTCAAGCAAAAGAAAGTTCCAAAAGATGAACTCATTGAACAAACAAATAAATACCTTGAGTTGATGCAGATTGCCCAGTATGCTGATCGTAAACCAGATAAACTTAGTGGTGGCCAGCAACAACGGGTTGCCCTAGCACGTGCCTTGGCTGTTAATCCTAACGTTCTCCTCATGGACGAACCCCTCAGTAACCTAGATGCCAAACTTCGCTTGGATATGCGTCAGGCTATTCGCGAAATTCAACACGAAGTTGGTATTACAACTGTCTATGTAACTCACGACCAAGAAGAAGCTATGCTATTTCTGACCAAATTGCTGTTATGAAAGACGGTGTTATTCAACAAATTGGTCGTCCAAAAGAGCTCTACCACAAACCAGCAAATGAATTTGTCGCAACCTTTATTGGTAGAACAAATATAATCCCTGCTCGTTTGGAAAGCAAGCTGACGGAGCTTACATCGTTTTTGAAGATGGTTATTCTCTTCGTATGCCAGCACTAGATCAGGTGGAAGAACAAGCTATTCATGTCAGCATTCGTCCCGAAGAATTTATCCGTGACGAAAACGGACCAATCGATGGAACAATTACTGATAGTGTCTATCTTGGACTTAATACCGAATACTTCATTGAGACAGGATTTGCTTCAAAACTTCAGGTAAGTGAAGAATCTACATTTGAAGAAGATTTGAAGAAAGGAGATCGCGTTCGTTTGCGTATCAATACTCAAAAACTCAATGTTTTCTCTGAAAATGGTTCGCGCAATCTCATAAAAGGAGTCAGCCATGGAGCGTAAAAAACTAAATATCTGGACGGCGTCTTCCTTCTTCATCTTCCTTACTTATCTTGTTTTTCTAGTCTATCCAATTGTTACGGTATTAAAACAGGCACTGGTACATGAAGGTCATTTCTCATTAGAAAATTTTGTTACTTTCTTTAGCAAATCTTACTACTCTGAAACCCTTATCAACAGTTTCAAGGTTTCTGTAACTGCAACAATCACTTCTGTCCTTGTTGGTACCTTGCTAGCTTATCTCTTTTCAATGTATGACTTCAAGGGAAAGAAGTTTTTACAGATATTAATCATCATCGCATCCATGTCAGCTCCCCTTTGTAGGTGCCTATTCTTGGATTCTATTGCTGGGAAGAAACGGGGTCATCACAAAGTTTCTAACCAACACACTTCACTTGCCAGGTCTTGACATCTACGGTTTCAAAGGTATTGTGCTTGTCTTTACACTTCAACTCTTCCCTCTCGTCTTTCTTTACGTAGCTGGGACTATGAAGAGTATCGACAACTCCCTCTTGGAAGCTGCTGAAAGCATGGGATCTTTCGGTCTAAAACGAATTGTAACAGTCGTTTTACCTCTCTTAGTTCCAACCTTACTAGCAGCTGCACTCCTCGTCTTTATGAGAGCCTTCTCGGACTTTGGTACTCCGATGTTGATTGGTGAGGGATATCGTACCTTCCCAGTCTTGATCTATACACAGTTTATCAGTGAGGTAGGAGGCAACTCCGCCTTCGCATCAGCCTTAGCAATTATGGCGATTACAATCGCCCTAGTTATCTTCCTCATCCAAAAGTACGTTTCAAATCGCTACAGTTTCAGTATGAACTCGCTTCATCCAATTGAACCTAAGAAAACGACAAAAGGGAAGATGGCTGCTATTTATGTGACAGTTTATGGCATTATCTTATTCTCTGTTTTGCCTCAAGTTTACTTGATTTATACATCCTTCCTGAAAACATCTGGTATGGTTTTCGTCAAAGGATATTCACTAAACAGCTATAAGACTGCCTTTAGCCGTATGGGATCTGCTATTTTTAATACCATTCGTATCCCTCTCCTTGCCTTGGTTCTAGTTGTTGTCTTTGCGACCTTCATCTCCTACCTTGCAGTTCGCAAACGCAACCTATTTACCAACTTAATCGATAGTCTTAGTATGGTACCTTATATCGTACCAGGAACTGTACTCGGTATTGCCTTTATCTCTTCATTCAATACAGGCCTCTTCGGAAGTGGTTTCCTGATGATTACTGGAACAGCCTTCATCTTGATTATGTCCTTATCTGTCAGAAGACTTCCTTATACCATTCGTTCTTCAGTTGCAAGTTTGCAACAGATTGCTCCTAGTATTGAAGAAGCAGCAGAAAGTTTGGGAAGTAGTCGTCTCAATACCTTTACTAAAATCACAACCCCAATGATGCTTTCAGGGATCATCTCAGGAGCAATCCTTTCATGGGTAACAATGATTTCGGAACTATCTACTTCCATTCTCTTATATAACGTTAAAACTAGAACAATGACCGTAGCTATTTACACTGAAGTACTTCGTGGGAATTATGGTGTGACCGCAGCCTTATCTACTATTCTCACTATCTTGACAGTTACTTCCTTGTTACTATTTATGAAAATTTCTAAAAAAATAACAGCATTACGCTCTAGTTTTTCCTACTAAAACAGCCAATTCCCCTGGCTGTTTTTTATATCTCCACTTTTGATTTTTCCCGAATCATCACCTTCGATAAATACAGATTCCTATCAATAGGACATATCTTAGCTAGTTATATAGATGCAAGATAGTGCTTTTTATGGTAGAATATAGGAAAGTGCTTTCTCAGAAGGAGGAAAATATGAACAAACAAACCATCGCTGTTTTAGGGCCTGGTTCTTGGGGTACCGCACTGTCACAAGTTCTTAATGACAACGGACACCAAGTACGTATCTGGGGAAATATTCCTGATCAAATTGACGAAATCAATACACAACATACTAACAAACGCTATTTTAAGGATACTGTATTAGACGAAAAAATTGTTGCCTATCATGATTTGGCAGAAGCCTTGAAGGGTGTTGATGCTGTCTTGTTTGTGGTGCCAACCAAGGTGACCAGATTGGTAGCTCAACAAGTGGCTGCTGTTTTGGATCATAAAGTGGTGGTCATGCATGCTTCAAAAGGCCTCGAACCCAATAGCCATAAACGCCTTTCAACCATCCTAGAAGAAGAAATCCCTGAAGAATTGCGTAGTGAGATTGTGGTTGTATCTGGTCCTAGCCATGCAGAAGAAACGATTGTACGTGATATTACCTTGATTACGGCTGCTTCTAAAGATTTACAGACTGCTCAATATGTTCAAAAACTCTTTAGCAACCACTACTTCCGCCTTTATACCAATACAGATGTGATCGGAGTGGAAACAGCTGGTGCTCTTAAAAATATCATTGCCGTTGGTGCAGGTGCCCTTCATGGACTTGGATTCGGGGATAATGCAAAAGCTGCTATCATCACGCGCGGTCTGGCAGAAATTACTCGTCTGGGGGTTAAACTTGGAGCAAATCCATTAACTTACAGTGGTCTTTCTGGAGTTGGGGATTTAATCGTTACCGGAACTTCTGTCCACTCACGTAACTGGCGTGCAGGAGATGCTCTTGGGCGTGGCGAAGCCTTGACAGATATTGAAGCAAATATGGGAATGGTCATTGAAGGAATTTCAACAACCAAAGCTGCTTACGAATTGGCGCAAGAACTTGGAGTTTATATGCCAATCACCCAAGCCATTTACCAAGTTATTTATGAAAATGTTAATATTAAGGATGCCGTTTCTGAACTCATGAGCAATGAGTTCAAGGCAGAGAACGAGTGGTCTTAGTCACCGTTAGAAAGGAAGCTCATGAAGCAAAAAGTTAGAAAAGCCGTTATCCCTGCTGCGGGACTTGGAACTCGTTTCCTACCTGCAACTAAAGCTTTGGCCAAAGAAATGTTGCCAATCGTAGATAAACCAACCATCCAGTTTATCGTTGAAGAAGCTCTTAAATCTGGAATTGAAGATATTCTTGTGGTAACAGGAAAGTCAAAACGCTCTATCGAAGATCATTTCGACTCAAACTTCGAGTTAGAATACAACCTCAAGGAAAAAGGAAAAACCGACCTTTTGAAGCTAGTTGATGAAACAACTGGTATGCGTCTTCACTTCATCCGTCAAACACACCCACGTGGACTCGGAGATGCCGTCTTACAAGCCAAAGCTTTCGTCGGAAACGAACCCTTTGTGGTCATGCTTGGAGATGACCTCATGGATATCACTAATGACAAAGCTGTGCCATTGACCAAGCAGCTCATGAATGATTATGAGAAGACTCATGCTTCTACTATCGCCGTAATGCCTGTCCCACACGAAGAAGTTTCTTCATACGGTGTTATCGCTCCTCAAGGGAGAAGGAAATGACGGTCTTTACAGTGTTGAAACCTTCGTTGAAAAGCCAGCACCTGAAGACGCACCAAGTGATCTAGCCATTCTTGGCCGTTACCTCCTCACACCAGAGATTTTCGGTATTCTTGAAAATCAAACACCAGGAGCAGGAAATGAAATCCAGCTAACAGATGCTATCGATACCCTCAACAAAACCCAACGAGTATTTGCTCGTGAGTTTAAAGGTTCTCGTTACGATGTCGGAGACAAGTTTGGATTCATGAAGACTTCCATCGAATACGCTCTTAAACACCCACAAGTCAAAGACCACTTGAAGGACTACTTGATTAATCTGGGAAAAGAACTTTCAGGAGAAAAATAACAATTTGTCAAACAGTCAGATTTAACTTAAATCTGGCTTTTTTGATGTCTAAATTTCGAACTCCAATCCCTATCCAAAGCCCTGTTTTAAGCCTAATTTCTTGCAAGAGATGCTTTTATGGTATAATAATAAAGAGTGAGGAATTCTATGAACAAACATGTAACAAGAATCAAACAAAAAGGACTGGCCTTACTTGGGTCTCTAAAATTAACAATTTCTAAAATGAATACAAAGAAAAAGAGTGGAAAAAACTCCAAGAAGAAAAAGCAAACGCAAACACCATTCGATATCTGGACTTTATTTGCAAAAATTTTACTTGGAATAAAGGCAACTTTTAACACACTTTTCATCCTAGCTTTTATTGGCGGTCTCCTTGGAACAGGGGTTGCCTTGGGGTATGCTGTTTCTCTCTTTGATCAAGTTAGTGTCCCTCAAACAGAAGATTTGATCAAGCAGGTCAATAATATTTCATCCATCTCTGAAATCCGCTATGCAGATGGTTCCATGATTAGCGCTATCGAAAGCGATCTACTTCGCACATCTGTATCATCAGATGCCATTTCAGATAATCTCAAGCAAGCTATCGTTGCAACCGAGGATGAACACTTTGCAGAGCACAACGGTGTCGTTCCTAAAGCTGTCATTCGTGCCAGTCTAGGAAAATTCATCGGACTTGGTTCTTCCAGTGGAGGATCTACCCTAACACAACAGCTCATCAAACAACAAGTAGTTGGTGATGCTCCTACGCTTGTCCGTAAAGCCAGTGAAATCGTTGACGCCTTGGCCTTAGAAAGAGCCATGAGCAAGGACGAAATCCTAACCACCTATCTCAACGTCGCTCCTTTTGGTCGTAACAATAAAGGTCAAAATATCGCAGGGGCTCAACAAGCTGCCAAAGGGATTTTTGGAGTGGATGCAAGTAAACTGACCATCCCTCAAGCGGCTTTCCTAGCAGGTTTACCACAAAGCCCTATTTCCTACTCACCTTATGAATCTACTGGTGAGATGAAGAGCGAAGAAGATATTGAACTCGGTATTAAACGCTCCAAAGATGTTCTCTACAATATGTATCGAACAGGAGTCCTCAGCCAGGAAGACTATGAAACCTACAAGGCTTATGACATTAAGCAAGATTTCTTGCCAGCAGAAAATGCCAGCGTAACTTCTAAAGGCTTCCTCTACTTCACTGCACTCGATGAAGCGACGAACCTCATGTATGATTATCTAATCAAAAAAGATAACGTCTCTGCACCAGAACTAAAGAACGAATCTATCCAGAAATCTTATCGTGAATTAGCCAAAAAAGAAATTCAAAACGGCGGCTATAGTATTACAACTACTATTGATAAGGCTATTCACACGGCCATGCAAGATGCGGTAGCAAATTACGGCTACCTGCTAGATGATAGTTCAGAGCAACCTGAAGTTGGGAATGTCTTGATGGACAATCAAACTGGGGCGATTTTAGGTTTTGTAGGTGGGCGAGATTATCAGACCAATCAAAACAATCACGCCTTCGATACCAAACGTTCCCCTGCCTCCACTACCAAGCCACTCTTGGCCTACGGTATTGCTATTGACCAAGGGCTCATGGGAAGCGCTAGTATCTTATCAAACTATCCAACCAATTTTTCCAACGGGAATCCTATCATGCACGTTAATAACCCAGGTACAGCAATGATAGACCTTAAAGAAGCTCTGAATTATTCTTGGAACATTCCAGCCTACTGGACCTATCAGCTACTTCTTCAAAAAGGGGTTGATGTTCGTTCCTACATGGAAAAGATGGGCTATGAAATCCCTGAATACGGCATCGAAAGTCTACCTATGGGGGGAGGAATCGAGGTCACTGTAGCTCAACATACAAATGGCTACCAAACATTGGCTAACAATGGTGTTTACCATAAGAAATACATGATTTCAAAAATCGAGAAGACCAGCGGCGAAGTCATTTATGAACACAAGGATGAACCTGTTCAAGTCTACTCCAAAGCAACAGCAACGATTATGCAAAGTCTACTGAGAGAGGTTATTTCATCCCGTGTTACTACAACATTCCAAAATAATCTTACTGCTCTCAGTCCAAGTTTAGCAAATGCCGACTGGATCGGAAAAACTGGCACAACCAATGAAAATGGTGATATGTGGCTCATGCTTTCCACTCCAAAACTAACTCTGGGGGGCTGGATCGGGCATGACGATAATAGATCATTAGAAAAATTAGCTGGGTACACCCGTAACGCTAACTACATGGCTCATCTGGTAAATGCCATTCAACAAGCAGCCCCTTCTGTTTGGGGGACAGAACGATTCAACCTTGATTCAAGTGTCACTTCATCTCAAGTCCTCAAATCAACTGGTCAAAAACCAGGTAAGGTTACTATCAACGGTAAAGAAATTAATGTGACTGGTGAAATGGTGACAAGTTACTGGGCTAACCAAGCTGGTGCTCCGACTACTAGCTACAAATTTGCTATTGGTGGAAGCGATTCTGACTACCAAAATGCTTGGAACACCATTTTAGGAAGTCTGCCTAAAGCATCTTCTTCCTCATCAAATAATAGCAGTAACAATAATCGTAATAATACTTCTAATAGTAACGGGAACAGTAATAGTAGCTCTAGTTCCAATAGCAGAAGCAGCAATCAACAGCGCTAACTAAACAGCACAATCATTGAGAGTGGGAAAGAAAATTTCTGAAAGAAATGATTTTTTCTCCACTCTCTTTTTTCATTTCATGGTACAATAGCAACATGAATAAATATCAAAAGAATATTTTTAAGGGAACCATTTATTCTCTCCTATCTGGCTTGATCTGGGGGATCTGCGGAATTTTAGGAGAGTACTTTTTTTCACATTATCAAGTATCTTCAGGGTGGATTACTTCTATGCGTCTACTCGTCGCAGGTAGTTTCGTAATCATCTTATCTAGCCTTAAACTCCGATCCCAGCTCTTTGATATCTGGAGAAATCGAAACAATTACCTTCCTTTCCTTGCCTATGCTATCTTAGGGATCTTCTCTGTACAGTTTTTTTCTTTTATCTCTGTGTAGAATACTCTAATGCGACAACTGCAACCATCCTTCAGTTTATCAGTCCTGTCTTTATCCTCTTTTACAATCGCATCATCTACAAGAAAAAAGCTTCTAAAAGTGCTATTTTTTATGTCTTGATCGCTATGGTTGGGGTCTTTTTGATGGCTACCAAAGGCGATCTATCCAAATTATCTATTACACCACTGGCTTTACTTACGGGCCTTCTCAGTGCTCTAGGTGTCATGTTCAATGTCATCTTACCCCAACGCTTTGCAAAAAAATACGGATTTGTGCCAACTGTTGGTTGGGGAATGATTATCGAGGGCCTTTTTAGTAATTTTCTCTACCCTGTTTATGAGATTAGCTTCCAGGTTGATGCCATCAGTATCTTGATTTGTTTGACCATCGCCTTTTTGGGAACTGCCTTTGCCTTTTTCCTATCGATGAAGGCTGTCTCCCTCGTTTCCCCATTAGTGGTGTCAGTCGTCAGCGCAAGCGAACCGCTATCCTCTGCTATTCTAAGCGTTCTTTTCCTTGGCATGGTTCTGGATGGTTTCTTGGTACTAGCTATGATTTTTGATTATCGTTCCTATGATTTTCTTGTCCATCGAAGAATCAAAATCAAATAATTAAACACCTTCTTTTAACACTTAAGGCTTCAATTTTGAAGCCTTTTTTGGTAGAATAGTAAGCATTATAAAGAATGAGGAGACCCCTATGACTGCTACAAAAATGAATGCACAAGAAATTATCCAATTTATCGCAAATGCTGAGAAAAAGACAAGTGTAAAAGTGACCTTTGAAGGACAACTTGCCGGATCTATCCCTGCCTCTGTTATCAAGCTTGGGAATGTTCTTTTTGGAGACTGGAAAGATATCGCTCCACTTCTTGAAGGATTAACAGAAAACAAGGACTATGTTGTTGAGCAAGATGCCCGTAACTCAGCTGTACCTCTCCTTGATAAACGTGATATCAATGCTCGTATCGAGCCAGGCGCTATCATCCGTGACCAGGTTGAGATTGGCGACAACGCTGTTATCATGATGGGAGCTGTGATCAATATTGGTGCTGAAATCGGTGCTGGCACTATGATTGACATGGGTGCTATTCTAGGTGGACGTGCTATTGTTGGTAAATAGTCACGTGGGTGCGGGAGCTGTTCTTGCAGGTGTTATCGAACCAGCTAGTGCAGAGCCTGTCCGTGTCGGTGATAATGTACTCATCGGTGCTAACGCTGTGGTTATCGAAGGTGTTCAAATCGGTAGCGGATCTGTTGTTGCAGCAGGTGCCATCGTCACTCAAGATGTTCCAGAAAATGTTGTGGTTGCTGGTGTCCCAGCTCGTGTTATCAAAGAGATCGATAGCCAAACCCAACAAAAAACCGCGCTAGAAGATGCGCTTCGCACCTTGTAATTAGTAACAGAGGCGGAAATATTTCCAGCCTCTTTCTCGTATCAATAGAAGGAAATTAACTATGTTAGATTTAATTCAAACTCGACGCGATCTTCACCAAATTCCTGAGATTGGTTTAGAAGAATTCAAGACTCACGCTTATTTACTCAATGCCATTGAGAAATTAACAGCTGACAAGGATTTTGTTCAGATTCGTACTTGGCGAACAGGTATTTTAGTTTACTTGCAGGGAAGTCAGCCAGAACGTACCATTGGCTGGCGGACAGACATAGACGGACTCCCAATCGTTGAACAAACAGGCTTTCCTTTTGCCTCTCAGCACCCAGACCGTATGCATGCTTGTGGACATGATTTTCACATGACCATTGCCCTAGGAAGTCTCGAACGTGCTCTAGAAAACCAACCTAAAAACAATCTCCTCTTTCTCTTCCAGCCTGCCGAGGAAAATGAAGCAGGTGGCATGCTCATGTATGAGGATGGGGCCTTTGGCGACTGGTTGCCTGACCAATTTTATGGGCTTCATGTTCGTCCAGACCTAAAAGTTGGACAGATTGCGACCAATACTCATACACTCTTTGCAGGAACTTGCGAAGTCAAGATTCGCTTCAAGGGTAAAGGTGGTCACGCTGCCTTCCCACATCAAGCAAACGACGCCCTGGTTGCAGCTAGCTATTTTGTCACTCAAGTTCAGTCGGTTGTCAGCCGTAATGTCGATCCTATCGAGGGAGCTGTCGTCACTTTCGGTGTCTTTCAAGCTGGTACAACCAATAATGTCATCGCTGATACAGCTTTCTTGCATGGAACCATCCGAGCTCTTACACACAACATGAGCCTCTTGGTGCAAAAACGTGTCAAAGCCATCGCTGAAGGTGTCGCAGCTGCTTTTGATATGGATGTGGAAGTTGAACTCAAGCAGGGAGGTTACCTACCTGTCGAAAACAACCCTGAATTAGCCCAGGAATTGATGGCCTTCTTTGATGAAAAAGAGGGAATTGAACTAATCGACATCGAACCTGCCATGACAGGGGAGGACTTTGGTTATCTTCTATCAAAGGTTCCTGGTGTCATGTTCTGGCTTGGAATTGATAGTCCCTATGCTCTTCACCATCCAAAGATGAGTCCTAAGGAAGAAGCTCTGGCTATCGGTGTCGAGGCTGTTTCCAGCTTTTTAGCCAAGAAAGCTGCGGAGTAAACTATGAAAAAAAGCTTACGCAAGCAGGTCTTGCAAGAACTCAAATCTCTATCCAAAGAAGAAAAGCAGAGCATAAATGATTGGCTCACAGATCAGTTCTTTCAACATCCTTTTTATAAGGAGGCAAAAACCATCGCCACTTACCTGTCTTTTCCTCATGAATTTCAGACAGCTAGACTGATCGAACAAGCTCAAAAAGATGGGAAAACCATCCTCATTCCCAAAACTTATCCACAAGGGAAAATGGACTTTGTGCTCTATGAACCAGAGAAACTCGAAAGAAATTCTTTTGGACTTCTTGAACCTCAAGGAGGCTTCACAATCCTTGAACCCTCTCAGATTGACCTGATTCATGTTCCTGGTTTGGCCTTCAATCCTTCTGGTTATCGGATTGGGTATGGTGGAGGCTACTATGACAGATATTTGAGCAATTATTCTGGCAACTCCATTAGTACACTTTATCCTTGTCAGATTCAGGACTTCCAGCCTGATTCACATGATATTCCCGTTGAGGAGGTACTTATCTATGAAAGAGATTTTTGATCGTCGTTATCCCGTCACGAGCTTCTTTCTTCTCGTGACTACCCTGGTTTTTGTACTCATGTTTCTAACCAGTGGTTTCAACTATACCAGTGCAGCCACCTTGTATAAATTCGGAGCTGTGTATCCCCCTGCTATCAAGGCCATGCCTGAACAAATCTGGCGCTTATTCTCCGCAACCTTTGTCCATATTGGCTTGGAGCACTTTTTAGTCAATATGCTATCCCTCTACTTCTTAGGACGTCAGATGGAACAAATCTTTGGCTCTAAACATTTTTTCTTTATCTACCTTCTATCAGGTATGATGGGAAATCTCTTTGTCCTAGTTTTTAGTCCCAATGCCATTACTGCAGGTGCTTCAACTGCCCTCTACGGTATGTTCGCTTCTATTGTCGTTCTTCGTTATGCCTCACGCAACCCCTATCTTCAACAGCTTGGTCAATCCTATCTCTCCCTCTTGGTCATCAACCTAGTAGGAAGTATTTTAATGCCTGGCATCAGCCTTGCTGGACATGTCGGGGGAGCTGTCGGTGGTGCATTACTAGCTATCGTCTTCCCAGTTCTAGGCGAACGAAAGATTTACAGCCCAGGTCAACGGGGTCTTGCAACCCTAGCTTTCATTGCTTTATCAGCTTTACTACTTTTTATCGGACTATTATAAAACAAGAAAAACCATTGGAAACTCTCTCAGAGAGCTTTATTTCCAATGGTTTTTTGAATCTATTTGAAAAGTAGCTTAAAATCCATTATTGTCACTGAGTTCTTTGAACCAGTGGCCTGATTTTTTCAAGCGGCGTTCTTGTGTTTCTAAGTCAAGCTCGACCAAACCATAACGGTTTTTATAGCTGTTGAGCCATGACCAGCAATCGATAAAGGTCCAAATCAAGTAGCCTTTACAGTTAGCACCGTCTTCAATGGCACGATGAAGTTCACGAAGGTGACCTTTGACAAAGTCAATACGGTAATCATCCTGAATCATACCATTCTCACGGAATTTATCTTCACCTTCAACGCCCATCCCATTCTCTGTCAACATCCACTCGATATTACCATAGTTTTCCTTGATATTTTGAGCGATATGGTAAATCCCTTGCTCGTAGATTTCCCAACCACGGTGCGGATTGATCTTACGACCAGGCATGACGTAAGGCTCATAGAAATGCTCAGGCAAGAGTGGACTGTCAGGATGTTTAGCAAAACGCGGCGCCATGACACGCAAAGGTTGATAGTAGTTCACTCCCAGGAAGTCAACTGTGTGCTCACGAATAAGTTCCAACTCCTCAGCCGTAGAATCTGGTAGCAGATTATGCTCAGCTAAAATTTCCACCAATTCTTCTGGATAAATTCCCAAGACAGATGGATCTAGGAAAGATTGGGCTTGGAAGAGATCAGCAATGCGTGCAGCTTTGACATCCGCAGGATGCTGACTACGTGGATAAGCTGGTGTCAAGTTGAGGACAATTCCAATCTTAGAACCCGGCAATATTTCGTGACAAGCCTTCACCGCAAGAGTGCTTGCTAGCTGGGTATGATAGGCAACCTTAACGGCAGCTTTGGCATCCACCTTATGAGGATAATGGGCATCATAGAAATAGCCGAACTCAACAGGAACGATAGGCTCATTGAAGGTAATCCATTGGTCTACCAAGTCTCCATAAGTTTCAAAACAGAAACGTGCATAGTCTTCATAAGCCTTGATGGTCGCCTTATTTTCCCAACCATCCCCATCTTCTTGAAGAGCAAAAGGCAGATCAAAGTGATAAAGATTGACTAAAAGACGAATGCCCTTAGCCTTGATGGCTTCAAAGACCTGGCGATAGAAAGCCACACCTTGAGGGTTGACTTCCCCACGTCCCTGTGGGAAAATACGAGACCACTGGATAGAAGTTCGAAAGGCTGTATGACCTGTTTCTGACAAAAGTTCAATGTCCTTCTCCCAATTTTCATAGAAGGTCGACGTTTTGTCAGGGCCAATCCCATTATAGTAGCGATTTGGCTCTACTTGGTACCAATAATCCCAGAGATTATCTCCCTTGCCGTCACCAGGCACTCGCCCCTCTGTCTGTGGTCCAGAAGTTGAGGAACCCCAGACAAAATCCTTTGGAAATTTTAGCATAGTACTACCTCTTTTTACGCTTTTAATGTTTATACTCTTCGAAAATCAAATTCAAAACCGCGTCAACGTCGCCTTGCTGGTACCTCAGAGTCACAGCCTGCGGCTGAGTTTCCTAGTTTGCTCTTTGATTTTCATTGAGTCTTACTTTCTCTCATTATAAAGAAAAAAACAAGGCAAAAAAACTAGTTACATTTTTGTCTTGTTTTTTTCTTCTGATTATAGATTTTATTTGTTGTTAGGATTTCAAGAGTTTCAAGCAAGCTATCTGCGTGAACTTCGATTGTATCCCCTGTCGCCTTGATCTTGACTTCTACGATACCATCAGCTGCTTTCTTCCCAACAGTGATACGGATTGGAAGACCAATCAAGTCGCTATCGCTGAATTTAACACCGACACGTTCGTTACGGTCATCCGTCAAGACTTCGTAACCTTTGTTGACCAAGGCTTCTTCGATACGATTTGTCAATGCAAGACTTGCTTCATCCTTGACATTAACCGGAATCAAGTGCACATCAAATGGCGCCAATTCTTTAGGGAAGTTGATACCCCAAGCGTAACGGTATTCACCTTTTGGAGTTTGTTGACAAAGAGGCGAGCGTGTTGCTCCATGACTGCTGAAAGGAGACGGCTGACACCGATACCGTAGCATCCCATGATGATTGGCACAGCGCGACCATTTTCATCCAAGACATCTGCACCCATACTTGCTGAGTAACGAGTTCCAAGTTTGAAGATGTGACCAATTTCGATACCACGCGCAAAGTTAAGAACGCCTTGTCCGTCAGGAGAAATTTCACCCTCACGAACTTCACGGATATCGACATACTCAGCAGTGAGATCACGACCTGGGTTTACACCAGTCAAGTGGTAACCATCTTCGTTAGCACCTACAACAGCATTGCGACTATCTTGCACCTTGCGGTCTGCGATAATCTTAACATTTTCTGGAAGATTGACTGGGCCAAGTGAACCAAAGTCCGCTCCCAATAATTCTTTCACTTCCGCCTCGGTTGCAGGTTCTAAGAAGTCTGCTCCAAGGTAGTTTTTCAATTTGACTTCGTTGAGTTGGTCATTGCCAACCAGTAGGGCCACAACTGGCTCTTGGTCTGCCATATAAACCAATGTCTTAATTGTCTGCTCTTCAGAGATATTCAAGAAGGCTGCCACTTCATCGATCGATTTGACACCTGGTGTTTCCACGCGAGCCACTTGGTCTTCAGTCACAACACGGTTGCTTGGTTTATAGGCGTTAGTTGCCATTTCCAAGTTAGCCGCATAGCTTGACTCACTTGAGTAGGCAATGGTGTCTTCACCAGAAACCATCCATTTGAGCAATTCAACCTTGATTTCTTCTTGCACTTCTGCAGGGTTTCATCAAACGACGCGACAGACTTGTCTAATACTACCCAACGGTCAAGGTCTGTACGAGCAGGTGTGATGGCCATAAACTCTTGGCTATCCTTACCACCCATGGCTCCACCGTCACCGATGATGGCTTTAAAGTCCAAGCCACTACGAGTGAAAATACGTTCGTAGGCCGCCTTGTACTCATCATAAGTAACATCCAAGCTATCGTAGTTAGCGTGGAAGCTATAACCATCTTTCATGATGAACTCACGGGTACGAAGAAGTCCATTACGTGGACGTTTTTCATCACGGTACTTAGGTTGGATTTGGTACAAGTTCAGTGGTAACTGCTTGTAAGACTTGACAGAATCACGGACAATTGCTGTAAAGGTTTCTTCGTGAGTTGGACCCAAGATGAAGTCAGATTTTTCACGATTCTTCAATTTGTACAAATCTTCACCGTAGGTCTCATAACGTCCTGATTCACGCCAAAGGTCAGCACTGAGAAGGGCTGGAGCCAACATCTCAACAGCACCCATCTTGTCAAACTCTTGACGCATGATCTTCTTAGCTTTTTCGATAACACGGTTAGCAAGCGGTAGGTAAGAGTAAACTCCTGCTGATACTTGGCGAACATAACCAGCACGCAACATAAGGGCGTGGCTGATAACTTGAGCATCGCTTGGCATTTCGCGAAGCGTTGGAATAAGCATTTTACTTTGTTTCATAATGACTCCTCTAATTCTTAAAAGAAGGTACGCATGATGTCATTCCAAGTTACGGCGATCATCAAAACGACCATAATGACAACTCCGACCAGAGTGACATAGGTTTCAATTTCTTGTTTTAGTGGTTTGCGACGGATAGCTTCTAGGATATTGAGCACGATTTTTCCACCATCCAGCGCCGGGATCGGAATTAAGTTGAAGATACCGATATTGATGGAAATCATAGCCAAGAAGAACAAGACGTTTTCAAGACCATTTTTTGCAGCATCACTACTTGCCTTAAAGATAGCAACGGGGCCACCTAATTTATTCAAATCAGGTTGGAAGATCAAGCTTTTCAAAGCATTGAGAATGCGCAAGGCTGAGTCAGCTGCACTTGTAAATCCGCCCATAAACATGGACCAGATATCTGATTTGAGTCTTGGCTGAACACCCAGAATATAACGACCTTGACTTTCTTCAGGTGCCACACTCACTTGTTTTTCAGTTCCATTTTCAGAAATAGTCACATCCAAAACAGGCGCTGTTTTATCCTTGGTTTCTGCATCAACAGCCTGAATCAAATCTGCCCAGTTTGAAATCTCATGACTGCCGACCTTAGTGATTTGGGCCGTATTTTCAACACCAACCTTAGCCAAAGCGCTATCTGGAATAATATTGAAGTTATTCGTTTGCGTATCACGAACGCCACCTTGCATGAAAATCAAAATCCAGAAAACGATGACTCCTAAAATGAAGTTATTCATAGGACCAGCAAAGTTGGTGATCATTTTACCCCAGACAGTCGCATTTTGATATTGGACATCTAAGGGAGCGATACGAACTTCCGTTCCATCAGCTTCCACAATGGTCGCATCATGATCAACTGAGAAGGTCTTCTCTTCTTCCAAGACCAAGCCTCTAATAAAGAGTTTGTCCTCAAAATCAAACTGAGTGACCTGCATAGGCAGAGCTGTCTGGTCAACCTTTTTACCAGAGAGATTGATACGCTTGACCTTACCATCCGCTGCCAATGTTAGGCTTGCGGGAGTTCCAGTCTTAATTTCTGTCGTATCTTCACCCCAACCTGCCATCCGAACGTAACCACCAAGTGGCAGGAGACGAATGGTATAAGCAGTTCCATCTTTTCCGATGTGGGCAAAGATTTTGGGGCCCATCCCGATGGCAAACTCACGAACTAAAATCCCAGATTTCTTAGCAAAGTAAAAATGTCCGAATTCGTGAACCACTACGATAATCCCAAAGACCAGGATAAATGTTAGTAATCCTATCATTTAATTTCTATTTACCTTTCCTTAAAATAAGCCAAAGAGGTGCATAATAGGGAAGACAGCCAGCATGCAATCAAAACGATCCAATACCCCACCATGACCTGGGATAAACTTGCCTGAGTCTTTGACACCAAAGTGACGTTTCATAGCACTTTCAATCAAATCTCCCAACTGACCAGCTATACTAAAGAAAATAGCAAAGACCATCATTTTGTAAATCCCATAAGGTAAAGCAACAGTACTATCAACTAGCATAAAAATCAAAGTCACTAGCATAGCAGCCAAGATACCCCCCATAGCACCCTCTATGGTCTTGTTAGGGGAAACTCTCGGAGCTAGTTTTCTCTTACCAAACTTCATCCCTACCAGATAAGCACCACTATCGGTTGCCCAGACCATACACAGTCCCAAAAGCGCCTTATCCAAACCTGCAATACGAGCATCGACCAAAGCATTAAAACCAAAGCCAACATAAAAACTCATGGCAATCGGAAAAACAGCATCCTCAATAGTATAGTTCTTGCTGAAGACTGTTGCCCCTAGTAAAATCAGTATCACGACACTATAAGCAACAACGTTCCCATCCACAGGCAAAAACTTCAGGTAGTTTTCCAAAGGAATAGTCAGAAAAAAGGTTGCTAGTAAAGTCAAGAGTCCTTCAGGTGTCATGGTATTTAACCCCTTCATACGAAGCAACTCATGGACTCCCGACATAGCCACAATCCCCATGGCAATCTGGAGCCATAAGCCACCAATCGCCAAGATTGGGATAAAGATAGCCAAGGCCAAGACAGCAAAAAGGGTTCTCTTTTGTAAATCCTGTATCATAATATCTCCTAAACTCCTCCAAAGCGACGGTTTCGACGATTGTACTCGATGATAGCTTCTTTCAAGGCTTCCTCATCAAAGTCAGGCCACAAGACATCCGTGAAATAGAGCTCGCTATAAGCAGCCTGCCAAGGCAAGAAATTACTCAAACGAAGTTCACCGCTGGTCCGAATAATCAAGTCAGGATCACGCAAGACTTTTGGCAAATGTCCCGTAAAGAGATATTCCCCAATCAACTCCTCGGTGATATCACCAGGATTGATCTTAGCATCTAAAACATCCTGTGCAATCAACTTGACTGCTTGTGTAATCTCAGCTCGTCCACCATAATTAAGGGCAAAATTGAGAATCAATCCTGTATTTAACTTAGTCAGCTCTTCTGCCTTTTTAAGAGCATCAAAAGTCTGCTTCGGCAAACGATCAGTCTCCCCCAATCATTTGAATCTTCATGTTCTTCTGATGTAATTCAGGAACAAACTTATCATAGAATTCAACTGGCAGGTTCATGATAAATTTGACTTCCTGATCTGGACGTGTCCAGTTTTCAGTTGAAAAAGGCATAGACTGTCAAGGCTTTGACGCCCATATCACTAGCAGCAATAGCTACCTTTCTCAAAGCATCCATCCCAGCCTTATGACCAAAGACACGTGGCTGCATCCGTTTTTTAGCCCAACGGCCATTCCCATCCATGATCACACCGATGTGGTCTGGCACCATTGTGGGAGCTTCTGTTGCTTTTATCTTTTTTTAAAAAAATCCAAACATGATTGTATTCCTATTCAAAAAAATCTATCGTTTCATTATACCATATTTTTTTCACTTTTTCTTCTATTATCGCCTATTATTCTACGATGAAATTTCCCATATATCTCCTATATTTCCAGTATATCAAGCCTTGCAATTCCTAAAGAAAGCTGATACAATAAAACCATAGAGATTCGATCCTTGTTCAGCCACAGGGATTTTTTATTGAAAGGATTTTATCATGTCAAAGACACTCCAACGTAAAAAACAATTGAGAAACAGCCTCCGTCGCTCAGGTGCATTTTCAAACACTGTAAACAAGGTTGTCGAAGAAACAAAAAAAGTTGTAAAACATGCTGAAAAAGCAGCAAGCGATGCAGGTAAAGCTGTCTCTAAGAAGGTTGAAAAAACTGTAGAAGCAACCAAAGAACAAGCACAAAAAGTTGCTACTTCTGTAGAAGATTTCGCTGCAAACCTAGGTGGACTTTCAGTTGACCGCGCTAAGACTTTCTACGATGAAGGGATCAAGTCTGCTGCTGACTTCAAAAACTGGACAGAAAAAGAACTCCTTGCCTTGAAAGGAATCGGTCCAGCTACTATCAAGAAATTAAAAAGAAAAACGGCATTAAGTTCAAGTAATCTTTCTTGTTCCTTGCTTTTTCCGTCAAAAAAACTTGTTAAAATAAAAGCCATTAGAGGTGTTTTTGAGTCCCACATTTTACAGAAAGTGGCGGTGCTGAGAAGTCCACAAATGTGTCAAAAACTGGTTGCTAATGGATGAAATTAAAAATTGAAATATAAATCTTTTTGTTTCCTTTTAGGACTAGACAGCGAGTTGCAGGCTGTACTCAAGTACGCTAAAGCGAGCTAACGACGTCATATAAGAGAAACAAGAAGACAAAAGTTGCGGGCATCTGCCCGAAATTGGGTGGTACCGCGGATAAACATATTCGTCCCTGTCATATTGATGACAGGGGCGATTTTTCTTTTACACCCCTAGCCAAAGGAGGTTGTCATGAAACAATCTTTTAACACCAGTAAACTCTACTATGGTTTCCCTATCTTCATTTTGGGCTATCAGGACCAGAACTTTGGATATAATATCACAACCTGTAGCTCCTCTTATAGTCTGGGAGATTGGCTGGTCATCGGTGTTGGTGCTGAGGAAAATGCGGCTGACCAGATTAAGCATTACCAACAGTTCACTGTCAACATCCCTAACGAAAACCTCATGCTTGAGATGGAGCAGGCTGGCTTTATCAGCCATCGGGAGAAATTGAAACACCTGGGGCTTGACTACGAGATTTCTGAACGAACCCAGGCTCCTATTTTGGAGGCTTGTCCAGTCGTTTTGGATTGCCAGGTGGATCGGATTATCGAGGAAGATGGCATCTGCCATATCTTTGCCAAGATTCTCGAGCGACTGGCTGATCCAGAGCTCTTAGATGACAAGGGGCATTTTAAAAATGACCGCTTTACGCCGACTTACTTTATGGGGGACAGTCACCAGCGTGTTTATCGTTATCTGGACGACCGAGTCGATCCCATGGGAAGCTTTATCAAGAAAGCGAGGAAGATGAATGACAAGAGCTGAACTGCCAGAAAGAATAGAGACCGAGCGTCTGGCCTTGCGAGTCCGAACAGTTGCGGATGCTGAGGATATCTTTGGCTATGCCAGTCGTCCAGAAGTTTCTTACCCATCAGGTTTTCCACCTGTCAAGACCTTGGAAGATGAGATTTATTACCTAGAACATATCCTTCCCGAGCGCAATCAAAAAGAAAATCTTCCAGCAGGCTATGGAATTGTGATTAAAGGGACCGATACAATCATTAGTTCTGTCGATTTCCCCCGTCGCTACGAAGACGATGTGCTGGAGATTGGCTATACCTTGCACCCAGACTATTGGGGACGAGGTTATGTGCCAGAAGCAGCCCGTGCCTTGATTGATTTAGCTTTTAAAGAATTAAAGCTACACAAGATTGAGCTGACTTGTTTTGGTTACAATGTCCAAAGTCAACGAGTTGCTGATAAGCTTGGCTTCACCCTCGAAGCTCGAATAAGAGACAGAAAGGATGTTCAAGGAAACCGCTGTGACAGTCTGATATATGGTTTGCTGAGAAGTGAGTGGGAGGTGATTTGATGCATCTTTTCATCATTGGGGCTCCAGCATCAGGAAAAATGACCATTGGTCAAGAGTTATCTCGACTGACAAATGCTACCCTCTTTTATAACCATCAAGCCATCGATTTTTGCACTGAAATCTATCAGGACTATACAGAGGAAATGTGGGAATTTGTTCGTGGAATGACCTTTTTCTTTTCCTTGGAGCAAGTGCAAGAAATCAGCGATCGGTGATTTTAACTGACGTAATTGATTTTTTTCAAATCAGTACCAGCTGATGTATTTGAAAGCAAATTCAGGATTTGTTGAAATGACTATCATCAAGAGATTCTTTTTGTGGAGTTGGAAACAAGTCTTGAAGAGCGTTTACATCGAAATCGAACGGAGAACCGATTGAAGCTACAAGCCCTTGAAACGGCATATTGAGGTATCTGAAAGAGAAATTTTAGAGACCGCTGAAAACACTTCAATTAAATTCCCAGCATCAACCGAATGAGCTTTGCACCACTACCTTAAAATAAATAATACGAATCTGTCTGCAGCAGAAGTTGCCAAAGCAGATTCAAGATAAAAATGAATACAATAGAGAAAGGACAAACACATGTCTAAAGAACTTCAAGAAGATGTTCTCAAGACTCAAGGAGTTCAAAAGTCTAAAACTTTTTTGATCACGATTTCCACCACTAAACGTAACTAGAAAACTCAGCCTTAATCGCGCTTGGGGGGACAATCTTCAAAGCAAACGAATCACAAAGAAGCTGAGATTTACTATTACAGCCTGTATCCGAGGCTGTAAGAATATCCAATACAGCAGAGGTAGAGTCTGATCTATTGAAGAATGAGTTAGAGGAGAAAATAGATGGCTAAAAAGAAAAATAGAAAAAAAGAATTAAAACGCCAGCAAAAGTTGGATATCAAAGTTATTTCTGAAGAAGAGGCTGCTTGGACAGAAATCATGGCCAAAAATCCAACTTTTGTAGAACGTCGGACCATTCAAAATTTCGATGAACTACATACAGCAGTGATGCAATATGCTGATGAACACGGAGAGTATCCAGATGTTCAGCTAATTAATTACCAACTGAAAAATAGGACTTTTGATTGGAATCAGGATCATGCTTTATTTAGAGAAGCGATGCATACTCCGAATACACAGAAGCGAAATAAACTGTTAAAGCAAGTTTTTAAAAATCAATCCAGATTATTTTGCTGCTGATTTTCATTTATTCTTATCAGAAGTTGAAGATTTTGATTTATCAACTTTTAAAAAGTATTGGATTTTGAAGTTCTAGTTTTAGAAAAATGGAAAATGAACGGATACAATAGTTGGAATTATTTTGAAGCACGCCCTATCCTGTCTGCTCTCATGTTTCTGATTGAATATTATATGACGGAGAACTTAAATTCTAAGGCTATAGAATTGATTGACCTATATTTGAGTAAGCGACCAGAACGGTTTTCCTCCTAATTTTGTCTTCTGTATGCTTTCCTTGTATCATATCACTGGTCAGGAACTAAAGGTTGAGCGCTTCTACCGTGAAGAATTGAATAAAGGGAAACGGGACGATACCATTCTTATTCATGCCATCATCTCTGCTTTTTCTCAAGGAAAAATTGAGGAAGCTAGTCAGCTATTTGCAAAATTAGTGGAAATCAATGATGAAGCTGTTGAATTCTTTATAGAGGAAGATTGGCAATTCAAAGTTATAGAGATCGAAGACCAAGAATGCTACTGTCCAAATTCAGTTGAATCGTTACAAGCTAGTTTGTATCCTCTATTTGATTATTTACTAGAAAATATTATTTTAACAAAATTTCTAACAAACGAAGCCAAGAAGTTCCGTCGTAAAACCAGTATTTTCGAATCATTCCAGTATGATAAAAACTTTATCCGAGGTAAACGACTGGTACTCCCTTATGAGCGAGGAAAAAATGAAGGGAATCCGGATGGATCTTGTTCACATCTTTGTTGAAAATGGAATTCGTAGGTCTACAGATTTCAAAAAATGGACCGAAAAAGAAGTTCTCGCTTTGAAGGGATTGGTCCTGCTACCGTTCAAAAACTGAAAGAAAAACGGTATACAGTTTAAGAACGAGAAGTAATTGTTTATTGAAGGGGGAGGTGAAATTGTCTTGAATGAAATTTCTAATTTCATCCTGTATACTACACCAAATGGCGACGTTCAGCTAGATATCCTTTTACAGGATGAAAATCTTTGGTTGACTCAAAAAGGTCTTGCAGAGCTCTTTGGAGTTGAACGAAGTGTTATTACAAAGCACTTAAAAAACATTTATGATAGTGGTGAGTTGGCTAAGGTGTCAACTTGTGCAAAATTTGCACAGGTTCAACAAGAGGGAAATAGAACTGTCCGGCGTGAACTTGAATATTACAATCTGGATGCTATTATTTCAGTTGGCTATCGCGTAAATTCCAGCAAGGCTACTCAATTTAGAATTTGGGCAACCAAGACCTTGAAAGAATTTATCATCAAAGGTTTTTATTTTAGATGATGAACGCTTGAAACAAGGACAGACAGTTTTAGGACAAGATTATTTCCATGAACTTTTAGAACGAATTCGCTCTATTCGTTCTAGCGAGCGCCGAATCTATCAACAAATCACGTATATCTTTGCTGAATGTGCCATAGATTATGATAGAAACTCAGACATTACTAAAAATTTCTATGCTATGGTACAAAATAAATTTTCATTATGCAATTACTGGAAGTACTGCTGCAGAAATTATCTATCAGCAGCCGATGCTAGTAAAGGAAAAAAATGGGATTAACTACTTGGAAGAATGCACCTAATGGAGAGTACTCAAAGTCAGATGTAACAGTGACTAAAAAACTATCTGCAAGAAAAAGAAATTCGACAACTAGAGCGAACTGTTACAGCCTATTTTGATTATATCGAGGGTTTGGTTGAGCGCCGTAATACTTTTTACAATGCGAGGATTGGCAGATAGTATTGATCGTTTTCTTTTTTAATGAATATGAAATCTTAGAAGGAAAAGGAAGTATTTCAAGAAACAAGCAGACTCAAAAAGCCATCCAGGAGTATGAAAAATTTAACCGAACTCAAAAAAATCATGTCAGACTTTGACAAACATATTGTGAAGATAATGAGAGAAAGTTAATGTGAAAATTTTTCACCTTTTCTTTGCTTATAGAAGATAATGAGAAAAAAAGATGAGTTGAATCAAAGTCTATCTCCTACATACTAATTTTATTTAAAGATATTAACTAGAAAGGACACACACATGTCTAAAGAACTTTCACCTAAATACAATCCAGCCGAGGTTGAGGCTGGTCGTTACCAAAAAAATGGCTTGATGCCGATGTTTTTCAAGCCTTCAGGCGATCAAAAGGCTAAGCCTTATTCTATCGTTATTCCACCACCAAACGTAACTGGGAAACTCCATCTTGGTCACGCTTGGGACACAACCTTGCAAGATATCATCATCCGTCAAAAACGCATGCAAGGTTTTGATACGCTTTGGCTTCCAGGGATGGACCACGCTGGGATTGCCACTCAGGCTAAGGTTGAGGAGCGTTTGCGTGGTGAGGGCATTAGCCGTTATGACCTAGGTCGAGAAAATTCCTTGAGAAAGTCTGGGAATGGAAAGACGAATATGCCACGACTATCAAGGAACAATGGGGCAAGATGGGGTCTATCTGTAGACTACTCTCGTGAGCGTTTCACTCTTGATGAAGGTTTGTCAAAAAGCTGTTCGCAAGGTCTTTGTGGACCTTTACAAGAAAGGTTGGATTTACCGTGGTGAGTTTATCATCAACTGGGACCCAGCAGCTCGCACAGCCCTTTCTGATATCGAGGTTATCCATAAGGATGTCGAAGGTGCCTTCTACCACATGAACTACATGCTGGAAGATGGTTCACGCGCCCTTGAAGTGGCAACAACTCGTCCTGAGACTATGTTTGGGGACGTTGCCGTTGCGGTCAATCCAGAAGACCCACGCTACAAGGACTTGATTGGTAAGAATGTTATCCTTCCAATCGCTAATAAATTGATTCCAATCGTGGGAGACGAGCACGCAGATCCAGAGTTTGGTACTGGTGTCGTGAAAATCACGCCCTGCCCACGATCCAAACGACTTCTTTGGTGGGTCAACGCCACAACTTGCCACAAGTCAACGTCATGAACGACGACGGAACTATGAACGACTTGGCCTTCGAATTTGCAGGAATGGACCGTTTTGAAGCTCGTAAGGCGGTCGTTGCTAAGTTGGAAGAAATCGGTGCCCTCGTTAAAATCGAAAAACGTGTCCACAGTGTTGGTCACTCAGAACGTACAGGCGTTGTAGTTGAGCCACGCTTGTCTACGCAATGGTTCGTCAAGATGGACCAATTGGCTAAAAATGCTATTGCCAACCAAGATACAGACGACAAGGTAGAATTCTACCCTCCTCGTTTCAACGATACCTTCCTTCAATGGATGGAAAATGTCCATGATTGGGTAATCTCTCGTCAGCTCTGGTGGGGTCACCAAATTCCTGCTTGGTACAATGCCGAGGGTGAAATGTACGTCGGTGAAGAAGCCCCAGAAGGTGACGGATGGACTCAGGACGAAGATGTCTTGGATACATGGTTCAGTTCTGCCCTTTGGCCATTTCTCAACCATGGGCTGGCCGGATGTCGACTCAGAAGACTTCAAACGTTACTTCCCAACTTCAACCTTGGTTACAGGTTACGACATCATCTTCTTCTGGGTGTCTCGTATGATCTTCCAATCCTTGGAATTCACTGGCCGTCAGCCATTCCAAAACGTTCTTATCCACGGTCTCTATCCGTGATGAGCAAGGACGCAAGATGTCTGAAATCTCTCGGTAACGGGATTGACCCTATGGATGTTATTGAGAAATACGGTGCCGATGCTCTTCGTTGGTTCCTTTTCAAACGGTTCTGCACCAGGTCAAGACGTGCGCTTCTCTTACGAGAAAATGGATGCTTCATGGAACTTCATCAACAAGATCTGGAACATCTCTGCTACATCCTCATGAACAATGAAGGCTTGACCTTGAGCAAGCAACTGCCAATGTCGAAAAAGTTATCAACAAGGAAGCTGGAAATGTCACAGACCGCTGGATTCTCCACAACCTCAATGAAACCATCGGAAAAGCTACTGCTAACTTTTGACAAGTTTTGAGTTTGGTGTCACTGGACATATCCTCTACAACTTCATCTGGGACGAGTTTGCGGACTGGTATGTTGAGTTGACCAAGGAAGTCCTTTATAGCGACAACGAAGAAGAGAAAGTCATCACACGTTCTGTTCTCCTTTACACCTTGGACAAGATCCTTCGTCTCCTTCACCCAATCATGCCATTCGTAACAGAGGAAATCTTTGGACAAATCTCAGAAGGCTCTATCGTTACAGCAGCATACCCAACTGTAAATCCAGCCTTTGAAGACCTTGCTGCTCACACAGGTGTAGAAAGCCTCAAAGACTTGATCCGTGCTGTTCGGAATGCGCGTGCAGAAGTAAACGTAGCTCAAGCAAGCCTATCACCATCCTTGTTAAGACTAGCGATAGCGACTTGGAAGCTTTCTTTAACAGCAATGTTAACTACATCAAACGCTTCACAAATCCAGAACACTTGGAAATCGCATCAACCATCCCTGCACCTGAACTCGCGATGTCAAGCGTCATCACAGGAGCAGAAATCTACTTGCCACTGGCAAACCTCCTCAATGTCGAAGAAGAACTGGCTCGTCTCGACAAGGAACTAGCTAAATGGCAAAAAGAACTGGACATGGTCGGCAAGAAGCTCTCTAACGAACGCTTCGTAGCTAATGCCAAACCAGAAGTCGTCCAAAAAGAACGCGACAAACAAGCCGATTACCAAGCTAAGTACGATGCGACCGTAGCACGTATTGATGAGATGAAAGAAGTTGGTGAAATAAAAATCGAGTAGTGGCTAAGACTAGCCCTCTCCCACCACGGTACGTGCCATTCGGTATACGGCGGTTCAACTAACTTTTAACACATGTCGTTCAAGGTAGTAAACCAAGTAAGAAACCAGTCCACGTTTTCGAGGACTGGTTTTGATATATCACGTTTAAGTACCGACCTCTGAGCCCTAATTGATAGTGGTCACCCTCAGCTAGATACCTTATCTGCTATCCATTTAGTAATTCCTAACCTAAGTAGGACCCACAGTTAACTAGGGTTTCTTTTCCATTACTTCCAGATAATCACTTGTAGCGAGTTCGCAATCGCTCATCTACGCTGGTGACTATGCGCCTCATATTTCCCAATGAGAAATAGTTTATCCATCCCCTAATGGACAAATTCAGTTGCTCAAGAGTTCACTGGTATTGGGGAGCCCACAGAGGAATGTACGACATGTCCATCATACCAAAAACAGCAAATCTCAAATTTGAGATTTGCCGTTTTTTATATTTTCATCTTGCAAATCTAGCTGCTTCACTCTAGCAATATAGTATGCCATAATCAAACAAACAAATTAAAGCTGACAATCCAAATAGACCATTCATGGAGAAAAATGCATAGATACAGCCAAGCTAATAGCCCCTACTACGAAACTTCCCTACAACAATGCCATAATTCAAGGCTTGGCGACGATATTCTTGAACATCTCCTTCTCCTCTAACGATGCGATACAAAGCAGTCAACATCTTTCGGTAATTTCCAGAGGTCATAAAAATGACATAGGGATGATCTTCAATCAAACTACCCGTAAATGTTAGCATCATCATTCCAGTTCCAAAAAGCAATAAAAAGGAACTTCTAATAGAGGAAAGCGGGAAAAGAAGGGAAGAACAAGGGTCCCTGATAAATAAGGGAAGTAGCATCTTAACCCGCCAATAGGCTGTTTTGCGATATTCTTTCACGTGTAAGGCAAAAAGAAATCCTAGGGAAAAGAATATAATAGAACAGAATCTCAACATAGTATTGATGACATGTGAATCGTGCCAATCTGATATCAGCAGGAGAATGTTCCCTGTCTGTGTTGCCACCAAACTATGGTACTGGATGTGACAGAATACATCCAAAGAACCACCGATAAAACCAAGGAACACTCCCATGAGTCGTGTGTTTTGAGGTAAAATTAATTTATCTGGCATTGATTCATCACTCGTTTCCCTTTGATTTTTTCATTATACCACTTTCTCTGAAAGAAACTAAGTGAAAAACGGTCAGTTCAGGTAGATATGATTACATATACTCCTAAGTTAGTCTCATCTCTGAAGTTCATTTATGACGTCTTATCAACTTCAAATGCTGTAGGTACTCATCAACTAAACTATTTTTAAACAAATTATGTCAGTACTGAAGTCTATGGCTTAATCAAAGTAACACTTGAAACAGTACCATCTGCACCTGTTGTAATTTGGATGACTTTTCCACCACCTACTTCAGCATTGTATTTCCCATCATCAAGGGTATAAGAATAGCTTTGAATAGAGTAGTTTTCTTTCTTGCCATCAGCAGATTCTACTGTAAATTGACCACCTGATGAAACAGTGATAGTTTCACCATTCGCACCCTTCCAATTTCCAGCCGCAGCCGAAAAATCTTTGTCCACCATAGTCAAGACACCCTTTATAACGTTTGTTATGTTCTGCCTGCTTGTCTTGAAGTTTGCGATCAGTTGCTGGATCATAAGCTGACTGATTCTGTTTTGCTTGTGTTCCTTGTTGATTGGATGGGAGCTTGAGAAGGGTTTGCTTAGTGAAGGTTCTTGATTTTTGTTTTGTTTCTGGTGCTGGTGTTGCTTGCGATTGATTAGCAGTAGTCGTTGACTGATCAGAAGATGATGATTTAGCTTTTTTTCTGATGAAGTTGAACTTGAGGACTTTCTGAGTCTTGTTCTCTTTACTTGAAGAACTGGCCTTAGAACTAGAAGATGCTTGTGTTGTCTTGCTAGAACTATCACTTGTGGTATTTTTCTTTCTTATTACCACAAGCTCCCCAATAGCAATGTTGAAGCGAGTACAGTTGCTGCCATTAATTTGATAGAAGTTTTATTTTTCATTTTATGCTCCTTTGTAACATTTTTGAAATGTTAAGAAATATTTTTGTAACATTATTGTAATATTTGTTTTTAAATCTGTCAACTATTTATCTAAAAATTTTTTAGAATTATTTTTAGTACATTTATTTTCCTTATCCCTCCTATATCTTTTTATTCGTAAAGAATTAAAAACAGGAAAAATTTTTTCCTACTAAAAATACTATATTTTAAAAGGTAATCGCTTGCATTTTTTTCTTGAAGGGACTATAATAAAATTGAAATAGGATATTGGAGGTGTAGAGTCTATGTCAAAGCAAATATTACAAATATCTTCCTTGGATGATTTTTAGGTGCTTTCTCTTCTTATGGGGTGCTACTCATTACGCTCAAACAACATTTGATTTGTTCTACTCTAACTCACATCTTTCATGATTGTTTATGTGGCTCTAATGTACTTTACACGAACACTATTTTAAAATATAAATACAAAGATTTATTCAT